>Ga0302314_10007312_pt1 | contig 19865 bp, 27 predicted proteins | sample III_Palsa_N2_3_FD_200533 | JGI IMG/M metagenome (GOLD analysis project Ga0302314, IMG submission 200533) | Peat permafrost microbial communities from Stordalen Mire near Abisko, Sweden - III_Palsa_N2_3 | ecosystem: Environmental > Terrestrial > Soil > Palsa > Peat permafrost | place: Sweden...
TCGAAATCGTGCTTCAACCGGTTGAGCAGGGTCCGTTCGGTGCCGCCCTGGAACACTTTGGCGATGAAGGTGCCGCCGTTGGTCAGCACCTCGGTCGCGAATTCGTACGCCGTCTCGGCCAGCGCCATGACGCGTGTATGGTCGGTCGCGTGATGGCCGGTGGTCGGCGCCGCCATGTCGCTCAACACCACGTCGGCCGGGCCGTCGAGCAGTTCCTTCAGCCGGTCGGGCGCCGACTCGTCGAGGAAATCGAGCATGATGTGGGTCGCGCCCTCGACGGCGGGCATTTCCAGATAGTCGATGCCGACGACCTTGCCGGTCGGGCCGACCCGCTCGACCGCGATCTGGCACCAACCGCCAGGGGCGCAGCCGAGATCGACCACGCGCTTGCCCTTGCCCAGAATGTGAAACTTCTCGTCGAGCTGGGCCAGCTTGAAGGCGGCGCGCGAGCGATAGCCCAGGCGCTTCGCCTCCGAGACATAGGGGTCGTTCAGCTGGCGCTGCAGCCACAGGGTCGAGCTGGTCGTGCGCTGCTTGGCGGTCTTGACCTTGACCACCATCTGGCGCGAGCCGGACGGCGCATCCATGCGGCTGCCGGGCCCACCGCCCTTTTTCTTGGCGCCGTTCATGGTGTCTCGCTCGATCTGTTCATGTCGGCGCTATGTGGACAGTGCGGCGGGCCGGATGCAAGCGTCGGAAATGCCGGTCCGCGTTGCGGCATGCAGGCCGGCCAGAATGCCTTCGCGCACGCCGCGGTCGGCCACGCGCAGCTTGCCGACCTTCCAGGTCCGGCAGATCGCCTCCAGAATGGCGCAGCCGGCGATCATCAGATCGGCCCGCATCGCCCCGATGCAGGGTTCGCGCGCGCGTTCCAGCGCGTTCATGCCGACCAGCTTGCGGGTGATCAAACGGATATCGCCGAAATCCAGCACGATGCCGTCGACCCGCTGGCGCTCGTAGCGCTGCAGGCCGAGCCGCATGCCGGCCAGCGTCGTGACCGTGCCGGACGAGCCCAGCATCTGCACGCCGCCGGCGGCGACCTGTTCGGCGATGCCCCAGCCGCGATCGAAATCGGCAAACGCGTCGCGCACGACATCGACCATCTGGGCGAAAACCACGGGACCGAACGCCTCGCCCGGCTGCGGCTGAAACCGTTCGGTCAGCGACACGACGCCGAACGGCAGCGAGATGACGTCGCGGATCTCGGTTTCGACGCCGCCGTCGGCGCAGGCATTGACTGCGACCCACAGCAGCTCGGTCGAGCCGCCGCCGATATCGAACACGATGGCATGGGGCTGGCCCGGATCGAGCAGCGGCGCGCAGCCGGCCAGCGCCAGTCGCGCTTCCTCCTCGGTCGGAATGATCTCGAGCTCGAGCCCGGTGCGCTCATGGACCCGCGCCAGGAAATCGCCGCAGTTGGTGGCGCGGCGGCAGGCCTCGGTCGCGACGAAGCGGGCGTGGGTGACCTCGCGCTGGTCCAGCTTCTCGGCGCAGACCGACAGCGCGTCGATCGTGCGTGCCATCGCGGCCTCGCTCAGCACGCCGCTCGCCTGCAGCCCCTCGCCCAGCCGGACGATGCGCGAGAAGCTGTCGACCACGCGCAGCCGCTCGCCCGTCGGCCGCGCGATGAGCAGCCGGCAGTTGGTGGTGCCGAGATCGAGGGCGGCGAAAATCTCGCTGCGCCGGAAAAAATTCATCCAGCCTCTCCCGCGTCGGGCCCGATCTGGGCCGCGACAGCGCCAAGCATGCCTAGAGATGGGCGGATGCGCAATCCGCGCAACGCTGCTGCGATCGAAACTGGTTTCGATCCGATGGAAAGAGCTTCCGCATGGGCTCGACCCATGCTAGTTACCCGCCCCGTCAGTGAGGCCAATCCCGCGCCGGAAAGCGCGTGCGTTTGGGGGATCGTCTAATGGTAGGACAGCGGATTCTGACTCCGTCAATCGAGGTTCGAGTCCTCGTCCCCCAGCCAACAATTTCAATGGGTTAGAAGCCGCGGCCTCCGCGGCAAGATCGCCGTGTCACTCCCATGTCTCTCCCACGCCAAATAGTAGCCGCGTCGCTTCATGTCGCGACGGGCCGCCCGCCCAGCCAGATCTCCGAACGGACGGCCCGCGACGTCATTGGTCCTCGTTCCGATTATCGCTCATCCTCTCAACGTCGTTGATCAGGCGCGCCATCTGGATTTCCTGGTGGTCCGAAAAAAGGTCTGGATCGATATAGCCGGCCGCCGTAACGGCCTCGGATTGCTCCGTATTACCCGCCGTCGCTAGCAGGAGCCTGAGCTTGATAGCGATGTCTCCCAGCGTCGTCGCACGCTGGGCCTCGATGATATCTCGCGCATCCTGGAACGCCACGCATAGTCTGTCGTCCTCTTCGTCGCTGAGTTCGTCGCCGAGTTCCTCCAGTTGGTCGCAGTAACTGGTGCAGCGCTCGACCCAGTCGTGCCAAGCGTCCGTGATCGGATCGATGGGGCGGCCAATCGTGATCTGGTCCGCAATGAACCCGCTCATTGTCCTTCTCCCTGCAATTGGGTCTCGACAGCGGCGCCGGAGTTGCCCTTCGATGGACCGCCGACGAGTTGCGCCAGGTCGGATCCGATCCAGATGTCGAACCCGTCGATCACGCCGATTTCAATAGGGCAGTCGATAGGCGCTCCTCCGCGCGCGCCGCCCAGCCGGGCGAGACCGCGCATGACCGGCAGCCCGTGGCGATACACATACCGGCCGGCGCGCGCCGGCGCAGGTGCGACCAAGTCGTAGAACCGCGGCGAGATGATCGTGAACGGCTCATTGATCACGCAACCGATCAGGTCCACGCCGGCGAGGTGAACCGACCAGCTGTCATGAACGATCGTCAGCAACGGGCTCAGCGACGCCATCTGCAGCTGGGCTTGGGCTTTGCGGGATGGCTGCCCGGCGGTCATGCCATCAAATTTGAATTGTACGATCTGATCGACGAGCGGCGAGGAAGGCGGCGGAGCAGCCGGAACGGTATGGCGTTCGGTGATTTTGGCGGCCAAATCGCGACCAACCAGCACGTCGACTGCAAGCGGGGCCATATTGATGCGTGTCTGAACGTCGAGTCCCTGAGGCGTGAAACGAATTTTGGCAGACGTTTGAAGAACCGGTCGCCCATTCAGCCAGACCGGATTTTGATCTTTCGAAACGAGGTTTCTTAGACTGCTGTCAAGCACCGTCTCCGGGAGGTTCGATGACAAACCTACCAGACGCACCCCTTCCACATAGAGCACTACAAGTCCTCCGAGAGGTCCCCATCTCCGTTCCAGGTTTTCTCTGTCCTCGGCCGAAATGTCGATTGCGAGGTCGTCTTCGGCGACGCGAGCGGCACGGCACGCGGCTAGATCAACGATGCATGGCCGGCCGTTCGGGATTGAGAGCGGCTCATTCCCGCCGAAACGCCGGCCCTGAGGCGTGCTAAGGTAATGAATAGCCATTGCCGTGATCCTTCCATGATCCGGTTGAGAGTTAGGCCGGCCGGGTGTTACCAGCACCCGGGCGGCCGCCTTGCAATCTGTAGCAAGGTCGCTACACTGTCGCGGAGTTCAAAGGAGCAAGCTTGGCGAGCCGCTGAGCGTCTTCGACCAGCTTCGCGCCGAAAATCTCACTCGGACTACTTGTGGAATCGATGACCAACCCGGCCATCGGGGCAAGCATTTGTAGCTTTGCGGCGATTCCCGCGATGGTTTGAGCCGGGATATTCCCGATATCCTCCCACAGAGCATTCGCCTCATCGATGAGAAGCTGCTCCATGGCCTTGTCTGGGCGCGCCTGGTCGGCGAGCATTTCAAGGGCGCCGTCGATTTTCTCATATTGGCGGAATTTCGCCAGGAGCATCGCATCGGGATCGGCCGGCCGCACGATTGTGATTTGATCGGCGATGAAGCCCTGGCCTCCGGGCATCGTCGGGCGGAATGTGATGGTGTCAGCGATCGAGGCGCACATATTGTGATCTCCAGTGGTCCCGGTGATCAGGGCACTGAAACACCGGGCTGGCTGCTTCACGTCTTGTTCCGAAATCAGAACAAGGTTACGTTATTTGCAATTGGTCGCCCGATCAATCTAAATCGTAACGGTGTTATGAATGTTGCCCGTTCAATGCAAGATGGCGCTCGCGGCCCTTGATCTGGGAGTCCGGGACCTGGCGACGCTGGCCAAGGTGTCGCCAGACACGGTTGCCCGTCTGCTCCGTGGGGCTCCCTTGCGTGAGCGCACCGTTGGTGCAATCCGAGCCGCCCTGGAGGAGCGCGTGGAATTCATCGCGGAAAATGGCGGCGGTCCCGGCGTGCGGCTGAGGAAGGAACGATGAACTACCGACCGGAATTCACCGCGGCGCTCGCCCTGTTGGCGAGGGCCTTCGACATGGTGGCCGCCGGCGGGTTTTCGCGCCCTGTGCTGGTTGGGGGTGCGGCGGTTGAGTTCTATACCGGCGGCGCGATTGTCTCCGGGGATTTCGACATAGTCGCCGGCTCGCCCGGCCCGATCGAAGCGGCGTTGATCGACCTCGGCTTCGTGCGTGAGGACCGGCAGGGGCGCCTGCTCAGAGGCCTCTATCATCCGACCCTGCTGATCGGGGTCGAGGTCGTGAGCGGCCTGCTATTCGATGGCCGCACGGATCGAGCCCGTCTGGTTATCGTGCAGATCGGCGAGCACCGAGCCCAGTTGCCGCCGGTTGAGGACATGATTGCCGACCGAATGGGCCAGTACGCATCGAATCCCCGCGGCAGGGGCGACATGCTGGACCAGGCCGTGGCGCTCTATGTTCTTGCCGAGGATCTGGACGAGGCCTACCTTGAAAAGCGTATACGAGAAGAGACGATTGGCGAGCACGGCTTCGACTTCCTGAAGGCAAAATCTGATGCAGATGCGGACGACAACACTTGAGCAGCAAGCTGAGCGCATATCGCGCCGGATGGCCGAGCTTGGACGTCGCGCGCCCCAGGTCGTGCCGAACGCCGGGGCATATCGCTCGCCTGCCAAGCGCGAACTCCTCACGGCGATAGAGGACGCGGCACGAGCAGAGGCGCGCCCCGCGCCGTTCGCAGCTCGGTTCCAGCGCACCTGAGCACGGACCACCGTGGCGATGTCGCCTTGAGCGTGGCGAGGCTCTCTATGACCGGACGGTCGCCGCTATCCGCGCTGCCCTCGATGCGCCCGGCGTCAGTTCATCGCTGAAAAATGGCGGCCGCTGATGTGTAGCTGAGGAAATCGTGCTATGGCGCCACGGCGATATGATCCGCCTCCCGTCCGCTTTGCGGGCAGCACGGCACAACCCTCCATGCCGCCCACCCGGCCCAGCATCGCACCGCCTCCCGTCCGCTTCGGGCCGCCAAATCTCCTGATAGCTCAGCCGAAGCGCGAAGCGCCGCGCATTCTAACGCCCCGCCCTCATATCCCTCCGCCTGCCCATCCGCGAACCCTTCAACGGATGCAGGCGCCAGGCGGGTCGGGCAGCGGTTCAGGGAGCGCCCCGAATGCGCTATCTTCATCATCCGCAGCGCCGACTGCCGCGTCCTCATTCGTGGCCGCACCGACCTTCGCCATTCTGCCGCCTGCGGCAGCCGGCCCCGCCGGGGGCGCCTGGTCGGTGCAGCAGGATCAATATTCGAACGGCCCGATCAGAGCCGACATTCTCGCCTTGCTGCGCGAGGTGATCGCCGCGGCCGCGCGTGACGGAGGCGGCGCGACGGCGTCATCTCCGACGCTCGCGGCGCTGGTGGCGATTTCGCGCGCCGCCAGCCAGAAGCCGGCAAGCAGTGAGCAAACCTATGCGATCGGCGGCTTCCTGCTCGATGACAGCATGCTTGTGGTCACCGCCGGGCCGCAGGCTTATCAGGCCGCGATCGAAGGAGCCTGCAAGGCAATCGCCGGCCCCAGCGGATCGGCCGCAACAGGAGCATCTGCTACGGCAGCGGGCGCGGCGGCTGTCGCTACTGCGACAGCATCTCCGGCGGCGGCGGCCTCCTCCTCAAGCGGTGCCGCAGCGGCGGCTTCCGGCGCGTCGGCGGCGGCTCCATTCGAGAGCGCCGCGCTCATTCATCTGGGGCCTCGCGCTACGGGGATCCATGGCGAAATCTCTCTGATCGAGGAACGGCCAGGACTGACGGCCGTATTGGCCTCCCAGGACTGCTGCCTTTTCTGCTACGGCGCCCTCGCTTCCCGCGGATATCATCACCAGCCGCTGCGCGGTGAGGCGTTCCCGAAGATGTGGGAATATCCGTTCGCCCAGTTCAAGTTGGTCAGGATCAACCCGGAGCTCAAGCGCACCGGGCCGACGGTAGAGATCCGCTGGCACAATCAGACTGCCTACTACCGCGTGGACCCCCGATAGGCGCTTCTCCCTCGGGCATTCTGGATAGGTTGGACAGCCAATTGTGCAGGGCGCTCCACATCTCCTCCTGAGGCGACGCAACCACGCCCGCCCGGGCGCCGAGCACCGGGCCGCGATGGAACGCCTGTGCGCGAGGGGCATCCGGATGTAGCGCCGAAGTCGCCAAGCCACGCACATTCGGCCGCCGAGCTTACCCTTGGGCACCTGGTCGTCTTCGTCCGCCCTCCGACGGCCGAGGCAGCCCGAGCAGCCTCTCGAGGCGGCCATCAGACTTCGTTCTGCCCAACTTCAAGTCGCTCTTGACGAAAGTTTGAGATCCTGTCGCGGGCGACAACCCAGCCAGATCGCTTGCGGACCGATGCGAGCGCGACTGCTCCAGGTCTCGCCAGGCCCAGAATTGCGCGGCATCGAAGCGCCAGACGCCCCCAAGTCGGGCGCCACCCGGAATGATCTTTCGGAGAGCCCAGTTCCGCACGCAGCGCTCGGTGACGCTGCAGATGTGCGCGACCTGCCGGGCGGTCAGATCGGAGGGGATTTTGTCGGTCGGGATGACAGGACTGGAGCGTGCCATCAGATCCTCCGCCTGGTTTGCGCCGATCTATTCCACGCCGCGAGCCTCTGGCCTCCCGCCTGGCTTCAGCATCTCCTCGGCGACCTCAGGGGGAAAGATGTCCCGCAGGACCTCACTCGCCGGCCGAGCCCGGGCGAACCACGCATCATCAAGCTCAGGCATCTCGTCAATCGCCACTTCCTGATCAGATTTGCGTCGAGCCATGCGAACCTCCAGCTTGCCAGTCGCTAGAATCTGCTCCCAGCTCTCCACCGCGTCAATTTGAAAGGGGCGCCGGCGTCGAGCGGCTATCTGGACCGGCCCACGCATTCACCGATGCGGAGGCCACCGAAATGCCGGTCATTTTGGATCTCGTCCTTGTAGTTCCTGTAGCGGCACAACTTTCCCAAAATCCGGGTGATTGGGGAATGCCTGCCGCGTCGCCCCCGGTTCCGGAGCGTTATCCGCCAGCTTACGACGGGCCTCGGTCAGCGCAATCTCATATCGAACAGCAAGCGAGCGCCGAAGGATTGCCGGTATCTGTCCTGCCCGTAAAACAATCGTGGAAGCCGCGCACACCACAAGGGCCTGCCCGATCCTCGGTAGCACCTCGGTCGTGAGGTACGGTACCCGCGTCAGCATCACAGGCGGAGAAATCGCTAGAGCAATCAACGCCCCCACGGCCACAGCTATGCAGCCAAAAAGCAAGAACAGCGCATCCATCGCCGCCTGAAGCTCAGATTCAAGCTTTTGGATTGAATGAATTGAGCGGCCGCCCGTCGTCATGCTGTTCACAAGGAGCGAGACGGTCGGAAGGATGCTGGCGGAAAAGAGGCCAAGAAATGTGATGAGCATGCTTCTGGCATCGCCGGAGATTGTCCCCGGCGTCAGGGCAGCTCCAACCGCCGCGGAGGCAGCTAAGCCGATCAGCTCGAGCCGTCGAAGTGACAATCTATCTTCCCTGCCGCGGCCCAGTCGCGCAGCGCGTTCACAATCTGTTCCATAGCATCCGCGGGATCGAGAAGCGATCGGTTTGTCTCGACGAGACGCTGCACAGACAGCTTCACAATACCATTCTTTTCGCTGCCATTGCCTCGCAAGCCGAGGTCCGCCGGATCAATATTTCTCAGCGCCTCGTTGATCGTAGCCCGCGAGATCGGCTTCTTTTTCCTCTTTTCCTTGATGAACACGCGGAAGAAGCCCTCGATCCAACCATCGTCAGGTATCTCGGCCCTCAAACTCGAAATTGCGTCTGGCCCCCACCCAAGAGTCCGAAGCACATCAAACACCGTCGCCCCATGTTCGCGAGCTTGGGCTGCCTCACGTTCGATAATTTCCGCCGCCCTTTCCTCTTGCTCCCCCGAGGCACCTCCTGGGCCGGCGCGATTTCGCGCTGCCGCAACGGTGATCTCAGATGATTCATCTAACTCCTTGCCATCGCCGGCAAAGAATTTGCTGTTCAAAATGATTGCCTGCCCTGCTTCCAATTCATCAGCTCTCTGCAGGAGAGCTGTGAGGTATCGCTCAAGCGTGCGGCCACGCACCTGCTGCCCTTCAATCAAGCCTACGTGATTACCTACGACCGCGAAGTAGAGAGCGCCCTTGAGCACGCGCGCTCGATCACCGACATTCAGACTCTGGAGCAGGAATTCGGACGTGTCCTCTTCCAGAGACTGCATCACCGCATGGACATCCGACCCTTCCTGAAGGTGGATAATTTGGCCAGAGAAAACCGGTCCGTCCCATGTACTTGATACTGAAATTTTGTTCAATATAACGAAGCTTTGATCTTGATCTAGATCTAGGATTCGGAGTTTTGCGTTATCTGCCCATCCGCGCCTGCGGAGAACGTCAACAAGCATGGCTTTTAGGTCTACTCCGTCACCCAGCCCCTCGGTCTTCAACTGGCGATACTGGATTGTTATCTTCTTGTTTGGCATGACGCTTCCCCGCTTGCACCACACAACGAGGCCATAGCCGCAACTAAGAGTCGAGAATATTCCTCTGCCCGCCAGATCCGTGCCTATAGGTCGTGCCTATAGGTAAAATGCGCGCCGCGACCGATGGCGTCCGGCTGTGATGTGGACGTCTCATCCGACGATGAGGCCATCTGGCTGCGCGCCGGCGAGAGAACGTGACCGGAGCCAGCGAGTACCGGTCGCCGTCACGATGCCATCCGCCGCGCCTACGTCTTTACGCTAAGGCGTCGCATGTCCGCCAATGCCAAGATCCTGCGCGACCTGCCATTCGAACGGAAACTGCAAGCCAGGCTCCGGCGTGAAGGCCTGAGGCGGCATCAAGGTCAACTCCGCGATCGTGCCGCGCTCGGCGTCGCGAATGTAGGACACCTCGCTGATCACCCAGGGGTCGACTGGCGTCAGCTTCAGCGACGGGAGGCTGATCCTGGCCAGCGCATTCGGCGTCCAGAGCGAGCCGCCGCTGTCGCGCCAGGAATCGCACACGAGGCGGACGCTTTGCGAGCGGCCGTACCGGCGCGCCATCTCCCAATTGGCGCGTAGCGCGGCGAGCGACTGGCCGGCCTGCACCTGCTCGGACACGATCGCGCGCGGCCGGAACCTCGGCACGGTCGGATCCTGCACCGTCGCCGGCCGGTTGCCGTTCGTGCCGCCCGGGATCCCGAGCAGGTCGGTCGTCGTATAGGCAGCGATGTAGACGGAAAACCGCTCGTCCATGCCGAAGGTGACGTTGGCCTCTTGGACATTGACGCCCTGCACGAAGCCGCTGGCGTGCGTGAACGAGCCGACCTGGGACATGACAAGATTGCCGTCGACGTCGTCATAGGCAAGCAGCGCGCTATAGCGGCAGCAGCGCTCGATGATCTCGTAAGGCGTTTCGCCGAGGTTCATCACGTGTTGTGGGATCGGCAGGCCATCGCCCGCCAGGGTGGCGACCTTCACCCCGAACGGCGCGGCGAGTTTCTTTGCCAGGTCGATCGTCGATGTGCCGCTGATCTGCCCCCCCCCATATCCGTGGTCGCGGTCAGGAACCCGGCGGCGCAGTCGACCAGGTCCTGGCACTTGCTGCGACCGTTGATCCTGACCTCGTGCCCGTTGGTGCCGAGGTTCGCGGAATACCGATCGACATAGCCGGTCAACACCAGGTCGCTGCCGATCTCGATGGTGCAGGCTTGCCCCGGCTGAATATCGACTTTGCCGACCTGGCCCGGATATCGCTCGGTGACCGCTATCTGGAAATCCGAAGGGCACCGCTCGATGCCACGCGTCACTCGGACGCTCTCCCAGCCGGCCCAGCTGTTCGACCCGACGATCAGGTTCAGATCACCGCTGGCGCCTCCCTGCTGCGCGGACGGTTGCTGCGCCGCGGTCGTATCGGACGCGGGAACTGCCGATCCGAACGTGTATTTCATGGTGCCGCCGGCGGCCTTGAGATCCGACATGATTTTCTCCGATCTGGATGTGCTCGGAAGCGCGGACGCCAGAAAATAGGAGGCCGGCCTATCTGGGGCCGGTCTCGCCTTAAGGGCGCTGCGCCCAGAGCGGGCCTTGCGAAACCATCGGCGCGTCAGTGGCATAAGTGATGGTGACGCCCGGCGGCTCCCGGTGCCCTTCAAGGCGGCGCTCCTCCTCCAACTCGCGGCGCCGCTCGGCGCGAAGTATTTCCTGCAAGGCAGTCGCCGTTTCGACGACCGGCGCCATGGCGTCCGCCATGTGGATCGCGGCGGCTGGCGCGTCGACGGAGGGCCTGCGACCGGCGGCGACAAGGACTGGGACACGCCCGACCGCGCAAAAATCCTCGAGGCTGATGTCGGGTTTCGGCAGGACGATTTCGCGGAGAACCGCGCTGAGATGGGCCTTCCTCGGGAAATTGTCGCTGATCGAATATCCTTCGGCGATCAGCGGCAAAAGGCTCTGGACCGCGGCCGCCAGCCGCGCCAAATAATCGGCTCGGACCGAGCCGGCCAGCGCCTCGGTCGCGGCGTCAAGCTTGAGAACCGCCTCGGCGACGCGCTCATCGTTCCGCGCGCCGGCATCGGCAAGAACCTTGACCCGGCGCGTGGCCCGCTCGACCTCGATCGCCGCGTCCTCGCGCTCCGCTCGTGCGCCGTCGGCGGCACGCGCCAAGGCTTGTGTGTCGGCACCGCCGCGGGCAAGGGCCAGCTCGGCGCCCTCCTCGCGCTCCGTCGCTGCAATGAGGGCCTGCCGGGCGCCCTGCAGTGCAGAGACAGCGTGTTCGGCAGCTGCGTGCTCGGCATCGCGCGACGACAAGGCCGCCTGCCCGGCCTGGACGGCCGCCGCCAGGTCCGAGGGTAGGGTGAATTCGACTTTTGCGGGTTTGGACATTTCGTTCTCCTCTAAAAGTTTTGATATTTGCGGCCGCACCTCGCTCCCTGTCACTTCCCCCGGTCCCAGGGCTATGAAAGCGAGATTTGGTATGCCCCGACCGGCCGCAGAGCCCGCCGAGACGCGCTGGGACCGATCTACCTGGAGGAGAGCTCCTCCTCGTTGAAGGCGAATTGGTCCAGGGTCCAGGGCGGATCCTCGCTCCACGGCTTGGACCTCGACGGATGCCTGATTTCCCAAAGGTCCATGACCACACCCATGCGGACGATCACTCGCTTCGCGAACTCGATGGCCAAGCGATCGACGAGCGCCTCGCTGACACCGACGGCTAATGCCGCGGAGCGGGCGACGGCAGGAAGATCGAACGCGATCTCGCTGAGACCGCTGCTGAAGCCGGCGTGATAGCCGACAGTATGGCCTTGTTGAAACGGCCCGAGCTCGCCGAGCTCTTCCTCATCGGAGGTCGCTCGCATGTTACCCGTCGTGGAAGCCAGCATGGTTCGGTCGTTACCCGGTTCAGCTGCGCTATCCGCTGGGTCGTTACCCGCGTTACCCTGTTTGATGGGGCCGTTACCCGCAGCTGCCGAGGCACCCGCGGCAACACGAGAGCGCCCCATGTCGTCGAGCATCACATTCGACGCCTCGACGTCGACCAGGTTGCCCACGAGAACAATCCTGCCCTCACTTTTCCAGACGCTGACGGTCTTTCTCGACACCCGGTGGATGCGCGCAAAATCTGCCTGTGTTACCCGCATGTCGTTACCTTTCCGGGGCTGTTACCCACTTTTGAAAGTTTGTAGCTGGGGAGACATCGCGGTGCGCAATGCCCCTGATGCGGAGGGTCCGGGGAGGGACCCATTGACCACTCCCCCCTCTTGGGGAGACCTCCCTTCGATGGCCCGGCTACCGGTTCGCCCGAGGGGATCTCGCAACACGGGGCGCACCGTCATCGGAGTTCGCCGCGGCTCTTGGCGCCGGCGCGCAAGATCGCCGCTGCCAGTCCCTGCGGGCTGTCTTGCGACGATGCTTCGTTCGGATCGCTGCCCGGGTTTGGAATGCGAACGGTCGCCATTCGCTCGGCCAACCCATGCCGTTTACCGCCCCCGCTTGCGATCAAGACCTTCAAGGTGGCAATCGCTTCATCGCTTGAAAGCGACGTGCTGGTAGCCAGAAACGCGGCGAGGTCGGGCCGCTCCTTCGCCTCGAGCGAAGCGAAAATTGCTCGTCCGCGAGCGCGCTCGATTTCTGCGCCCTGGCGTTCTCCCTCGGCGAGCGCCTTGGCCTGATTGCGATCATGATGATGCCGATCGGCCGACGTCGCGACGGGCGCTCCTTTCGCCATCTCCGTGCCGCTCGATGTGACCGCCCTGCGGCGCTCGCCAGAACTGGCAGCCGTCTTGTCCTTGGGCGCCTGCGTCGGTGGCGCGGAGCCCGCAGCCCCAGGCTTGCGGGGCAAACCGAGCAGGTTCGCGAGATGGGCTGGAATGTCCATGTTACTCGCCGCGCGCTCTGCGGCCGGCACGCAGGATCCGGGCCGCCTGGCCTGTCGGCTTCGGGCCGCTGGTCGGCGTCCGCGCCTTGGCAGCTGCCTTGTGGATGGCGCCGGCGAGTTTGGCAGCCCGTTGCTGCTCAGCGCGTTCCTGAACGCCGTGGAGCAGGTGGTCGAAGCGTTGCTCGCTCATCGTGCCGCCCTCGTTTTTTCAGTTCGGTCAATCCGATCGCGGCAGCGCGTGATCCCCGCGTGCTCAGTCGCGCCCACCGACACCTCGTCGATCGCGTCAGTCACAGCTTTGCGAGATCCATGGAGAACCAGGTCACGCGCCAGATTGAAGGCGTCGGCGACCGTGAGCACCGACGCCCCGCCTGGGACCATCAATTTCAGCTTCGGTGTAATTCGAACGCGCATGACCAACTCCTTTCGATTTAGCATCCCTGCGCCGATTGGCAAGCGCTATGGCTCGTCGATCGCCAGATATTGTCATTGTTTTGCAAGTATTTGACGAATTCCTCTCTCTCTTGGAATGCGTTCAAGTTCAACATTTAACTCGGCCAGTCGTTCGCGAACTTTGGGTCGCAACTGCACCCCTTCCCGTGCTTTTTCGGTATCGTTTCTGGAGCGCCGGCCCCCACGCACTGCAAGATCGATCTCGATTGCCGCGGCGAGGTCCGAGCTGTGCGCGAAAAGTTCCCTCCGGACTTGACGCAAAGCCTCGTCACGCCGGCGTCGTCTGGCTGCGGCGCGAGTCAACTTCGCCGCGCTCAGAAGAGCCCGGGCACTGAGGTCATCAATCGTCGCGAGGAATGCCAAGGTATCGTCGCGCTCGTTCTGAGGAGGCGGCGATCCTAATGCGTTCGCGATTGTACGAACCAGCGCCGACTCGCAAAAATCGGCCAGCCGCCACATCGCGAGATTGTCGCTCCCCCTCAGACTGAGAACAGACACCTGCAGCTCTGCAACGCGCTTTATTTCATCGGAAGCCGACAGTGCCGGCTCGGCGTCTCGCGCCCCCGCATGAGCGCCCGGGGACGCGGGGGCGCGGCCGCCCGCGTGCGAGCGCGAGGCAGTCATGCCGCATCTCCCTGCAATGGGCGGCCAGAGACATATCGCCGCCCATGGCAGTTGTCGCCAGCCGACCTGTACTGGTAGGTCTCGGCCGAGAACCAGAGCCCGACACGCCCCTCGAAATCGCCGTTGCGTTGTTTTGCGACGGTCAGGATCACCGGCGGCTTGCCGTCGAGTTCCTTGAGGTTCGCGTCGCTTCCCGGATCCCCACGGTTCGCCGCTTCCGTTGCCGCGCGGAGTTCTTCCTCGAGCTTGCGGTTCCGCCAGATGGTCAGCACGTTGAAGGCATTGCTGGCGATCTCGCTGGTGCCTTTGACCGATTCACTGTCCGGTGGCCCGTCGTTCCGAGGATCAGATTTCCGAGCATGCGCCACCAGGTGCAGATGGACGTTATTTCCGACCGTCCAGTTCACCAGTTGATAGACCGCACGCTCCTGGCCCTCGTAATCCTCAGCCCCGACACCAAGCCGCATGAGGCTGTCCACCACGAAGACGCAGCAACCGTGCCGGGCCCGGGCGTATTCGAACACCTCGATCAGCCGCTCAACCCCAGTCTTGCCAACGACGGCGAACACCCAGGTCGATGCATCCAACCAGTCGATCACGGCACGACCATATTCCATCGTGGGCCGATCGACGTTGCCCGCCTGTTTGACCATCCGCTTCAGCAGCTGCCGCGGCGCCATTTCGAGCGAGGCGATGCAGACCCTGGCCCCTTGGTCGATACAGGCGACGAGCGCATGCGACAGGATTTGCGACTTTCCAGCGCCTGTTGCTCCCGTCCAGATAGTCACCTCGGCCGGCCGGAGTCGAAGCTTGTCCGCAAGCTTCCCAAACGGTAGAGCATAGCCCGGCTGCGGCAGATCCGGATTTGGCCAGAACAGGTCCATCACCTCGTCAGCGAATTGCCCAGCACGGCGCAGTTCGGGCGGGTCAAGACTCTCGGCCGCCGCGATGCAATGGGCGATCTCGACGCGGGTGATGCCGTCTTGCAGGCAATGGTTGGCGTCTTTTCGGGGCAGCCGGACCCGTCGGCAGCGATGACGGCCCAGCCGGTTGGCGATCTCCTCCGCGCCGGCGTCGCCTTCCTTGTCGGCGTCGAGCGCGAGGTAGATCACCTCAAAGCGGCCCAGCCGGTCGAACTCATTTTCGATCCAGGCTTGCTTGGCGCCGCCCCCGCCGCCGAAGGGCACGCTCAGAGCCGGGTATCCGAAATCCCACATGCTGAGCGCGTCGATTTCGCCCTCGGTGATCACGACCTCCCGCGCATCGTCGGCAATCGCCGGCCAGCCGAACAGGACCGGCTCCATGTCCGCCTCAAGCGGGCGAGTGTCCTTCTTCCCGTTCGGCAACCGATCGATCGCCAGATATTTCGCGAAGGCGAGCGAGCCGTCCGGCAGGAACGACCGGAAGATGATCCGGCGCCCGGCCTCGCCCACCCGGTAGGCAGAGATCGCTTCCTCGGACAGCTTCCGCTCGCCGGTCAGATAGTCGAGCACGGCCGAAACCGGCGCCTCACATTTCGGGGGCGCCGGCCGCCGGAATTGGCGCGCGGGCTTCTCGAACTGGGGGCGCTCTAAGCCGAGGTACGAGCGGACGTCGTCCAGGGCCTCGACCAGGGTCTGGCGCTTCGCTGCCGCCCACAAGTCGATCAGGTCGCCAGCCTCCCCGCTGGCGAAATCCGCCCACGTTCCGACCTTGCCACCGGCGACAACAACCTTGAGGCTCCGCCCGGCCTCGCCCGCCGTGGAGCCGACGCACCATTCTCGGCCTTCGCGGACACCGGCGGGCAGGAGGTGCTCGGCCACGGTCTGGGCCCGATCGGCGAGCGCGTGCTTGAGCGTGACGATGTCGCTCATCACTGAACGCCCCAACGCCGATACGCGTCATCGATCTGGGAGACGACATCCTCGTGGCGGGCGTCGGTATTACCACGCAAGATGGCACCGACATATTCCCGGGGATCGGATTTGGTGCTGGCGAGTCTCAGCGTCCGATCGACCGCGTCCAGGTCATTGCCATGATGCTTTACCAGGTTGGTCACCTGGCCGCCCGAATTCGCTCCCAAGACGCTCCGGCCGAAGTCGTAGAGTTGCTTCTTCCGGTCGATCGGTGCGGCGTCGGCATGGATGCCGGTGAGCAGTGTGGCGGCTGCAGTCTCAACCTGCAGGTCCAACCGGTCGCCATTTCTTGTGGCGAAAGCCTCCACCGCGCCCCCGGGCGCCGCTTCAGCGGCATTCTTAGGTTCACTGAAGGGTTCAAGGATAGATTTGGGTGCACCTGCTGCAGGGGTCTGCGGCACCTGCTGCAGGGGTCTCGGCATTTGGTGCAGGGGTGCATTTGCTGCAGGGGTGCAGTAAGTGCACCCGTCAACCTCGACAGCCGCCGCCTTCAGTTGATCCAGAGCGATCCGATATTCGCGCGGCCTCTTCGTGGCCGGATCAGCTTCGCCGACTTTGACAATGATGCCGGCGGAGCGCAAAGACGCGAGCGCAGACCTCACGGCACGCTCCGAGAGACCGCAAGCGCTGCAGATGGCTTTGACGCCCGGACGAACGTTGGTGCCATCGTCGGAGGCGTGATCGACCAGCTTCAACAGAACGATCTTCGCGGTGGTCGACACCGAGGCCGCCCATGCCAGCGGATAGAGCCTGTAGCTCACTGCAGCACCTCGATCCGGGGTGCCGACCGCTTCAGCCGATCGATCTCGGCCGCCTGCTCGTCGAAATCGTCATCGTCGATAGGCTGGCCGTTGGGCCAACGCCAGTCCGTGATGTACGGCAGACAATCCCGCAGCAATTGCCTGCCCGCCGGCGTCGAGGGGAACCTGAGCACTCGCGCGCTCATATCGCGTTCCCCGCCTGTTCAGCTTCGAAGTTCTGAGGTGGTCTGCGATAGGTGAGCGCGTCCGGCGGAGACGAGACGGTGGCGAGTGGACTCATTTTTCACCTCTGCGGTGAGAGGGGAGCCCCTCAAAAAGCACAGATGGCGCTCGCTTCGCGCCGCAGAAAGATCGCGATTCGGGGACCTCTTTCGCCTGGGACGCCTGTCTGAAAACGTGGCAACCTGCGGTGCCGCTGACGGCTAAGCGGATCCTGGAAAGTGCTCGATCGTCGCCCGGACGGATCCGACTGAGTGCAGAATCTTGCGTCACGCGGCTCGATATGACACAAAGGCCGCTCTGATTGCTGACCTCGGTATCAACCCCGGAAGCGCCTGGCCGCGCTCCGGGGTTTTCCATTTTCACCACGTCAGGCGGCTTCGGACGTCGAGCCGCGCCGCCGCCCATTCGTATAGGCCTCGATGTCCGATTTCCGGTACCGAACCAGCCGACCGATCAGGATGTAGGGAACACCCGTTCCATCGACGCGCTGGCGCTCAAGGGTGCGGACTGAAACACCGAAATGTTTTGCCAGCTCGTTCTGCGAGAAAAGCTCGTCCACGTGTCGCCTCCATCGTATTGCCGCGCGATGCGGCGGATGGAGAGAGGTTCTGACGGCGCAAATGTGCGGTCAAAATGTGCGTAATGTGCGATCCCAATATTCGTGCACGTTTCAACTTACCTTCTGGCCGCGCTGGCGCTTGGATGAGGAAAAGCCGTCCGTTTTCCGCACCGTACCGACGGTCTCTCTCTTCGACGTCAGACCTTGCGCCTCAAGCTTGTCCCGGACTTTCGGCCACAGAGCGTTGATCCCGGGAATTTTCCGATCCTTTTCGCTGCCCGCGACCGATTCGATTGCGGCGGATATTTGATCGCGCGTTGCTTGTCGGTAGCGCTTGCCGCCGCAATCGGGACTCGCGGGCATCTCACCGGACACCGCGGCAGGCATGGTGTCGCCGCCCGCCCGGTCCACTGCAGCGCCGCCGGCGCCAGTCGCTGGAAAGTCGATTTCGACGTCGTACAGTTGAAGGCCGCCCCCGAAAATGACGCCCTTGTTGTCGGGAGCCAGTTCGAATGCCCGCCCCCAGACCGCCGCCGGTAGCTCTGAAAGCGCGAGTTCGGACTCGCGTCGCCCAAATGCGACCAGCGTTCCTTTTTCCAGCTGACGAAATATCGCCTCGATCGTGGCCAGCAAGATCTGCCGCGGGAGATCGGCCTCGATCTCGTCGAGGTAGGCGTGAGACGCCTCGGTTGGCTCAAGAATGTGGAGCCGCTTGGTCTCTTCAAGCTCTTGCTGCGCCTTCGCCACCTTGATCCGCCCTTGATGATCGCGGTACCGCTCGTCGCGCGCGGCGCTGAAGATCGGAAGCCGCCCGGAAGGGAGCGCCCACCCGCCCGCGTTCATAGGCGGCCGCCCGTCGATCGGCGCGTCGCCGGTAGGCGCGCGATGGTGCCAGCGCTAGGCGCGTCAGGTGAAGGCGCCATCGCATTTTCGATCTTCCGCCCGATTGCCTCGTTCGCGGCGCGCAGCGGGTCCGCTGACAGATGGGCGTATCGTGCCGTCGTCGCCGCGTGCTTGTGCCCGAGCAAGGCGCCGATCAGCGGCAGCCCCAGGCCGCCCGAGGCGCCGATGCTCGCGAATGAATGCCGAAGATCATGGATCCGAACGCCGGGCAACTCGGCCGCCGTCCGCACCCGAGCCCACACGCTGTCGATCCCCGCGTACGGCCGCCCCTCCTCTGCGGGCTGCTCCGAATCCGTATCGCTCTCCTTCGGCACCAGGGCACCGGGAAACACATGCGGGTTTCCTGCCATCTTCGGCAGTTCGGCCAGGATGGCCCGGGCGGGCGCGGAGAGGTAGATGGATTTTTTCCCGGTTTTGCTATCCGGCAAAAACAAGCAGTTATGCTCGAGGCTCACGTGTTCCCACCGAAGCGTCATGATCTCGCCGCGGCGACATCCGGTCAGCAACAGCAGACGCAGCGCCGCAGCCGGGTATGGGTTGGACGACGCGTCGGCCTCGGTCGAGAGCGCAATCGCGAGGCGCGCCATTTCGACCTCAGACAGGAACCGTTCAAGCTTTCTGACTGGGGGCTTTTTGATGCCGTGCGCCGGGTTATCGGCCCGCATTTCCCGCTGTACCGCGAAGGCGAGCAGCGTTCCCAGCAGCGTCACGCACTGGGCCGCCACGCCGGCGCCCCCGGTCGCCAAGGTGCCGCGGCGGCGCTCGTTCTCCTTCGGGATCGGCGCCGCTGTCTTGCCTTTGATGACATCGATCATCATGCGCTCGACATCGGCCCGGGTGATCTGGTCGACGCGCTTCTTTCCGACGAGGGGCTTGAGGTGATGCTCGATGCGCCCGCGGTCGGCCTTCAGCGTCGACGCCTTTTTGTGGCTGACGCCCTCGGCCAGGTACAGATCGGCAAGGTCTGAGATCGTGAGCGCCGCCCGGTCTGCCTGGCGGCCGGCCATCGGATCGAGACCGCCCTCGATCAGGCCCGCCAACCGGATCGCCTCGCTCCGGGCCTTCTCCGCCGTCCACGGCGAGCCGTGCCGCCCGATCGTGAAGCGACGCTTCGGCGCCCCCCGGCCGGTGCCGACGGAATACTGGAGCACGTAGGACTTCACCCCTTTGGGCGTGCAGACGATGCCGAAACCTTTTACCTCCGTGTCCCACACGACGACGTTCGTGGGGCCTGGGCTGATCCCGTCGACAACACGTTTCGTGATCTTTTCGGCCATCCGGAACCCCTGCATTTGGAAGCCACGCGGAATGCTGTGTCACTCCCATGTCACTCCCGTGGAGCGAAACCATGTCGGATTGTGGGACTCAATGTCGGGAGAAAACAAGAGAAATACTAGGGTTTCCGGGGCTTGTGTCGTGCTGTGTCACCACCCGGCGGACGGCGTATCAGGATTCTGACTCCGTCAATCGAGGTTCGAGTCCTCGTCCCCCAGCCAAACTGAATGCCCAGGCGGAATAGCGCCATCCGGGCCAGCCAATCGCGCTGCGATCATCGCCGTTTCTGCCAATAAATCAAACGGTTGCCGAAGCGACCAGGTAAGCACCGCGTGCTGCCACGTCGAGTTCGAAACTACGAATTTGAGGAGCTTCCGCTTCTCCTCCGGCCCTTGCTTGGCAAAAAGCCGCTGGGCGTCCCGCGCCAGTTCGAGCAGACGTACCCCGCCATCCAGATA
>Ga0302314_10007313_pt1 | contig 19865 bp, 20 predicted proteins | sample III_Palsa_N2_3_FD_200533 | JGI IMG/M metagenome (GOLD analysis project Ga0302314, IMG submission 200533) | Peat permafrost microbial communities from Stordalen Mire near Abisko, Sweden - III_Palsa_N2_3 | ecosystem: Environmental > Terrestrial > Soil > Palsa > Peat permafrost | place: Sweden...
CCCCAGGTGCGCCATTCGCCCCGGTACTCCACGACGGGTTGCGCGGACGGCCGTTGCAGCGCTTCGGCGGTGAGTGTCTGGAGGCTTAGCGTCTCGTCCGGCATAGGTCGTGCATTAAGTCACGTGCAGCAGAATGGTAGCAATTTGTGCGCCGCTTCACGCATACGATCTTGACCCAGATACTAACCTAGCTTATTATAATTACTAACGTAGCTTAGTATTTTCGGATCATCGACCAACGAGGAGATCGTCGTGAAAAATTCATGGTTGCCCATTGTGGTATGCGGCTTGATGCTCACCGGTGCCGGGCCGGCATCCGCGAAAGACGATGCGACCTCCCCGGTCGCCGCGAAGGGTCAGATCGTGGTTGCCGCCGACGGCGCGCGCCTCGGCACCGTGTATCGCGTCGCTCCCGACGGGGGTGTGCAGATGATCTTCGGCGGCAAGATGATCACGGTTCCCGCCTCCACGCTGTCGAGCGTCGATGGCCGACTCGTGACCAGTCTCAGCAAGAACCAGGTGCTGGCTCTGTAGGGGGTGCCCCGGCTGGGCGCCCCCAGCGCTTTACAGCGCCCGTCGCGCCGTCTCATACTTGAGAGGCTCGCACGACTTCGATTATGTGCCCGGGGGTGGCGGATGAAGATTCGCATCGACAAGGCTTCCTGCGTCGGCAACGCGCGCTGTGCCGCGGTGGCCGGCGACCTGTTTCCACTGGACGAGGACGGCTATATCGCCGTCGAAGAGATCGACGTGCCTCCGGGCATGGAGGAGCTGGCGGAGCGCGGCGCCCGCGCGTGCCCTGAGCGCATCATCATCATCGAAAAGTGAATTCCTGCGGGAGCGGGCGCGCTAGCCCTTGAACAGCTCGCGTATTTCGCGCCTGAGGAGCTTCCCCATTTCGTTGTAGGGCAACGCGTCCAAGAACGCGATTCTTTCCGGCACTCGCGACGAGCGCAGGCGGCTCCTGACCAGCGCGCGCAATTGTTCTTCTTCCGGCGCGGGCGACCCGGGTCTGACGACAACGGCAACACCGACCGTCTCACCCCATTCCGCCGAGGGCACTGCGACGGCCGCCGCATCTGCGATGGCGGTATGCGTGAGCAGCACGTCCTCGATTTCACCCGGAGAGATATTTTCGCCCCCGCGCACGATCACATCGTCGGCACGGCCGGCCAGAAACAAAAAGCCCTCCGCATCGAGCCAGCCGGCATCACGCGTCGGAAACCAGCCCGCCGCATCGAGCGCACTGCGCTCGCGATACTCGCCGGACACCTGTTCGCCGCGCACGTAAATCTCGCCGCGTTCGCCGACGGGGAGCGGCCGGCCGTCTTCATCACGGATTTCAACTTGCACCGTCGGCAGTGGACGCCCGACGGAGCCGAGCCGCGCGCGCACATCGGGATCGGCGGAGCAGAGCGCGTCACGGTGCTCCGCGGGCCCGAGCAGCGCGATGGTGGAACTGGTTTCGGTGAGCCCGTAGGCGTTGGTGAAAGCAGTCTTTGGAAACAGTGCAAGCGCCCGCTCGATGAGCTCTGTGGGCATGCGGCCGCCGCCGTAGGTGATGGCGCGCATCGCGGACAGATCGGCTGGGGCACCGGCGTCCAGTCGCGCGATGACGCGACCCAGCATCGTTGGCACCAGAAATGCGTAGGTTGCCCTCTCGGAGGAGGCGAGATTCAGCCAGTCGTCGGGATCGAACGCGGGCAGCAGCAAAATCCGTCGCATGGCATAGACGGAGCTCAACAGGGCTGCGATCCCGGCAATGTGGTAGGGCGGCACGCTCACCAGCGCAGCCTCCTCCTCGCCCGCGGCTCCGAACTCGATGGTGCCGAGAATGTACGAGAGCAAGTTGGCATGCCGCAGGATCGCGGCCTTAGGGGCGGCCGTCGTGCCGCTGGTGAACAGCTGAACCGCGATGTCCTCGGCGGGCTCGTCCATGCTCGAGAGGGTTGCGGACGCCGCGGCCGTGGTGAGGAAGGCGGTGCGACTTAGGATTCGATGGCCGAGGTCCGGGTCCACTCGCTCGATGCGCTCCGCGTCGCCGACGAGGTACGCGGGGGCGATGCGACTCAACAGGGATGCGAGGTCGAGATCGGCGAGGCGATAGTTGAGGGGTACGTAGGGGACGCCCGCCAGCGCGGCGCCGAATAACGCGATGGCGGCGGCTGCGCTGCTCTCATCGAGCAGCGCGACATGCGAGCAACCCGAGCTTGCAATGTCGGCAGCCGCAGCCCGCGCGGCCTGCAGCAGCGCACCGTAGGACCAGCGTCGACCTGCGCAAACGAGACCGATGCGTTCGGGCTCGGCATCGGCCGCCATCTGCAGCACGAGCGATATATTCATCGGTTCGTCAGTCGGAGGAGGGTAACGGCTTTGCGTCCTTGGTCTGCAGCAGGACGCCTGAGATGGCAAGCGATCCCTGGCCCGCCTTCACGCACAAAAGCTCGGTCTTGCCGTCGGCGTCGACGTAGCGCTTGCCGATGCGTGTGCCTTGCGCGAAATCGGCATTGATCGGCTTGCGCTCGGCCGGCGCTTGCTCGGCCATGGGCGCGCCGCCGCATTCCACCACCGTATCGGCACCGCCGCGAATGACCATGACTTCGGTGTCGCACACCGCGCTTTTGAGCTTGGTACCCGGTTTCATCAGGAGATCGCTCCGGCGGCTTTCAGGCTCTCGATGCGCTCCCATGGCAGGCCGAGCTCCATGAGAAACGACTCGGTGTGTTCCGAGGCCTGCGGCGCGCGCGTGGTCGTCACCGCTGTGTGGTTGAATTGCACGGGACCGCGCACCAGCTTCAGCGGGCGGCCGCCGTCGGCGGCTTCCACCTCGAAGAGCATGTCGTTGGCGAGCGCCTGTTCGTCGTTGGCGAGGTCGAGCAGGCTCTGCACGGGCGCCCATTGCCCCTTGAGCGTTTTCAGATGCTGGCGCCAGTAAGCGAACGGGTGCTTGGCGAACGCCTGGGCAATGAGCTCGCTTGCTGCCTTGGAATTCTCGATGAGCGCTCGGGTCTCGCTGAAGCGCGGGTCCTCGGCAAGTTCAGGAAGGCCCAGATGCTCGAACGTGTCGCGGATATGCGGCCCTGGGGTGAGAATGCACAGATTTATCGTGCCACCGTCCGAAGTCCGGTAATTGCCGGAGAAGGGGTTGGTCGGCTGGCCGCCGGACCGGGGCATGGGGTTGCGAATCACATTGCCGCTCTCGATGAATTGATCGACCGCGGTGCCGGCCGCCCACCAAGCCGTGCTCAGGAGCGACACGTCGAGCTCCAGCGCTTCTCCGGTGCGCTCCCGATGGAACAGGGCCGCGGCGATTCCACCGGCGATGTTCATGCCGCCGATCGAGTCTCCGAATGCGGCAATGCCCTGCGTGAGCGGACCCTCGAGCTCTTTCGGCGACATGGAATAACCAATGCCGCTGCGCGACCAGAAGGCCGTCCCGTCGAAGCCGCCGATATCGCGCTCCGGTCCCTTGTCGCCGTACGCGCTGCCCCGGGCATAGATGATCTTGGGATTCACCGCGCGGATGTGTTCGATATCGAACTTGAGCTTCTGACGCTGCGAAGGCAAATAATTGGTGAGGAAGACGTCGCAGGTCTTGGCGATCTCGTAGAGCAGCTCCACGCCCCCGGCAGTCGAGAAATCGAGACCGACACTGCGCTTGCCTCGGTTCGGGTGCTCCATCAGCGTGTTGCGCATGGGGTCGAGCTTCATGCCTCCGAGATTGATGAAACCGCGCTGGGTATCGCCGCGCACGGGATGCTCGATCTTGATGACGTCCGCGCCCCAGTCGGCCAAGATGGCGCCGGCGGCAGGGACGAACGTGAACTGCGCGACCTCCAGTACCCTGATCCCTTTCATAACCAGCGACATAACTACCCCCATCGTTGCCTAGGCGTGCGCCGATGATATCGAATCCCCCCGCCCGGGGCCTCTCATGCGGCCGGCACTTTTGCTATGATGCTAAGCTAGCTCAGCAATGGCTGGCTGGCAATTGCAGGGGCGGCCGCGAGCGTTTACACCTTAAGAGGCGGCGCAGATAATGAACATCACCGTTGCGCAATCGCGTGCGCGGGGGAGAAGAGCATGCCAATGACCAAGTCGGACGGGTTCAGTCCCCGGATATTGCTGGACATTTACCGTAAGGCGTTGCTGATTCAGCTGTTCGACGAGCGCATGCGTGCGTTGATTTCGACCGGCCGGATGGCGGCGGTTTATTACTCTCCCCGGGGCCAGGAAATCTTGGCGGCGGCGATGGGGGTGAACCTCGAGACGACCGATTATCTGGTCACGACTTACCGCGGCGTTCACGACCAGTTGGCGAAGGGTATGCCGCTGCGGCAAATGGTCGCAGAGTACTCGGGCAAAGCCACCGGCGCGTGCAAGGGCAAGGGCGGCGCCATGCACATCACCTATCCAAAGGCCGGAATCATGGTGACGACCGGCGTGGTGGGAAGCGGTCTGCCGATCGCCAATGGCCTCGCGCTGGCATCGCAGCTGAAGGGCGATGGCCGCGTGACGCTGTGCAATTTCGGTGACGGAGCTTCCAACATCGGGGCATTTCACGAGGCGCTCAACATGGCGTCGCTGTGGAAGTTGCCGGTCATCTTCCTCTGCCAAAATAATCACTTCGCCGAATGCACGCGCTATGAGGACGGCACGACCGTCGCCCACATCGCGGATCGCGCCGCTTCTTATGGCATGCGCGGCGTCACCGTCGACGGCAACGATCCGGCGGCCATGTGGCAGGCCTCGCGGGAAGCGGTCGAGCGCGCGCGCTCAGGCGACGGCCCGACGCTCCTCGAGGCATTGACCTTTCGCTTCATGGGCCATTATTTCGGCGATCCGGGCGCATATATACCAAAAGATGAGTACGCCGCGGCGCTCGCGCGCGATCCCATGCCCGCGACCAAGGCGGCGCTGCTGCAAGCGAAGGCCGCGAGCGAGGCCGATCTCGAGACGATCGCGCGCGACATCAATGCACAAATCGACGACGCGGTGAAGTTCGCGGCGGAGTCGAGCGCGCCGGACCCCGATGAGATCAACAAAGACATTTATGCCCCGGGAGCGCCCGCATGAGCACCGTAACCGCTGCCCCGCAGACTATGAGCTTCACGGACGCCTACCGCATGGCGTTGGACGAGGCATTGGAGAGCGATCCTGGCGTCCTGCTGCTCGGCGAGGACATCGGCGACAAGGAAGGCGGTGGCGTATTCAAGGTGACCAAGGGTCTCTCCACGAAATACGGCGCGCATCGCGTGCGTACGACCCCGATCTCCGAACAGGCCATTCTCGGTGCAGCCGTTGGCGCGGCGCTCGCCGGCATGCGGCCGATCGCCGAGATCATGCTCATGAATTTCATCACCGTCGCGATGGATCAGATCGTCAACCATGCGGCCAAGCTGCGCTTCATGTCCGGCGGACAGACCGGTGTTCCGATCACCATTCGCACACGCACCGGAGCGGGCGCCGGTACGGCCGGGCAGCATTCGGACATGCTCGAGGCGTGGTTCGCGCACGTCGCCGGAATGAAAGTCGTGGTGCCCTCGACCCCGGCCGATGCAAAGGGATTGTTGACCGCGTGCATCTTCGACGATGACCCCTGTCTTTTCATCGAGGATGGCCTGACGCGCGCGATGACGGGTCCGGCGCCGCCGCCCGGACATCGCCTGCCGCTCGGCAAGGCGCATGTCGCGCGCAGCGGGAGTGACGTATCGGTGATCGGCTACGGGCGACCGCTGCGCGATACACTGGTGATTGCCGAACGGCTGGCTCAAGAAGGAATCCAGGTCGAGGTCGTCGACTTGCGGACGGTTTCACCGCTCGACACCGACGGCATTCTGAAATCGGTCGCGAAGACGCGCCGCGCCGTAGTGGTTCACGAGGCCCCGCGCAGCTTCGGAGTCGGCGCGGAAGTCGCCGCGCGCATCCAGGAACACCTCTACGGCCAGCTCGCCGCGCCCGTGCTGCGGGTCGCCTCTCGCGACGTCACGGTGCCGTTCGCCAAAGTGTTGGAAACGGAGTATCTCTACAAGCCCACTGAAATCGAATCGGCAATCCGGCGCACGCTCGAGGCGAAGGCGCCGCGGTGAGCGCTTGGACGCCAGCGACATACTGCTGACCGCTCAGGTCGCCCTCGTCACCGGCGGCGGCGGCGGTATCGGACGAGCGATTGCTCTCGCATTTGCATCGGTGGGGGCGGACGTGGTGATCGGCGACATCGTCCCCGAACGCTGCGAGGAGACCGCGACCCGCGTGCGCGAGCTCGGCCGCAGGGCGCTCGCGGTGCCGACCGATGTTCTGGAGACTGCGCAGATTCACGCGCTCATCGAGCGGGCTGCGAGCGAGTTCGGCCGGATCGACATCCTCGTCAACAATGCGGGCGGTGTGAGTCCGCGGCCCTTCATCGAGCAGTCGGAACGCTCATGGCGCCGGCATATCGACCTCAATCTCGTGAGCGTGCTGGCGGCGACCTCGGCCACGGTGCCGATCATGATCAAGGGCGGGCAGGGCGGCTCCATCATCAACGTCACCAGCATCGAAGCCTCGCGCGCGGCGCCGAGCTACTCCGTCTATGCCGCCTGCAAGGCCGGTCTCAACAACTTCACCCGCACATTGGCCGTGGAGCTTGCCGATCATCGCATCCGCGTCAATGCCATCGCTCCCGATATGACCGATACGCCGGGGATTCGAGGCAATCGCGCAGGACCGGTCGATTCGTCGACGTGGATCGAGTTCACCGACGAGCAAAAAAACGCAATGGCGCGGCGCATTCCGCTGGGACGTCCGGGAATCGATACGGAATGCGGCAACGCCGCCGTCTTCCTGGCCTCCCGGTTGAGCAGTTACATCACCGGCATCATCATGCCCGTCGACGGGGGGACTTCCGGGTCGGGCGGCTGGGTGCGCAGCCGCGCCGACAGCGCCAAGTGGGTGCTGGTCGAATGAAAGTCAACGTCTCGTTGCCTTTCGACAAGATCCAGCTTCCGGATGAATTCCTGCGTGCCGACGCGATTGCGGAAATTGCCCGCACGGCCGAGCGCGCCGGCTTCAGCGCCGGCTGCGATACCGATCATCCGGTGCCGACGGGGCGCTGGCTCGATGCAGGCGGCCATCACGCGCAGGATCCGTTCGTAATACTGACTTTCGTTGCGGCGGCCACCCGCACACTGCGGCTGCAGACCGGGATCCTCGTGCTGCCTTACCGTAATCCTTTCATTACCGCACGCGCGGTGGCGACACTTGATTTCGTATCCGGTGGGCGCGTCACGTTGGGCTTAGGCGCCGGCTATCTCAAGGGAGAGTACAAGGCGTTGGGGGTCGACTTCGAGCGCCGCAACGAGATCATGGATGAGTACCTGAAGGCGATGAAAGCCGCCTGGAGCGCGGACGAATTCACCTTTCAGGGCACCGGCTACCAGGCGCTCGGTAACCGCATTCTGCCGCGCCCGATTCAGCAGCCGCATCCGCCGCTTCTGATCGGCGGCAATTCGCGGCGCGCGATCCGTCGTGCCGTCGAGCTGGGCGATGCGTGGAATCCGTTCATCACCTCCGCCGCGGTGTCGGCGACGACCCGCACGACGGCGATGACCGATGAGATGGATCTGGCCGAGGGCATCGCCTACATGCATGCGCATTGCGAGAAGGTCGGACGGGCGCAGCCCCCGCAGATCGTTCTGGGTGCCGTCAATCAACCGAACGAGGCGTGGAATGCGCAGGCGCTGCTCGAAAAGATCGCCAAGATGCGCGAGCTCGGCGTCACCACGGTCGGCGCGACCATCGACGGCGCGAGCCGCGCCGAGTGGTGCGCAAATGCGGAGCGCTACGGTGCCGAGATCATTGCGAAGCTCCGCTGACCCGTGACCGCAAGCCGCGTCGAGGCGAGGCGAATCTGGGCGCCGCTCGAGCCGCTACGCGAGCGTGTGTACCGCAGGATCTGGTCGGCGAGTGTGATCTCGAACTTCGGCCAGCTCATCCTGGGCGTCGGTGCCGCATGGGAAATGACGCGGCTCACCTCATCCCCCGGGATGGTCGCGCTGGTGCAAACCGCGCTCATGGTGCCGTTGATGCTGGTATCGGTGCCGGCGGGCGCCATCGCCGACATGTTCGATCGGCGCAAGATCGCGCTCGTCGGACTGGGGTTCGCCAGCCTCTGCGCCGCCACCTTAACGACGCTTTCGCTCGCCGGACTCACGACCCCGTGGGTGCTGCTCATTTTCTGCTCGCTCATCGGCGGCGGCGTCGCTCTTTATAATCCCGCTTGGGCTGCATCCATCGGCGAGCAGGTGAGCCCCGAGCATCTGCCTGCCGCCGTCGCGTTAGGGTCCATCAGCTACAACTTGGCGCGCAGTTTCGGTCCCGCGGTGGGGGGGCTGGTGGTGTTGGCGTTCGGTGTCTCGGCCGCATTCCTCATCAACGCGCTTGCGTACTTGCCGCTGCTGACCGCATTCGCATTCTGGCGGCGCAAGAAAGTCGCTGCGAGGCTTCCAGCGGAGCGGATCGGCGGCGCACTCGTCGCGGGTGCGCGCTACGCGCAGCATTCGCCGCCGGTGCGCGCCGCCATGGTCCGTTCCTTCGCATTCGGACTCGCCGGCGCGGCGGCCGCCGCACTGGTCCCGCTGGTCGCGCGCGATCTGCTGAAAGGCAACGCCAGCACCTATGGACTCCTGCTCGGCTGCACAGGCGTGGGCGCAGTGGTTGGGGCGCTGCTCGTCAACCGGGCGCGGGAGCGCTTAAGCGCCGAGCAAGCCTTTGGGCTGTGCGCGTGCACGGCAGGGTTGATGCTGTTGGTGATCGGCGCGAGCCGCGTTCTCGTGCTCACCGCGGCCGCGATGGTCGTCGCCGGGGTAGCGAACATGCTCAGCATCGCGCTCATCAGCGTCAGCGTGCAGCTTTCCGTGCCGCGTTGGGTCGCAGCCCGGGCGATTGCCGGATACCAGGCCTCACTCACCGGAGGAATCGCGCTGGGCGCTTGGCTCTGGGGGCGAGTAGCCGCGCACTGGAGCATCGAGCTTGCCTACTTCGCCTCCGGCGTTGCGCTCTGCCTCACTCCGTTGATCGGACTGCTCATGCCGATGCGGCGCACCTCGCCGACCGACGTCGAGATGATCGAGATCGGATCCGAGCCCGAGGTCGCGCTCGACATCACCGCGCGCTCAGGTCCCATCGTCATCGAGATCGACTATCAGGTGGATCCCGCGGAGGCGCGTAAGTTCTACGAGGTGATGTTGAAGCTGCAACGCGCCCGGCTGCGCAACGGCGCCTACCAATGGTCGTTGGCGCGCGATCTGGCGAATCCCGCGCAGTGGACCGAGCGCTATCACTTGCCTACTTGGTTGGACTATCTGCGCCTGCGCAGCCGCTTCACGCATGCCGATCGGGCGCTGCAGGCGGCGGCGGATGCTTTCAACGGAGCGCGCGATGCTCGACGCGTGCGTCGGCTTCTCGAGCGTCCGTTCGGCTCGGTGCGATGGCGCGCGGAGACGCCGGACGCCCGCAATGATCCGCTGACGCTCTATCCGCCTTGAAGCCTGATGGCCGGCAGCACTTGATCCGCCACGCGTCGCAGATAGGTCCAGGCAAGGTCCGGTGGACAGCCGCCGCACAACGGATGCAGCGGCAGACGGCCCCAGCGCTTCACCAATGCGATCGCGCCTTCCACATGGACGACCCGATGAGCGCCTCCCTCGGCGCGGAGCGCCTCGATCGTCTTGCCCTTCGACAAGCTGACCGTGGGTCGATCGGCGTCCTTGTTCCACTCGGCATACGCCGTGGCGTCCGCGAGCATGTAGGGCCCCACTTCTTGCCAGCCGACATCGAGATCGGGGTGGACGAACACGATGCTCGGCATCTCAGGGGAGGGCAGCACGCACTGACCCGGCTCGAAGCCGGCTTCGCGCGCCGCCGCCGAGTAGGTCTCGGCGAGTCCCGGGGTGTTGGTTTGCGCGATGAAGGGCAGACCGTTGCGCCCCGCGCGGCGGGCGGCCGCCTTGGTCGCGCCGCCCCACATGATTTTTGGGCGTCCGGGAGTAAAAGAGGCGGGCGTCACCCGCGGCATCGCCTGTGCTTCGGAAGCCTGACGCAGCACGTGAAGCAACTCCCCAAGCTTGCGATCGGCGATCGCACCGCGCTCCTCGTAGTCCAGCCCGTAGAGATCGTATTCGACCGGACGGTAGCCGATGCCGAGGATGTAACTCACCCGACCCTGACTCACGTAGTCGAGCACGATCATCTCCTCGGCGAGACGCACGGCGTCATACATCGGCAGCAGCGCCGCCGCCACCAGGATCTGCACGTTTCGCGTCACCGCCGCCATTGCCGCAGCCACGATGAGCGGGGCCGGGAGGTAGCCGTCCTCCGAGCAGTGATGCTCCGAGAGGCCGATGTTCAAGGCGCCCTTCTCGTCGGCCCATTGCGCCATTTCGATAGCCGCCCGATATTCCCGGGCGATCTCGGCGGGACTCATACCCGGAGCTCTCAAGTCGAAGCGCATACCGAACATAGGATCGATACTATAACGACGGCGGACTCAATGGGGGATACATCGATGGTCGATTCGCGGGTGAAGGTGCGCCGGATCATCCACACCATCCATGCCGCGGCGAACATCGCGGTTTGCCGAGCACAATATATGGACGTGCTCGGGGGACTCATCTTCGCGGAGGGATATTTCGAGGCCGAAGACCGCGACATGGCGCTCCTCTATGTAGCAGATCACATGATCGAGCCCATGTCGCCGCGAGATCCCGCACGGCTCGACAAGCACTTCGCCCGCTACCTGAATCGCTACGGCCCCGGCTTTCATTCGTTCGAGATCAAAATCGACGATGGGCCGGCCGTCGCCGCCAAGCTCAAAGAGCGTGGCTGCAAGCTGTCGGCAGAGTACGGTTTCTTTTTTTACGTGCGCCAGGAATCGACGGGCGGTGTCCTGCTCGAGGTGTGCGATAGGCCGATGCCCAACGATCCCTATGAGCGCTCCAACTTTCGCGCCGATTGGGCGGGCCGCCATCCGACGACCATTGCTGGCCTCGATCACATCGCCTGCGTCATACCCGACGCCGCTCGCGCACTCGTATTCTTCACGGAGCTCCTCGACGGCGAGCTGCTTGCCGATGAGCGCATCGCCCTACCGCAGCCTGGGCGCCGCATCCTGGTGCGTCTCGCGGGCACCCGCGTGGCCTTCATCCAGCCGGATGACGCAAGCCAAGGGCCTCTCACCGAGTTTCTCGAGCCGCCGACCTCCGGCATCTACTCACTGGTATGGCGCATCGAGGATACGGAGGCGGCGGAGAGATTTTTTCACGGGAAGGGCCTCGCTACGACTCGTGAAGCCTGTGTGTCAGGAGGCTTTGCGATCGATCCCCGCGACTTCTCGAGTGCGCGCCACGAGTTCATCCGTTCGTGAGGGGGCGGTCGCCGCTAAGCGCGGTCGCAACGGACCATTGCGCCGCGCAGTTCGTAGGCCATGAGCATGTCGCTCCAGCCGATTTCAGGCTCCCGCTCGAGCCGGATGCCGGGAATCCGCATGAGTCTTTCCAGGAACAATCTCGTCTCGTGCATCGCCACTTGCGAGCCCGGGCAGCGGTGGCTGCCGTACCCGAAGCTCAAATATCCCGCAGCCGCTTTCTGCCGCTTCGCACGATCCGGATCCAGCATGTGCGGGCAGGGGCCGGTCGCCGCTTCATCCGTATTGACGGCACGAATGTTGATCGCGAGCAGAGTTCCCGCAGGAACGGTGTCGGAGCCGACCCCCATGTCTTCGGCCGCGCGGCGCTGCAGTACGGCCGCAACCGGCTCGAGGCGCAGGATCTCGTCGAGAATCGCCAGCTGATCGGCCTCGTCCCCGGCCACGAAACGCGCGCGCAGCGCGTCGCGCTCGAATAAATGCCACGCCGCCATCACGATGAACTCGCGCGTCGTCACCATCCCCGCGACGGCGTACGTCATGCACTCGATCATGATCGCCTTGTTCGAGTATTTCTCGTCCAAGAGCTGGGAGATGAGGTCCTCGCGGCGCGTCGCGCGCCGCGCCGCAATGGCGGGGCGTAGGTCTCGATAGAAGAAATTCAGCGCATGGAACCGGAAGAGGATCGGACGCACCAGACGGGCGAAGCGGCGGGGCAGCGCGGACGGCACGGACGAGGTGAGGGTTGCGCCAATTCGCGATGCCATGGATTGGTAGTCGCTATTGGTGAGACCGACGATCTCCGCGGCCACCGTAACGGCAAGCTCGAGACTGAGCACATCGAGCCTTGCTTCGCCGGCGGCCTTCAGCCTCGCAAGCAGGGCTTCCGTGGTCCGTTCCATGATGGCACGGTAACGTGTCGTGACTGCCGTGGGCGTGAACAATCGGGCGATGGTGCCGCGCTTGCGCCGGTGGGGCTCGCCGTCGAGATAGAACACCGGAGCATGATCGGGATTACCTGTGTCGACCTGAGCGGAATCCGCGCCCGCCTGCTTGGCCAGAGGGTTGCGCAAGACATCGCGGGCGAACGCGAAATGGTTGACGATCTGCGCGCTGGGGTCGAACGTGATGCGCGCGGCCGCCATGCGAGCCGATTTGCGTTCGTCGCGACTCGGATCGAGAGGGCACGCTGCGGCGGGGGAGGGATTCTGTTCCATGGGCGCTGTCTATGATACACAGTGGATCATAAAATGGTGCTCGATTTGGCGTCAACTCATGCGGGCTTGGGCGCTAAACTCGTGCCACGAGGTTTTCGGGGGGGAATGATGAAGGTTCAGCCGGCAGCTTTTCTGCGCACCACGCTTCCGCTCGATCTTTCCAAGCTGGATGCTTTGGATAGCGGCCGCTACCATTCCATTTGGCTGCCGGATCACATGGTAAGTTTCTGGCCCGAGTCGATCTGGTCCCCCGAGTTCACCGATCTCGCGACGGTGTCCGCTTCTCCGCATAGGCATTTGGACGCGATGGCGGTCGCGGCCGCAGCCGCCGTGCTGACCAAGAATGTGCCGATAGCCACGAGCGTCGTCGATACCGTGCGCAGGCACCCCTCGTCGCTCGCGCAGAGCGCTCTCACCATTTCGCATCTGTCGCGGGGGCGATTCATCTTGGGCCTCGGCTGCGGCGAGACGGAGAACACGGTCCCCTATGGCTTCGATTTCGCAAAGCCGGTCGCCCGCTACGAGGAAGCGCTTCGCGTCATCAAAATGCTCTGGGAGAGCGATGGCCCGATCGATTTTTCCGGTCAGTTCTACACGCTTCGGCATGCGCGTCTCGATACCGAACCGTACGAGGGTCGTTTCCCGGCCATCTGGGGAGCGGGCAGCGGCCCGCGCGTGCTGGGCATCATCGGTCGGCATTGCGATGGTTGGTGGCCGGCCGGAGCGTACTCGCCCGAAGACTACGCTGAAAAGCTTAAGGCTGTGCGGGATGCTGCAGAGCAGGCCGACCGCGACCCGATGGCGATCACCCCTGCGATGATCTGGACTTGCCTGATCGCCGACGACGAGGCGGAGCTTGCCACGATTCTCGAAGCACCCTTGATCAGGGCCTACTATGTCATGCAGACACCCGCCACGATGATGCGCCAATTCGGCTTCGAGCATCCGCTGGGAGATGACTGGCGGGGTTATCAAGACATCACCCCGGAGGCGCTACCGCGCGAGCGCGTGGTCGCAATGCTCGAGAAAGTGAACATCGATTCGCTGCTCAAGATCGTGCCGCACGGCAGCTCCAAGCAGATCGCTCAGATTCTCAAGGGCTACATCGAAGCGGGGCTCCGCGTGCCCAAGATCCTCGATTACGGCAGCATGGCCGGGTTGAGATTTGCGGCGCGTTCCGCGCAGAAAGTGCAGGACGCGGAGGATGAGTTGATGCGGCTGCTTGGGTGAACAGATGAGTCACGATATGTTGGAAGCCGACGCCTTGCTGGCGCGGGCGCAGAAAACGACCGGATTGAGCGACTACGGCGATGATACTTTCACCGATCGTTTTCGCCTGGCGGTCTCGTTCCTTAGGAATGTAGGCATGGACGAGGCCGGCCGGCGCGCGGCGGCGTCGGTCTGTCTGTGGCTGCTGACCTCACGGCTGGAGCTCTTCGAGGATCGCAGGCGCTTTTCCGTAGCCGAGGAGAAGATCGAGAAGCCGCTCTTCGCCACCGGCGAGGCGCGCTCCGGCACGACGCTGCTGCACGCGCTGCTCTCGGTCGACCCCAACGGGCGAGCCCTGCGATTCTGGGAGGTCATGTATCCCTCGCCGCCTCCGGGGCTTGCGGGCCCCGAGGATCCAAGGCCGGCCCGTGCGGATGAGGATTGGCGCGATATCTTGAAGAGACTGCCGAAGTGGCTGATCAGCCATCCGTACAACGACATGCTCGGCGACGGCCTGCCGGAATGCGAGCGTACTTGGGCGCTCGATTTTCGCGTCATGACCCCGACGGCGTGGTGGCGCGTGCCGATGGGGATGAATATCGGAGGCCTGCCGACCGATCCGCACGCGCAATACCGCATCCACAAGATGATGCTGCAGCAACTGCAGTATGCCCGGCCAAAAAAGTATTGGGTCTTGAAGGGCTTTCATGCGGCGCGGCTCGAGGCTTTGTTCACGACCTATCCCGATGCGAGCATCATTTGGGTGCACCGCGATCCGGTGCAGGCGATCGCTTCGCGCATCGTGCTGACGGGGGAGCTCGTCGAGGGACTCACAGGCCGCGTCGACTGGCAGGATCAGGCGCGGATTCACCTCGCCGCATGCCGCGCCGGATTCAATGCGACTTTGAACAATCCGCTGACGAAGGATCCGCGCATACATCACGTGCGTTATCAGGATTTCATCGCCGATCCGGTCGGCACGATACGAGGCTTCTACGAGAAATACGGCGTACCCTTCCGCGCGGAGACCGAGGCCGCGATGCGCAATTATCTGGCGAACAACAAGGCCGATCGGTACGGCAAGTTCCGCTACTCCACTGAGGTCATCGGGGTCGACGTCGCGGCGCTGCACGCGGAGTTCGAACCTTACCGAAAGCGATTTGGTCTGGACATAGAGCGGCGCGGCTAGGACCGCACGCCGGTGCCTCGAGTTTCGTCCGCAGGAGCGCCCAATGCACGATCGAATCTCCGTCAATGCAATCTGCTTTCCGGGCGCAGGCTTGCGCGAGCTCGCGGGCTACTGGCAGGCACTCGACGCGCGCCGCGTCAGTCTGGTGAGCACTCTGGTGACGGACGAGGGGCGCGCGGCCGCGCAAGAGGCGCTGCGCAGCTGCGGTTGCCGGGTGGAAACCATCATGCACCCGTTCCTTTTCGGCCGCCCCCTCGAGCCGGCCGAAGAATCCTGGCGCGAGGCACGCGAGGCGCTCGACCGCGCGATCGAGGACGCTCAGGCGCTCGGTGCGCGCTCGATGTATCTCTTGACCGGCGGTCACGGGACGCTTACCTGGGAAGAGGCTGCCGAAGCGTTCCGCGCCGCGGTCGCACCTTGCGTTGCGAAGGCGCGGGCCGCGGGAATCCCGCTGATGATAGAGAATGCGCCGCCGCTGTACGCGGACTCGCATATCGCGCATTCGTTACGAGATACGGTTGCGCTGGCGGAGCTCGCCGATGTCGGCGTGTGCATCGAGTTCTTTGCCTGCTGGACGGAGGCGGCCCTGCAAGAGTCCATCGAGCGCGCAGTGCCGCGCTGTCATGTCGTACAAGTGTGTGACTACGTGGGCGGCGATCGGTCCCTGCCATCGCGGGCGGTTCCCGGAGACGGTGCGATCCCGGTGAAGCGGATGCTCGAGTGGGTTCTGCGGGCCGGGTATGAAGGCGCGTTCGATCTCGAACTCATCGGGCCGCGCATCGATAAGGAGGGGCGGCTCGGCGCGGTACGCAGAGCCGCGGATAATGTCGGCGAGATGCTGCGCTCGCTCGGAGCCTAGATTATTCAGTCGAGGAGTTATCAGCGATGGCATTCGGAGAGGGTCGTGACGATGATGCGCTGCGCGCAGCCTGGAGACAGTTCTGCGAGCGCCTGCAGGCCGCGGGTGATCGGGTCTTCAAGGATTTCAATCCGCCGTCGCCGCTCCATCGGGCCGATGCATTCCGTTTCCTCACGCAGAATCTGGGTCAGGCGTTCGACTTGGGGCTGGAGACCAAGGACACCCGCTATCCGGTGCTGCATGCCTTCGTAACACCCTACTGCAAGCTGGGCGGAGACTGCGCCGACTTCGTGTATCAGCAGGCCTGGATCGACGGCAACTCGGTCTACAAGATCAGCGGGAACCGGGGCACGGCGCGATTCTTGAATTTCACCGTCCAGGGTCCAAGGCCGCCGACGCAGCCGGGTACGAATTCGCCGAGTCTGCACGAGCCTTTCGGCGACATTCCCGAGGCGAACCTGTTCGGCCATCAACTCGAGACGCAATGGGACGGCGGCTTCGAGCTTTACATCGGCGGCGCAAAGCGCGGGTCCAACTGGCTGCCCACGACGCCGGGCTCGCGCAAGCTCTTCCTGCGCCAGGGGTTCGACCGCTGGAGCGAGCTGCCTGCGCGCATGCGTATCGAGCGAGTCGGCATGACCGAGCCGCCTCCCGTGCCCACGCCCGAGGTCATGATCCGTGGGATGGATTGGGCGGGTCAATTCGTGACCGGCCTCATGAACGATTGGCCCGATCATCCTTACCAGTACAGCGGCAGCGTCGTCGATCCGGTCAACGTCAACACATTTCCACCGGAGCCCCACGGCGATACAGCTTCAGACCGCCGCCGCGGCCGCGCGATCGCGCACATGTGCTGGCAGCTGGCTCAAGATGAGGCGCTCATCGTCGAGTTCGATAGTCACGACGGTTTTTGGATGATGACGAACGCCGGCGTATTCTTCAACAGCATGGATTATCTCTATCGGCCCGTGAGCTACACGCCGGGCCGCACCAAGATCGACGGCGACGGCAAGATTCGCCTAATACTCTGTCAGGACGATCCGGGCTATCACAATTGGATGGATACTCAAGGGTTCGAGCGCGGCAACCTCACCTACCGAAATCTCATGAGCGATGCGCATACCTCTTTTCAAACCCGCGTGGTCAAGCGCTCGGCACTCGCGCAGTCGTTGCCGGCGGATACACCGAGGCTCTCATCCGAGCAACGACTGCGTCAAATGCGCGAGCGCTTCGACGGCGTGAGGCTGCGCTACGCTCTATGAGATGCTGTTCTCGTGCATCGTGCGCTCGTCCCAGAGTCTCACCACATAGCCGTCCGGATCGAGAAGCTCCGCGCCATAGCCCCAGAAGGTCTTTTGAGGCGGGTGCACGAAGGCCACACGAGCTCCTACGAGGGTTCGGTGCAGGGCCTCGACGTCGCCGACACTGAAATATAGTGCGATATCGACGGGGCGGCTGCGCTCCGCGGATTGCTGAAAGAAGATGGTGAAGTCATTCTGATCCCGCAGGGCGACAGTCTGCCGCTCGGCAATCTCGAACTCGACCTTCAGGCCGATGCACCGGGCGTACCAATCGCGGGACCGCGTCCAGCTCGCAACCGGTAGCGAGAGATGATCGAACTTCGCCATGACGCCAGTCTAGCGCGGCCCGTGATGGCGTGCAGCCGGCGAAAATGGCCGGGTCGCGATAGCCTTTGCGGCCGCGTGCGCTTGCCATGGTGTTCTCCATTTGGCAGGCTCTGAGCCCCCTCCATTTCGCGAGAAGGCGACCATGTCCAACTCAACCGCGGCAAAAGGTTCGGAAGTCACGCTCGATCTCAGCGATGTCGATCATCGCGTCGGACAGCTCGTCGGCGGCGGTCAACTTTGGGAGCCTTGCGCGACGAGCGATATTCGCCGGTGGGTGATGGCGCTCGACTATCCCAACCCGATTCACTGGGACCATGAATTCGCACAGAAATCCAAGTTCGGGGGCATTGTCGCGCCGCAGTCGATCTGCGTCGCGCTCGACTTCGGTCACGGTGCGCAGCCGGCCTGCGTGGGCTGCATTCCGGGCTCGCATCTGCTGTTCGGAGGTGAGGAGTGGTGGTTCTACGGCCATCGCGTTCGCCCCGGCGACAAGCTGTTCCAGGAACGGCGTTTCTACGATTACAAGGTGACCGACACCAAGTTTGCCGGGCCGACCATGTTCCAGCGCGGCGACACCGTTCACCGCACGCAGCACGGCACGCTGGTGGCGAAGGAGCGCGCGACATCCATTCGCTATCTGGCCGCCGAAGCCGAGAAGCGCAACATGTTCCAGGGCAACGATCAGACGAAACGGCCGGTCTGGACGGCTGACGCACTCAGGAAGGTCGATAAGACTCGTCACGACTGGATCCTGTCCAACCGCGAAGGCGTCTCGCCGCGATTCGATCAGGTCAAAGTGGGCGACAAGCTGCCGCAGCGGGTGATCGGGCCGCATTCGATCGCTTCCTTCACGACCGAATACCGCGCGTTCCTCTTCAATATCTGGGGTACTTTCCACTGGGTCGGCGTGCCGGGCGTGAAGGACCCTTGGATCAATCAGGATCCCGGCTGGGTCGAGGGCTTCGGCTTCGACGAGGAGGGAGCCAAGATCGACCCGCGCAAGCGCGATGGCCTATACGTCGGTCCATCTCGAGGACATATCGACGACGCGAAGGGTGCGGAGATCGGCGTTCCGCGTGCCTACGGCTACGGCGCGACCATGGGCGCGTGGGCCACCGACTATCTGGCCTACTGGGCTGGGCACGACGGCATGGTGAGACATACGAAGCTCTCGTTCCGGGGCCCCGCCTTCGAGGGCGACGTCACTTTCGTCGATGGCGAGGTCACTGCGAAGCAGCCGGAGTCCGCGTGGGGCGTGCCGTTGGCTGCGGTCAAGCTGCAGATGACCAACCAAGAAGGCGCCGTGCTTGTCGACGGGTACGCCGAAGTGGAGCTGCCGCTCTAGGCTCGTGAGGACTCAGTGCGGCGGATGTACGTCGATGTGCAGGCGGGTCAGCTTCAACGCCGCGATCTTCCACTGTCCGCTACGCCGCACCCAGCGCTCATGATAATGGCCGTACCCGGTGATCGATGGCCGGTCAGCTCCCCATATCACGCGATCCTGCATGGCCCAGACGACGTGCGCTTCATCGCCGCGCAGCGCGATCTCGGGCGAGTGCACCTGATGCGCAGTTTTCGCGTTCAGGATCGATGATTGAATCTGACGGATGACGGCATCCCGCCCGCTGATAATCGGGATCCGCGTCCCTTCGGTCACGTCCAGCACACACTCCTCGGTGAACAACTCGGCGTAAGCCGCCCAATCCTTGGTGTCCAGGGTTCGGCAATAGCGCGCCTTGCCTTCGCATAATTCGATCCAGTCGTTGATCGCTGCAAGGTCTTTCATTCTCTGTCCCCCGTCGTTTTGAAACCCTAGGTGACCGACCAGCCGCCATCGACCGTCAGCACCTGATTCGTGATGTAGCGGGCGGCGGGCGAGGCGAAGAACAGGACGGCCGCGCCGACGTCGCGCGGCTCACACGTGCCGAGCGGCGGCCGTCGGCGCCCCGGCCCCTCGGCTGCGGGACCTTTGGCGCCGATGGCCCCGGGAGTCGCGATGCCGCCGGGCAAGACCGTGTTGACCGTGATCGCGAATTCGGCGAGCTCGAAAGCGCTTGCGCGGCTCAAGCCGAGCAGGGCGCCCTTGGAGGCGGAATACACCGCCAAGCCTTTGACGAGGGCGCCCACCAGGCCGGCCGACCCGATATTGACGATCCGGCCGCCGCAGCCCGGCGCCGCCATGGGGCGTGCGATCTCGCGCGTCATCAGAAAAGGGCCCCGCGCATTGATCGCGTTCATGCGGTCCCATTCGTCTGCGGTGCTCTGCAAGAGTAACTCGCGATCTTGCACGCCTGCATTGTTGACCAGCACCCAGGGTGTGCCATGGCGGGATACCACCTCCGCACACGCTCGAACGATCGAG
>Ga0302314_10007314_pt1 | contig 19865 bp, 19 predicted proteins | sample III_Palsa_N2_3_FD_200533 | JGI IMG/M metagenome (GOLD analysis project Ga0302314, IMG submission 200533) | Peat permafrost microbial communities from Stordalen Mire near Abisko, Sweden - III_Palsa_N2_3 | ecosystem: Environmental > Terrestrial > Soil > Palsa > Peat permafrost | place: Sweden...
ACGTTTTCTTCCCGCAACCAAGGCGACGCCGAAGGAGATGCTCTGCCTCGTCGACAAGCCGCTGATCCAGTACGGCGTGGAGGAGGCTGTGGCTGCCGGCTGTACGGAGATCATCATCGTGACGGGCCGCGGCAAGTCGACGATGGAGGACCACTTCGACAAGTCGGCCGAGCTGGAGGCGTCGCTCGAAGCGCGCGGCAAGACGGCGCTGCTGAAGATCGCGCAATCTGTCTCTAAGCTCGCCAAGATCATCTACGTGCGCCAGCCGGAGGCGCTTGGACTGGGCCACGCCGTGCTGATGGCAAAAGAGGTCGTGGGCAATGAGCCGTTCGCCGTGCTGCTGCCGGACGACATTGTGGACTCGAAAATTTCCTGCATCGGGCAGATGATCCAGGCGTACAACGAGACGGGTTCATCGATCCTCGGGTCGGAGGTTGTGGAGGGTGCGGCGATCTCGGCGTATGGTTGCCTGGATTGCACGCCGGATGCGAAGAATCCGCGGCTGCTTGCGGTGAAGAACATGGTGGAGAAGCCGAAGGCGGAAGAGGCACCGTCGCAGAACGCGATCATCGGCCGCTACATTCTTACGCCGCGCATCTTCGAGATGATCGAGAATGTGAAGCCCGGCGCAGGTGGTGAACTGCAACTGACGGACGCGATCAAGATGCTGCTGCAGTATGAGAAGGTCTACGGCTTCAGCTACGAGGGCAAGCGCCACGATGCGGGCGACAAGCTCGGCTTCCTGAAGGCGACGGTGGAGTTTGCGCTGAAGCGCGACGATCTCGGGCCGGCATTCCGCGAGTGGCTGAAGAGCTATCCGGTTTAATGCTGCACACACTGCAAAAGACAAAAGCCCCGAGTTGATCTCGGGGCTTTTTTGCTTTGTGAAGGTGGTACCCCCTCGCTCCCCTCTCAATGCAAAAATTTGATGCGCAAGGCTTTAGCGTGTGCGGTTTTGCTAAATATTTGAAGACGCATGAGTTGCACATCAAATAATTGATTTCAAAGAAGTTGGAGATGGAGCACCTGCGATATTTTGATGTTCTGCTCTCTTGCAGTTTAAAGCGCGGAAGAAAGAAGTACGCCAGTTTCGATTTATTGTGTGCTGCCGGTCAGAAACTCCTGCGTGGCTGTGCCTTGCGCGATGCGATAGAGCGCGAACTGGCGCTGGGTCTGGCCGCGGAGCTCAAAGAGCAGTTCGGCGCGGTTGTCGCCGTCGGCGTCCACGGCGTCGAGGAAGCGCATCTGCGGCGTCTCGTCCAGGTGCGTGGCCCCGGTGATGGATTGCAGCAGGATGTGCGGCGCGCCGTAGATGTCTAGCTGCGCGATCAACGTCACATTCTGCAGCGTGGCGCCTTCGCCGGTGTGCGCGGAGAAGACGAAGACGTTCACGCCGCCGTAGCTGATCTCATACGCATGCAGCTCTTCGCCGAGCAGAGTGATGGGCAGCGGAGGCGCAGGTTTATGCGCGTGGGTACGGGTATGCGCGGGTGCGGCTGGAGCAGTTGGCTGCGGAAGCGCGGCGCGGGCCAGCGTCTCCAGCTTGGCGAGCATCGCGGCCTTCTGGTTCGCATCCGGCCAATCATAGGTGAAGTTGTGCTCGGGCCGGGTGGCTGCGTCGGAGACGGCGACGGATTGGTGCATGTCCGGGGGCAGACCGTGCAGCGCGGGGATGGATGGCCCGGTGGTTGCGCCGCCGTGATGCAGATGCGGCCGGCCGGGATCGTCGCCGAGCAGGCCGCCTGCATCGGTGACGGAAGCGCCGGTGTTTGCCGATTTCTTTTTGGTATTGGCAGGCGGCGGGCGGGGAAAGGTAGGACGGTCTGCGTCATTCGTCGATGTGTCGCTGGGCTTGCTCTGCGTTGTAGACGGTGTGGTGGGTGCAGGTGTTGGAGTTGCCGGTGCGGGTGATGCGGCTGCGGGCGGCAGTGCGTCGGCTGTCTGCGTGCTCGAAGCTGGCGCGCCGGAGTTCTGCGCATCGCCGGGCGCGGTGTGATGCAGGATGGGGCGATTCGGGTCGGGCGGCGGTGCGTCGCCCGACGTGCTCTGCGTTGTAGACGGTGCAGAAGACGGTGCCGGCGCGGGTGTTGGCGGTGCAGATGCGGACGATGACGGTGCGGGAGACGGTGCATCCGGAGTCCTGGTGAAGTGGGGTTTGCCTTCGCCGCTGGTGACGATGTGCGCATCGCTGGGCTGGGTGCTGGCGACGAATGGCTTGGGCGCTTGCAGCGGCTTCCAGTTGGCGTAGCCGAACCAGCCATCGTCAAAGCTGGTTACGGCATTGGTGCTGTGCAGGCGCGATGCTGTGCTGAGTGTAAGCGTGCCCTGATTGACGCCAGCGGATTCAAGCTCGTAGATGTTGCCGGGTTCCAGGGCGAGCGGCATGGGGCGCGAGAGATAGAGCGCGGCATCCTGAAAGTTGTGATCAATGAAGAGCGAGACCGGCACGACGCGGGCGGCGGTGGGCTTGGCCAGATCGCCCGTCCACTCGTAGACGGCAACGGTGCGCAGCACATCCTGCGGTGCCTGCGGCGCGGGGCCTTTGCGCGTTTGCGCTTCCGCATGCGTGGCGCAAAAAAGAAGCATGCTAAGAAGCGCGGCGGCGTGACGGCGGCAGTGCTTCTCCGTCATACTTGGAGTGCTGCGTGCGGCGCGTCTGCTGCTAAGGGAGAAGACCATGGCTTTGGAAGTGAATGACACTGTTCCTAACTTTACTCTGCAAAACCAGAACGGCGAGACCGTAAACCTGACCGACTACAAGGGTAAGCCCGTTGTGCTCTTCTTTTATCCGCGGGCGGACACGCCGGGCTGCACCATTGAGGCCTGCGGCTTCCGCGATTCGTTCAAGAAGCTGATGGCCGCGGGTGTGGTGATACTCGGCATATCGCGCGATACGGTGAAGGCGCAGAAGAAGTTTCAGGAGAAGTATGACCTGCCGTACGACCTGCTTGCTGATTTTGACGAAACGCTCATCAAACGGTTTGACCTGCTGCGGAACAAGACCATGTACGGTAAGCCGGTGACGGGCGTGGCGCGGACTACCTACGTGATTGGCCCGGACCAGAAGCTTCTGCACATCTTTGAGAATGTGAAGCCGGAAGGCCACGCCGACGAGGTGCTGGCGTACATCAAGGGGCTGAAGAAGTAAGTGCCGGCAGACTCTCTCAGGGACTTGGCCAGTTCTTCGGAGCGTAGCGACGGGAGGGAGCCGTGGCCTTCAAGCCACGGAATAAGGTCTGGCAAGAATCGGGCTTTAGCCCTGGGCATTTAGCCGATATGGGCAAAGAGCCCGGGCCTAAAGGCCCCTGCTCCCTCCGAAATGCAAAAGCGAAATCCATTCCCGAGAATAACTAACTTTACGGCTGGAAGTACTGCGTGCCGTGTACCGGCTGCGCGATGCGTGCCAGTAACTGCGCGCGGTGCTGTGCGTTGTTCACAAAATCAATCTCCGACGTGTTCACCACCAGCAGGTTGGACGCTGTGTAGTGGAAGAAGAAGTGTTCGTACGCGGTGGCGATGCGCTCGATGTATTTCTCGCTCACGGCGCGCTCGCCGGGGACGCCTTTGCGTTTCAGCCTCTGTTTTAGCACCTCCGGCGTGGCCTGTAGATAGATGACGAGGCTGGGCGCGGTGATCTCTTTGCGGAATCGCTCATAGTAGCGGTTGTAGATCTCCAGCTCGGCGTCGGAGAGATTCACGTAGGCGAAGAGCTTGTCTTTCTCGAAGATGAAGTCGGTGACGACGGGCTGGTCGACGACACCGGTGGGTTCGGCCGCATCGCGCAGCCTCTCGTAGCGCTCCATCAGGAACCACATCTGCGCGGCGAAGCCCATGCCAGGCTGCTGCTGGTAAAAGCGGTCGAGAAACGGATTGCTCTCCGGTTCGATCACGGCGCGGGCGTTCATCGTCTCGGCCAGCATGCGCGCGAGAGTGGATTTGCCGACGCGCAGCGGGCCTTCGACGGCGATGGAGCGGGGTGCGGAGAAGAGAGTCGTCATAATGAGCGAATAAAAAACGAAGATAACATGGCCGATTCGCAGGCGCTAGTGCACATCTCGATTCTCGCACCGCCGCCGATGCGATTGCTAGACTGAACCATGCTCACGGAACTACTTGCGGCGGGTGGTGCTGTTGCGGCGGCTGCCGGCGGCTACACCTACGCCTCCATGTGGCCGGCTTCGCAGATATTCGGGCAGACGATCGTCGCGGACAACTATCCGAACGAGTTTGCGCTCACCTATGACGATGGGCCGAACGATCCGGAGACCGGGCTTCTGCTGGCCCTGCTGGCGGACTACGACGTGCGCGCGACGTTTTTTGTGGTCGGGCAGTTTGTGAAGCAGCGGCCGGAAATTGTGCGCGCGATTGCCGCGGCCGGGCATGTTGTGGGCAATCACACGATGACGCACCCGAAGCTGTTGTTCTGCTCGCCGCAGAAGGTGCGTGCGGAGATCGCCGGTTGCAATGCGGCGATCGAAGATGCGATTGGCGCGCCGGTGAAGCTGATGCGTTGCCCCTACGGCCTGCGGCGGCCGGATGTGTTGAACACGGTGCGCGAGCTTGGGCTTACTCCCGTGCAGTGGAACGTGACGGCCTTTGACTGGAATCCGATACCAGCGGAGAAGATCGTGGCGAATGTAGCTCGCGGCATTGCGCGCAATCAGAGGCATAGCAGCGGGTCCAATATTCTTCTGCACGATGGCGGGCAGGCGGGGTTCAGCGAGAATCGCATGGCCACGGTGGAGGCGACGCGGATGCTGCTGGAAAAGTATGCGGCGAAGGCGCGGTTTGTTACGCCGGATGCGTGGATCTAGCTAGAGGCTGGCGAATGCAGCCTGCGCGGCTGTGATCGTTGCCTGAATCTCTTTCTCGCCATGGGCCGTCGATACAAACGCCGCTTCGAACTGCGACGGCGGCAGCCACACGCCTGCATCCAGCATGGCGCGGTGGAAGCGCGCGAAGGCCTGCGTGTCGGATCTCGATGCGGAGGCGAAGTCGGTCACTGCATCCGGCGTGAAGAACCAGGTGAACATGGAGCCGATGCGGTTGGTGGTGAGCGGTGTCTTTGCGGCGGCGGCAACGCTCTCTGCAAGCGCTTTTGTATTTTTTTCCAGCTGCGGATAGATTTCTTTCTCGTGTTCGCGGAGATGCGAGAGCGTTGCGATGCCCGCGGCCATCGCCAGCGGATTGCCACTGAGCGTTCCCGCTTGATAGACGGGCCCAAGCGGCGCGAGCAGGTCCATGATCTCCGCGCGGCCGCCGAATGCGCCTACGGGCAGGCCGCCGCCGATGATCTTGCCGAGAGTGGTGAGGTCGGGCATGATGCCGTAGAGCGATTGCGCGCCGTGGAAGGCGACGCGGAAGCCGGTCATCACTTCATCGATGATGAGCAGAGCGCCGTGGCGCTGGGTGATCTCGCGCAGCGCGGCGAGATAGCCGGGAGCGGGGAGTACGGTGCCCATGTTGCCGACGATAGGTTCGACGATGATGCAGGCGATCTGCTGCGGATGCTGGGCAAAAGCCTGCTCGACGGCAGCGATGTCGTTGAAGGGCAGCGCGAGCGTGTGCTGCACCGTCTCCGCGGGCACGCCGGCGGAGCCGGGGATGCCGAAGGTGGCGACGCCGGAGCCGGCCTTCACCAGCAGAGCGTCGGCGTGGCCGTGGTAGCAGCCTTCGAATTTGATGATGAAGTTGCGGCCGGTGAATCCGCGTGCGAGGCGTATGGCGGACATGCAGGCCTCGGTTCCGCTGCTGACGAAGCGGATCTTTTCAATCGACGGCATGGCGTGCGTGATGAGCTCGGCGAGGTCGGCTTCCGTTGGCGTGGACGCGCCGAAGCTGGTGCCATCTGCGGCCGCTCGTTGAATGGCTTCAACCACATGTGGCGCGGCGTGGCCGAGGATCATGGGGCCCCAGGAGCCGACGTAGTCGATGTAACGATTGCCGTCCGCATCGATGAGGTAGGCGCCCTCGGCGCGGACGATCATCGGCGGATCGCCGCCGACGGCGCGAAAGGCGCGGACGGGCGAATCTACCCCGCCGGGGAGAAGTTTTTCCGCGCGCTGCTGCAACAGGCGCGATTGCGTGAGGGTACGTGGCATCTCAAACAGTATAGGAGAATGGGGTATGGCTACGCCGATATTGCCGGAGCATGTGCGACCGCGCGACGCGGTGCTGCTCTACGACGGGCTCTGCGGCTTCTGCGACGGCACGGTGCGGTGGCTGCTGCTGCGAGACCGTGCCGGAAAGATCTATTTTGCGGCGCAGCAGTCGGAGCTGGCGCAGGCGCTGTTTGAGCGGCATGGATTTCAGGCGCAAGCCGGGAACCGGGTCTATCTGTTGGTGAATCCGGGGACGGCGGAGGAGCGGATCCTGGAGCGCAGCGATGCGGTGGTGCATGCGGTTGGGCTGCTGGGCGGTGTCTGGGCAATCGTCGCCGCAGTGGTGGGTGCGCTGCCGCGTGGCCTGCGGGACGCCGCCTATGCGGCCGTGGCGCGGAACCGGTACTGGATCGCGGGGAGGCGTGCGGAGTGCAGAATACCCGCGGATGCGGAGCGGGCGCGGTTCCTCGGGCTTTAGGCCGCCACGCAATATCCGGTCTATTCCGCTCACTATTTTTATAGGCGGTTACCAGAGCGCGAACTCGTCCACAGCCGCGTTTGCTAGACTTGAATCTCCGGCATGCCGACGCCGGCACCTTTTCATACTCACCAACTGCCAGCTACCAAGGAGATTTTCTTGCCTGTAAAGAGCGGAGCCGCAAAAACATCCGCTGCACGAAAGCCTGTGAGCTATGCCGACGCTGGTGTGAACATCTCCGCCGGCGATCGCACCAAGCAGCGCATTAAATATCTGGCGCAGAAAACATTTAATAAACAGGTACTGAGCGATATCGGCGGCTTCGGCGGTCTCTTCGCGCTCGATCTGGTGAAGTATCCGAATCCGGTGATGGTCTCCAGCGCGGACGGCGTGGGCACCAAGCTGAAGGTCGCATTCGAGCTCGGCATCCACCATACCGTGGGCGCGGACCTGGTGAACCACTGCGTGAACGACATTGCGGTGCAGGGCGCGGTGCCGCTCTTTTTCCTCGACTACCTGGCAACCGGCAAGCTGGAAGGGTCTGTCGTCGAAAAGGTGGTGAGCGGGCTCTCCGAGGCGTGCCGCGCCAATGGCTGCGCGCTCATCGGCGGTGAGACGGCGCAGATGCCGGGCTTCTACAACGAAGGCGAGTATGACCTTGCGGGCTTCGTCGTGGGCGTGGTGGACCGCGAGAAGCTCATCACCGGCGACACGATCGAGCCGGGCGACCTGCTGATCGGCCTGCCGTCAACGGGCCTGCACACCAATGGCTACTCGCTGGCGCGCAAACTCTTCTTTGAGATCGCAAAGTACTCGCCTGAGCACTATGTGAACGAGATCAAGGACAAGGCCGGCGCGGCGCTGATGAAGACGCACCGCAGCTATCTCGCCATCATCAAGAAGCTGACCGCGGAAGGCATGGTGAAGGGGATGGCACACATCACCGGCGGCGGCATCACGGAGAACCTGCCGCGCATTCTTCCCAAGGGCTGCGGCGCGCTGGTGGAGACCGCATCCTGGACGGTGCCACCGCTCTTTCAGCACCTGCAGAAGCTGGGCAATGTGGAGCGCGACGAGATGTACCGGACCTTCAACATGGGAATCGGCCTGATCGTGGTGATGCCGGCGGAGCGGTACAAGCGGGCGAAGGCCGTGCTGGACCGCGCGGGCGAGAAGCACTGCATCATCGGCCGCATTGTGAAGGGCGAACGCCGCGTGACGTACTCCTAAGGCCCTCCCGAGGCATGTGTGCAACCTGAAATGGTTTTGTGCATCCAAAAGAAGATGAACCGGCGTGTGAAGGAAAAGCTTTCATGAAGCGATTGGGAATTCTGCTCTCCGGCCGCGGCTCCAACTTTATTGCGATAGCGGATGCGATTGCGAACCGCCGGCTCATGGGCGCGGAGATCGCTATTGTGCTCTCGAATGTTGCGGATGCACCCGGCATTCTAGCGGCGCAGGAGCGCGGGCTGACGACTGCGGTGGTGGAATCGAAGGGCCGTTCGCGGGCGGAGCATGATGCGGAGGTGGTTGCGCGGCTGCACCAGCACGGCGCGGACCTGGTATGCCTTGCGGGCTACATGCGCATACTGTCACCGCACTTTGTGGAAGCATTTCCGCAGTGCATCCTGAATATTCATCCGTCACTGCTGCCGGATTTTCCCGGCCTGCATCCGCAGCAGCAGGCGCTGGCCGCCGGCGTGGCGGAGAGCGGATGCACGGTGCATTTTGTGGATGAGCAGGTGGACCACGGCGCGATCATTCTGCAGCGCAGCGTGCCGGTGCTCCCAGGAGACACGGAAGAGACACTGGCGGCGCGCATCCTGGAGCAGGAGCACGGCGTCTATCCGGAGGCGATTGCGCGTGTGCTGAGCGGGCAGTATGAGTGCCGCGACGGACGCTACGTGAAGCGCGGCTCGTCCGCTTCGCACGCGAAGGCCGCAAACTCCTAGACTTCCTGGCCCTTTGCTTCGCCCAGTGTCACTTCTACATCCATGCGCGTTTGTCCGCGGTAGATCGTGACCTTCACGGTATCGCCGGAGTGGTGCGAGTTCATCACGTTAGCGATGTCCTGCGGCGTGGTGATCTGGCGGCCATCGATCGCGACGATGAGATCGCCGCCGAGATTCACCGGAATATTGCCGAGGTACGCCTTCTGATTGCCGCCGCGCAGGCCGGCACGTTCGGCAGCGCCGCCGGGCAGTGTGCGCTGGATGAGTACGCCGGAATCCGATGGCAGGCCAAGCTGCGCGGCGAGATCGGGGCCGATGGGCAGCGTGACCACATCGAGCGTGGGCCGGCGGACGCGGCCATACTTTGCAAAGTCATCGAGCACGGCCTTGGCGGTGTTGATGGGGATGGCAAAGCCGACGCCGGAGTTCTGGTCAGCCCCGTTGGAGGCGATCATGGTGGTGATGCCGATGACCTCGCCGCGCGAGTTCAGCAGCGGGCCGCCGGAGTTGCCGGGATTGATGGCGGCGTCTGTCTGGATGGCGTTGTCGATGGGCGCGCCCTCGGCACCGTTGATGGACCGGATGGAGCTGATGATGCCGCGCGTCATGGTGCCGCTGAGGCCGAAGGGATTGCCGATGGCGTAGACCTTCTGCCCGACGATGAGGCCGCTGGAGTCTGAGAGCGTGGCCGGCGTCAGGTTCGGCGCGTTGATGAGCAGAAGCGCGAGATCGTGGCCCTTGTCCACGCCGACGACCTCGGCCTTGTACTTGTGCTGGTCGTTGAGCGTGACTTCGACGCGCTGGGCGTTGTCGATGACGTGATTGTTGGTCAGGATGTGGCCCTGCTTGTCGATGATGAAGCCGGAGCCCTGCCCCTGCTGCGGCACGGGGCCGTAGAAGAAGTTGAAGGCGACCGCGGTGGAGGTGATGTTGACCACCGAAGGCAGGGCTTTCTTGTAGACGGCGATATTGTTGAGTTCATCGGCGTCGTAGGCGGGCTGCGCGTTGGCCTGCGTCAGTTCAAACGTGCCGAGGGGCCCATGCAGCACCGACTTGCTGGCGGGCGCAATGCGCTCCAGCCACGCGGCGAGCGCTCCCGAGGGCGCTGCGTGCGTGGTGATGTAGTAAAAGCCGCCGACCAGCAGAAGAACGAGAACGACGCGACGAAATCTCATGCCCAGAACAACCTCAGAAGATGGAAACGGTGCGATGCGGAACAGAGCATCTTTAAGACGATTGTAGCGGGGTGAAGGGTAGCGCGTCAGCTACCGTGTTTGACGCGCGAGTGCCGCGGCGGAGCTGCGCAAGGCGGCGAAGATGCGGCGGACGGCGAGGTCCAGCGCGGCCGGGTCGCCGTTATTTTCGATGACGTAGTCGCAGAGCGGCGACTTCACCTCATCGGCGATCTGCGCGGCGAGGCGGCGGCGGGCATCGTCCTGCAATGCGGCGCGTTCGGCGGCTGTGAGTGAGCGGCCGGAGGCGACGCGCTGGATGTAACGCGCAATCTTCAGGTCTTCGCGCGCCGTGACCAGCAGGATGCGGTCAAAGCGCGTCTGCCAGCCGGTGGTGGAGATGGCGGCGGCGATCTCGCGGTCTTCTGAATCGCCTTCTACGGGGGTGGGTGCGTCTCCACCGTATTTAGTCTCAAAAATTAATGCGGATTCCACCATCGCAATCGCGTTCGGATCCTTCGCGGCAATCTCTTCCATCCACTTCGCCTGCGCGTCGATTACGGCCGGATGCACGATGCGGTTCAGTTCTTCAATGCGTCCGTTGTCGAAGGCGAGCTTGGCGAGGGCGCGGCGGTCGAGATGGCGATGGCCTTTTGCATCGACAGGCAAAAGAATCTCCGTGCCGAAGTGAGCGACGATGGCATCGTAGACGGGTTGGCCCGGCTGCATCAGTGTGCGGCCGATGGTGTCGGCTTCAATCACGTGGACGCCGAGCGAGCGGAAGATGGCGGCGACGGTGCTCTTGCCGCTGCCCAAGCCGCCGGTGAGTCCGACACGCAGCATAGTTTTATCCTCGCCGCATGCGCGCGGCGCGTACGGTGTTCACCATCAGCATGGCGATGGTGAGCGCGCCCACGCCGCCGGGTACAGGCGTGTAGGCGCTGCTGAGAGCGAAGGCGCGCGGGTCAATGTCGCCGACGACGGTGTAGCCGCGCTTGGCGAAGCCTTCTTCGCGAGCGGCGTCACCGGCAAAGAAGCGGTCGAACTCGGCGCGGTCGTTGATGCGGTTGATGCCGACGTCGATGAGTACGCCACCGGGCTTTACCATCTCCGGCGTGATGTAACCGGGGATGCCGATCGCCGCTACGAGAATGTCAGCGTTGCGGGTGAAGCCGGCGAGGTCGCGTGTGCGGCTGTGGCAGATGGTGACGGTCGCATTCTCCGCGAGCAGGAGCATGGCCGCCGGTTTTCCGGCGAGGTCGCTGCGGCCGACGATGACGGCGTTCTGCCCGGCCATGGGAATCTTCATGCGCTTCAGCATCTCGATGATGCCGGCGGGCGTGCAAGGCGCGAGCGCGGGCCGGCCGGATTGCAGCAGGCCGGCGTTCATGGGATGCAGGCCGTCGACATCCTTCGCCGGATCGACGGAATCGAGGACGCGCTTTGCATCCACATGTTTGGGGAGCGGGAGTTGAATCAGGATGCCATCGATATCGTCGCGCGCGTTGAGATCGGCGACGATGGCGAGCAGCTCTTCGGTGGTGACGCTCTCGGGCGGGGTGAGCAGGTCGCTGGCGATGCCGAGCTCGCCGCAGGCCTTCACCTTGCTGCGGACGTAGATCTGCGATGCCGCGACGGCGCCGACCAGCACAACGGCGAGTCCCGGCTGCAGGCCGGTGTGGCGCAGCGCGGCGACTTCGGCGGCGACTTCGTTCTTGATCTCGGCTGCGATGGCCACGCCGTCAAGCAGCATGGGGCGCGTGGGTGTCATAGTCATTCTGGAATCGCTCTCCGTACCCATGGTAATGGATGGGATGAAGGCGGGAATGCGGCATAAATGCGGATTTTGCAACCAATTCGCGGGAAATGTGTCTAATCCAGTAGATAGAAGGTATGCGCAGGGCGCATGGAAAGGAGAACGGATGACCCAGATAGAGAAATTTTCGAGCACGGACCTCTCCGCTCTCCGCAGCGATCTGCTGCAATCGGGGCTGGATTCCTGGCAGGCGGCGGACCTGCTGAGCAGCTTTCTTGCCGGTCGCGGCTACGGCGTCTCCAACCATGACGCGCGCTATGCGGCCTCGCGGCTGGAATCGGCCGGCTGCTCGCTGGATTGCATGCAGCAGGAGCTGGAGAAGCTCGCGCTGGTGATGTAAGAATATTTCGCAAGAGAAAGCCGGCCACAGTGGCCGGCTTTTTTACGCGGCAATTTAAAGCCGCTACTCGTACTTCAGCGTCTCTACCGGGTCCAGCTGCGCGGCGCGGTTGGCGGGCAGGGTGCCGAAGCCAACGCCTACCAGTACAGCTGTGGCCAGCGCGATGACGATGGACCAGATGGAGATGGGGATCTTGAACGGCGTAAGAATGTCGACGGAGAAGGGAATGGCGAGGCCGAGCAAAATGCCGACAATTCCCCCACTGAGCGAGATAAATACCGCTTCGATCAGGAACTGCAGGCGAATCTCCCGCGATGTGGCGCCCAGCGCCTTGCGGATGCCGATCTCGCGGATGCGCGCCTGCACGGTGGCCAGCATGCTGTTCATAATGCCGACGCCGGAGACGATGAGGGTGATGGCCGCCGCGAGCGTGAGCATGATGGTGAGCATGTTTGCGATCTTGCTCATCACGTTCAGCACCTGCGTCAGGTTGAAGGCCTTGTAGACCGAGGTGGGGCGATGGCGCGACTGGATGATGCCCTGTATCTGGTCCGACGCGGGAATCACCATGCTGGAGTCCGCCATGGAGAAGAAGATCTCCTTCACCGTATCTGTGCCGGTGAAGTAGCGCGCCACGGGATACGGGATGAGGATGGTCTGGTCTTCGATCTCGGATTGGCCGAAGGTGTCCACGCTCTCCTTGAAGACGCCGATGATGACGAAGGGAATGCCGCTCAGGCTGAAGGTGTTGCCCACGGCGGCAACGTCGTTGCCATAGAGGGCCTTGGCGAAGGGCTCGTTGACCACGGCGACCTTCGCATGCGTGGTTGAGTCCTGATCGTCAAAGAAACGGCCGCCAAGCAGGACCAGGTTGCGCACGTCTTTGTACTGCGGCGAGACGCCCAGGACCATGGCCTCTTTTTGCACGCCGTTGCCCATGCTGACGTGGTCGCGAATCTCCAGCATCTGCGAGGAGGCGACGATGCCGGGCACCTCCGCATTGACCACGGCCATATCGTCGTTGGTCAGGTAGTCGGGCGTGGAGGTGTTGTTGGGGCCGGCCACGCTGCCGCCCTGGTACATCACCTCCACCATGTTAGGGCCGATGCTCTGGATGAGGTTCAGCGCGTACTGCTTGCCTGTGAGGCCGATGGTGACCACGAGAATGATGCTGGCGGAGCCGATGACCATGCCGAGCATGGTGAGCAGGAAGCGGACTTTGCTGGTCTTAAAGTTGTCGATGGCGAGCTGCACGATCTCGCTGAAGAGCATGGTGCTGCGGGCGCTGGCCAGCGTGAGCTCGAAACTGCGCGGATTGTCGCTGGGAGGGGCCATGGAACCTTTTCGATTCGCAGGAACGCGGTGACGATTCAATTCTCTGCTATGCACGTCTTTGGCGGCAAGTTTCTGCCGTTCAGCGTGTTAATTCAAGGCTTTATGTCTAAATCGATGCGATGGATGGTGCCGGTGAAGGGAAATGGGCTTTGGTAATCGCCGACAGGGGACGCGCTGTCCTCGCCCACATCGAAGGTCTCCTCGAAGGAGAAGGCTACGGGGACGGTCTGCGGAATGCGGGATGCGGCGACCTGCTGATCGTTCACGGACAAGGTGGCCAGTGCGCCCTTGCCGCGGCCGCCGCCGTCATAGGCGAAGCTGAGAACGATCTTTGCCGGGCCGGGCGGAAGCGGATTGGGGCCGGTGATGGTTGTGATCTGCTGCTTGAAGTAGTTGTAGGTGTAGCTTGGCTTTCCATCTTTCAGGAACAATGAAAACCCGCCGCTCTGCCCACCGTCTGCCAGCAGAACGCCGTTCGCGCCATCCTTCGGGACATCGACATAGGCCGTGATGGTGTGCGAACGGTTTTCATACGTCGGCGTGAGTGAGAGATAGAGATGTCCGGTGCTGGCGTAGTAGGTAAAGTGGGTGCCTGCGGGGCGTGGTTGGCGGCCGCCGAACTGCGGCTGCAGTGGATAGACCTGGTTCTTTTTGGCCTCCTCGTCGAAGATCGCCTCCATCTGCTTCAGTTTGTCTGGATACTGCTGTGCCAGATCGTCGGCTTCGGAGTAGTCCTCGCTGAGGTGGTAGAGCTCCCACGGCTGCTTCGAGAGGTCGACCGGCTGAGGGTTGTAGACCCACGCCAGCAGGCCGCTGCGCGAGGAGGCCATCCAGCCATCGTCGTAGATGGCGCGGTTGCCCAGCATCTCAAAGTACTGCCGTGTTCGCTTGCCCGGTACTGTTGCGGAGTCAAAGGTGGAGAGCATGCTGATGCCGTCCATGCGCTGCTGCTTCACGCCGTTTACTTCGGTGGGGATGGGCAATCCCGCAGCTTCGAGAATGGTGGGCATGATGTCCGTCACGTCTTCGAACTGATCGCGGACGCCGCCGGCGTCTTTGATGTGCGCGGGCCAGGAGACGACCAGGGGGTCGCGCGTGCCTCCAAGATGCGAGCCGATGCGCTTGCCCCATTGAAACGGCGTATTGCCTGCCCACGCCCAGCCCACCGGATAGTGCGGCGTGGTGGTGGGGCCGCCGAGCTGGTCCATCATTGCCAGCATGTCGGCTGTGGTCTCCGGCACGCCGTTGATCCCGGCTATGGCATTCGCCGTGCCGTTCAAGCCGCCTTCCATGCTGGCGCCGTTATCTCCGGCGATGTAGAAGATGAGCGTGTTATCCAGCTGCCCTGTATCGCGGATGGAGTCGATCACGCGGCCCAGCTCGTGGTCGGTCTGCGCCATAAATCCGGCGAAGACCTCCATCAGACGCGCTTCCACCTTCTTCTGGCCGGGCGTGAGCGAATCCCATGCCGGAATCTGCGCCGGCCGCGGCGTTAGCTTTGCGTTCTGCGGCACCACGCCAAGTTTTTTCTGCCGCGCAAAGACGATCTCGCGATAACGGTCCCAGCCCATGTCGAACTGGCCTTTGAACTTGTCGATCCAGACTTTGGGCGCCTGCAGCGGCTCATGCGTTGCACCCGGTGCGAAGTAGACGAAGAACGGCCGGTCAGGCGCGAGCGATTTCTCTGCTTTGATCCAACCGATGGCCTTGTCGGCGAGGTCTTCATTCAGCGTGTAATCGTCTTTGCGGCCCGGCGGCGCAATCATCTCGATGGGTTTCGTGCCTTCGGTGAGCTCGGGATACCACTGGTTCGTCTGGCCGTTCAGAAAGCCGTAGTAGTAGTCGAAGCCCTGGTGCGTGGGCCAGTGGTCGAACGGGCCGGAGAGCTTCACCTCGGGTTCGGGGATGAGGTGCCACTTGCCGAAGGCCGCGGTGGCGTATCCGTTCAGCTCCAACACCTGCGGAACCATCGCTGCGCTCTTTGGAATGGAGCCGGTGTATCCGGGGAAGTCGGTGGCCAGGTTGGTGATCACGCCCATGCTGACGGCGTGGTTGTTGCGGCCGGTCATCAGCGCGGAGCGAGTGGGCGAGCAGAGGGCCGTCACATGGAAGCGGGTATAGCGCAGGCCGCTGGCGGCGAGACTGTCCATCGTTGGCGTCGGTATCAGGCCGCCGTAGGTGCCGGACTGCCCATAGCCCGCGTCATCGATCAGGACGACGAGAACATTGGGCGCGCCTGCGGGAGCGCGCAGCGGCGGGATTGGATACGGAACCGAGTCTCCAGCGGTAGTGCCGATGGTCCCGCGAAATGGCGGCGGTGCGATGGGCAGCACGGTGCGATTGGGTTCCTGCGCGGCCATGGTGTGCGCGGCGCTGAAGAGACATACCGTCGCCAGCGTGCATGCGATCTGAAGCGACGGCCGTTCCAAGAGCTGATTGAGTCCTGCAAAGCCGCTGTATTTCATCTCGCTCCTTTGAGGTGCTAAACACGTCAGCTACAAGAGCAACACGTCATGAGGCTGTTGGATCCTAACTCTCCGGCTTGCCTGCGGCCGGGTCCGCGCAGCACATCGGTCCTTTGCCTTTGCAGCAGCAGGTGTAGGATTCCGCGAAAGACTCGTCGGGCGAGCTCGCCGGCCAGCCGATCATCACCAGGAAGACATCGAGAACGAAGAGTGCGATGGCAATGTCATTGCACACGATTGCCTGATGTGGGTCCGGCAGGAACTGGTTGGCAGACCAGAAGAGAAAAGCGACTGCCAGCAGGACCGCTTTCACCCATTCCATGGCCGGAGGCCGATGCGCGCTCTGATAGAGAAGATATGCCACCGCGATCATGGCAAGCGGGAACGCGCCGAGAAGGCCATGGGCGTTGGCGGGAAAGAGCGCGGGGCGAAGGTCCCAGACGAGGAGTGTTCCGACGCCTGCGAGCGTAAGGACACCCAGAATTACGGGAATCGCCCTGTGAGCGCGGTCAAGACGCGTGTACATGGAGCAATTTTACTGTAAAAACCTGTCTTCCAAGAAAAGCCTCTGCGGGAGGCCGGTCGAGTTGCTGATTTCATTTATGATTTTGCAATAGCGATGAAAATTCCAGGCTTTCTACTTTTGCTCGCGGGATGGGGCCTCACTTTGGCTGCGATCGTGCTTCTGCCGCAGCCGGCGGCACGTGGCGTATTCATGCTCATGGGCATGCTGGTGGAACTGCTGGGCGTTGGGCTGGTGGCGCGCGCACAGTTTCTGGAGCGCGAGATAACCCAATGAACCTCACCGCACAACCGCTCTCTGAAGCCGGCGTAGCGCTCTGCTGCGTGCTGGTGTTGCTGGTCCCGCTGGCGATTGCCGGGCTGGCGATGATCAACACCGGCCTGGGCCGCTCGCGCAGCGCAGCGCAATCCATGCTGGGTTCCATTTGTATTCTGGCGGTCGCGGCCATTGCCTACTTCGCCTTTGGCTTTGCGTTCGAGGGCTACGCCGGGCTGCCGCAACACGCGGTGATGATCGCGGGCAAGCCATGGGGTTGGATTGCCGCGTTGCCGTTCTTCTTTCGCGGCATGCAGCTGGATGGCTCGCCGGCATCGCTGGCGGCTTTGCTGCAGATATTCGGCATCGCCCTCGCGGCGCTGATTCCGTGGGGTGCGGGTTCCGACCGCTGGCGGCTGCGCGCAGGTTGCATCTCCACCGCGATCTTCGCGGGCATCATCTATCCGCTCTTTGCGCACTGGGCGTGGGGCGGCGGCTGGCTGGCGCAACTCGGCACAAACTACGGGCTGGGCCACGGTTTTGCGGACGCCGCCGGCGGTGGCACCATGCAGGCCGCCGGTGGATTGACCGCGCTGGCCATCGTCTGGATCACCGGGCCGCGTCACGGAAAGTTCCACCGCAATCAGCTGCCCGCGGTCTTTCCTGCGCACCATATTTTGTATGTGCTCTTCGGCAGCATGCTCACGCTCGCCGGATGGATCGGCCTGAACGCGGCGGGTTCGCTGCTCTTTGCGGGGATTGCTCCGGGACGCGTGGTGCTGGTCGCGGTCAATACCGTGCTTTGCGCCTCCGGCTCGCTGTTGACGGCACTCTTCGTCACCAAATTTCGTTTCGGCAAACCCGACGCTTCACTGAGCGCGAACGGCTGGGTAGCGGGACTGGCCGCCAGCAGCGCAATCTGCGCGTTTGTTCCTCCCGCGGGCGCACTGCTGATCGGCCTGATGCTTGGCGGCGCCATTCCATTCATGACAGAAGTTCTCGAGCTGGAGTTTGGCGTCGACGATCCTACCGGCGCCATCTCCATGCACGCTGCGGGCGGCCTGTGGGGCCTGTTTGCGGTGGGGTTCATGGGCCGGTTCGGCGTGCCGGTGGGCGGGCAGTTTCTGGCGCAGATCGCCGGCATCGCCACGCTGCTTGGGTTCGTTCTGCCGTTCGCCTATGCGTTGAACTGGCTGCTGAACAAGTTTGTGCCCTTCCGCGCAGGCAAAGAGGGCGAACAGATTGGCATGGACATGTATGAACTTGGCGCGGGCGCTTATCCTGAGTTCGTGATCCACACCGACGAGTTCCTGCAGCGCTGAGCTAGTGCTTCGCCACGTAATACATCAGCCCGAGGATGAGTACGGGAATCAAGGCCAGGATGACGTATTTGAGGATCATCCTGGGCAGCGCGCTCTTCTTCGTCTTCCATTGCTCGGTCTCGGCGCGATCGGTCACGCCGACCTTCTCCGGATGCGCCAGGTCCAAAGCAAACTCATGCGCTGAACCGTAGCGGTTGCGCGGATCGCGCTCCAGCGCGCGATAGATGATCTCCTGTAGCTGCGGCGAGATCGCCGGGTCGATCTCGCGGGGCGGCATGGGGCTGTTCAGCAGGCGATCGTTCATCACCTTGAAGGGATTGGAGCCGGTGTACGGCACCTTGCCGGTGAGCATCTCGTAGAGGATCACGCCCATGGAGAATATGTCGCTGCGCGCGTCGCCGCGCTTTCCCTTCACCTGCTCGGGTGAGATGTAATCGGGCGTGCCCAGCGTCTGCGAGAAGTTGGCGAAGGTCAGGCGGCGCGAGGCGGCGTTGCCGGCGATGCCGAAGTCGATGAGCTTGATGTTGTCCTGGTCATCCACCATGATGTTTTCCGGCTTCAGGTCGCGATGCACCACGCCGTGGGCGTGGATGTACGCCAGCGCTTCGCAGATGCGTTCAGCGATCTTTACGGCGCGGTCGATGGGCAGCTTGGGGGTCTCATGCAGTATCTGGCGCAGCAGGCGGCCTTCGACCCACTCCATCACCATGTAGACGCGGCTGCTGGATCCGCTCTTGAACACCTTCATCACGCCGGGGTGGTCGAGCGTCTGCCCGATGGTCTCCTCGCGGCGGAAGCGCTCGAAGAGCACGGTGTCGCACTCCATCTCAGGGTGCGGCACCTTGATGGCAACGGCGCGACCGTCCCGCCGGTCGGTTGCGCGAAAGATGGAGGCCATGCCGCTTGTCGCAACGCATGAGTCAATGTGATAGTGGTCCAGTTCCGTGCCAAGTTCGAGCGTCGTCATCTCACCTCAAAGGAGAACACAGAAGGCGATAAAAAAGCCGTAAAAAACGCGTAAGGAACCAGCATTAGCGCAGGGTATAGGGCCGGCCACGGTACATGCCCACCCGCTCCACGTCGGCGATACGCACCAGCATCACGGTGACGTTGTCGCGGCCGTCGTTATCCATGGCATGCTGGGCCAGTTGCTGTGCCAGCACGTTCAGATCGCCGCCTTTTTTAGTGATCCGCAGCAGATCGGCGTCGGTCACGCCGTTGTGCAGGCCATCGGTACACAATACGAACATATCGCCGGGCAGGACCTGGATCTCGGTGATGTCGGGCGAGACAAAGAGGTCCATGCCCAGGGAGCGGCTCAGCAGGTGGCGATTGGCGGAGGAGTTGAACTCCTGCGCGGTGATCAGTCCCATCAGCTTCTGTTCATTGGCCACGGTATGGTCGCTGGTCAGGGTGGTAACGGTGCCGCCGCGTATGCGGTAGCAGCGAGAATCGCCGACGTGCGCAATCACGGCACGGTCATAGCGTATGGCGCAGAGCACCAGCGTGGTGGCCATGCCGTGTCCGTCGTGGCCTGCCGCCGCAGCGGCTTCATGGACGCGCGTGCTGGCCTGCTGGACCAGCCGCGAGAGTGTGGATGTAAGGATGGAGCCGTCAGGGGAGTTGCGAAAGCCGTCCCGGACGCTTTCGATAGCGGTACGCGAAGCCACATCGCCCTGCTTGTGGCCGCCTACGCCGTCGGCTACGGCAAAGAGCCAGCCGCGGTTACGAATTGCCTGTGGTGTTTCGGGCAGTACCGAGCCTAGATAGTCCTCGTTTCGCTGGCGTGTCGGCCCACGATCGGAAAACTGGCTAAATTCAAGATCTAGCATAAGACTCGGTACTGCCCTTCTGTTGGTTCAATCCATACAGCCTTTTATGCAGCGCCCTGGCCACCCATGCCTGGGTGCTCCGTAAGCAGTACAGCCTTGCCCTTTTTCTTGCTGGTGGTCAGGAAGTAGATGCCACCATAGATGCCCCAGACAGCGGCAACACCCAGAGCGATACGCGGCTCCAGTTTGGCACCGTACCCCATGGCGTAACCGACAAGATAGAAGATCATGCAGGCAACATTGGCCAATATCCCGAAGAGCGGAATTGCCAAGT
>Ga0302314_10007317_pt1 | contig 19854 bp, 19 predicted proteins | sample III_Palsa_N2_3_FD_200533 | JGI IMG/M metagenome (GOLD analysis project Ga0302314, IMG submission 200533) | Peat permafrost microbial communities from Stordalen Mire near Abisko, Sweden - III_Palsa_N2_3 | ecosystem: Environmental > Terrestrial > Soil > Palsa > Peat permafrost | place: Sweden...
TACTTGAGCGCCAGCGTCGGACCGAAGTAGATGTCGATCTTTCCGTTGCCGAGGCCGAGGATGATCGGCGCGGTGTCGGCGAAGTACTGGACCTTGTACGGGCTCTTGCCGGCCGCGGCGCACTTGGACGCGCCGGCGGTGAGGATCTGCTGGAAGGTCGACCCCGGGCTGGTGGCGACGTTGTAGCCGCACAGGTCGGTCAGGCTGGTGACCGAGTCCGTCTTGATCCCGGAGGCCCCCAGGAACGACTGGCCGTCGTTGAGGTAGGTGGCGAAGTCGACGACCTGCTCACGCTCCTTGGTCGCGCCGAAGTTGTCCTGGCCGACGTCGAACTTGCCGTTCTGCACCCCGGGGATGACGGTGGGGAAGGTGCCGTACTGCACGTCCCAGTCGACGCCGAGCACCCTGGCCACGGCGTTGCGCAGGTCGACGTCCAGGCCGACGGTCTGCCCGGAGGCATCGGTGCCGGCATGCGGCAGCCCGGAGGTGCCGACCGCCTGGGTGGTGCCGAGGATGAGGCTGCCGCGGCTCCGGACCGCCTGCGGGAGCTCGGCCGCCAGCGCCGGGTCGGCCTTGACCGTCGAGACCACGTCCTGGGTCGGGATGGCGGTGGCCGTCGAGCCGCCGGACCCGGTGGACCCGGTCGACCCGGCGGCGGCCGAGGTCGCGGCGGTGCCCGAGCCGCAGGCCGTGAGCACGGTGAGCAGCGCGGCTGCCGCAGCGGCGGCGAGGGCCGGGCGCGGGAGGCGGCGGCGGACTGGACGGCTTCCGTCGGTTGTCACGGTGGTTCCTTTCGAGGGGTGACCGGGCGTCACCGGGCAAGGGGGTGGTAGGGAGATGGCGCTGTCGGCGGTGGACCGGGGTCAGACCGCCGGTCGGGCGGTCACAGGACGGCCGCCAGGAAGGCGCGGGAGCGCTCGTGCCGCGGGCGGTCCAGCACCTCGGCGGGCGGCCCGGTCTCGATGATCCGGCCGCCGTCCAGGAAGACCACGGTGTCGGCGACCTCGCGGGCGAAACCGATCTCGTGGGTCACCACGATCATGGTCATCCCGGTGTCGGCGAGGTCCTTCATCACCGCGAGCACCTCGCCGACCAGCTCCGGGTCGAGCGCGCTGGTGGGCTCGTCGAACAGCAGCAGCTCGGGTTCCATGGCGAGGGCCCGGGCGATCGCGACGCGCTGCTGCTGGCCGCCGGAGAGCTGCCGGGGGTAGTCGGAACCCCGGCCGCCCAGGCCGACCCGTTCCAGCAGCCCGAGGGCGCCGGCCGTGGCCCGCTTCCGCGGCACCCGGTGCACCGCCACCGGCGCCTCGATGATGTTCTCCACCACGGTGAGGTGCGGGAAGAGGTTGAACTGCTGGAAGACCATCCCGACCCGGGCCCGCTGCCGGGTGATCGCCCGGTGCCCCAACTCGTGCAGCCTGCCGCCCTGGTGGCGGTAGCCGATGATCTCCCCGCCGACCTCGACGAAGCCGGCGTCGGGCCGTTCCAGATGGTTGACGCTGCGCAGCAGGGTGGACTTGCCCGCTCCCGAGGGTCCGAGCAGGACCGCGACCTCGCCCCGGCGCACGTCCAGGTCGACGCCGTCCAGCACCGGTTGGGCGCCGAAGCTCTTCCGCAGCCCTCTGATCCGCACCAGCGCTGCGTCGGCGGCGCTCATGAGAGCCCCGCGAACTTGCCGTCGCCGCGCCCGAGCAGCGGGACGTTGCCCCGGAAGAGCTGCCAGAAGCCCCGGTCGGCGGTGCGTCGGCGGCCCCTGGCGAAGTGGCGCTCGACGTAGAACTGACCGATCGACAGCACCGTGGTCAGGATGATGTACCAGAGGGTGGTGACCAGCAGCAGCGGGACGATCAGGAAGTTCTGATTGTAGATCAACTGTGCTGAGTAGAGAAGGTCCTGGACCGCGATGACGCTGACGATCGAGGTGGCCTTGAGCATCCCGATCAGCAGGTTGCCGGAGGCCGGCACGACGGCCGGCATCGCCTGCGGCAGCACGATCCGCCGCAGGATCCGCGCCCTGCCGAGGCCGAGCGCCTGGGCGGCCTCGGCCTGCCCGGGGTCGACCGAGAGGATGCCGCCCCGGACGATCTCCGAGGAGAAGGCCGCGACGTCCAGGCTCAGTCCCACGTAGGCGGCCAGGACACCGCTGAAGAGGTGCGCCGTCCGGACCGTGGCGAACTCCGGGCCGAACGGGATGCCGAAGGACAACTGCGGGTAGAGCGAGGCGAGTTCGTACCAGAAGAGCAGCTGAACCAGAATCGGGACGGAGCGGACCAGCCAGACGAAGCCGAAGCTGAGCGAGGTCAGCACCGGGTTCCGCGACAGCCGCATCACGGCCACCCCGATCCCGAGCAGGTAGCCGGTGGCCATCACCGCGGCGGTGAGCCAGAGCGTCAGCGCGAGCCCCTGCAGGATCGAGCCGTTGAGGAAGTAGTCGCCGACCGTGCCCCACTGGAAGCGGCTGTTGGTCAGCACGGTGTGGACCAGCATCGCGAACAGCACCAGCAGCGCCAGCGCGGCGGCCCAGCGCCCGGGGCGGCGCAGCGGGACCAGCCGCGCGCCCAGCAGTTGCTCGTCGGTGGGGCGGCCGGCGGATGTCACCGTGGCGGGCCGGGGCGTCGGGGGTGGTTCCGGGGCGGCGGATGTCCGCGCCGAAGTGTCGGGGCTGCTCATGGTGGTGTGCTTTCCGTCCCAGGGGTGCACGGCGCCGCGCCGAGGTGCGCCGGCGCGGCGGTGTGCGGGATGAGGGCATGGTCGACCCGGGCCGCCACGGCACGACCACGAGGTCGCGGGCCGGAGCGGGCCTGCGGGAAGGGGGGTCGGCGCCTACCGGCGCCGGAGCGATCGGCCGACCGGGAGGGTCAGCGGACCGGGGCGGTCCTCGGACACAGCGCGCTGCTCACCCGGAGCAGGTCCACATGCAGACGGGCCACCATGAGCCGGGAGAACCCGCGCGGCCGCGGGGCGCCGCCATGGACGGGGCGTCGTGCCTGCATCGCGGATCACCTCCCGGTCCTCGGGCCCCTGCGGGCCTCGCGCTTACAGGACGGAGCTGTCCTGTCGGGTCGTCACCTGGAGCACCCCACCGCGGACGAGGGTTGCTGGTCAGCCAACCAGGGCTTGTCGCTGACGCTCATAACCAGGGCTCACGCTAACGGCTCGGCGGACTTTGGGCAATGCCCGTCCCAGCAGGTGAGGGATTGTGTTCGAAGCCGGGCCGGAGTTACGGTGAGGCGAAGCCAGGGTGAGGCCGGGGCCGGGCAGCCCGCAGCCGCGAGTACGCAGCAGGAGGGGACCCGCAGTGCATCGCTCCGTCGGCAGCTACTCGCGACGCCACATCGACCTCCAGCGCAGCTCCAGCGCTCTCTGTCCGGTTGCCTGAGCCCGCGGCCCCGCTCGCCGGCCCCACCGACGCCGCTGCCGCCGCACCCCCGGCCACGGGCACCGTCCCCAGCTCTCCGCGCTCCCGCGTCCACGCGGTGCGAGCGCTTCCGCACGCCTTGAAGGAGAACGCCGTGAGCGTTGTCGTCCTCGCCGGCAACCCCGGGCGCCGGTCCCGAACCCCGGAGCCGGCCCAGCCGGTCGCCGCCGCACCGACCGGCCGTCGATCCGGACCCGCCCTCGAACTCGCCGACCACGGACCGGTGTCGGTCGAGCTGGGCAGCACCGGCCGGGTGACCCGATGACCGTGCGCCAGGCGGTGTCCGAGGCGGTCCACCAGGCCCTGCACCCGACCGAGCTCCGGCGGGTCTTCGGCGCCTTCCCGACCGGCGTGACCGCGCTCGCGGCACTGGTGGACGGCGCCCCCGTGGGCATCGCCGCCAACTCGTTCACCTCGGTGTCGCTGGACCCGCCGCTGGTCTCGGTCTGCATCGCGCACACCTCCTCCACCTGGCCGGCGCTGCGCGGCAGCAGCCGACTTGGTGTCAGCGTCCTCGGCGCGCACCAGGAGCAGGCCTGCCGCGAGTTGGCGGGGCGCGGGACCGACCGGTTCGCCTCGGTGGACTGGCGCGCCACCGGCGACGGCGCCGTCCTGGTCGAGGGCGCCAGCGCCTGGCTGGACTGCAGCGTCGAGCAGCTGATCCGGGCCGGGGACCACGACATCGTCCTGCTCCGGGTGCACTGGCTGGACGCCGACGCCACCGTTCCGCCGCTGGTCTTCCACTCCGGCGGCTTCCGCCGGCTCGAAGCCGCCTGACCCGCCCGCCCCACGTCCGCTCCGCCCCCGGCGGTGGCCGCTCTCCCCGAGCGGCCGCCGCCGGGGGCTTCTGTCTGCGCCCGGCGCCTCCCCCGACGGCCGCGTCACCGGTTCGGCCCCCTTCGACGCGGCACCGGACGGCTGCGCACAGCACGCTGGTGCCTGACATGCGGGTCTTGTCCCACGCCTCCCCGAGGAGGAATCCCCATGAATGCACCGTCCCCGGTGGCGGCCGATCCCGTCGCCGAACAGGAGTCACCGATCCATATCCTGTGGATCAACGCCGGGCTGAGCTGCGACGGAGACTCGGTCTCCCTGACCGCGGCAACCCAGCCCAGCATCGAGGAGATCGCGCTCAGCGTGCTGCCCGGTCTGCCGAAGATCGCCGTGCACTGGCCGCTGATCGACTTCGAGTGCGGTCCGGTCCAGGGGGCGGACAACTTCATCGAGTGGTTCTTCAAGGGCGAGCGGGGCGAGATCGACCCCTTCGTCCTGGTCATCGAGGGCTCGATCCCCAATGAGGCGATCAAGCCCGAGGGCTACTGGTGCGGCTTCGGCGACGATCCCGAGACCGGCCAGCCGATCACCACCAGCGAGTGGATCGACCGGCTCGCGCCCAAGGCGCTGGCCGTGGTGGCGATCGGCACCTGCGCCGCCTACGGCGGCATCCACGCCATGGCCGGCAACCCGACCGGCGCCATGGGTGTGCCCGACTACCTGGGCTGGGACTGGAAGTCCAAGGCCGGGATCCCGATCGTCTGCGTTCCGGGCTGCCCGATCCAGCCGGACAACTTCTCGGAGACCCTGGTCTACCTGCTCCACCAGGCGACCGGTGCGGCTCCGATGATCCCGTTGGACGAGCACCTGCGGCCGTCCTGGCTCTTCGGCGCGACCGTCCACGAGGGCTGCGACCGGGCCGGCTACTACGAGCAGGGGCAGTTCGCGAGCACCTACGACTCCCCCAAGTGCCTGGTGAAGCTGGGCTGCTGGGGCCCGGTGGTGAAGTGCAACGTGCCCAAGCGCGGCTGGATGAACGGGATCGGCGGCTGTCCGAACGTCGGCGGCATCTGCATCGCCTGCACCATGCCCGGCTTCCCGGACAAGTTCATGCCGTTCATGGACGAGCCCCCCGGCGGCAAGGTCTCCAGCACCGCCAGCGCGGCCTACGGCTCGGTGATCCGCAAGCTGCGGGCGATCACGCTCGCGACCGTGGACAAGGAGCCCAAGTGGCGGCACCGCGGCGAGAAGCTCACCACCGGCTACCGCCCGCCCTGGTGACCGCACGCTGAGGGGGGAGCGCCGCGCGCGCTCCCCCCTTCCGCCACCCGCAGCACCTCCGACAGCACCCCGGCACCAGAGAAGGGCACGGCAGACACGATGGCACCGACGACGAAGGCAGCCCCGGACGGCAGTGGTCTGGTGGAGATGTCCTGGGATCCGATCACCCGGATCGTGGGCAGCCTCGGCATCCACACGAAGATCGACTTCAAGCAGAAGAAGGTCGCCGAGTGCTACAGCACCTCGTCGGTCTTCCGCGGCTACAGCGTCTTCATGCGCGGCAAGGACCCCCGGGACGCGCACTTCATCACCAGCAGGATCTGCGGCATCTGCGGCGACAACCACGCCACCTGCTCGGTCTACGCGCAGAACATGGCCTACGGGGTGAAGCCGCCGCACCTGGGCGAGTGGATCATCAACCTGGGCGAGTCCGCCGAGTACATGTTCGACCACAACATCTTCCAGGAGAACCTGGTCGGGGTCGACTACTGCGAGCGGATGGTGAAGGAGACCAACCCCGGCGTGCTGGAGCTGGCCGAGCGCACCCCGGCCCCGCACGCCGGCGAGCACGGCTACAGGACCATCGCCGACATCATGCGCTCGCTCAACCCGATCGAGGGCGAGTTCTACCGCGAGGCGCTCCAGGTCAGCCGGTACACCCGGGAGATGTTCTGCCTGATGGAGGGACGCCATGTGCACCCCTCCACGCTCTACCCCGGCGGGGTCGGCACCATCGCCTCGGTCCAGCTCTTCACCGACTACCTCAGTCGGCTGATGCGCTACGTGGAGTTCATGAAGCGGGTCGTCCCGCTCCACGACGACCTCTTCGACTTCTTCTACGAGGCGCTGCCCGGCTACGAGGAGGTCGGCCGGCGCCGGGTGCTGCTCGGCTGCTGGGGCGCGCTGAACGACCCGGAGTACTGCGACTTCACCTACCGCAACATGACCGACTGGGGCCGGCGGATGTTCGTCACCCCCGGCATCGTGGTCGACGGCAAGCTGGTCACCAACGACCTGACCGAGATCAACCTCGGCATCCGGATCCTGCTCGGCAGCTCCTACTACCAGGACTGGGAGGGCAAGGAGCAGTTCGTCACCCACGACCCGCTGGGCAACCCGGTCGACCCGCGCCACCCCTGGAACCAGCACACCATCCCGGACCCGCAGAAGCGCAACTTCGACGACAAGTACAGCTGGGTGATGTCCCCGCGCTGGTTCGACGGCAAGGACTACCTGGCGCTGGACACCGGCGGCGGCCCGATCGCCCGGCTGTGGTCCACCGCGCTCTCCGGGCTGGTCGACATCGGCTACGTCAAGGCCACCGGCCACAGCGTGGTGATCAACCTGCCGAGGACCATGACCAAGCCGGAGACCACCTTCGAGTGGAAGATCCCGAAGTGGAGCAACGCGCTGGAGCGCAACCGCGCCCGGACCTACTTCCAGGCCTACGCCGCCGCCGTGGCGCTGCACTTCGCCGAGAAGGGGCTGGCCGAGGTCCGCGCCGGGCGCACCCAGACCTGGGAGAAGTTCGAGGTCCCGGACGAGGGCCTGGGCGTGGGCTTCACCGAGGCCGTCCGCGGCGTGCTCTCGCACCACATGGTGATCCGCGACGGCAAGATCGCCAACTACCACCCCTACCCGCCGACCCCGTGGAACGCCAGCGTCCGCGACAGCTACGGCACCCCAGGACCCTACGAGGACGCGGTCCAGAACACGCCCATCTTCGAGGAGAACACCCCGGAGAACTTCAAGGGCATCGACATCATGCGCGCCGTCCGCAGCTTCGACCCCTGTCTGCCCTGCGGCGTCCACATGTACGTCGGCGGCGGGAAGACCGTGCAGCAGCTGCACGTGCCCACCGGGCTGAGCGGAATGGGCGGATGAGCGCCGGGGCGGCCACCGCCGCGCCGCCGGTGAGCGCGGAGGAGGCCGGACGCCGGGTCGAGGAGGTGCTGGAGCACCTCGCCGCCACCGGCGACCGCGAGGTCTGCACGGCGGCCGAGGAACTGGTGCGCACCCTGATGGACTTCTACGGCGCCGGCCTCGCCCGGATCCTGGAGCTGCTGAACCGCCCGGCGCAGCCCGCCGGGGCCGCGCCGCTGGAGCGGCTGCTCCGGGACGAGCTGGTCTCCGGGCTGCTGGTGCTGCACGACCTGCACCCCGAGGACCTGCCGACCCGGATCGGCCGGGCGCTGGACAGCCTGCCGGGCCGGCCGGTGGAGACCGTCGGCTTCGACCCGGACACCGGCACCCTGCGGGTGCGGTCCACCGATCCCGGCGGCTGCGGCTGCCCGAGCACCAATGACGCGGCCCGGCAGTCGGTCGAGCAGGCACTGGCCTGCTTCGCGACCGAGGTGTCGGCGGTCGAGCTGGAGCAGCCGGGCGGCGGCAAGGAGTCCCCGCTGCTGCAGATCCAGCTCCGCCCCGGGCTGGCGCGGGCCGTGGCGGAGGCGCCGTGAGCACCCGTCAGGCCTGGCCGCCGCGCCCGGCGGTGCGGCCGGAGGCGGCCGGGCTGCGCCGGTTCGTCCAGCCCGCGCCGCCGCAGCCGGAGCGCTGCGAGCTGTGCGGCGTCCCGCTGGCCGAGGCCGGCCACCGCCATCTGGTCGACGTCGAGAGGCGCGCCCTGAGCTGTGCCTGCACCCCCTGCGCGCTGCTGTTCGAGCAGCGCGGCGCGGCCGGCGGCCGGTTCCGCACCGTCCCCGACCGCTACCTGGTCGACGCCGACCACGGCCTGGACGACAGCGCCTGGGAGCAGCTGGGCATCCCGGTCGGGGTGGCCTTCTTCTTCCGCAACGCCGCCCTGGACCGGCTGGTCGCGCTCTACCCGAGCCCGGCCGGTGCCACCGAGAGCGAGCTCGACCCCTCTGCCTGGCAGGCCGTCCTGGACGGCACCCGGCTGGCCCGGCTGCTGGAACCGGACGTGGAGGCGCTGCTGGTGCACCGCGAGCGGCAGCACTACAGCTGCCACCTGGTGCCGATCGACATCTGCTACGAGCTGGTGGGCCGGATGCGGCTGCACTGGCAGGGCTTCGACGGCGGGGCGGAGGCGCGGGCGGCGCTGGCCGAGTTCTTCGACCGGGTCTCCCGGCGCGCCCGGCCCCTGGCGGCGGAGGTGCGGCCGTGACCGAGTTCTCCTTCGCCTGCACCGGGGTCCGCGCCGACCGCTACGCCGCCGGGCCGACGCTGGTCTTCCGGCTGCGGATCACCGCCGCCCCGGAGGTCCGGGTGCACGCCGTCGCGCTCCGCTGCCAGCTGCGGATCGAGCCGGCCCGGCGCGGCTACCGGCCGGACGAGGCCGAGGCCCTGGGCGATCTGTTCGGCGAGCGGGCGCGCTGGGGCAGCAGCATGCTGCCGGTCCAGTTCGCCCAGGTCTCGCTGGTGGTGCCGGGGTTCACCGGCACCACCGAGGTCGACCTGCCGGTGCCCTGCACCTATGACCTCGACGTCGCGCCGACCCGCTACTTCCACGCCCTGGCCGAGGGCGAGGCGCCGCTGCTGATGCTGTTCTCCGGGACGGCGTTCACCGGTCCCGGCGGGTTCCAGGTGGAGCCGGTGCCCTGGGACCGCGAGGCCTCCTTCCGGATGCCCGCCGCGGTCTGGCGGGAGATGATCGACCAGCACTTCCCCGGCTGCGGCTGGCTGCGGCTGCCGCAGTCCACCATGGACGCGCTGCTGGCCTTCCGCTCGCTGCGGGCGCTGCCCTCCTGGGAGGCGGCGGTCACCGCGCTCCTGGAGTCGGCGGGCCCCGCCGCCGCCCCGGCCCCGGCCCCGACCGCCGCCCCGACACCGACCGCGCCACCCGCCCTGGAGAGGACGGCCCCGTGACCGCGCCCCCGCTCGCCCCCGACCTCGACACCCGGTTCGCCGCCGCGCGGCGGGTCGCCGACGCCGTCCTGTTCGAGGGCTACGTGCTCTACCCGTACCGGGCCTCGGCCGCCAAGAACCGGCTGCGCTGGCAGTTCGGCGTGCTGGTGCCGCCGACCTGGGGCGCCGACTGCGGCGAGCACGCCTTCCAACGGACCGAGTGCCTGATGGAGCCCCGCACCGGCGCGGTGCTCCAGGTCGAGCTGCGCTTCCTCCGCGCCCGGCGCCGCACCGTGCAGCGGGGCGGACGGCTGGGCCCGTTCGAGACCGTCGACACGCTGGAACTGGCGGACCGGGTGCTGACGCCCTGGGACGAGGGGATCGAGGAACGGGTGCAGTTCTCCGTCCCGGTCGCCGAACTCTCCAGCGCCGGTCGTGAGCTGACGTTCGAGCGGCCCGCCTCGGTGGAGACCGAGACGGTGCGGGACGAGGCCGGTCAGCCGGTCGGCCGGCTGCTGCGCCGCTGCGAGGAACTGCGCGGCGTGGTCCGGCTGACCGCGACCGACGTGCCGGGCCCGTACGCGGTCCAACGGCTGACCGCCGTGGTGGAGAACACCACCGACTGGACCCCGGACGGTGCGGCGGCCGACCGTGAGGCGGCGCTGCCGCGCTCGCTGGTCTCGGCCCACCTGATGCTCGGTCTCAGTGCCGGATCGTTCCTGTCGATGGCCGATCCGCCCGAGTGGGCCCGGGGCGCCGCCGCCGGCTGCGAGAACCTGCGCACCTGGCCGGTGCTGGCGGGTCAGGACGGCCGCTCCGACGTGGTCCTGTCCTCGCCGATCATCCTGGAGGACCACCCGGCCATCGCCCCGGAGAGCCCCGGCGCGCTCTACGACGCGCTGGAGATCGACGAGATCCTGGCCCTGCGCACCTCCGCCCTGACCGACCAGGAGAAGCGCGAGGCCCGGGGTACCGACGACCGGGCCGCCGCCGTGATCGACCTCGCCGACTCGATGCCGCCGGAGGTGCTGGAGCGGCTGCACGGCGCGGTCCGCGCGCTGCGCGAGATCACCGACCCCGCCCCCGAGGGCGAACCCGCCGACCCGTTCGGTGCGGGACAGCCGTTCGGTGCGGGACAGCTGGAGACCCCGTGGTGGGATCCGGAGAGCGACCGGGGATTCGACCCGGCGACCGACCGGATCGCGATCGACGGCCGCTCGATCGGCGCCGGCAGCCGGGTCCTGCTGCGGCCGGGCCGGCGGCGCACCGACGCCCAGGACCTCTTCCTCCACGGCCGGCACGCGGTGGTGGAGGCGGTGCTGCACGACGTGGACGGCGGCGTCCACCTGGCGGTGACGGTCGAGGGCGACCCCGGCGCCGACATCCGCCGCGAGCAGGGCCGTTTCCTCTACTTCCAGCCCGACGAGGTCGCCCCGGCGGAGGACGGATGAGCGCCCGGACCCTGGTGGCCGGGGTCGGCAACATCTTCCTCGGCGACGACGGCTTCGGGGTCGAGACGGTGCGCCGACTGGCCGCCGAACCGCTGCCCGACGGAGTCGAGGCGGTGGACATCGGCGTCCGCGGCGTCCATCTGGCCTACCAACTCCTGGACGGGTACGACACGTTCATCCTGGTCGACGCGACCGCCCGGGGCGGCGGGCCGGGGACGGTCTACCTGATCGAGCCGGAGGCGGGCGGAGCCGTGGAGAGCGGCGACGCGCTGCTCGACGGGCACCGGATGTCCCCCGACTCGGTGCTGGCGCTGCTGCACACCCTGTGCGCCGGCACCGGCGGCAGCCCGCCCCGGCGGATCCTGGTCGTCGGCTGCGAACCCGCCTCCGTCGAGGAGGGGATCGGGCTGAGCGCCCCGGTCGCCGCCGCGGTGCCGGAGGCCGTCCGGCTGGTCCGGCGGCTGCTGGCGGAGGCCGGGGCGACAACCGAGGAGACCACCCGAGAGCCGACCGAGACCGCCGCAGTGAACCGCTAGCAGAAGGAGCAGTAGTCGTGAAGAAGCTCGTCATGGGCGCAGCCGCCCTCGCCGTGGCCTGTGCCGTGGCCCGGCAGATCCTCCCCGACATCCAGCGCTACCTGCGGATGCGCAGTATGTGACGCGGCGTCGGACCTCCGCGCCGAACGGGTTACCCGGGTCCGGCGCGGCGGCGTGGCAGCCTCCCGTCCCGCGCCGTCCGGCCTGTAATGCCTGTAAGGCAGGCTGGCTCGGCGGACGGCGGGAAGCGAACGATGCACGAGATGTCCATCGCCACGGCCGTTGTGGACCAGGTGGCGGAGGCGGCCCGGGCCGCCGGCGCGACCACGGTGACCAGCGTTCGGCTGCTGGTGGGCGAACTCGCCGGGGTGGTCCCCGACTCGCTCGCCTTCTGCTTCGAACTCGCCTGTGCCGGAACGGTGCTGGCCGGTGCCGAGCTGGTGCCGGTCCCGGTCCCGGGTCGGGCCCGGTGCGGTCCCTGCGCCCGCGAGTGGGCGGTGGGCATGCCGCCGGACCTCTGCTGTCCGCTCTGCGGCACCGCCGCGGACGAACTGGTCTCCGGCCGTGAGCTGCAGATCGCCGGGGTGCGCTGGCACGACGGCCCGGCCCAGGCCCCCACCTGTGAACGGATTCACGAGGAGAGCTGACCCCCATGTGTCGTGTGGTCGACCTGCAGCAGGCGGTACTCGCCAAGAACGACGACTGCGCCGAGCAGTTGCGCGCCGATCTGGCGGCGCGCGGCACCGCCGTGGTCAACCTGCTCTCCAGTCCGGGCAGCGGGAAGACCGCGCTGCTGGAACTGGAGTTGGCGCTCGCCGCCCGGCGGGGCGTGCCGGTGGCGGCGCTCACCGCCGACCTGGCCACCGAGAACGACGCGGTCCGGCTGGCCCGTTCCGGCGTGCCGGTGAAGCAGGTGCTGACCGACGGGCTGTGCCATCTGGAGGCCCGGATGCTCGGTGGCCACCTGGACGGCTGGCTGCCGGCCGACACCCGGCTGCTGTTCGTGGAGAACGTCGGCAACCTGGTCTGCCCGGCCTCCTACGACCTGGGCGAGTCGCTGCGGGTGGTCCTGGCCTCGGTGACCGAGGGCGAGGACAAGCCGGTGAAGTACCCGACCGCCTTCGGCCTGGCCAATCTGGTGGTGGTGACCAAGACCGACATCGCCGGGGCCGTCGGCTTCGACGAGGCGGCCTTCCGCCGCCATGTCCAGCAGGTCAACCCGGGCGTCGAGGTGGTGCTGACCTCCGCCAGGTCCGGCGCGGGCGTCGGCGCGCTGCTGGACCGGGCGCTGGCGGCGGCCGACGGCGCGCCGGTGCACTCGCCGGTGATGGCGGGCCGACAGCCGGACCGGCACCACCACGGCGACCACGACCACGACCACACCCACTCGCACGACCACCCGGCCGCCCACACCCACGCGGACGTCGCCGCCGTCCCCGGCCGGTGACCGGCCCAGGCCCGGGCGGGCCGGTCACCGAGGCGGTCCGGCGGCGGGTCACCGTGCGCGGGGTCGTCCAGGGGGTCGGCTTCCGCCCTTTCGTCCACACCCTGGCGACCGGGCTGGGGCTGGCCGGGCACGTCACCAACACCGCCGAGGGCGTGATCGTCGAGGTCGAGGGCGCGGGACGGACGGTGGCGCTCTTCTGCGACCGGCTCGCCACCGACGCGCCGCCGCTGGCCCTGGTGGAGTCGGTCGACCACCACGAGCTGGCGCCCGACGGCGGCTCGGGCTTCGCCATCCTGGCCTCCCGCGAGGGCGGGGCCGCCGCGACCCTGGTCTCCCCGGACGTCGCCACCTGCGCCGACTGCCTGGCCGAGCTGGCCGACCCGGCCGACCGCCGGTACCGGCACCCGTTCATCACCTGCACCAACTGCGGCCCGCGCTGCACCATCGTGGTCGGGCTGCCCTACGACCGCGAGCACACCACCATGGCCCGGTTCCCGATGTGCCCGGCCTGCGCGGCCGAGTACACCGACCCGGGCGACCGGCGGTTCCACGCCCAGCCGGTGGCCTGCCACGACTGCGGCCCCCGGCTGCGGCTGCTCCTGCCGCCGACGGACGACGGGCCGGCACCGCCGTCCCCGGCCGACCCGGTCGCGGCGGCACGCCAACTGCTGCGCAGCGGACGGGTGCTGGCGGTCAAGGGGCTGGGCGGCTACCACCTCGCCTGCGACGCGACCGACCCGGTGGCGGTGGCGCTGCTGCGGCGCCGGAAGAACCGCGGCGACAAGCCGTTCGCGCTGATGGCCCGGGACCTGGCGGAGATCGACCGGCTGGCCGGGACCGGTCCCGAGGAGCGGGCGCTGCTCAGCGGCCCGGTCCGGCCGATCGTCCTGCTGCGCAAGCGTGCTGACGATTCGTCGGAGCTGCCCGGGGTCGCCCCCGGCAGTCCGGACCTGGGCTTCATGCTCCCCTACACCCCGCTGCACCACCTGCTGCTGGGGCTGCCCGGCGACCCGGAGGGCCCCCGGCTGCTCGTACTGACCAGCGGCAACCTCTCCGGCGAGCCGATCGTGACCGACGACGCGGAGGCGCTGGAGCGGCTGGCCCACCTGGCCGACGGCTGGCTCACCCACGACCGCCCGATCCATGTCCCCTGCGACGACTCCGTGGTGCGGGTCTGCGACGGGGAACTGCTGACCCTGCGCCGCTCGCGCGGCTACGCCCCGCTGCCGCTCCCGCTGCCGCTGCCGGTGCGCCCGGCCCTCGCCGTCGGCGGAGACCTGAAGAACACCTTCTGCCTCGGCGCGGGCCGCCGCGCCTGGCTCTCCGCCCACATCGGGGACATGGACGACCTGGCCACCCAGCACGCCTTCGCCCGCGCCGAGCAGCAGGTGGAGGCGGTCACCGGGGTGCGCCCCGGGCTGCTGGCCGCCGACCTCCACCCGCGCTACCGCTCCGGCCAGTGGGCCGAGCGCCACCGGGGCGGGCGTCCGCTGGTCCGGGTGCAGCACCACCACGCCCACGTCGCCTCGGCCATGGCCGAGCACGGTCTCGACGGCGGCCGCCGGGTCATCGGCGTCGCCTTCGACGGCACCGGCTTCGGCGAGGACGGTGCGGTCTGGGGCGGCGAGTTCCTGCTCGCCGACTACCAGGGGTTCCTGCGCTTCGCCCATCTGGCGTACGCGCCGCTGCCGGGCGGCGACGCCGCCGTCCGCCGTCCCTACCGGGTGGCCCTGGCCCGGCTGTGGGCGGCCGGGATCGCCTGGGATCCCGGACTGCCCTGTGTCGCCGCCTGCGCCGCCGACGAACAGCGGCTGCTCGCACGGCAGTTGGAGCGCAATCTGAACTGCGTGCCGACCTCCGGCATGGGGCGGCTGTTCGACGCGGTCTCCTCGCTGGCGGGCGTGTGCCACCTGGCCGGCTACGAGGCCCAGGCCGCGATCGAGCTGGAGGCCGCCGCCCTGGCGGCGCCGGCCGACGACGGCCCCGGCTACCGCTTCGCACTCCGCTCCGCCCCGGCCGACCGCCCGGACGCACCGACGTCGGCGGCACCGCTGACCGCCGACCCGGCGCCGGTGCTGGCGGCGGTCGGCGCCGACGTCCTCGCCGGGACGCCGGCCGCCCTGATCGCCGCCCGCTTCCACGCCGCGGTCGCCGAACTGGTGCACCGCACCTGCCTGCTGGCCCGGGAGCGGCACGGCCTCGACACGGTGGCACTGACCGGCGGGGTGTTCGCCAACACCCTGCTCTCGTCCGCCTGCGCCGCCGCGCTGCGCACGGACGGCTTCACCGTGCTGCGCCACCACCTGGTCCCGCCCAACGACGGCGGTCTGGCGCTGGGTCAGTTGGCGGTCGCCGGGCGGACCGTCCCCGAGTAGCACCCCACAGCGAGGAGAGAACCCATGTGTCTGGCGGTACCCGGCAGAGTCCTGTCGATCGAGGAGCGGGACGGCACCCGCATGGCCGAGGTCGACTTCGGCGGCGTGGTCAAGGAGGTGTGCCTGGAGTACCTGCCGGACCTCCGGGTCGGCGAGTACGCCATCGTGCACGTCGGCTTCGCCCTGCAGCGGCTGGACGAGCAGTCGGCGCTGCAGACCCTGGAGCTGTTCGCCTCCCTGGGCCTGCTCCAGGAGGAGTTCGGCGACCCCTGGGCGCTGGCCGCCGACCACGGCAACACCTGGGCCGAGGACGACGCCGCGGCCGCCGCGGCCGAGGGAGGCCGGCCGTGAAGTACATCGACGAGTTCCACGACCCCGACCTGGCCCGGCGGCTGCTCGACGAGATCCATGCCACGGTGACCCGGCCGTGGGCGCTGATGGAGGTCTGCGGCGGGCAGACGCACACCATCATCCGCCACGGCATCGACCAACTGCTGCCCGATGGCCTTGAGTTGATCCACGGACCGGGCTGCCCGGTGTGCGTCACCCCGCTGGAGGTGATCGACAAGGCACTGGAGATCGCCTCCCGTCCGGGCGTGGTCTTCTGCTCCTTCGGCGACATGCTGCGGGTCCCTGGCACCGACCGCGACCTGTTCCGGGTCCGCAGCGAGGGCGGTGACGTCCGCGTCGTCTACTCGCCGCTGGACGCGCTGCGGATCGCCCGGGAGAACCCGGACAAGGAGGTGGTCTTCTTCGGCATCGGCTTCGAGACCACGGCCCCGCCCAACGCCATGACCGTGTACCAGGCCGCGAAGCTGGGCATCCGCAACTTCAGCCTGCTGGTCTCGCACGTCCGGGTGCCCCCGGCGATCGAGGCCATCATGCAGTCCCCGAGCTGCCGGGTGCAGGCCTTCCTCGCCGCCGGCCACGTCTGCAGCGTGATGGGCACCGCGGAGTACCCGGCGCTGGCCGAGCGGTACCGGGTGCCGATCGTGGTCACCGGCTTCGAGCCGCTGGACATCCTGGAGGGCGTCCGACGGACCGTCCGGCAGTTGGAGCGCGGCGAGCACACCGTCGACAACGCCTACGCCCGCGCGGTGCGCCCGGAGGGCAACCCGGCCGCCCGGGCCATGCTGGAGGACGTCTTCGAGGTCACCGACCGGGCCTGGCGCGGCATCGGCGTGATCCCCGGCAGCGGCTGGCGACTGTCGCCCAAGTACCGCGCGTACGACGCCGAGCACCGGTTCGAGGTGTCCGGGATCAGGACCCTGGAACCGGCCGCCTGCCGCAGCGGCGAGGTGCTGCAGGGGCTGCTCAAGCCGCACGAGTGCGAGGCCTTCGGCACCACCTGCACCCCGCGCAACCCGCTCGGAGCCACCATGGTCTCCAGCGAGGGCGCCTGCGCGGCCTACTACCTCTACCGGCGGCTCGACGCCGCCCCCGCGCGCCTGGAGGCGAGCCCCGTTGCCTGAGATCACCGACGTCCTCATCGCCGGCGGAGCAGCCGCCCCGACCTCGACCCCGACCTCGACCCCGACCTCTGCCCCGGCCCCGGCCGTGGCGCTGGACCTCAGCTCCTGGACCTGTCCGGCGCCGCTGCGCGACCAGCCCCGGGTGGTGATGGGGCACGGCGGCGGCGGGGCGATGTCGGCCGAGCTGGTCCAGCACATCTTCGCGCCCGCCTTCGGCGGGCCGGTGCTGGCCCAGCTGGGCGACGCCGCCGCGGTCACCCTGGGCGGGGTCCGACTGGCCTTCTCCACCGACTCGTTCGTGGTCCGGCCGCTGTTCTTCCCCGGCGGCAGCATCGGCGACCTCGCGGTCAACGGCACCGTCAACGACCTGGCCATGAGCGGCGCCAGGGCGGCCTACCTCTCCTGCGGCTTCATCCTGGAGGAGGGCGTCGAGATGTCGGTCGTCGCCCGGGTCGCCGAGGCGCTGGGCGCGGCCGCCCGGACGGCCGGGGTCGAGGTGGCCACCGGCGACACCAAGGTGGTCGAGTCGGGCCACGGCGACGGGATCTACCTCAACACCGCCGGGATCGGACTGATCCCGGCCGGGGTGGACCTCCGCCCGCAACGGGTGGTCCCCGGCGACGTGGTGATCGTCAGCGGCGCGATCGGCGTCCACGGCGTGGCCGTGATGAGCGTCCGCGAGGGGCTGGAGTTCGGCGTCGAGATCGAGAGCGACTGCGCCGCCCTCGGCGGCCTGGTGGACGCGATGCTGGCGGTCACCCCGGACCTCCACGTCCTGCGCGACCCCACCCGGGGCGGGCTGGCCGCCGCACTCAACGAGATCGCGGCGGCCTCCGGCGCCGGGGTCCTGATCCAGGAACGCAGCGTCCCGGTCCCGCCTCCGGTCGCCAACGCCTGCGCCATCCTCGGTCTCGACCCGCTGTACGTCGCCAACGAGGGCAAGCTGGTCGCCTTCGTCCCGCGCGAGCACGCGGAGGCGGTACTGGCCGCGATGCGGGCCCACCCGCTGGGCGCGGAGTCCTGCGTGATCGGCGAGGCGGTGGCGGAGCACCCCGGGATGGTGGTGGCCAGGACCGGCCTGGGCGGCACCCGGGTGGTCGACCTGCCGATCGGCGAGCAGCTCCCCCGGATCTGCTGAGCCCCCGTCAGCGGCCGCCGGAGCGGGCGACGGCCCCGGACGGAGCGCCCCCGGCGCGCCCCGTCCGGGGCCCGCGGCCACCGGTCGGCACCGAGCCTGGCATCCCTGCGGTGCACCTCGCCAGGGCGCCCGGCGGAGTGCCGAGATTGCGGGACGCCGCCCGCCCTGACCTGCCGAGACGTCCGGCCGTGGGACGGAGCGGCGAGACAGTCGAGCAATCATGGACATGTTCAAGCTACGAACGATTAGCATGACGTCCGGGATCTGCGGGGCATCGGGGGTCCTTGACGGGCGGCAGTAGGGGGCTGCGTACGCATGTCACGGTGGAAGGCGTTGTCCGAGTCGCTCGACCCGGCTGTCATCCGGTTCGTGGTGGAACTGCGCGGGTTGAAGGACAGCAGCGGACTGAGCCTCAGTCAGCTCGCACGGAGAACCGGCTACAGCGCGTCCTCCTGGGAGCGGTACTTCGACGGGCGGCTGCTGGTGCCCTTCGAGGCGGCCGAGGCCCTGGCCGGGGCCGTCGGTGCGGACCCGGTGCGACTGCGGGTGCTGTACGAGGCGGCGGCGGACGCCCGCCGGCCCGCCCGGGCCGCACCCGACCGGCCCCCGTCGGAGCCGGAGGCCGGGGCCGGGGAGCCGGACGCCCCGCCGGAGCTGTCCGAGGCCCGGCCGCAGACCTCGCGCCGCGGTTTCGCCCGGCCCTTCGCCCGCTCCCTGCCGCGCCCCGAACCGCGGACCGTGCTCATCGTGCTCGTCTCCGCCGTGGCCGGTTCCGCGCTCACGCTGCTGGCCGTCCAGCCCTGGCAGCCCGGCCCCGTCCGACTCTCGACCGCTGCCGCCGCGACCCCGGCGGCGGTGCCGTACTCCTGCCACTACACCCGCAGCAACGGCCTGTGGTTCGCGGGCAACAGCGACACCCGGACCGATCTGGTCGAGGTCGACATGTCGGGGGCCGAGGTGGCCGAACTCCAGTGCCTGCTCCAGCGGGCCGGCATCTCGCCCGGCGGCATCGACGGCCACTTCGGTCCGCTCACCGAGCTGGCGGTGATCCGGGAGCAGCAGGCACAGCACCTGTCCGTGGACGGCCAGGTGGGTCCACAGACCTGGGAGGCGCTGCGCGGATGACGCGGAACACACCGGAGTTCGAGCGACTGGCCGCCGAGCTGCGCGGCCTGCGCGCTCGGACCGGACTGAGCCTGGCGGCCCTGGGGACCGGGTCGGCCTACAGCAAGTCGTCCTGGGAGCGGTACCTCAACGGCAAGTCGCTGCCGCCCTGGCCGGCGGTGCGCGCGCTGTGCCGCCTGGCGGACGAGCCGGAGCCCAGGATCCGCGCGCTGTGGGAGCTGGCGGAGCAGGCGTGGAGCGGACGCGCAGCGGTCGCGCTCCCGCCCCGGCCCCCCGTTCCTGAAGCCCTGCCCGGACCCACCGCCGGGCCCGGACCCACCGACCCCGCAGCCACCGACCCGACGCCTGGTCGAACGCCGGGTCGAACGCCGCTTCGGTGGCGGGTGGCCGCCGGGCCGGCGGCGCTGGCGGCAGCCGTCGCGCTGCCGCTGCTGGCGCTGGTGGCGTGGTTCGCCCACCAGTGGCTCGCCGTCCAGGGCCGGAACCTCGATTCGCATCCGGAGACGGCCATCACCGCCTTCCGGGTCGGCTGCCACGGGTCCGCCTGCGAGGGACGGGACCCGACCGCGATGCTCTGCGGGGTGCAGCCGATGACGCTGGCCCAGTTCCGGACCACCGACGCGGCCGGCCTGGAGATCCGCTACAACCCCCAGTGCGGGGCGGCCTGGACCCGGGTCTGGGACACCCGGGCCGGGGACGAGATCACCATGACCGCGCCGGGCCAGCCGACCCGAAGCACCAGGGTGCCGAACGCCCAGGCCGCCGATGCCTTCCTCTACACGCCGATGGTCGCGGTCGGCCGGGGCACCCCGCTCCGGGCCTGCGTGGTCCCGCCGTCCGCCGCGCCGCCGCAGTGCTTCACCGTGTCCGCGCCGTAGCGCCCGCCCGGACCTCACCGTTGCGGGCGCTGACGGCAGGTCAGTCCATCGGGACGACGGCGACCGGGCACTGCGCGTGGTGCACCACCGCCTGGCTGACCGAGCCGAGCCGGCCCAGCGCGCTGTGCGGTCGGCCGTGCCGGCCGACGACCAGC
>Ga0302314_10007320_pt1 | contig 19850 bp, 20 predicted proteins | sample III_Palsa_N2_3_FD_200533 | JGI IMG/M metagenome (GOLD analysis project Ga0302314, IMG submission 200533) | Peat permafrost microbial communities from Stordalen Mire near Abisko, Sweden - III_Palsa_N2_3 | ecosystem: Environmental > Terrestrial > Soil > Palsa > Peat permafrost | place: Sweden...
TCCCGGACACGGGACCAAGCCCTATCGCGCCTACATCCTCGGCGTGCTGATGGTCATCTATGGCATCAACCTGCTCGACCGCAGCCTGGTGGCCCTGGTGCAGGAGAAGATCAAGCCGGAGTTCCATCTGTCGGATCTCGAACTGGGCCTGCTCGGCGGCACGGCCTTTGCGGTCTGCAACGGCCTGGCGGGGCTGCCGATGGCGCGGCTGGCCGAGCGGTTCAACCGGATCGGGGTGCTGGCGATCGCCACGGCGCTGTGGAGCCTGATGACCGCGCTGAGCGGCCTGGCGGTCTCCTTCCCCATGCTGCTGCTGGCCCGGTTCGGGGTCGGCATCGGCGAGGCCGGGTGCCTGCCGCCGACCCAGAGCGTCATCTCGGACTATTTCCCGGCCGCCAAGCGCACCTCGGCCATCTCCATCCACCTGACCGCCATCCCGATCGGCACGGTGCTGGCGGCGATGATCGGCGGGGTGGTGGCCGACCACTATGGCTGGCGCATGGCCTTCATCGTGCTGGGCGCGCCGGGCCTGTTGATCGCGCTGATCTGCTGGCTGACCGTGAAGGAGCCGCCGAGGAGCAGCGCCGCCTCAAGCAGCGGAGCGCCAGGCGGCGCAAGAGCGGCCGAGGCGCCCGGCTTCCGCGCCGCCTTCGCCGAGCTGAGGAGCAAGCCCAGCTTCTGGCACATCGCGCTGGCCACCGGCCTGGTGAATTTCGTCGCCGTCGGCAATGGCCAGTACCTGGTCTCCTTCCTGCTTCGGGTGCGGCACATCTCGCTGAGCCAGGCGGCGCTGATCCTCGGGCCGCTGGTGGGCGGGATCACGGTGTTCGCGGTCTGGGCGACGGGCAAGGCGCTGAACGCCCTGGCCGCTCGCGACAAGGCCTGGCTGGGGCGCTGGCCTGGGATCGGCATGCTGCTCAATGTGCCGCTGGCGATCTGCGCCTACCTGTCACCCTCGATGTGGATCCAGGTGCCGCTGCAGATGGTGGCCCTGGTCTGTTCGAGCTCGTATCTGATCTCCCTCTATACGACCGCCCAGGGGGTGGTGCAGCCCAGGGTGCGGGCCACGGCCTCGGCGGTGGTGATCATGGTGATCAACCTGATCGGCTATGGCCTGGGCCCGCCGGTGATCGGCGCCCTGAGCGACTTCATGCAGACCCATGTGGTCGCCTTCGGCCTGTCCGACCCCGCGCATGCCTCCGCGCAAGGTTTGCGCTACGCCATGGTCTGTGGCGTCCTGGTCAACCTCTGGGCCGCCGCTCACTACCTGATCGGCTCGACCAAGTTGAAGAAGGATTGGGTGGGGTAAGGAGGGCCGAATTACCCCGTTCCCTCGCACAGCACCAAAAGACGTTAACGCCCCGCCCTGTTGGTCAGGAACACCACATACCCCCGAAACCACGGGTTTGTGGCTAGGCTCGGCGGGGCGGTCCAGGCGCCGCCCTCGACCAGGCCAATCCTGAAGGGGAGCCTCACGCGATCCAACCGGGCCAGATAGGCCTCGTAGCCGGGAATGGTGTGGCGGCCCTGGTAGGTCTGCAGCACCACCTCGTCGACCACGCCGTGGAGCTGTTCGAGCGCGTCCGGGTCGCCCTGGCTGCTCCAGTCCAAGAGGCCGGTGATGCTCAGCCGGCAGTCGGGCGGCAGACGCGCGCGCAGGCCGGCAAGGAACCGGGCGTAGTCGGCCAGGTGGCGCGTGTGGGCGTCGAAATCGATCTGGATGCCCACGACCGGGTCGCCCGCCGCCCGCCAGCGGGCCAGTTCGGCGAGGATCTGGGCGTAGATGACCGGCGGCCAGTCCAGGGTGTGGGCGCGGTAGACGATCCAGGCTTGGCCCGTCATGCGCAGGTGCGGCGTCGACCCGCCCTGGGCCATCAGCCGCGCGGCGGCGCCGCCCTTCGCGGAGACCTGGCCGCGCAGCAGGTAGAGGCTCCTGGCCCGCGCCAGCACCGGCTGTGGCGCGACGCCCGCCCACAGCCAGAAGGCGTCGTAGTCGGCGGCGTTCACGATATCCGGCTGGGGCGCGGCGGCGGCCGGCGTCGCCAGGGCCAAAACCAGCGCCAGCAGAAGGAGCCTCACCAATAGTACTTCAGCTGCCGCGCCCAGACCGAGCCGGCGAAGTCCTTCTTCAGGGCCTCGAACCAGGCCTTGCGCTGGGCCTTGTCGACGTCCTTGCCGTCACAGTGGTTGGCGCCGCTGGAGGCGTAGCATCGGACCGCCCGGTAGAGCACATAGGCGCGCAGATCGCCCACCAGCTTCGGATTGGCCAGCAGGGCCCGGTAGGCATCCAGCCGCCAGTAGGGGCCACCCGGGAACTGGGAGGGCGCGCCGCCGAGTTCGTCGGCGGGCGGCTGGGGATCGACCGCCTCGCCGCGAACGCCGCTGACCCGCACGAACTCGCTCAGACAGACCAGGCTTGCGGGGGTCTGCGGATCGCGCGCCAGGGCGCCGGCGAGCGGGCGCAGGGCCGGACAGGCAACACCGTCGTCGTCGGCCTTGCCGTCCCAGCGGAACGGCGAGACGTCCGGATCGGGCGCGGGCGGATTGTCCCCGGTCGCGGCGGGCGGCGGCGGCGGCAGGAGCTGCAGGTCGCCGAGGAAGTCCCGATAACGGCCCCGCGTCACCTCCTTGTAGAGCAGGACATAGAGCGCCAGCCGCCGCTCATGCTCCGGCGCGGTGGTCGACTTCGCCTGCTGGCGCAGCAGGGTGGGGCCGGCGGCGTTGCGCAGCAGGATCTCGCGCAGATCCGCATCGCCGATCGGCGATGTGCCCGCGAACACCTGGGCCAGGTCGCCGCGGCGCTCGTCGTTCATGGCCAGCGCCAATTCCAGCGCCACGTGCTGGAACGGCGGGCGGGTGGCGGGCATCAAGACCAGCCAGAGCGCGTGGGCGCGGGCTAGGTCGCCAGTCTCCTCCAGGGCCAGGCCGCGCAAGACCTGGCAGCTGAAGTCCAGATAGCTCATCGGCACGGTCGGCGGTGCGGCGGGCAAGAGCGCCAGGGCCGCGGCGGGCGCCTTCTCGTCGTAGAAGGCGTGAGCGGCAAGCAAGTAGCTGAACAACACCGGCTGGCTGGCGAACACCGGCCGCTGCGCCTCCAGCACCGCCCGATCGATCGGCTTGGCGCCGGCGTCGCCGTCGGCGATGCGCATATGCAGCAGGTCATAGACCGCCAGCAGCGTCGGCTCGCGAACGCTGGCCGCGTCGGCGCCGGTCAGCAGCTTGCTGTCGGCCTCCTGGACCAAATCGACCTCGCCGACACTGCCGTTGGCGGGGGCCTCAAACGCCTGCGCGAACCCCCTGGCCAGGTCGCCCGGCCTCCCGCCAAGCCAGGCGACGCGGCGCAGCAGGCCCCGGGCCGAGGCCGCGTAGGCGCCGTTCGGATAGTCGCGCAGATAGGCGTTGAACGCCGTGTCCGCCTCGGTCAGGGTCTTAGGCTCGGCCTTACCGGGCTGCAGCTCGCCATACTGGTCGAAGGCCGCCGCCTGGGCCTGGTTCAGCGCCACGCGGCCCAGCATGTAGCGGGCGGTCTCCTTAAGCCACGGCTGGGCGCTGGTTTGAAGGGCGCCATAGCTCTGGGCCGCGACGTCATAGCGGCCGTCGTAGAAAGCCTGCGCCCCGGCGAGATAGGCGGCGAACTGTTTGCCCAGCGCGGATCTGACCGAAACGGGCGGCGGTACAGGCGGCGGCGCCTTGGGGTCGTCGGCGCAGCTCGGGCTCAGCGCCGCGCGGGCGGCGATCAGCGCCTGGCGATCTGCGGCGGGCACGGCGGGGCTGGCCGCGAGCGCCGTGTTGAACTGGTCGGCGCCGGTGGCGTTGCTGTTGCAGCGGCTGCCTTCGCCGTCCGCGTGATCCGACGAGTCGTCGCTCGACCCCGGCGCGGGCGGCGGGGCGATCAGATCATCGAGATCGCCGAGGGTGAATGGCGACGGTCCCGCCAGCAGGGGGTTGGGGTAGCGGTCGTCCGCGGACTTGGGCGGCCCCGGCGCATGCAGCCGGGCCTTGCCGGCATCCAGCAGGAGCAGCTGCAGATTGACCCGGCTGTCATTGCCGGGGCTGAGATACGGCTGGTTGTTGCAATCGCTCAGCTCGGTCAGCTTGAGCTTCCAGGCGACCGAGCAGCTAAAATCCCCGCTGGCCCAGGCCGGGGTTGCAACCAGAAAGCCAATCGCCAGCAGAAGGGAGGCGAGGAGCTTGCTCGGCATGGCGATCCAGACCTTTGCTATGGCGCTTGGCCGATCCTAGGCGTGGGCGTAGGCCACCGCCATCTTTTCCCGGACCCAAAATCCGCTATACCCCGCACCGTCCGCCCGGCGCTCGCGCCGGCCCAGTCGAGGCGCCTGCTCATCGCCATCCCCTGCCCCGTCTGCCGCTCCACCGACACGGCCATCCTCGACGCGCGGGTGGAGGTTCCAGTGTTGATGAACCGGCTCTACGCGACGCCGCGGGACGCGCGGGCGGCGGCGCGCGGGCCGCTGGAGCTGGTGCGGTGCCGCGCCTGCGGCTTTGTCTGGAACAGCGCCTTTCGCGCCGACCTGATCGATTACGACGGCGACTATGAGAACGACCAGACCCATTCGGAGGTGTTCGCGCACCACTTCCGCGAGCGCGCGCAAGCGGTGGTCGCGTCGACTATCTGGAGATCGGCTGCGGCCAGGGTCGGTTCATCGAGGCGGTGGCGACCGTGGCCGGCGACCGGCTCGGCGCGGCCGAAGGGTTCGACCCGGCCTGGCGCGGCGCGGAGGGCGAAGGGCCCGGCGGCGCGCGCATCCACAAATGCTACTTCGACGCCCAGACGGCCGGCCTGATGCAGCGGGCGCCGAACCTGGTGGTCTCGCGGCACACCATTGAACACGTGCCCGATCCCGTCGGCTTCCTGACCGCCATCCGCCAAGCCCTTGGCGAGACGTCGCGGGCAAGGCTGTTCATCGAGACGCCGTGCGTCGACTGGATCTTCGAACGGCAGGCGATGCAGGACTTCTTCTATGAGCACTGCTCGCTGTTCACGGCGGGCTCGCTGGCGCTGGCCTTGCGGACCGCCGGCTTCCACGCGCCAAAGGTCAGCCATGTGTTCGGCGGCCAGTATCTGTGGGCCGAAGCCTCGACCGTCGGCGGTGATGAGGCGCCAGCGGCGGCGACCACCGCAGCCGGCGCGGACCTGGATGGGGCGCACGCGCGGTTCACCCGGCATTGGCGCGAGGCCGTGCGCGCGGCGGAAGGCCCCGTGGCCCTGTGGGGCGCCGGCGCCAAGGGCGTGACCTTCGCCCTGATGGTCGACCCTGAAAGCCGCGTCCTGGACCACGTCGTCGATATCAATCCCGGCAAGCAGGGCCGGTTCTTTCCAACTTCGGCCTTGCCTGTGCTGTCGCCGGAGGCTAGCGCCGCACGCAAGCCTGCGACCATCTTCGTCATGAACCCGAACTATCTGGATGAGATCGCCGCCGACCTGGCCGCGCGGGGGCAGGCCCCTCGCCTCGTTCCGATTAACTGATAAGGACACTGGATGCGCGTCAGCATCGACACTGAAGGCCGCACGCTCGACCTGGATGGCCGCGAGCTCGATCTCTACAGCGACGAGGGGTTCAAGGTCCTGTCGGACCTGTGGGTCAAGGTCGGCTGGAACCAGAAATATTCCTACAGCTTCTCCTGGCTGGGCGCGCCGATCATCCAGCTGCCGGAGGACTTGATCCGCTACCAGGAGGCGGTCGTGGCCCTGAAGCCGGACGTGATCATCGAGACCGGCGTCGCCCATGGCGGTTCGGCCATCTATTCCGCCAGCCTGTGCCGGCTGCTCGGCAAGGGCCGGGTGATTGCGGTCGATATCGAGATCAAGCCACACAACCGCGCCCGCATCGAACAGCACCCGCTGGCCGACCTGATCACCCTGATCGTCGGCTCATCCACGGCGCCGGACGTGGTCGCCCAGGTGCGGGGCCTGATCAAGCCGGGCGAAACCGTGCTGGTGGTGCTGGACTCCGACCACTCCTACAAACACGTCGCCGACGAATTGGCCGCCTACGCGCCGATGGTCACGGCCGGCTCCTACATCGTCGCCACCGACGGCGTCATGCGCGATCTGGAGGATGTTCCGCGCGGCAAGCCCGGCTGGGGCCAGGACAACCCCGCCCAGGCGGCGATCGACTTTGCCGCCAAGCACCCGGGATGGATCATCGAGGAGCCGGCCTGGCCGTTCAACGAGTCGACCCTGAGCGGCAACATCACCCACTGGCCGATGGCGTGGCTGCGGCGGGCGTAAGCTTGCGAGCAAGACCTTCAAGGCCGGAAGATGCCTGCCCTATGACAGCGCTTTCCGTGTTTGCTTTCCGTTACGGGAAATGCGATCCGCGAAGCGCGTTTCGCCACTCGGATTCGAGGCTCCCCGCCTATGACCGCTGAAGCCATCGTGATCATCGGCGCCACCGGCGACCTGGCGCAGCGGATGCTGTTCCCGTCGCTCTATTTCCTCGACAGCGAAGGCTCGTTGCCGGCGAATTTCCGCATCGTCGGCGCCTCGCGCGCAGACCACAGCAACGAGGCCTTCGCGGCTCTGGTCGAGGCCAGCGTCAGGGAGCGGGCCGGGACCTATTTCAACGAAAAGGCCTGGACCCATTTCAGCCGGCGGCTGTCCTATTGCGTCGTCGACGCCTCCAAGCCGGCGACCTTCCAGCATCTCGTCGGACCCCTGAAGGGCGCGCACGAGATCATCTTCTACCTCTCGACCTCGCCCAGCCTGTACGAGGCGATCAGCGCCAACCTGAAAGCCGCGGAGGTCGCCAAGGCCGACAGCCGGGTGATCGTCGAAAAGCCGATCGGCCATGACTTGGCCAGCTGCCAGGAGATCAACGACGCGCTGGCGCGGGCCTTCGACGAGCGGGAGATCTTCCGCATCGATCACTATCTCGGCAAGGAGACGGTGCAGAACCTGATCGCGGTGCGGTTCGCCAACGCCTTCTTCGAGCCGCTCTGGAACCACGTCTCCATCGACCACGTGCAGATCACCGTGGGCGAGACCGTCGGCGTCGAGGGGCGCTGGGGCTATTACAACGACTTCGGCGCCTTGCGGGACATGGTGCAGAACCATGTGCTGCAGCTGCTGTGCCTGGTGGCCATGGAGCCGCCGGCGAGCCTGGACCCGGACTCAGTGCGGAACGAAAAGGTCAAGGTTCTCAGATCCCTGCGACCGATTTCCGGCAAGGAGGCCGAGCGCAAGACGGTGCGCGGCCAGTATCGCAAGGGCGTCTCGGAGGGCAAGACCGTGCCCGGCTATCTGGACGAGGACGGCGGCGAGGCCAGCGACACCGAGACCTTCGTCGCCTTGCAGGTCAATATCGACAACTGGCGCTGGGCCGGCGTGCCCTTCTACCTGCGCACCGGCAAGCGGCTGGCCAGCAAGAGTTCGGAGATCGTCATCCAGTTCCGCGCTGTGCCGCACTCCATCTTCGGCGGCGACGACCTGCAGGCCAACCGGCTGATCATCCGCCTTCAGCCCGAGGAAGAGATTTCGCTGTCCCTGATGAACAAGACGCCCAGCCTGGAAGGCGTCGAGCTGCGGCCAGTGGACCTCAACCTCAGCCTGACCGACGCCTTCAAGAAGCAGGCGCCGCGCCGGCGGATCGCCTATGAGCGGCTGATCCTGGAGGCGATCAAGAACAACCAGACCCTGTTCGTCCGTCGCGACGAGGCAGAAGCCGCCTGGGTCTGGATCGATGAAATTGTCGAAAGCTGGCAGAGCCATCACGTCAAGCCGATGCCCTACCCCGCCGGCTCCTGGGGCCCGGCCGGCGCCTTCGGCCTGATCGAGCGCGGCGGCCACAGCTGGCATGACGAGTAGCGGCGCCGTGCTCACGACCTCGCAGGTGATGGCGCTCTGCCCGGTCATTCCGGTGCTGACCATAGAGCGGGCGAGTGACGCGGTTCCCCTGGCCCGCGCCCTGGTCGCCGGCGGCCTGAGAGTGCTGGAGATCACCCTGCGCACGCCGGCGGCGATCGAAGCGATCGAATTGATCGCGCGTGAGGTTCCAGCGGCCGTGACCGGCGCCGGCACCGTGCTGAACGCCCGCGACTGGGAGCGCGCGGCCACGGCCGGCGCACAGTTCATCGTCAGCCCCGGCCTGACCGACTCCTTGATCAAGGTCGCCGGGAACAGTCCCCTCGCCTTCCTGCCCGGCGTCGCCACGGCCGGTGAGCTGATGCGTGGCCTCGACGCCGGCCTGACCAGCTTCAAGTTCTTCCCGGCCGAGACCTCCGGCGGCGCCCCGGCGCTGAAGGCGCTGTATGGCCCGTTCGCCGAGGTCCGCTTCTGCCCCACCGGCGGGATCACCGCCAAGAGCGCGCCGGACTACCTCGCCTTGCCCAACGTGGTCTGTGTGGGGGGTGGATGGATCGCGCCCGCCGACGCCATCGCCGCCGGCGACTTCGACCGTATTACCGACCTGGCGCGAGCGGCATCGGCGATGGCGGAACGCTAAGCTTATGTAAGCGTTGCCTTTCCCAAGAGCCGGTTGTCGGCGGATGGGAGAAATTCACATGATCAAATGGGCTTTGATCTTCCTGGTGGTCGGCCTTGTCGCCGGTCTGCTCGGCTTCACCGGCGTCGCCGGCGCCTCGTTCGCGGTCGCCAAACTGCTGTTCTTCGTCGCCATCCTGATCTTCGTGGTCCTGCTGGCGTTGGGCCTGACCATCTTCAGGAAAGCGGTCTGACCTCCTGCTGAGGCTTGCAAGCCGCCGAATCTAGGTCATAGGGAGCGCCACCGCCGCCAACGCACGGAGCGCTCCCTTGACCGAAGCCCGCATCATCGACGGCCAGGCTTTCGCGGAGGGCCTACGCGGGCGCATCGCCGTCGAGGTGGCGAGCCTCAAGCGCGACCACGGCTTGCAACCTGGCCTCGCCGTGGTGCTGGTGGGCGAAGACCCCGCCAGCCAGATCTACGTCCACAACAAGGGCGTCCAGACCCTGGAGATCGGCATGCATTCGGTGACCATCCGCATGCCCGCCGACACCACCCAGGCGGAGCTTTTGAAGATCGTCGGCGAGTTGAACGTCGATCCGAAGATCCACGGCATCCTGGTCCAGTTCCCCGTGCCGGCGCACATCGATCCGCTGGCGATCCAGTCGGCGATCAATCCCGACAAGGACGTCGACGGCCTCAGCCCGATCAGCGCCGGTCGACTGGCGACGGGACAGCAGGGGCTGCGTCCGTGCACCCCGGTGGGCTGCATGATGCTGCTTGAGGACGCCGTCGGCTCGCTGCGGGGCCTGAACGCGGTGGTGATCGGCCGCTCCAACCTGGTCGGCAAGCCCATAGCCCAGCTCTTGCTACAGGCCGACTGCACCGTGACCATCGCCCACTCGCGCACCCGCGACCTGCCCGCCATGGCGCGGCAGGCCGACATCCTGGTCGCCGCGGTGGGTCAGGCGGAGATGGTGCGCGGCGACTGGATCAAACCGGGCGCGGCGGTGATCGACGTGGGGATGAACCGGATCCTGTCGCGCAAGCCCAAGGCCCGCGCCGCAGGCAAGATGATCGTGGTCGGCGACGTCCTGTTCGACGAGGCCGTTCAGGTCGCCGGCTGCATCACACCGGTCCCCCGCGGCGTTGGACCCATGACCATCGCCTGCTTGCTGAACAACACCCTGACGGCGGCCAAGCGCCTGGCGGGCGTGGCGGCCTAAGCGGAGCCCACCCTCCTATCCAGCGTGCTCGGTGGTCCAGCGCACCACCTGGTCGAGTACATCGGCCGTCGCCGCGTCATAGCCGCCGACGATCTCGCCGACGCGGTTCTCATCGACGCTCTTGCGGCTCTCGAAATGGCCCTCCAGCGGCGGACCCTTGTCGCCGGCGTGGAACAGCAGGGTGCGCACCCGCACCACCACGGTCGGCGCGCCCTTCCAGCCCAGGGGATAGTCTGTCTCGAAGGTCTGCACTTCCAGCCGCAGGGTGACGGTGGCGATGCCGTTGTCCGCGCCCTGCAGAAGGCGGATCGGCGGGCTGGAGGATTCAAAATCCCGCTCCGCCGCCTCCCGGAACAACACCGAGGCCGGGGCGATCCAAACCGCCCCGGCAATATAGGCGTCGCCGTCGCCGGCGCGGGTCAGGATCTGATCCTTGTCCGCCGCCCGGGGGAAGTCGTAGCTGATCCGCAGCATGCCGACGGGCTGGGCCTGGGCCGCGTCGGCCGGCGGCGGGGTCATGCCGATCCGGCTGCCGAAGCTGTAAAGCTGCGCCGGCTTGGTTTTCGGAAACAAGGTCACGCACCCGGCAAGGCCGACGGATAGGGCGACGATCGCGCCGGCGGCGAGCGCCCCAGTGAACCGCTGAAACGTCATGGCTTCACCTCCACTTCGCGGGGCTTGGGCTTATTGAGCAAACCTTGCGGATTTTCCTGGGCCTCGATCGCCAGCCGGTTCAGCGAATCGGCCGCCTTCTGCAGCGAGGCCACCGCCGCGGTCAGCTGCGGCAAGCCGTTGGTGGCGAAATCCGCCGTCGGCCCTTGCAGCTTGTCCACCAGCGCCCGCGCATCGGCCGCCGCCGCCTTGATCTGGTCGGCCGCCTCGGAGGCGTTTTTCAACGTCCGTTTGGCATCGTTGTTGACCAGGTCGTTGCTGGAGTCGCTGAGCTGCTTGATGCTCAGCGCGGTCTGGTCGATGTCCTTGATGCTCTGGTCGGCGTCGGCGATCAGCTCCTTGCGCTTGCGGATCTCGGCGGTGATGTCCTGCACGTTATGCATCGTCGCGGTGACGCTCTTGATGTTGTCGTCCGACAGGACCCGGTTGACCCGGTTCAGGGTGTCCACAGCCGCGTTCAGCACCGTGCCGCCGCCCTCCAGCAACCCCGACAGGGCGCTGGCGCGGCTGCCGATGATCGGAAACTGACCCTGCGGGGTCACGCTCTTGAGCAGCGGTTTTCCGGTCGTGCCGGCGGTGATCTGGATGTAGGTGACGCCGGTGATGCCGAGCGGCTCCAGCGTGGCATAACTGTCGGTGCGGATCGGCACGTCGGAGGTGATCCGCACGATCGCGACCACCTTGCGGGGATCGTCCTTGTCCAGGGCGATCTTGCTGACCTCGCCGACCTTGATGCCGTTGAAGTGCACCTCGCCGCCGTCCGACAAGCCGGCGATCGGACCCATGAACACGACCTCGTAGGTGGTGTAGGTGTCGGAGAAGGATATCCGGGCCAGCCAGACCACGAACACCACCAGGCCGATGAACAGGCCCAGCGAGATGAAGCCCACCAGAGCGTAGTTGGCGTTTCTTTCCATCAGGGTTGAACTCCAGCGGGATCCGGCGATCGCATCGCCGCTCGGCCGCGCGGACCAAGGAAATACTCCTTGATCCAGGGATGGTTGGATTTCTCAAGCTGCGCCACGGTGCCGGTGGCGACCACCTTCTTGTCGGCGATCACCGCGACCCGATCACAGATCGCATAGAGGCTGTCCAGATCGTGGGTGATCATGAACACCGTCAGGTTCAGGCTGGCGGAAAGGTCGGCGATAAGCTCGTCGAAAGCGCCGGCCGAGATCGGATCGAGACCGGAGGTGGGCTCGTCGAGGAACAACAGCTGCGGGTCGAGCGCCAGCGCCCGCGCCAGGCCCGCCCGCTTGATCATGCCGCCCGACAGCTCGGACGGCTTCAGCGCGCCGGCATCCGGCGGCAGGCCGACCAGGGCGATCTTCAACTCGGCCAGATCGGAGATCAGCCGCTTGGGAAGCGTGGTGTGCTCCTGCATCGGCGCGGCGACATTCTCCTTCACCGTCAGGTTGGAAAACAGCGCGCCGCGCTGGAACAGCACGCCCCAGCTGCGTTCGATGGCGTCCCACTTGGCGTTGCTGGCCTGATCCAGGTCCTGGCCGAAGATTTTGACCACCCCGCCGTCGGGGATCTTCAGCCCGATCAGGGTGTTCAGCAGCACGGTCTTGCCCGCGCCGGAGCCGCCGACCACGCCCATGACCTCGCCGCGCCGGACCCGCAGGTTCAGTCCATCGTGGATCACATGCTCGCCAAAGCGGGACACCAGCCCCTTGACCTCGACCGGCGGCGCGCGGTCGTCGATTTCGTCGTCTTCGAGAATGGGCTCCTGGTCGCTCACAGCTTGAGCTCCATGTAGAGCAGCGCGAACAGCGCATCGATCAGGATGATGGAGAAGATCGAATGGACCACCGCCGTGGTGACCCGGCGGCCCAGCGACTCGACGTCGCCGCCGACCTCCATGCCCTGCCGGCAACCGATGCCGGCGATCACCACGGCCATGACCGGCGCCTTGCTCATGGCGACCCAGAAATGGGTGATGCTGACGTTTTCGACAATGCGCTGGATGAAGAAGTTGGGGCTCAGGTCGAGCACCAGCCAGCTGACCAGCAGGCCGCCGGCGAGACCGGCGAGCGTGGCCACAAAGGTCAGCAGCGGAATGGTGATCAACAGCGCCAGGAACCTCGGCAGCACCAGCGCCTCGAACGGATCGACCCCCATCACCCGCATGGCGTCGATTTCCTGGTTCATCTTCATCGAGCCAATCTCGGCGGCGAATGCCGACGCCGAGCGGCCAGCCAGCAGCACCGCGGTGATGACGATGTTGAACTCACGCATCACCGCCACGCCGATCAGCTCGACCGCGAACACCTGGGCGCCGAACTGGGAGAGTTCGTTGGCGCCGAGAAAGCCGATGACGGCGCCGATGAAGAAGGTGGTGATGGCCACGATCGGAATGGCGTCGATCCCGGCCCGTTCGGCCAGGCTGAACACCGGCGCCCAGCGGATCCGCCGCGGATCGGCGATCGTGCGGCCAATCACCACGATCAGATGGCCGACGAAGGCCATGGTGCCATAGGCGTCCCGCCCGACATTGTGCAGGCCGCCGCCCAGGCGGCTGAACAGGTCCTCCACCGGCTTCACCGACGTCTCCGGGACCGGTTCGGCCTTGATCGCGTGACCGACCAGCTCCAGCAGGCGCGTGGTGCGTTTGGGCGCCTTCAGCCCGGCGGGCTCCACGCGCGCCTCGCTGGCCTGCACGATCGCATAGGCCCCGGCGGTGTCGCAGCGGCCGATCTGGCTGAGATCCAGGGCAAAGCCGCGCTCGTGACGCATCTCTTCCAAGAGGCGCGCGCCGGCGTCGCCCAGGTCAACGGCCGTCCAATCGCCGGTCAAGGTCGCTGTCCGCCCGGCCGCGTCGTAGGTCAGGCTGAAGTCGGCCGGAGTATTCATGGGGCGCGGCGGATTTCCTGGCGAGACTCAAGAGCAGGATGGGTCAAGCCGTGATCCTAGCAGAGGTTGTTCCGAGTGCAGAACGCGCGGAACGCTAAATGGCGCCAAAGCATAGCCTTAACCATTTCCGGCAATGTCGACTTAAATGCGGCTGGGCATAATGCCGGCATGATGGCCCAGAACCCACCCTCGCCGATCCTGTGGCAAACACCGCGCATCCGCCTGCTCGGCGGCGACGTGGATGCGGTCACCGCCGAGGCGGTCATGGCCTATACCGCCGAATGCGTGATCGCCGGACAGCGGGCCATTGTCGCCAACCACAACCTGCATAGCCTTTATCTGGTCCGCCGCGACGCGGAGATGGCCGCCTTCTACGCCATGGCCGACCTGGTTGAGGCCGATTCCACCCCGCTGATCGCCTGGGGCAGGCTGCTGGGCCGCGCCATCGGGCGCGAGCACCGGGCGACCTATCTGGACTGGCGCGAGCTGTTCTGGCGCACCGCCTGCGAACAGAACTGGCGTGTCTTCTACCTGGGCGGCGCGCCGGGGGTGGCGGCCAAGGGCGCGGACGCCGTCCGCGCACGCTGGCCGGCGGCGCGGATCGAGGTTCGCGATGGCTATTTCGACATGGACGATCCGGCCGCGGATGCCGCAGTGCTGGACGAGGTCCGCGCCGCGAGGCCGGATGTGCTGTTTGTCGGCATGGGCATGCCGCGCCAGGAACGCTGGATCGCCCGCCACCATCGCCGGCTCGGGACCTGTGTCACCTTCTCCGTCGGCGCGGCCTTCGACTATGAGGCCGGCGTGGTGGCGACGCCGCCGCGCTGGACCGGCCGCATCGGCCTGGAATGGCTCTACCGCTTCGCTACCGAGCCGAAGCGGCTGTTCACCCGCTACTTCATCGAGCCCTGGAGCCTCATCGGCCCCGCGCTGGGCGACCTGGCCGGCACGCCGTCATCCGGGGCTATGAACTCCTAGTCGTCGGCATAGAGGGCGTTATAGGCGTCGCCGCCGGCCAGGGCCTGATCCACCGAGATCGCCGGATAGCCCGCCGAGGCGTGAGCGCTGGCGGCCCAGGCCTTGATCGTCAGATCGCGTAGCTCCGCCGCCCCGGCGGCGATGCGCGCATTGGCGTAGGCGATCCCGCGCGGGTCGGGTCCGCTGAACCCGCCGGTCTTCTCCAGCTCATAGAAGGGAATGACCGACGCCTCGGTGGCTTCGAGATAGTGGGCCGTGCAGACCTCGATCATGTCCCGACAGGGCGCCGGGGCCGGCAGTGCGGCCCTCACCGACGCCGCTGTCACATTCTGCCGGATGAAGGCGCCCTCGAACGGCCCATGCACCGGTTGCAGCGTATAGCCGTTCGGGTTGGGAAATTCCTTGCCCCAGCCGTTGAAGTGTTCGGACACATGCATCGGCTGGCTGCCGTCGCCGACGAAGTGGGCCCAGTAGCCGATGTCGTTCAGGATGGTCCGCTCGCGCCGCTTAAGGTCGCGCTGCATCCAGGCCTTGTGGTCGGGGTTCTTCTCCAGCGGGATGGCGGCGGTAAGAATGCGCCAGTAGGCGAAGTCCTTCACCAGATGCTCCCAGCCCTCGACAATGCTGTAGGGCAGGTAGCCGGCCTTGTACTGGGTCACCTCGCCGGCCTTGTACCTGTCGGTCGTCACCTTGCGCAGCTCGGTGTCGAACGCTTCCCGTGTCGGCGGCAGCGCGCCCAGCGGCGGCCCGCCCATGACCCTGCCATTGTCGTCGACGTCGGTGAAGTGGCCGGGATCGCGATCCTTGTCGTGAGCCAGGCCGGAGCCTTTGAACCGGTCCGGCTCGCGCGCCATCTCCGCCACGATCTCGACCGCCTCCGGCGTGTGCAGGAAGGCCGGCAGCTCGGCCGGCAGAGCCTCTTCACCCAGCTGGCCGATGATCCGGTGGCCCGTGCCGCCCCAGGCGAACACCTGGGAGGCGGACGCCAGCATCACCAGCGCAAGACCGGCCGCGACCGGACGGCGGAACGACGCATTCATTGTCACACTCCTGAACCAGAACGGACCCCTAGTCGGCGATCCTCAGCGCGCCTTCCACCCGGCCGATCCAGCCGCGCACGGCGGGGTAGGCGCGCAGGTCGAAACCGCCGTCCTCGGCCCACCGGGTATAGGCCACTAGTGCGACATCGGCGAGACTGAGGTGGCTCCCGACCAGGAATTCCCCGGCCTGCGCGGCCGCCTCGAGCCGCGCCAGCGCCGCGTTGCCGCGTTCGATCAAGCGCGCTTCCAGTTCCGACACCGCCTTGCCGAGGAACTTCACCTGGAACCGCGCGACGGCCACATAGGGCTCGTGGCTGTACTGCTCCCAGAACAGCCACTGCAGCATGCGCGCCCGCTCATAGCTGTCGTGCGGGATCAGCGGCGTGTCCTCCGCCAGATGCAGGATGATGGCGTTGGACTCCGCCAAGGGCTTGCCGCTGGGCAGGATCACGAACGGCACCTGGCCCACCGGATTGAGCGCCAGAAACTCGTCCGTGCGAGTCGCGCGGGCGATGACGCTGGTCTCGATCCAGTCATAGGCCAGGCCGATATGGTCGGCGGTCCATTTCACCTTCAGACAATTTCCCGAGATCGAGTCGCCGTAGATCTGCATCTTCATGAACCGCTCTCCTTCAGAAAAACCGCTGAACTTCCCGCGCCTTAGCGCCAGACCGCACCGTTCCGACCCCCCATGAAATAATGTGCGGCCAGGCTGGAACCAACCCCGCGCACGAGTCGAACAAGGGTTGACCCTCACGCTCCGCCCTGTAGGACTTCGCGCCGAGACGAGCAACAGTAAGGGGGGCGCTGGTGAAGCGTATCCTGCAATGCCTCGCCGCGCTGGCGTTTTCGGCATCGGCCGTGGGCGCCCAAGCCCAAATCCCGCAACCGGTCGCCGCTCAGACTCCGGCTTACAAGAGTCCCGCTTACGACCCTATGGGCGATGCGATCACCGCCGCCCTGCGCTCGCAAGAGGAGAACGCCTCGGACTGGGCGCTGAAGGCGACGCTCTACCACGGCGGCGGCGGCATGAGGGCGCACGACTCGCTCGGCTGCCCGGTGGCGGCGATGCGCACCGTGGCCGTGGATCCGGCGATCGTCTCGCGCCGCTCGATCATCTTCATCAAGGAGACCGTGGGCCTGCCGCTTCCCGGCGGCGGCCAGCACGACGGCTATTGGTACGCTTCGGACGTCGGCGGCGCGATCAAGGGCCAGCGGATCGACCTGTTCACCGGCCCGGGCGCGGCGTCGATGCGGGCGCTGGCGTCGCTCAACCTGCATACCCTCACCGTCACCAAGGTCGGCGACTTCACCGGCTGCCCGCCCACCGACGGCGGCGCGAGCGTCCGCGTGGCGGACGCGGGCGAGTAACACCCGCGCTCATCCCCGCGAAGGCGCTTAGGGATGCACACATCTCGGATAACGCGATCAAATCAGCATATTAGAGGTGGACCAAGCTTAGTCCTTTTCCCCCAAGAGGGAGAAGGAACCCGCTACCGCCTCTCGCGCTCAAACGATGAGATGTGTGCATCCCGTAGCGCGCAGGCGGGGATGAGCGCTGGGGATTACCGACCCCGTTTCGCCTTGGCGATCGCGGCGTCCAGGTCCGGCAGACTCTGTTCGCCTTCCAGCTTCTCGCCGCCGATCAGGAAGGTCGGCGTGCTCTCGATGTGGTCGTTGTGATAGTAGCCGTCGGCCTTCTTGAACATGGCGTCCTTGGCCTGCGCATTGGTCAGGCAGGCCATGTACTGGGCCTCGGTCAGGCCGTTGTCCTCGCCGATCTTCAACAGCACCCCGCGCACGTCGCCGGTCTGGTACATCTTTTCCTGGTCGCGGAAGACCTCGCCTAACACCTTGAAGTATTTCCCGTTCCCGGCGCAGTGCGCCAGCATGAACGCCGCCGCGGCCACGTCGACCGGCTCGGTAAGATATTCCCGGAAAACATACCGCACCTGTCCGGTGTCGATGTATTTGGCCTTGAACGCCGGGAACACCTCGTTCGAGAACCGCGCGCAGTGGGGACAGCTGGCCGAGGCGTATTCGATCACCGTCAGCGGCGCCTTGGCCGAGCCCAGGGTCATGTCGTCCGGCCGCACCAGCGGTTGCGCGGCCTTCAGGGGCCCGGAGAGGGCAAGCCCCAGGCACAACAGGGCGGCGGTGGCGGCGCGGCGGGTCGAGGCGATCATGAGCGTTCCAGCGCAATGTGACTGACGCAGTCTAGCATCCTCGCAAACAAGGCGAAATCCGGCGCCGGCGCCTGATACCGCGCCGCGCCGCGCCATTCCCCGCCTGCGACGTTCGATCAGCTTGTCATCCGAAGCGGCGCCGCCTACAGGCGTACGCGGGCGCTTGTTTTCGTCCGTTCACGTCCTAATTTTCTAGTAAGATGTTTAATGCTAAGCTGTTCACGATGAAGCAGATTCGCAAATTGGCCATGGTTGCGTCGGCGCAGGAGCCGGGACGGCAGTTCGCCGCCCTGCCCTATCGCGACCGTCATGGGCTGGAGATTCTGCTGCTGACCTCGCGGGACACGCGCCGCTGGGTCATCCCCAAGGGCTGGCCGATGAAGGGCCTGCCGCCTCACGGCGCGGCCGCCTGCGAAGCGATCGAGGAAGCTGGCGTGGTCGGCCGGGTGTCCAAGAAGCCGATCGGCAAGTTCGAATACGTCAAGCGGCTGACCAACGGCGCGCCGCTGCAATGCTCGGTCGACGTCTTCCCGCTGAAGGTGGCCAAGCAGCTCACCCATTGGCCGGAACAGAAGGAGCGCACCGCCCACTGGTTCGCCCCCGAAGAAGCCTCCGAACTGGTCGACGAGCCGGATTTGCGCGCCCTCATTCTCGCCTTCCAAGACAGTCACGCCCGCGGCGTCGCAAAGAAGAAGAAGGCCAAGGCGGCCAAGGCCGCCGCCAACGCCGATGCGCCGGCGCGTCCGGTCGCCGCCTAGGGCGCGAGAAGATAAGGGGACATGATACCTATCCCCTGAAGCAGGTCGGGCGACGGACCTGGGGATAGGTATCATGTCCCCTTATCTTCCCCCTTATCGTCTCAGCCCGCCTAGGTTTCTACAAACGCCCGCTCCAGCACGAAGTCGCCGGGGCTCGCCACCGATCCCTCCTCATAGCCTTGTCCCAGCAGAAGGGCCTTCAAGTCCGCCAGCACCGACGGGCCGCCGCAGAGCATCAGCCGGTCGTGCGCGGGATCCAGCGGCGGCAGGCCGATGTCGGTAAACAGCTTGCCGGAGGCCATCAGGTCGGTGATCCGGCCCTGGTTGACGAACGGCTCACGGGTCACCGACGGATAGTAGATCAGCTTCGGCGCGATCAGCTCGCCCAGGTCCGGATCGTTGGCCAGATCGTGCGACAGGAACTCGCGATAGTTCAGGTCGGCGACCTCGCGCACGGTGTGGGTGACCACCACCCGCTCGTAACGCTCATAGACCTCCGGATCGCGCACCAGGCTCAGGAAGGGCGCCAGGCCGGTGCCGGTGCCCACCAGGTAGAGGGTCTTGCCGGGCCGCAGCCCGTCGAGGATCAGGGTGCCGGTGGGCTTCTTGCCGACCAGGATCTCATCGCCCACCCGGATGTTCTGCAGGTGCGAGGTCAGCGGGCCGTCGGCGACCTTGATCGAATAGAACTCCAGCTCGTCGGCGTAATAGGCGCTGGCGATGGAATAGGCGCGCAGCAGCGGCTTGCCGGCGATCTCCAAGCCCAGCATGACGAACTGGCCCGACTGGAACCGGAAGCCCGGATCGCGGCTGGTCTTCAGCGTGAACAGGCTGTCGGTCCAATGCCGGACCTCTGTCACCCGTTCGACATAGAAGGCCCCACGGGCTTTCGGCGCCAAGGCTGCGGGTTGGGCGGCGGGGGCGTCTTGCATCAGGGTCATATGTCTCCGCCCACGCTCGGTGTGGCGTGCGGCAGATGGATGCCGCATTCGGTCTTGTCCTGTCCAGCCCAGCGGCCGGCGCGGGCGTCCTGTCCCGCTTCCACCGGCTTGGTGCAGGGCCAGCAGCCGATCGAGGGATAGCCGAACTCCACCAGCGGGTGCGCCGGCAGGTCATGCAGGGCCATATAGGCGTCGATCTCGGCCTTGGACCAGTTGGCCAGCGGGTTGAACTTGATCTGTTTCTCGCCGCGCTCGACCACCTTCAGCCTTAAGCGCTCGCCGCCCTGGAAGCGTTTGCGCCCGGTGATCCAGCCCTCGAAGCCGTCCAGCGCCCGATCCAGCGGCAACACCTTGCGGATATTGCAGCAGGCGTCGGTGTCGGTCTTCCACAGGTCGGCGCCGGGGTCGTGGATGGCGATGTCCTGGTACTGCGGGCGCAGGTCGCGCACGTCGGTCAGGCCCAGCTGGGCCGCCAGCCGCTGGCGATAGTCCAGGGTCTGGCCGAACAGCATGCCGGTGTCGAGGAAGAGCACGGTGATGCCCGGGTCGATCTGCGCAGCCATGTGCAGCAGCACCGCCGACTCCGACCCGAACGACGAGACCAGCGCCAGCTTGTCGCCATATCGCTCGACCGCCGCGCGCAGAATCTCCTGCGGACTGGCGTCACGCAGCCGCAGGTTCAGCGCATCGACCTCATCAAGCGTGTCTTGGGACCCTTCATAGGCCATGGGGACGAGCCTCCATGAACC
>Ga0302314_10007321_pt1 | contig 19850 bp, 16 predicted proteins | sample III_Palsa_N2_3_FD_200533 | JGI IMG/M metagenome (GOLD analysis project Ga0302314, IMG submission 200533) | Peat permafrost microbial communities from Stordalen Mire near Abisko, Sweden - III_Palsa_N2_3 | ecosystem: Environmental > Terrestrial > Soil > Palsa > Peat permafrost | place: Sweden...
GACTTCATCGACCGCTATCCCGCCGCCGGCGAAGGCATGATCCCCGTCAAGGTCAAGATGACCAAGACCGGTGACCGGGTGATCTACGATTTCACCGGCAGCCATCCGTGCATCGGCTCGCTGTACAATTCCGCCTTCGGCTCGACGTTCTCCGCCGTCGCCGCGGGAATGAAGACCTTCTTTCCGGACCTGCCGCTGAATTCCGGCTTCTACCGGCCGATCGAGGTCATCGCGCCGGAGGATACCGTGGTGAACGCACGCTGGCCGGTGGCCGTCACCGGGTTCCTGATGCCGTTCGAAAAGATCATGAACTCGATCTACGAGATCTGGTCGAAGATCATCCCGGAGCGGGCGATCGCCTGCGCGTTCAATCTGGAGTACCTGCTCACCGGCGGCCGCGACCTGCGCTCGCCTGCCAAGCCGATCTTCATGTTCTACGATTGGCTGCCGGGCGGGTGGGGCGGCCGCAACGGCCGCGATGGCTGCAACGTGACCACCGCCTGCTTCGGCACCGGCCTGCAGTCGCAGCCGGTGGAAGGCCAGGAGCGCGGCTCGCCGATCCTGACGACGGAATATCAGATCCTCATGGACTCGCCCGGTCCGGGCAAGTGGCGCGGCGGCGCCGGCGTGCGCAAGGCCAGCATCCTGCGCGAGGCCGACCAGACCGTGATCTCCTACATCTGCGACCGCGAGCGCGCTGTGGTCTGGGGCATCCGCGGCGGCCTGCCGTCGATGCCGCACGGCCTGAGCCTGACGCGCAAGGGCGCCGACCGGGTGGAATGGCTGGGCGCGGCGTTCTCCGACGTGAAGCTCAATGCAGGCGATACGTTCAGCCGCCCCACCGCCGGCGGTGGCGGCTTCGGCGATCCGCTGGAACGCGACCCGGCCCTCGTATGCGAGGACGTCTCGAACGACTATGTGTCGATCGGACGGGCGGTAAAGGACTACGGCGTCGTGCTGCGCGTGGTCGACAAGGACCTCGCCGAATACGAAGTGGATGCGCAGGCCACGGAGGCGGCGCGCGCGCGTATCCGGGCCGAACGCCGCACCTGGATCGCCGAAGACCCCGAGGCGGTGGCGCGCCGGTTCCGCGCCGGCGAACTCGACGCGATGGACGTGGTCCGGCACTACGCCGTGATCCTCGACTGGGATACCGGCACCGTCCTGCCGAACTCCACGGCGCAGTTCCGTGAGATGTACGAGAAGCGCGCGGCCGCCTACTGGGCCGACTGACCGAGCGCCGACGCCGCGGGCAAGGCTGTTGCACGGTTCTTGCTCGGAGAGCCTTGCCTGCCGCTCGCGACCGGCGGAAGAATAGCGCGCGCGATCCGCTGGAGTTATCGATGACCAAAGCCTTGCGACGAGTGTTCGCATGACGGACGTGCTGCACGACCTGCCACCCGGAATCGCGCAACCGCAGGCGGCGGAGCTGACGGCCGAAGGCATCGTCGTGCAGTTCCAGGGTCTGCTTGCGATCTCCGATGTCAGCCTCAAGGTCGAGCGGCATCAGGTTTTCGGCTTGATCGGGCCGAACGGTGCCGGCAAGACGACGCTCGTCAATTGCCTGACCGGGTTCCAGCGTCCGACCTCGGGGCGCGTGCGGCTGGCCGGCGAAGATACCACCGGCTGGACACCCGACCGATTCCGCAAGAAGGGCGTCGCTCGGACCTTCCAGGCCGGCCGGCTGTTCCGCGACATGACGGTGGCCGAGAATGTCGAGGTGACGGCGCTCGGCCTCGGGTTGTCGCGCCGCTCAGCGCACCAGCACGCGATGGCAATGCTCGCCTGGGTCGGACTCGCCGACCGCGCGGACGCGATCGCGGGGACGTTGCCGTATACCGACGAGCGGCGCGTCGGCATCGCGCGTGCCATGGTGCTCTCGCCTGCGTTCGTGCTGCTCGACGAGCCGGCGGCCGGCATGTCGGACGCCGAGTGTGATGACCTGATGCACACGATCGCGGCAATCCCCAAGGAATTCACCTGCGGCGTGCTGCTGATCGAGCACAACATGAGCGTGATCATGGGCGTCTGCCATCGCATCCACGTGCTGGACGGCGGCCGCACCATCGCCGAGGGCCTGCCCGCCGAGATCAGGCGCGATGCGGCCGTGATCTCCGCCTATCTCGGCATGGAGGCCTGAGCGAAGGATCATGCTCGACATCAACGACATCCATGTCAGCTACGGCCGATTGCGTGCGCTGAAGGGCATTTCGCTCTCCGTGCGGCAGGGCGAGATCGTCTGTCTGATCGGTCCAAACGGCGCCGGCAAGTCCACGACGCTCGCCGCGATCGCCGGCGGCGTGGCACCGCATCGCGGCACGATCATGCTGGATGGCGCACCGCTCGCCAGCGGCCGGCCAGAGCAAATCGCGCGCTTGGGCGTCTCGCTGGTGCCTGAAGGCCGGCACGTGTTCGGCACGCTCACGGTGGCCGAGAATCTGCGTGTCGCCACCTATATGCGGCGCGACCGCGCCGCTGTCGCCGCCGACTACGAGCGGGTGTTGGCGTTGTTCCCTCGCCTGAAGGAGCGCATCGGCAGCCCCGGCGGCCGTCTGTCCGGCGGCGAGCAGCAGATGCTGGTGATCGCCCGGGCGCTGCTCACCCGCCCGCGCCTGCTGCTGGTCGACGAGCCATCACTCGGGCTGGCTCCGAAAATCGTCGATCAGGTGTATGAAATCTTGCTCACGGCCCGGCAGTCGGAGGGGCTGACGCTGCTGATCAACGAGCAGAGCTCGCACCGCATCCTCAAGCACGCCGACCGCATCTACGTCATCCGCAACGGCCATATCCAGTTGCACGATCTTGCCGCCAATCTGCAGGACGGCGAGGCGATCAAACGCGCGTATTTCGGCTTCGGCGAGGAGCCGGGGGCCGCAGCGGACGCCGAGGAGGAAGCCGCGTGATCGGACTGTTGCAGAACCTTGTCGATGCCGCGAGCCTCGGCAGCCTCTACGCCCTTGCCGCCCTCGGCGTCGGGCTGCTGTTCGGCATCCTGCGGTTGGTGAACTTCGCGCACGGGGACTTCATCTCGATCGGCGCCTATGCGTTGATCGTGCCCTCGTTCGAGGTCACCGCGCAGTTGTTCATCGGCACCTGGAACTGGACGCTGATGATCCCGACAGTGACGCTGATTGTCGTGATCGTGGCCCTGATCTCCGATGCGCTGGTATTCCGCCCGCTGCGCCGCGCCTCGGCGCCGACCTTGATGATCGCGTCGTTCGCGGTCAGTTACGTGATCCAGAACGGCATCCTGATGATCTACGGGGCGCGGCCGAAGGCGGCGAACCTGTGGGCCGGGCTCGACACGCCGATCATGTTCGGCGAACTGCGTGTGCCACTGCTGCAGATCATCACGATCGTCGCGACGCTGGTGCTGATGGGCGCGCTGACGCTGTTCCTCAAGCGGACATCCTATGGCGTGATGATGCGCGCGGCGGCCGAGGACTTCCGCATGGCGCAGTATCTCGGCGTGCGGGGCGACTTCGTTATCGGACTCGCCTTCGCGATCAGCGGCATGCTGGCGACAGCCGTTTCGCTGCTCTACCTGTCGCAGACGGGCACGCTGAGCCCGACGATGGGTGTGCCGCTCGCCTTGTTCGCCTTCGTCGCCACTGTCATCGGTGGCATGGGCAGCCTGGTCGGCGCGGTCGTCGGCGGTTTCCTGGTCGGCTTCGTCGTCATCATGCTGCAGGCCTACCTGCCGGAGGAGTTGCGCGCGTTCCGCGATGCCTTCGCCTTCACCTTCGTCATACTGATTCTGCTAATCCGCCCCGCCGGCATCATCCGGACGCGGGCGCTCGTCGAACGCGTGTGACGGAGCAACCCATGCCGCCAAAAGCGCACGCCTCACTCGTCCGCCGCTACTGGCCGCTGCTCGTGCTATGCATCGTGATCACTGCGATCGTCGCGATCGCCTCGCTCGGTAGCGAGGAAATGCAGGTGACAATCACCGAGATGCTGATCCGGCTCATCGTCGTCGTCGGCATCTACATGTTCATCGGAAACTCTGGAATTCTGTCGTTCGGACATGTCGGCTTCATGTGCATCGGGGCCTACGCCGCGGCATGGGCGACGGTAGACCCGACATGGAAGCAGATGATGTTGACCGGGCTGCCGGACTTTCTGCAGTTGAACCAGTACGGATTCCTGCCGGCGGTTGCCGGTGGCGGCGCGCTGGCGGGGCTGGTGGCACTTGTCCTCGGCGCCGCCATCATGCGGCTGTCCGGCATCGCCGGCTCGATCGCCACGTTCGCCTTCCTCGCCATCGTCAACAGCGTCTATTCCAACTGGGAATCGGTGACGGCGGGAACGAGCTCGATCATCGGCGTGCCGACCGTGGTCGGCCCGTTTGTGGCATTGGCGTTCGCGCTCGGGGCGCTGGTGGTGGCCTTCGTGTTCCAGGTGTCGCGGTTCGGCCTGATGCTGCGCGCCTCACGCGACGACGAAGTGGCGGCCAAATCCTCGGCGGTCGGCGTCGTGAAAGTCCGGCTCATTGCCTTCGTCGTCAGCGCCATGATCGTCGGCGTCGCCGGCGCGCTGTACGGCCACTTTCTCGGTATCCTGACCGCCGACACGTTCTACCTGAGCCTGACGTTCGTGACGCTGGCAATGCTGGTGGTCGGCGGCGTCGGCAGCCTGACCGGCGCGGTGACCGGTGTCGTCGTGGTGACGCTCGTGGTCGAGGTGCTGCGCCATCTGGAGGCCGGCTTTCCGGTGGGCGCGACCAACGTCCATCTGCCGCAAGGCAGTCAGGAGATCGGGCTCGGCATCGTCATGGCGTTGATCATGGTGTTCCGCCCGAGCGGGCTGACGCGCGGGCGGGAAGTGCCGTGGCCATTCACGCCGGCCGCGCAACGCCGGAAGATGCAGGCCGCGCAGGCCGGCTAGCCGCGCAGCGCCGCCGTCGCCGATGCGTCCGGCGCGCCGGACGCATCCAACACCACATGATACACGTCGCGCGCCCGCTCGGCGGAGATCCAGCCCTCGCGGACGTCTTTCGCGACCGCATCGGGGTTGCGCTGGCGCGGCGGACCGTAGCCGCCACCGCCGCAGGAGAACGACCGCACCCGTTCGCCCTGGCGGATCTGCACCTGGGCACATCCGGGCAGCTTTTCGGCTTCGCCGTTCGCGGCCACGCGGATCTGCTGCGCCGGCGCGCCGCTCAGGCCGCCGCGCACACCTTGCGGTGCGTTGTCGGTGCCATCGCTGACATAGCCGATGTCAATATCGCAGCCGACCGGCCCGAACTCGACGAGGATGCTGCTCGATCCGTTGTGACGGCCCGCGCCCTCCGTATCCCGCAGGAAGCGGCGGGTGTGGATGTGAATGGGCTGGCGCAATTCGTCCAGTTCGATGCTGTCCTGGAAGCAGAGGCCCGCATTGCCGACATGGCACAGCGTCTGCCATGCATCGGTGCCGGGCGCCCCAGGGCCACCGGACAGGCCGAGGAACACCTGGTTGACGAAGCGCGCGCCGCTCGGCAACGTGCCCGAGATCACGCCCGCCGCCGGTGGAATGATCGCGCCTGATTCCGCGAGCCCCTGACCTTCCGCCATGCCCGCAAACGCCGCCTGCACGCTGTTCGCCACGCGGTCGGCGAGGTTCGTCGTCGCCACCGAACACGATGTCGGGTGCTGCGGAATTCCGACGATGCAGTTTTCGCGAAGATGGATGCGCAGCCGACGAAACGCGCCGGCATTCTTCGGCACGCCATGATCGATGCTGTTGAATAGTCCTACCATCGCCGCCGTGCGCGCGCACGCTTCCGACAGGTTCAGCCCGCACGGCATGCAATCCGGATTCTTCCGAAGATCGACGTCGATCATTGCGGCATCGGTGTCCACCGTCACTTCCACCTGAATCGGGATGCCGGCATCTGGCGTGCCTGGAAAGTGATCGTGCGTACTGAGGTGCGCGCCCTTGCCCGGCTGCAGCCGCTTGATGGCTGCGACCATGCGCTGCTCGGTGTAGTCGAAGAACTCCTCCTCGTGCGCGTGCAGCGCGTCCCACCCGATCTCCGCTCCCAACGCCAGCAACTCGCGCTCGCCAATGCGCGCGGCGCCGATCATGGCAAGATAGTCGCCCCACCACTGCTCCGGCACGCGGATGCGCATCTGGCACATGCGGATCACGTCGTCGATATTCGCGTAATCCTGCTGCACCTTCACCGCCGGGAAAATCAGCGCGCCCTCGTGATACACGTCGCGCGCATTGCCCATGTAGGTCGTCGGCTGGCTGTTGCCGCAATCCGCCTGGTGCGCCTTGGCGAGCACGGTGAAGTGGTGCACGCCCGCGTCGTCGATCACCGGCACCAGGATGGTGTGATCGGCCGGGTGCGAACAGCCGTGATACGGCGAATTATGCAGGAACGCGTCGCCCCGCCGCAGCGTCTTGTGGAACTGCTTGACCGACGCGGCCATGAGGTCCGGCCCCGACAGCACATGGATCGGCAAACTCTCGGCGGTGGCCAGCAACCGGTCATCGCGCGTCACGATGCAACAGGAAAAATCGCGCGCGATGTTGAGCACGCCGGAGCGCCCGGTGCGCAACAGCGTATTCGCCATCTTGCGTGCCACGCTCTCCAACCGGTTGTTGATCAGCGCCAGCCGCACACCGTCGCCGCTACGCCGTGACGTTGCCTCGCTCATGCCATGCCTCCTGCGTCAGCCGCGACCGGGATCAAGCGACAAGCTGCCTGAAGGCCGCCGTTCCGCGACCGCGCCGGGATTGACAACCACGGTCGTAAATGATGATTCGATGATGGCAGGTCCGGCGATCTTTTCGCCGACCTCGATCGTCTCGAACCGGCGCAGCGTCGTCGGCACGCGACCATGGCCGGGGAAATACGCCATGCGCGCACCTTCGCCGCTGCCACTCACCTTGGACGCGGCCAGCGAGCCGCTGTGCTCGCCACGGATGCGGCAGGCGACGGACGCGCTCCAGCCGACGATCTCGATGCCGGAGTTCGCATCCCGAATGGCAAAAACATCCTCATGCGTCCGATGGAATGCGTCTGTCAGCGCCTCGACATCCTGCGGGCCGGTAAACCGTACGCTCGGCAGCTGGACTTCCAGTTCCCATACCTGCTCCGGATAGCGCGCCTCCGCCCAAAACGTGATCGTCTGGTCGAGCGAACCCTCGCCGGGACCGGCGATGAACTTGCGCGCCCGCTTCTCCAGATCATCGAGCACGGCATTGACGCGCGCGAAGTCGAACTCCGCGCTCCGGGTGAACAGTGTTGCATGAAATTGCGCCGTCAAGTCCGACATCAGCGCGCCAGCCGCCGACAGGGCTGCGCCAACCTCGGGGATCAGCAGCCGCGGCGTCTCCAACCGGCGGGCGATCAGGACGGAATTCAGCCCGGCCGCGCCGCCACCGCCCACCAGCACCGCATCGCGCGGGTCGATACCCTGGTTGACCGTGATGTCGAGGATGGCCTGCACCATGTTCTCCGTCGCCACCGCGATGATGGCCGCCGCAGCCTCGTCGACCGTCAGGCCGAGCGGCCCGGCCACATCGTTTGCGACCGCCGCCTCCGCCGCCGCCGAATCAAGCTCCATCGAACCGCCGAGGAAGAACTCTGGATCGACATAGCCGAGCACCAGCGCGGCGTCCGTGACCGTCGGCTTGGTGCCACCGTGGCCGTAGCACGCCGGCCCCGGCACCGCGCCTGCACTTTTCGGCCCGACATGCAGCATGCCGCCGTCGTCGATCCAGGCGATGGAACCGCCGCCGGCGCCGATGCTGCGCACATCGACCGATGGGAATCCCGTCATGTGGCCGCGGAATGGTTGGCCGATCCAGGTCTCGCGGCTCCACGGGATGCGGCCGCGCCGCACCAGAGAAACGTCGTAAGTGGTGCCGCCGGTATCGGCGATCACCGCGGTGTCGTTGCCCTCGTCCAGCACCGCGAAGCGCCGGCCTGAAACCGGCGCCATCGACGGACCAGAGTTGATCAGATGGATCGGCGCCTGCGCGACATCGGCCGCATCCAGCACGCCGCCTTGCGACGTCACCACCAGCACGCGCCCGGCAAACCCCGCGCCCCGCAGCCGCTCGGTCAACCCCGCCATATAGGCTGCCATCATCGGCTTCAGAGACGCGTCGATGCAGGCCGACGACGCACGCCTGTATTCGCGCAGCGTCGGGTTGAGCTGGTGCGACAGCGTGTAATGCACGCCGGGCAACTCGGCTTCCAACAGCGCCGCCACTCGCAGCTCGTGCGCTGGATTGACGATCGACCACAACAGGCAAACGGCGACCGCCTTTACCTCGCGCGCCTTGAGGTCGGAGATCACGCGCCGGCAGGCAGCGTCGTCAAACGGCGCGAACTCCGACCCGTCCGGGCGCAACCGACCGGGCACTTCCCAGGTCAACGACCGCGGAATGTACGGGTCCGGATACGGCACCGTGTAGTTGAACGGCTCGGCGCGGCCGCCCTCTCGCAAAACGAGAACGTCCGGGTGGCCCTCGGTGGTCAGGAAGGCGGTGCGCGCCGTGTTGCCGGTGATGATGGCGTTGATCGCATGCGTCGTGCCGTAGATGAAGGTCTCACCTTCGGCCAGTAGGTCGGCGAGCGACCGGCCAAGCCCGCTTGCCGCTTCCTGCAGGGCGTCGATGACACCGCGGATCGGATCCGCTGGCGTCGTCGGCGCCTTGAACATGTGCATTTCCCCCGCTGCATCTTCCACCAGCAGATCGGTGAAGGTGCCTCCGGTATCGACGGCGAAACGCATCGGGGTCTCCTGCAACGCGGCACGCGTGAGTTTGGGGGCAAGCCCGGTGCCCTGGCAAGTCGCCGACGATGCGTGCCGCCGCAGCTTGTAAGGATTTGCAGCGCATGCCTATCCTCGGGACATTGGCATCGAGCGGTTGCGGGGGAAAATCCGATGGCGATTGCGGGCAAGACGGCGCTCATCACCGGCGGTTCGCAAGGGATCGGCGAGGCGATCGCGCGGCGACTGGCGGCGGAGGGCGTGGCCGTCGGCATCGTCGCATCCTCAAACCTGGAAAAGGCGCAGGCCGTCGCCGCGAGCCTGCCCGGCGCGCACGCCTTCGCCGCCGACGTCCGCGACAGCGCCGCTGTCGCGGATCTGGTCGGTCAAGCGACCAAGACGCTTGGCGGCATCGATATCCTCATCAATAGCGCTGGCGTCTTCTATCCGACACCGGCCGGCAGCACCGACGAAGCAGCGTTCGACCGGATGATGGACATCAACGTCAAGGGCACCTGGAACGCCATCAATGCCATTGCGCCGCAAATGAAGGCACAGCATCGCGGCTGGATCATCAACCTCGGCTCGGTGGTCGCCACGATGGGCTTCGGCGGCTACGCAGTCTATTGCGCGACCAAGGCGGCGATCGTGATGATGACGCGGGCCCTCGCCATCGAGCTTGCGCCGCACGGCATCAGCGTGAACTGCCTGTCGCCCGGCAACACCGCGACACCGATGAACCTCGACATCCGCACCAATGCAGACCTGAAACCGATGCTCGACGTCATGACGCAGCGCACGCCGAGCGGCCAGACGCATTCCAGCGCCGAGGACATGGCCAACATCGTCGCCTTCATGGTCTCGGACGCCGCCCGCGCCATGCACGGGGCCAACATCCTCGCCGACGAAGGTTTCTCTGCCGGCATGTGAGGGCACGGCGATGACGGACACCGTTCTGGTCACCGGCGGCGCCGACAGTGTCGGCCGGGTGATGGCCGAAGCGTTCGCCGCGCGGGGCGACCGAGTGCACATCTGCGACGTGCGGCCGGAGGCCCTTGCCGCCACGCTCGCAGCCAACCCGGGGATGCGCGGCACACTCGCCGATGTCGGCGATTCCGCTGCGGTCGCGCGCGTGGTCTCCGAGGCGTCCGATTGGCTCGGCGAGATTTCCGTGCTGGTCAACAATGTCGGCATCGGCGGGCCCCGCGCCGGGGTAGAGGACATCGAACTCGATGACTGGAACCGCACGCTGGCGGTGAACGTCACCGCGATGTTCCAGGCCATGAAGCTGGCGGTGCCGGGAATGAAGCGGCGCGGCGGCGGCGCGATCGTCAACTTCTCCACCGGTTCCACGCGCACCCGGCTGCCCGGCCGCACCGCCTACGTCGTGTCGAAGTTCGCCGTCGAGGGACTGACACTCAACGCCGCACGCGAACTCGGCCCGCACAAGATCCGCGTCAACGCCATCCTGCCCGGCATGATCGACAACGCACGGATGCAGGGCATCATCGCCGCGAAATCGCGCGAGACTGGCCGGCCAGCGGATGCAATCGAGGCCGACTATCTCCGCTTCATCTCGCTGCGTGCAAAGACGCAGCCCGCCGACCTCGCCGCGATGGTGCTGTTCCTCGCCTCCGACGCCGGCCGCCTGATCACCGGCGAGCTGATCGCGGTCAGCGGCAACCTCGAATGGGAAGACTGACTACGCCCATCCCTTCAAATACGGTGCATAGAAATTCACCGTCAGGTGCAGCGAGCGGAACAGCCACGCGCCGTCGTACCGTGCGTACACTTCGTCGTAGGCGCTGAGCAGCCAGCGCGCTTCCAAGGCGCCGCTGTCCGTTGCGACGGTGCATGGCATGATCAGCCGCCATTTGCCGGTCGCCGCATCGGCGCTCTGCACCTCGATGATCGGGTTCAGCACCAGATGCGCGGCAAAGCGGATGTTGCCGCTGATGCCCTTGAAGAACGTGCGGATTGCTTCGCGCCCTTCGTGGCGCCCGAACGGGCCGCCGTCCCAGATGCCGTCGGGCAGGAACAAGGCGGCCAGACCGTCGGGGTCATAGTCCGCATCACAGAGCGCGCAGTAGTGCGCCTTCAGCGCCTTGATCTCCTCGATCGCCTCAAGCCGGGCGAGGCGTTCTTCGATGCTTGCCATCGCACGATCTCCCAAACGGATGGCCCGCGGGAAAAAAATTCCCGCGGGCCGGTCGGCTCACTTCTTCAGGCGATACAGCACGGCGTCGGGGATTGAGTCCGACAGGGCCTGGTTGTCGATCACCTTGTCGGCGCCGTCGGTCACCTCCTCGATCATCATCGGGATTTTCGTCTGGATGTGCAGGTCGGGGCTGAAGCTGCGTGGGCCCAGCACGGTCGGCACGTTGGTGTACGTCTCCATCTTGGCCACCACCTTCTTCGGGTCGGTGGTGCCGGTCTCGGTGACCGCCTTCGCCCAAAGCTGCATGAAGGCATAGGCCGGGAACGCGTATTGCGACGCCGGCAAGGTGCCGTATTTTTCCTTGAACGCCGCCGCCAGCGCCGTCACGTCCGGGCGCGGATCGCCGACCACCGCCGCCTGCACGGCAATGTAGAAATCGGTCAGGCCAGGTGCGGCCTGTAGCCAGTAGCTGCCGTCCATCGAACTGCCGCTGAGGATCGGCACGGTGATGCCGGCCGCGCGGATCTGTCGGATCGCGCTGGCACCACCCGGTTCGTAGGTGCAGATCATGACATTGTCGACCTTCTGGTCGCGCACCGCGGCGGCCAGCCGCGTGACCTGGGAGGCGATCGAGGGGTCGCCGTTCTTGAAGGTGTCGTGGCCGACGATCTTGCCGCCCTTGATCGGGTACAGCCAGTCGTAGCCCGCGCAGACCGACTTGTCGTACTCGATGCTGTCGTCGAGCAGGACGTAGCCGTTCTTCCAGCTTTTTTTCTCGACCGCCCATTCGCCCGCGACCGCGCCCTGCAACTGTGCCGCCCCGGATGCGGTGAACGACAGCTTGCCGACACCCTTGATCCCGGCTTTCGGGTCTTCGGCGCACAGGAACACCGAGATGATGCCGGCGCGCTGCGCCTGCAACGCGGCCGGCGCGCCGTAGTCGTAGTCGCAGGTCGCGAACGCGAGCACAGCGCCCGCCTGCACCACGGCGAGGCCCGCCTTCGCACCCTCGGCCCGGTCGGATTTGGTATCGGCGTCGACCGCGCGCAGCTTCTTGCCGAGCAGGCCGCCCTTCTCGTTCGTCTGGTCGATGAACAGCTTCGCCATCCGCGTGCTGTCGCCGTCATAGGCCTGCATCGGCCCGGACAGCGCCACCGAGAAGCCGATGACGATGTCGTCCGCCGCCGGCGCGGGCGTACTTCTGCCCAGCAAGGCCAGTCCCGTCAGAGCGGCGAGGAATACCCCGCGCTTCATCCATCGAGTCATGAGTCGAACCCCTTCCCTTTGTTGGCGTCGCGCGCATTCGTCCGGTTCAGCACCGTAGCAAACCTCAGACCACTGCCAAGCCCGGTCGTGCGTGATGGCGGCGGTGCGCTCATCGGATCTCCTCGATCAGCAGCAGGCCGAAACGATCGACCCGGAGCCGCTGGCCAGACAGGATCACGGTCGTCGTGGTCGGTTCATCCACCAGCGCCGGGCCGTCGAACTGCGCCCCGGCCGGCAACCGGTCGCGGTCGTAAACCGGCGCCAGCACCGGCGCATCGGCGCCGACATGCAGGTTGCGGCGGCCGATCAGGGCATCCGGCAGCCGGCCGGCGCCGGATATCTCAGGCATGCCGATGCGCGGCGTGTCGATTTCGGCGGCGAGATGCAAGGTCACCAGTTCGACGTTCGTGCCGTCGAGGCGGAATGTGTACGCCTGCTCGTGCGCGGCGTGAAAGGCCGCAAAAAGTCCGTCGAGTCCGGCATCGGGGTCAAACGGAGTCGCAACGGTGTGCTCCTGGCCAGCATAGCGCATGTCGATGGAATGCGCATGCCGCACCGAACTTGCCGGCAGCCCGAAGCGCGCCGCCGCCTCGCGCTCCATGTCCGCGAAGGTCTCCCGCGCGATCGCGAGACTGGACTTGTCCAGGCGCTGCAGCCGGGTGCGATGCAGATCGATGCGCGGCCGCGCCGCCAGCATGCCCCAGGCGGAAAACAGCCCGGCATGGCGGGGCACCACGATTCGCTTCACTCCCAGTTCGCGCCCAAGCACCGCCCCGTGCATCGGCCCGCCACCGCCGCTGACCACCATCGTCAGGTCACGCGGGTCGTGGCCGCGCTGAATGGTGACGAGTTTCAGCGCGTTGATCATGTTGGCCTCGGCCAGGCGGATCACCGCCTCCGCCGCAGCGACGACGCCGAGCCCGAGGCGCAGGGCCAGCGGGGCAAATGCCTGCACCGCGCGTTCGGGATCGAGGTGCAACCGGCCGCCGGCGAAGGCGTGCGGGTCGATCGCGCCAGTCAACAACTTGGCGTCGGTGACGGTCGGGGCCGTGCCGTCACGGCCATAGCAGGCCGGCCCGGGATCGGAGCCGGCACTTTGCGGGCCGACGCGAATGGCGCCGGTCTCGTCGATGCGGGCGATCGAGCCGCCGCCGGCGCCGATCTCGACGATATCGACCACCGGCACCTGCAGCGGATAGCCCGGCGTCAGCCGCGTCCATTCCAGCCTGTAGTCGGCCTTGAGCACCGGCCGGCCATCCCGGACGAGCGAGCATTTCGCCGTGGTCCCACCGACGTCGAGGTAAAGAATATCCGTCTCGCCGAGCGCCTCGCCGATCCGGACGGCCCCGGCAACGCCGCCGGCGGGACCGGATTCCACCAGAACGAGCGGCGCGGCGCTGGCAGCATCGAACTCCGCCAGCCCGCCGTTGGACTGCATGCAGTAGCTGGGGCAATCGAGACCCTCGTGCTTCAGCGCGCGCACGAGGTTGACGAGATACCGTGTCATGATCGGCTGCACATAAGCCGACAGCACCGCGGTATTGGAGCGCTCGTACTCGCGCCATTGGCGCGACACCTCGTGGCTTGCGGTGATCGCGACGCCGGGCAGGCGCGCGCGCAGACGTGCGGCAGCTTCGGCCTCGTGCGCGGGGTTGATATACGAATGCAGGAAGACGATTGCGGCCGCCTCGACCGCCGCCGCCGCCAGCGCCTCGGCCACCGCATCCACGTCGGCCAGCGACAGTGGCGTACGCACCTCACCCTTCGCATCCAATCTTTCCGTGACCTCGAAACGCAGGCTTCGCGGCACGAACGGCTCGGCTGGCAAGGCGTGCAGATTGTAAAGATCGGGCCGATTGCCCCGGCCGATCGCGAGCACATCGCGAAAGCCGCGTGTGGTGACGAGCGCCGTGCGCACGCCCTTGCGTTCGGAGATGGCGTTGATAGCCGTCGTGCCGCCGTGCACGAACAGCGAGACCGCGGCGGGCACGAGACCGGTGCCGCTGCTTTGGCGGATCGTCTCGATGACGCCCTCGGACGGATCGTGCGGCGTGGTCAGCGCCTTGCCGACGAAGATCTGTCCGGTCGTCTCGTCGAAGCCAACCAGATCGGTAAAGGTGCCGCCGGCATCGGTGGCCACGCGAGTCATCGTGCCGCACCTCGCCGCGTAGCGGTTGCACTGGCGTCAACCTGAAACGTGAAGGGATCGACGACGACGCCGTACATCGCCACGGCGGCCTGCGCGGTCAGCAACTCGTCGCGTACATCGCGGGCGACGGCCTCCGGATCACGCGCGAAGGGATCGCCCCAGCCGCCGCCACCGCCGGTGAGAATGCGCACGCGGTCGCCGCGTTGCAGCGGGAAGCGCGGCGTCCGTGTCAGGTGCAGGCTGTCGCCACCGCGCATCACGTCGATGCCGTTGCGGCTGCCCTCGCCTCCGCCGTCCACGCCCCACGGACGCGTCGTGGTACGCCCAAAGCTCGCATACAGCAGCGCATCGTCGGTTTCGACCTCGTATTCGCGCACCAGACCAAAACCGCCGCGGTGCCGACCGGCGCCGACACCCGCCTTCACGTTATAGCCGTAGCGATGGATCAGCACGGGGAACCTGGCTTCCAGCAGTTCGACCGAGTGGTTGTAGGTGTCGCCGTCGGTGATGGCGATCATGCCGCTGGCACCGTCGTGCCCGGTCGTCGCGCCCCAGCCGCCGTTCTGCGGCTCGATGTGCACGAACAGCCCCTCCGCGCCTGATCCGGACAGATAGGTGGCACACAGGCTCATGTAGCTTCCGGCCGAGAAGCGCGCCGGCACCAACGGTGCCAACGCCTTCCAGACCAGTTCGGAGGCCTGCGCCGCACCCTCGTAGTACCAGCCGGTCGGCGACGGCTTCTCCGCGGTGAACACCGTGCCCTCCGGCGCGGTCACCGTCAGCGGGCGGAACCATCCGTCGTTCGAGGGCTCCTGCGGGCCGACCAGGGCCTTCATCACCGTTTTCACCGCCGAGGTCAGCGCGCCGCGGCTGCAATTGATCGGCGCATTGCGCGCCGGGCTCGACCCGGAAAAATCCGCCTCGATCGCCGAGCCACGGATGCGCACGGTGACCTGGACCGGGATCGCGTCCTCGCTCGCGCCGTCGCCGTCGATGATGTCGGTTGCGTGGTAGTCGCCGTCCGGCAGGCCGGCGATCACCGCACGCGCCTGCGCCTCGCTGCTGGCGATCAGGCGGCGGAAGGCACCGTCCAGTACCGGTGCGCCATACTTCCCGGCGGTTTCCAGCAGCCGCCGCTCGGCGATGCGCACCGCCGCAAGTTCAGCGTTGATGTCGCCGAGCGTCAGCACCGGCAGGCGCACATTCTCGACGATAATGCGGATGATGTCGTCGATCAGCCGGTCGTCGCGCGCCAACCGGATGCCGGACAGCCGCAAGCCCTCCTGGAACACCGAGGTCGCGTCCGGCGGCAGGCTGCCGGCGACCGCGCCGCCGACATCGAGCAGATGCGCGACCGCGATGGCATAGGCAACGATGTCGCCCGCGGCGAACACCGGCCGGACGATGGCGAAGTCGCAGGCATGCGTGCCGCCCTCGAACGGATCGTTGGTCAGGAACACGTCGCCGGGCGCCATGTCGGTGCCAAAGCGCTCGACGATAAAGCGGACCTGGCGCGAAAACGTGCCGGTGAAGATGGTGATGCCATTGGTCTGCGCCACCAGATCGCCGCGGCCGTCGCAAATGCCGCAGGCGAAATCGAGCACCTCGTAGACGACGGGACTCATCGACGCGCGCGCCAGCACGATCGCCATTTCGTCGACAATGCTGAGCAGCTTGCCGACGATCACTTCGTGCGTCACGGCATCGGCCGCAGACCCGGGGAAGCCGGTACCGGTCGTCATCGTAGCCCGAACTCCTGGCAGCGGATCACCAGACCGCTATGCACCGAGAGCCAGACTCAGGCCAGCGTCGATGAACGCCCTGTCGTCCGGGTTCCACAGCGTCATGTGCCCCCAGATGGAGGGGATAGTGCGGCAAACGGCGTTCGGGATCCTGCTGGCCTCATACTCGCTGTCCACTGGCGGGAAATAGCTGTCGTACTGGCCGGGCATGATGACTGTCCGGGCCTCGATGGCCCGCAATGCCGAATCGAAGTCGCCGCCATATGCTGGGTTGTCGGCGATATCGCCATTGTACCAGGTCTGCAACAGCGTCAGCAGGTCGTTGGCATCGTGATGGATGAAGGCGCCTTCCCAGAAACTGGCCACGAAATCCTCGCAGCTTGCCGCGCCGAACTGCCGGAAACCCTCGGTGCGATAGAACGGTTCGGAAAACCCCCAACCGGCGTAGATCGCCGCAAACGCCTTCAGGCCGGCCAGTGGCGGGCGCGTGTAAAAGCCCTCGGCAAATGCCTGGTCCAACGTCAGCGCGCGCCGGAGCGACAGCAGGAACACCTTGTTGAAGTTCGCGGTGCGCGCTGAGCAGCACAGCGGCGCGATCGCCTCGACCATCTTGGGGTACTGCGCCCCCCACTGGAACGCCTGGCAGCCGCCCATCGACCAGCCGGCGACAAGCTTGATGCGCTCGACGCCAAGCCGTTCGGTCAGCAGCATGTGCTGCAACCGCACGTTGTCATGCAGCGTCACGCGCGGAAAACGTGCGGCCTCGAACGGCGCCGGCGTATTGCTTGGCGAGGAGGAGACGCCGCCGGACAGCAGGTTGGTGAGCACGATGAAGTGCTTCTCGGGCGTGATCGCACGGTCCGGCCCCACCATGCACAATTCGGCCTCCCGGTGCGTGCCGGAATACCAAGACGGGATCAGCACCACATTGTCGCCGGCGGGCGACAGCGTGCCCAGCGTCCTGTAGGCCAGCCGCGCCGCCGGCAGGGCGCCGCCTTTCTGCAAGGCGAAGCCGCCGCTTTCGAAGATCTCAAAATCGCTCATGAGCCGACTGCCCCCCGATGGTCAACGGCCAGTACGCCGGGCGTCGAAAATGCGCTTGGCGATGGTGCCGTGAACGCCCCAGTTGCCATCCACGACCTGGGTGATGCCGAAATCGGCCGCCACCGACATCAACGAGATCGCCTCGTCCTCGCTGAGTTTGTGCACCGTCATCAGGAACCGCCGCATCTTGCGGAACGCGTCGCGCATGGCGCGGTCGATGCTGGCGTGGTTCGCAACTTCGGTCTGCGCGGTCGGGCCAAGCTCGGCGAGGTAGTTGGCCAAGGTGAAGCCGTAGACCGACCATTGCTCGGGCGTCTCCAGCATCGGGTGCTGCAGCCCCTCCAGCGTCGTGTCGGCGAGGTCGCGCTGCTTGTGCAGCACGAACTCGAACTCGCCGGTCAACGAGGTCTCGATCGCGGTGCCGGCGAGCTCGCTGTCGCCCTGGGCGGCGTGCGGATCTCCGACCGAGAAGAACGCGCCCGACACCGCCACCGGATAGTACATCCGGTTGCCTTTGCCGATGCGCCAGTCGTCGATGTTGCCGCCGGTGTGGCCCGGCGGAATGGAGCTGACGAAGTCGGCCTCCGCCGGCGCCAGGCCCATGGTGCCGAAATGCAGTCGCGCTGGCACGCGGATGCCGGCGAGGATGTTCTCGCGACGCCGTACCGTGTCGTGGTTCACCACGACGCCGGGATAGTCGATGCGCGCATGCACGACGCCGTGCGGGTCGGTCTGCGGAGTCCAGACATAGTTGTACACCGCGCGGGCGAATGGCTCGCCCGCGGTGTCGAGTTCGAAGATCGTGACCACCTCCCGGGGCTTCGGTTCTTCGATCAGGTCGTTGTAGTGGTAGCCCCACGAGGCCGCAGCGTTGGAGCCAAAGGTGCGGCCGGCATAGACCGGATTGCTGCTGGGCCGCGGCGCCACGTCCAGGATGCGGACCTCCAGCACGTCGCCCGGTTCGGCGTCCTCGACGGCGACCGGCCCGGTCAGCAGATGCACCCCAAGTCCCTCGCCGCCGCCCACCGCGCCCGGCGCCCCTGCGCCGCGGCGGGCGATGGTCTTTTCCGTCTGCGTCCAGTGATAGATGCGCTCGGCCGCGGCGTCGCCGCTGATCATCCGGTCATAGTCGTCGGCGGCATGATGCGTCAGCGTCTCGATGGTCGCCCGGTCGCCGGATCGCAGCGTCAGCGCCGGCGCCACCGTCTTGCTGAAATAGCCCCAATGCACGGTCCGCTCGGTGACCGGCAGGTGGAAATGCGCCACTGGATTGGGCCCTCGCTCGTGGACGTGCGATACCCCCGGCAGGAGGCCGCGGGCGGCCATGCAGGCCTTATGCCATGCCCCCGTCGGCTCTAAGCCGCGGCCAGGCGCGCCAGTACCCATTGGTCGAACGCATGGACAAGGTCGTCCCGCCAGGAGAGCGGCCCCGGCACGTAGTGGTGGGAGCCGCAGGCAACCTGCAGATGTTCCAGGATGCCGACATCCTCGCGCGCCACCCGTTCCCAGCGGTCGTAGTATGGCTGGGCATGATCGGCGAAGCCGGGCATCTCCGTGACCGCCTTGGGGAAGCAGCCGCCGATCGACAGCACGGTGCGGTCGGCCGCCACCGGGCGCGTGGTCAACCACCACACGCAATCCTGCGCGCAGGCGAACTGGGTGGTCGGGTGGAGCAGAACAAAGAACGTGCCCTTGCGCGCCTGCTCGGACAGTCCTTCGATCTGCGGCAGCGCCGGCTGCCCGTCCAGCACCGCGATGCTGCCGGCCGAGAGCACCTGCATGCCGATCCATTCGCCCCGGGCGGGGAACGTCACCGAGGTCTGCGCCCCGACAGTGGCGGCATGCACGGTCCCGGTGTGGTATGTCTCGGAGGCGTTCTCGACCAGCAGCTTCCAGTTGCAGCGCGCCTCGGTCTCGAACCGCCACGTGCAGACCATGTCGCGCATGCGATGCGAGCCCAGCAGGTCCGGCAGATTGCCGAGGTCGTCCAGCAGCGAGGGGGCGTCCGCGTCGAAGTTCAGGAACACGAAGCCTTCCCAGGTGGCCATCCGCACCGGCGCCAGCCCGTTCTCGGCCTTGTCGAAGCCCGGCGTGTCGCCCATCGCCGCCGCCCCGGCAAGCGCGCCGCTCAGCCGATAGAGCCACGAATGGTAGGGGCAGCGGATACTGCGCGCGTTGCCGCTGCCGGTCAGCAACAGCGAGCCGCGGTGGCGGCAGAAATTGGCGTGCGCGCGCAGCACGCCGGCCTCGTCGCGGACCAGGATCACCGGCCCGCCCACGGTGTCGATCGCGCGATAGTCGCCTGGGTTGGGAAACTCGTCGTCGCGGCCGACGATGAACCACGTTTTGCGATGGATATGCGCCATTTCGGCACGGAAAAAATCCTCGCCGCGATAGCAGTCGGCGTCCAGGCTGCGCGCCTGCGCCAGCGACGGTCCGGTCCAGACATACGGTGCGGGTTGCAGCGCCTGGCCGGCGGGATCTGCTGTCATGGGCGCGGCGTCCTTGTGCGCGGCCGAGGCCGGTCCGCGGATCATGGCAAATAGCACTTTCCGGGCCAAGGGCGCGGGGCACCCGCCACAGCCGCTGGAACGGCGCCGCCCAAACGGCATGCAGTTGGCCGAAATGATTGCCCGCTTTCGTGTCAGTCAATCGCATTGAGCCACGCGCAGTTTCTTCGCGCCCGGCAATGGCGCGCTGGCGCGCGGCGTGCTTCGGTCGGTCGGCCAGGATAGGGAGCGACAGGCATGGGCGAGCGGACGACGCGGAACCAGTTC
>Ga0302314_10007322_pt1 | contig 19847 bp, 18 predicted proteins | sample III_Palsa_N2_3_FD_200533 | JGI IMG/M metagenome (GOLD analysis project Ga0302314, IMG submission 200533) | Peat permafrost microbial communities from Stordalen Mire near Abisko, Sweden - III_Palsa_N2_3 | ecosystem: Environmental > Terrestrial > Soil > Palsa > Peat permafrost | place: Sweden...
GCGACCAGGAGCGCGTTATCAGCGACAGCGGTTGCCGCCTGAAGCTTGTCCACCATCCCGGCGTCAATGCCAGCACCAGTGCCGCCAGCGCGAGCGGCGCCGCGAGTAGCGCGAAATTGTGACCGACATAGCCGAGGACGAGTTGAAGGCATTGCGCCCGGTCGGTCAGGGAATAGATGTCGCCGGCGTAGGACAGCGGCGCGAAGTCGACCTCTTTCAGCCACCACAAATGCGGCAGCATCGCCACCACCAACGCGGCAATCGCGACCCAGGGTGCCGGCGAGCGCAGGAACAGCCATCGATCGGGATGCAGCAGCGCAGCGATCCCGACTGCACCGATCATGGTCAGCACCCAGTATTTCGTCATCAGCGCCAGCGCGCCGGCAAGACCGAGCCATAATCCCGCGCGCGCAGTACGCTTCTCGAACGCATGCAGATAGGCCAGCACCACCAGCGGCAGCGTCACCAATTGCAGCAGGTCCGGATTGTACTTGAAGCCCTTGAAATTGAAGATCGGGTAGAGTGCCAGTATCAGCACCACGAAAAACGCGCGGCGCCGATCGACCACGCGCAGCGCGGTGAACCAGGAAATCACCAGGCCGCAGCTCACCGTCGCCATCGCCAGCGCATAAGTGGACCAATTTGCGACCGGAAAGATCTGAAACCAGAGGCCCGCGACCCATCCCGACAAGGGCGGATGTTTGCCGTAGCCGAGCTGGAATTTCTGGCCCCAGGCGAAGGCCTCGGCGACATCGAAATGAATATCCTGCGCCGCCTTGAGCTGGATCAGGATCATGGTCCAGAGCATCGCGTGCAGGACCGCGAAGCCGATCACCAGCCACGGACCCGCCCGGCGGTCCGACGCCGAAGCGGCAACCAACGCCGCCAGTCGCCGGATACCCGGCCTGCGGCGTACACGCGAGGTCGCCGGTAAAATCGATGCAGTTGACATGACCCTGTGCCTAGCGCGTTTTCGCACAAAGTGGAATCAGCTTGCCGTGAAGTTAAGCCGCGGGATCAGGCCCTAAAAAGCCGCATTCCGGTTGCCGCAGCGGGGTGCGAATGCTATCCCGCGCCCATGACAACTGCCCCTATTTCCAACATCCGCAACTTCTCCATCGTCGCCCATATCGACCATGGCAAATCGACCTTGGCCGACCGCCTGATCCAGATGACCGGCGGGCTGACGGATCGCGAGATGGCGGGCAAGGAGCAGGTGCTCGATTCGATGGATATCGAGCGCGAGCGTGGCATCACCATCAAGGCGCAAACCGTCCGGCTCAAATATCACGCCAAGGACGGCAAGGATTACATCTTCAATCTGATGGACACGCCGGGTCATGTCGACTTCGCCTACGAAGTCTCGCGCTCGCTGGCGGCCTGCGAGGGTTCCCTGCTGGTGGTCGACGCCAGCCAGGGCGTCGAAGCGCAGACGCTCGCCAACGTCTATCACGCGCTCGATGCGGGCCATGAGATCGTGCCTGTTCTCAACAAGGTCGACCTGCCCGCGGCCGAACCCGAGAAGGTCAGGCAACAGATCGAGGACGTGATCGGCATCGATGCGTCCGATGCGGTGATGATCTCGGCTAAAACGGGCCTCGGCGTTCCCGACGTGCTGGAGGCCATCGTCACCCGTCTGCCGCCGCCGAAGGGCGACCGTGACGCGACCTTGAAGGCGCTGCTGGTCGATAGCTGGTACGACGTCTATCTCGGCGTGGTCGTGCTTATTCGTGTGGTCGACGGCACGATCAAGAAGGGCGACCGCATCCGCATGATGGGCACCGGTGCCGCCTACGATATCGAGCGGGTCGGCTTCTTCACCCCGAAGATGACGCAGGTTGACGAGCTCGGCGCCGGCGAGATCGGCTTCATCAACGCCGCGATCAAGGAAGTGGCCGATACCCGCGTCGGCGACACCATCACCGACGACCGCAAGCCGGTCACCGACATGTTGCCAGGCTTCAAGCCGGCGATCCCGGTGGTGTTCTGCGGCCTGTTCCCGGTCGATGCCGACGATTTCGAAACGCTGCGCGCGGCGATGGGCAAGCTGCGCCTCAACGATGCGAGCTTCTCGTTCGAGATGGAAACCTCCGCCGCGCTCGGCTTCGGTTTCCGCTGCGGCTTCCTCGGGCTGTTGCATCTGGAGATCATCCAGGAACGGTTGTCGCGCGAATTCGATCTCAATCTGATCGCAACCGCGCCGTCGGTGATCTACAAGATGCGTCTCACCGACGGGCAAACGATCGAGATTCACAACCCGATCGACATGCCCGACGTGGTCAAGATCGCCGAGATCGAGGAACCCTGGATCGAGGCCACCATCCTGACCCCGGACGAATATCTCGGCAGCGTGCTGAAACTGTGCCAGGACCGCCGCGGCTCGCAGAAGGAGCTGACCTATGTCGGCTCCCGCGCGATGGTGAAATACGACCTGCCGCTCAACGAGGTGGTGTTCGATTTCTACGACCGCCTGAAGTCGGTCTCCAAGGGCTATGCCTCATTCGACTATCATCTCACCGACTACAAGCCGGCCGATCTCGTCAAGATGCAGATCCTGGTCAACAACGAGCCGGTCGACGCGCTGTCGATGCTGGTGCACCGCCAGCGCGCCGAAGGCCGCGGCCGCGCCATGGTCGAGAAGATGAAGGAGCTGATCCCGCCGCACATGTTCCAGATCCCGATCCAGGCGGCGATCGGCGGCAAGGTGATCGCGCGCGAGACCGTGCGGGCGCTGCGCAAGGACGTCACCGCCAAATGCTATGGCGGCGACATCACGCGCAAACGCAAGCTCCTGGAGAAGCAGAAGGAAGGCAAGAAGAAGATGCGGCAGTTCGGCAAGGTCGACATTCCGCAGGAAGCCTTCATTGCCGCGCTGAAGGTGGATAGCTGAGGCTGTCCGGCCGGAACCCTCTGCCCTCGGCCAGTACCGCTGATGCCATTCCCGTAAAATTACGGAATTGTAGTAGCCGGCGTCTCCAATTCTTAAGGAGTTTCTGGGACTTTCCGAATCCTCAGGTTGCGGAGATTCGGCACCCCCATGTTCAAGCTTCGATCGATCGCTGCGCGGCTGATTCTGGCCATTTCGCTGACCGTCGCGGCGGCCTGCGGAATCCTCGGAAGCTTTTCGATTATGCAGCAGCGCGCGCTGACGCGGCTGGCTCTCGAGCAGCAGCTCAAGCTGCAATATGACAGCGTGATCGCCGCGCTCGATTATGAGGGGCGCGCCGCGAGTGCCGTCAGCGCCGCCGTGGCCGCATTGCCACCGGTTGCCGATGCCATCCTCAAGGACGACCGCAACGCCCTGATGGCCTTGCTCGGCGAATCCATGAAGGCGCTGAGCCGCCAGGGTATCCCGCTGCTGACCTTTACCCGGCCGCCCGCAACAATTTATTTGCGAATCCACGACCCCAAGGCGTTTGGCGAAGACGTCTCGGCGCGACGGGTCACGATCGTCGAGGCGAACCAGACCGGAAAGCCGATCGTCGGGGTAGAGCCCGGGCGCGATACGCTCGCGAATTTTGCCATCACGCCGATCATCCGCGACGGCAAGAGCATCGCGGTCGCCGATGTTGGCGTCCCCTTCGGCAAGGACTTTGTCGACCACGCCAAACAGCGCTTCGGCGTCGATCTCGCCGTGCACTGGCTCGACGGCAGCAGCTTCAAGACGCTCTCTTCGACCTTCGGTGACCGCGCGGTCGCCACGCAGGACGAGCTCAAGAGCGCATTCGACGGCACGGCACTGCAGCGCGACGCAACCCTGGACGGACATCCCGCAGCGCTCTATCTCGGCCAGATCAGGAACTACACCGGCGCACCGATTGCCGTGCTTGAAGTCGTCAAGGACACCACTGCCTATGAGGCGGCGGCGGCGAATTCGCAGCGCAATCTCATGATCGGCACCGCCGCGATTTTGGCGGTCGCGGTTTTGGTTGCCTTCCTGCTCGGCCGCGGCCTGTCGCGCCCGCTGAGCGCGATCACCGCAGTGATGAACCGCCTCTCCACCGGTGATACCGATGTCACGATCCCCGGCGGCGACCGCAAGGACGAACTCGGCAGCATGGCCGCGACCGTCGACGTGTTCCGCCGCAACATGATCGAAGCCAACTCGCTGCGCGCGGCGCAGGAAGCCGCCAAGCAACAGGCCGACGTGGAGAAGATGGCGCTGCAACGCCAGATGGCCGACCGCTTCGAGGCCGACGTCAAGAGCGTGGTGTCAGCGGTGGCGCAGGCGACCCGGGACATGCAGCGCGTCGCCAGTGAGATCACGACCAGCGTCAACGGCACATCGCAACGCGCGGCCGCCGCGGCCGCCGCCTCGGATGAAGCATCGGCCAGCGTCAATACGGTTGCCGCCGCGACAGAAGAACTCGCTTCTTCCGTCGCCGAGATCGGCCGCCAGGTGACCCATTCCAGCCATGTCGCCGATGGCGCCGTGGTCAAGGCCGGGCAGACCACCGAAATGGTCGGCGGTCTCAGCGCCGCCGGCGAGAAGATCGGCGATGTGTTGCGCCTGATCGGCGCCATCGCCAGCCAGACCAACCTGTTGGCGCTCAACGCCACCATCGAAGCCGCGCGCGCCGGCGACGCCGGGCGCGGTTTTGCCGTGGTCGCGGCCGAGGTCAAGGAACTCGCCAGCCAGACTGCGAAGGCCACTGAAGAAATCGCCGGCCAGGTCACCGCGATCCAGTCCGCAACCGGCAGCTGCGTCAGTGCCATCGGCGACATCAGCAATACGATTCGTGAGATCAGCGGCATCGCCACCACCATCGCGGCCGCGGTCGAGCAACAGGATTCGGCGACCCGCGAGATCGCCCGCAGCGTGCAGCAGGCCGCCGCCGGCACCAGCGAAGTCTCGCTCAACGTCGCCGGCGCCAGCGAGGCCGCCGACCAGTCACGCGCGCTGGCCGACAATGTGCTGCTCGCCTCCGGTGAACTCAGCCAGCATGCGGCAACGCTGCTCAAGAGCGTCGATACGTTCCTGGCCGGCCTGCGCAACGCCGCATAGGCGCCAACGGAAAAGGCATCAGGCACACCCCGCGCCGGCTAGCCCATCTTGATCGGCGGCGGCGGATGGATCACCATGCGCCCTCGCTCAACAAAAACCCTGGAAAAGGGCGAGGAAACCCATGAACAAGATTCCCGGCTTCGGACTTATCGAGCGCGCCCGGGCGCTGGCGCCGCTGATCACCCAAGAGGCCGACGAAATCGAACGGACACGGCGGCTGACACCGCCGGTGGTTGCGGCCCTGATCGAGAACGGGCTGTATCGCTCGCTGTTGCCGCAGAGCACGGGGGGCGCCGAGGCCCCGGTCGAGGTCTTCATGCAAATGCTGGAGGAAGTGGCGAAGGCCGATGCTTCCACGGCGTGGTGCCTCGGCCAATGCAGCGTCTGCGCCATGACGGCGGCCTATCTCGACCCCGAGACGGCGCGCGAGGTTTTCGGCGCCCCCAACGACATTCTCGCCTGGGGCGCGGTCGCGGGCGAGGTTCAGGCCGTGCCCGGCGGGTACCGCGCCCACGGCCGCTGGAACTTCGCCAGCGGTTCGCGCCAGGCGAACTGGCTCGGCGCGCATGTCGGGGTCGTCGAGGCCGACGGCAAAAAACGTCTCAAGCCCAATGGCACTCCCGAAATACGCACGGTGCTGTTCCCGCTTGCGAGCGCCACGATGTACGACGTCTGGGACGTGATCGGCCTCAAAGGCACCGGCACCGATTCCTATTCGGTCGACAATCTGTTCATACCGGAGCGATTCTCCGCGGTGCGCGACGATCCGGCCGCGGTGCGTGAAAAAGGCCCGCTCTACCAGCTCACCACCCACATCGTCTTTGGAATGGGCTTCGCTGCGGTTTCACTCGGCGTCGCGCGCGCCACGCTCGACGCCGCGACCGATCTGGCGCGCGGCAAGACGCCCCAGGGCATCAAGGCGATGCGCGAGAACAATGCCGTCCAGGGCGCGCTCGGCCGCACCGAGGGCAATTTGCGCGCGGCGCGCGCCTATCTCTACGCGACCGCAAGCGAGGTCTGGGGCGATCTGGTACGGACCGGGGAATATACCGAAGCCCATCGCGCAGCACTTCGGCTCGCCTCGACCTGGACCATCCATCAGGCGGCCTCCGTGGTCGACGCCGCCTATCACATGGCGGGCGCCACGGCGGTGTTTGCCGCCAACAAGTTCGAGCGCCGTTTCCGCGACATGCACGCTATCGCCCAGCAGATCCAGGGCCGCGATACCCACTATGAAGACGTCGGCAGGGCGATCCTGGCGACCGATCCCAGCGCCGGCGCCAAGGTCACCTGACGCGGGCGACGCGTGCGTCGGCACGGCAGCGCAGAACATCACCTCATCGCGGGGGCAACGCAGAGGGTGGAGCGGGGCGGTCCGCCTTGTCGTCCGATGGCGGGCCTGGTTGTTCCCATCCCTCCGCGAAGGGCATCTTGAGCAGCCCGCCGAGCGACTGCTTCTCGGAATCATCAAATCCGTCGAGGCCATAGCGTAGCTCCGCGAAGCGCGGCCCGTGATTGTAGGTATCGCCAAGCCGATCCCAGATCGACAGCAGGTTCGAGTAATTGCTGTCCGTCTCGGGCTGGTGGCGGGAATGATGCATCTTGTGCATGTTCGGCGTGACGAAGACGAGGCGCAGCCAACGATCGAGCCGCTCCGGCAGGCGAATGTTGGCATGTTCGAACTGAGCGTTGAGCGCCGACAGCGTCAAGTAAGTCACCAGCACCCACGCGGGCGTGCCGAAGACAAACACGCCGGCGATGTGCCAGCCGATCCGCCAAAGCGTTTCACCGGGATGCTCTCGGAATGCGGTCGTGACATCGACGAAACGGTCGGCGTGATGCACGCGGTGGAAGCGCCACATCCAGCCGAGTTTGTGCATGGAGACGTGGGCAAAATAGGCAAACAGGTCGAGCCCGACGATCCCGAGCAGGAACTGGCTGGCCGGCGACAGTCCAAGCCACCAGGACAGGCCAAACCCTGCATCCATCGACAGCTTCGCCGCGAGTGGAGAGATCGGGCTGAGCAGCAGGTTCACGCCGATGAAGATCGCGGTGATGGCGAGGTTGCGGCCGATATTTCGCAATCGGCTGCTCCGGCCGTAGCTGAACAGCGGAAACGCAGCCTCGAACAAGAACACGAGCGCGAACGCCGCGAGCAGGAACGCGATACGCTCGCCGGTCGAGGGCAGTCCGGCATTCATCGCCTCGCCCGCGCCCGGATGCAGCAAAAGCTTTGCAAAACCGACCATGCCGCCATTCCTCTCTTTACAAAACGAATGTTCGTTTTTTATAAGAGTTGTAGACGATCGTCAAGTCCGCCTGGCGCGTTGAGCGATGCCGTTGCGTACGCCGCGCCCGATGAGACGGGTTCACGACTGGAAAGAGCGACAATGCCGAAGGTGAAACCCGAAACCCTGGCGATCCGGCGCGAGGAGATCCTGCAGGCCGCGGAGACCTGCTTCGCGCGCCAGGGATTTCACCAAACGACGATCCAGGACGTGATCCGGGAGTCCGGGCTCAGCGCGGGCTGCATCTACGGCCATTTCACGAGCAAGGAGGAACTGATCCAGGCGATCGGAGAGAGCCGTCACACCCATGACAGTGCGCTGCTCGCGACCAAGGACGCTGATCAGGACCCACTGCAAAGGCTGCGGGCAATCGCTCGCGCCTTTCTGGGTGATCTGCAGAAGGAACAGGGGCTCCGTGCCCGCCGGGTCGCCCTGCAGCTCTGGGCTGAGGCCTTGCGCGACGATGTGGTCCGCGACCAAGTGACGAGCGGGATACGCGAGCCCATTGCGCTGATCGTGGATCTGCTGCGGCGCGGTCAGCGCAGCGGCGCAATCGACCTTGCCATTCGGCCGCGCGCTGCCGCGCGCGCCATGGTCGCGATGTTCCAGGGATTCGTGCTGCAGCGGCTGTGGGGGGAAACAGTCTCCACCGCCGAGGCGATGCATGCATTCGACATCTTTCTCGCTGGCCTTGCCGCGAAACGCTGACGGAGGACGCGAAATGAATCTCCACGAACTGCTCGCCGGCACCATCACCGGTCTGGCCGGCGGATTGACTGCAGGCCTGCTCGGCGTCAGTCCGGGCGGTGGGCTTGTTGTCTTCGCCGTGCTGCTGCTCGGCGCCGGGCAGCACGTCGCGCAGGGAATTTCGCTGGTCGCGCAGGTGCCACCAACCAGCGTTGCCGGAATCAGGCGCTATTGGCAGACCGGCAACCGCACATCGCTGCGCTGGATCATCCTGTTGACGGTCGGCTTCGTGGCCGGCGGTGCGGCCGGCGCGCTTGGCGCGAACAATGTCTCCGACCGCATTCTGCGATGGACCTATGTGGCCTATCTCGTCGTCCTCGATGCGATGTTGATCCTGCGTGGGGGGCGCGGCAAGGCGGAGCGCGAGGAGGAGCGTCCAGTGCGCAATCTGCATTGGGCGGCGCTGCTGACCATCGGCTTGCTCGCCGGATTGTCGTCAGGCTTTCTCGGCATCGGCGGCGGACTTGCAACCGTGGTGGGACTGAGTGCCGTACTCGGGGTCCCGCAGCACCAGGCGCAGATGGTCAGCCTTGTCATGTCGCTCATCCCGACAACGATTCCATCTGCATGGATCTATTGGAGTGAGGGCTCGCTGGCGTCATGGCCGGTGCTCGCCGGTGTCATTGTCGGATTGATCGTCGGAACCGATCTCGGTTCCCGCGTGGCCAACCGGATAGACCGCGCGATGCTGCGTGTGGCGATGATCTTTTTCGTGTCACTGATGGCGATCTACATGACGCTCCAAGCGCTGTCATGATTTGTATGGCGCGGCGCGGGAGGCGCTTCCGCCAGCCGCGTGGCTGGCCTAAACTGCACTGCCATGAAAACGCCAGGCCGCAAGAGTGCCAGCAAGACCCAACTCGCGGCGAGCCCAGCCGCCGCGGTGAAAGCCGTCTTCGCCGCCTATCCTGCACCGGTCAAGGCAAAGCTCTTGGCGTTGCGCCGCTTGATCCTTGACACCTCTGACACTGTCGAGGGCGTCGGCCCGCTGGAAGAATCCCTTAAATGGGGACAGCCGAGCTATCTCACCTCGGAGACAAAAAGCGGCAGCACGGTCCGCATCGATCGGGTAAAATCCGCCGCCAACCAATACGCGGTCTACTTCCATTGCCAGACCGACCTGGTCGAGACGTTTCGCGAGCTGTATCCCGCGCTCAGCTACAGCGGCAATCGCGCGATCCTTTTCAAGGTCGCCGACAAGCTTCCGGAGGCCGCGTTGCGCCATTGCGTGGCGCTGGCACTGACCTATCATCTGCGCAAGCGCAAGGCGAAATAGGCCCCGTTAGGCCACCAGCGCCGCCTCCGCCGGCTCGTTGCGCTGGGCTTTCAGGAGGTTAACGATCTCGGCATTGGGCCGGGCGTGACTGAACAGAAAACCCTGTCCCTCGTGGCAGCCTTCGGAGCGCAGGCAGGTCAATTCGGCTTCGGTCTCGACGCCTTCGGCTGTGATCGTGACGCCGAGGCCGACGCCAAGGCTGATGATCGCGCGCACGATCGCCTGCGCGTCGTTATTGGTGCCAAGGCCGCGCACGAAGGATTGGTCGATCTTGATCTTGTCGAACGGAAAGCTTCGCAGATAGCTCAGGCTCGAATAGCCGGTACCGAAATCGTCCATCGAGATGCGCACGCCGAGCGCACGAAGCGCATGCAACGTCGCCAGCACCTGGCTGCTCTTTTCCAACAGCAGCGTTTCGGTGATTTCCAGCTCCAGCCGCTTGGCCGGCAGCCCGGATTGCTTGAGCGCATCCATCACCACCGACAACAGGTTGCCGACACGAAACTGCAGCGGCGACAGATTGACGGCGACGCGAACGTCGTCGGGCCAGAGTGCGGCGTCGGCGCAGGCGCGCCGCAGCATCAGGCCGCCGAGCCCGTTGATCAGGCCGGTCTCTTCCGCCACCGGGATGAATTCGGCCGGCGAGACCATGCCGCGCTCGGGGTGCGGCCAGCGCACCAGCGCCTCGAAGCCGGTAATGCGTCCGGTCGAAAGATCGATCAGCGGCTGATAATACGGCCGCAGCACATCGCCCTGGATCGCGTCGCGCAGATCGAGCTCGATCTTGCGGCGGCTCTGCGCGCGCGCGTCCATTCCGGTTTCGAAAAAGCTGAACGTGCCGCGCGAATCGTTCTTGGCGCGGGACAGCGCCATATCGGCGTGCTTCAGAAGTTTCTCGGACTCATCGCCGTCGCCGGGCGCCATCGCGATGCCGATGCTGGCGCCGATGACGACGGAATGGCCATCCAGCAGATAGGGCTCGCCAACCGCTTCCAACAGCCGCCGCGCCAGCAACACGGCATCTTCCGGCCGGGTCAGCCCGCTTTGGACGATGGCGAATTCATCGGAGTTGAGGCGGGCGAGCGTGTCTTCCTCGCGCAAGGTGGATCGCAGGCGCTTGGCGACGCCACGCAGCAGCTTGTCGCCGACGCCATGGCCAAGCGTGTCGTTGACCGCCTTGAAATTGTCGAGCCCAAGCATCAGCACGGCCATTTTGTCCGAGCTGCGCCTGGTATGCTGCAGTATCTCGTCCATCTCCTGGCGCAGGAGATTGCGGTTCGGCAGTCCGGTCAGACCGTCGTGCTGCGCCATGAAGGCGAGCCGCGCCTCGGCGCGCTTGCGCTCGGTGATGTCCATCAGCGCCAGCAGCACCGCGGGCCGGTCGCCATACACCAGCTGGCGCGAGTAGATCGCCAGATCGATCAGCGCGCCGTCGGCCCTGACATGCTTCCAGGTGCGGGCCGCCAATTCGTCGCTCGAGTGGTCGCCGGCCCAGGGCGGTTGGGAGTCGAAGGCCTGAACGCTGCCGATGGTCAGCTTTTCGAATTCCGCGCGGCTATAGCCGTAATGCGCGATCGCCGCGTCGTTGACGCCCAGGATGCGCTCGTCGTCCAGCGCGCAGACGATCATCGGAACGGGATTGCTGTCGAACAGCAGCCGGAACGAGGCCTCGCGCTGCTTGAGCTCGGTGATGTCGACGCGCAGGCCGATGACGCCGCCATCCTCGGTCAGCCGCTCCTCGATCAGGATACAGCGGCCGTCGGCAAGGATCTGCTCATGGCGCTCGCTGGGTTGATAGAGCTTGGCGAGCCGCTCGGCGATCCACTCTTCTTCGCGGCCGATCGCTTCGGGATAGTCGCCGCGCTCGACGCCGATTCGGATAGTATCCTGCAGACGCGCACCCGGCTCGAACAGGTCGGAGCTGCGGCTGTAGATTTCCGAATATTTCTTGTTCCAGAGAATGTAGCGTCCGTCGGCATCAAGAAACACGATTCCCTGCGGCAGGATGTCGATCGCCTGGCGCAGCCTTTCGTGGGATTTCCGCGCCTCCGCAATCGCGGCCTCGGCCTCGGCGCGCATGCGCACGATCTCGCCGATCTCAGCGGAAACACGGCCGCCGCGGCCCGAGCGCTTGGGTCCGCGCTTCACCGGCCGGCAGGTAACCGCCGCATGTTTTGGTGTCCTGGTTTTCTTCGGCCGGCTTGTCGGCATTGCTCCGCCCCACTCGCATTCTGCGTGGTAGGTTCTCCGACAAGTCTCTGAAAAAATGGTATATTTTGCCGGTGACCGCTGCCCCGCGCCCACGTTCCAGATACCTGCCAAGTACCTGCTAGTGCCTGTTAAAAAGGCGAATTCGAGCCGCGCAGGCCGGATCGCCTCTGGTAACAGGCTGCCGCTGCAAGCGCGCAAGGCAAAATCCGCGGCGCTGTATGGCGGATGTTCGATGTACCCCGGAATTGCACAATGAATGCGCGAAACATTCGCTTCGCGCACGAAGATTGGTCAATGATCGGCAGGGTTATTGAACGGTTAAGGCGGCGCCCCGCGCTAACTAATTCGAGATCTCGATCCGCGTATTGCGAGGCCCGTTGTGCTCGACCAGGGCGTACAGCGCCGCCGCATGTGACGGATGCAACCGGACGCAGCCATGCGAGGCCGGACCGCCGAGCTGCGAGATGTCGTTGGTGCCGTGAATGGCGAAGCCGTAATAGAAGAAGATCGCGTGCGGCATCGGTGCATTGTAGTACTTCCGCGAGAAATAATAATGCCGCGCCATCGATTGCGGATGGAAGGTGCCGCTCGGGGTGCCGTAGCCGTCGCGGCCGGTCGAAACCGGCCAGTTATAACGCATCGACCCATCGACGCTCACCGCCATGCGCTGCGATGATTTGTCGATCTGCACCGTGACTTCGGCGCGCGCCGGCGTGAGGGCTAGGCCCGACAGCATCACCAAGGCTGCGAATATCAGCCCAAATATCCGCCGTCGTCCCGTTACGTTTTGCACGATGACGTCCCCAACACCCCCGAAAATCAGCCGGCGGCATGATGTGGTTTTCGGACGTATTTTGTAAAGAGCCGCATTTTGCAAAGGACCGCGGCCACGCGCGGGCGCGGACGTCTCCGTTGGGCTTAATCTCAAGCCGGCGCCCCCGCGAAACGCATGATCGCGCCGATCAAGCAATTGCGACCGGCGGCGTTATTCTCGCCGGCCGTTTCCATGCTAGGCTTGGGCGATAGAGTGACCCAATGAACCCACGCCTGATTCTGATCCCCCTCCTGATCTCAGCCTTCGTCGCCAGCGCCGCATCGGCGCAGGACAAGGGCACTCTCGATGCCAAGCCGCTGCCGCCGCTAGCCAATCCCAACGATCCCAAGATCGGCGCCAAGGAATTGTTCGGCCGCAAGATCCTGCCCGCGGCGATGCCGACGCGCGTGATCGGCTTTTACGCCAAGGGCTGCATCGCCGGCGCCCAAGCGCTGCCGATCAATGGTGACACCTGGCAGGTCATGCGGCTGTCACGCAATCGCAATTGGGCGCATCCCGACATGGTCGAACTGCTGGAACGGTTGTCGGCCAAGGCGCACAAGGACGCGGGCTGGCCCGGGATACTGGTTGGCGATATGGCGCAGCCGCGCGGCGGTCCGATGATCACCGGGCACGCCAGCCATCAGGTCGGGCTGGATGCCGATGTCTGGCTGACCCCGATGCCCGATCACCGGTTGTCGCGCGAGGAGCGCGAGGAAATGTCGGCGGTGATGATGGTGCGTTCCGACCGGCTCGATGTCGACCCGAAGGTCTGGACGTCGGGCCATCACGCTGTGATCCGCGATGCAGCGCAGGAGCCGCGGGTGGAACGCATCTTCGTCAACGCTGCGATCAAGAAGGCGCTGTGCCGCGACGCCAGGGGCGATCGCAGCTGGCTTTCCAAGATCCGGCCGATGTACGGCCATGACTATCACTTCCATATCCGCATCACCTGTCCCGTCGGCGCGAAGGAATGTGTGCCGCAACCGCCGCCGGCCGATGGCGAAGGCTGCAGCCCGTCCGACTTCGCCTACTGGTTCAAGGATTCGGTGATTCATCCGAAGCCGTCGAAAGAGCCGCCGAGCCATCCGATGACGCTGTCGCAACTGCCGCCGGATTGCCGCCAGGTGCTGGCCGCGCCGGATGCCAAGCAATGACGTGGCGCAAGGCGGCTTGATTGGCGCGTAAAACACAATAGGTTTGGTTTTGACGCGTTTTCTTCACGCGAACCGGGTATCCACTTCGCTCGAAAACGCTATAATATCTGCCATCGCCGCGCCGTAAGCGCAGGCGAGGCTCCGGATCAGGGCGACTGATCTCATCCCTTCCCGATCATCGCTGGCTTGCGTCGTTTGGCGGCCGGCGTCATGCTCAGGAAAATACCGTGAAGGATCCACCATGCGCATCAGTGCACGCAACCAGATCAAGGGCACCGTCGTCGAAGTGAAGAAGGGTGCGACCACCTCGCACGTTCGCGTCGATATCGGTAACGGCCAGATCGTCACCTCCTCGATCACCAACGAGGCGGTCGATGAACTGGGCATCAAGGCCAAGGGTCACGTCATCGTGGTGGTGAAGGCTTCCGACGTCATGATTGCGGTGGATTGAACATGCGAAACGCTCTGCTGATCGGTTTTGTCTTGCTTGGAACAACCTCGGCATGGGCCGCGGAAGAACCAAGCGGCTGCGACAAATTCAAGTGGCCGATCGAGCATGAGCGTGCCGCACTGACCGCGCCGGACCGCGTCAAACTCGCGTCGGGCGCTGAACTCGCCGCGTTGCCGGCGACGGGAATGACGCTCGCTTTGCTGGCGCCGGCCGAAGCCAAATTGCCGACGCCGCCCGAGCGCGCGCCAAAGGAAGGCACCTTCGCCGGCTTTGCCAGCTTCAAGGCCGCGCCGAAGGCCGGCATCTACACGATCAGCCTGTCGGCGGGCGCCTGGATCGATGTGGTCCAGGACGGTCACGCCCTGAAGCCCAAGGGTTTTAGCGGCGCGACCGATTGCGACGGCATTCGCAAGACCATGAAATACGAGATTTCGGCGAGCCCGTTCGTGCTGGAAATCAGCGGTGCCCGGGACAACGCCGTATCGGTCGCGATCCTGCCGTCTGAATAAACGAAGGAAGCCTTTACCCCTCACCTCAGCCTGTTATTGTTTTGCCCGGCGATATCCCGATCGGCCGTAAGCCATCGGGATTCACGGAAAGGTGCTTCCGTTTGTCGCAGGTCATTATTTCAACGCCCGATTTGCGCGCGCCCTGCGCCGCGAACGCGGATGGAGCGCCCCACATGCATCGTCTTGCCGGACTTTCCTTTCTCGCTTTTGCGATCCTGTTCGGGTCGATCTGGTCGCCCGCACTGGCCCAGGATAAGAGTCTCACGGTGTTCGCGGCAGCCTCGATGAAGAACGCGCTCGATGATGTCGATGCCGCCTATACCGCCAAGACCGGCGTCAAGATTTCGGCGAGTTATGCCGCGAGTTCTGTGCTCGCCAAGCAGATCGAACAGGGCGCGCCGGCCGACATCTTCGTCTCCGCCGATACCGACTGGATGGATTACGCCACGGCCAAGAAGACCATCAACGAGCCGACGCGGGTCAATCTGCTCGGCAACAGCATCGTGCTGATTGCCCCGAAGGATTCCAAGATCGACAATGTGACGATCGGACCGGGTTTCGATCTCGCCAAGCTCGCCGGCGACGGCAAGATCGCCACCGGCGATGTCAAGGCGGTCCCGGTCGGCAAATACGCGCGGGCCGCGCTCGAAAAGCTCGGCGCGTGGCAGGCCGCGGCGCCGAAATTCGCGATGGCCGAGAGCGTGCGCGCCGCATTGGCGCTGGTGGCGCGCGGTGAAGCCGTCCTCGGGATCGTCTATTCCACCGATGCCAAGGTCGAACCGGGCGTGAAGATCATTGGCACCTTCCCTGCCGATTCGCATCCGGCGATCATCTATCCGGTCGCAGCGACATCGACCGCGAAGACGGAGGCAACCGACTATCTCGGCTTCCTGAAGACGTCGGCGGCCAAGGCTATCTTCGAGAAATACGGCTTCACATTCCTGGTCAGCCCGACGACATAACGCGTGCTGGATATTTCGCCGACGGAATGGACGGCGATCCTGCTTTCACTGCGGGTTGCCACGGTTGCGACGCTGGTAGCGACACCGCTCGGGATCGGGGTCGCGTGGCTGCTGGCGCGGCGCGATTTCTGGGGCAAGGCGTTCTTCGATGCGCTGATCTATCTGCCGCTGGTGCTGCCGCCGGTCGTCACCGGCTATTTGCTGCTGCTGACCTTCGGCAGGCGCGGCCTGGTCGGCGCGTGGCTGGCGGATCATCTCGGGATCGTCATCGCGTTCCGCTGGACCGGTGCTGCGCTCGCCTGCGGCGTGATGTCGTTTCCGCTGCTGGTGCGGCCGATCCGGCTGTCGATCGAGGCGGTGGACCGACGGCTGGAGCAGGCGGCGGCAACGCTGGGGGCCGCGCCCTGGCGGGTGTTCCTGACCGTCACCTTGCCGCTGGCGCTGCCGGGCGTGCTGGCCGGCATGGTGCTCGGCTTTGCCAAGGCGATCGGTGAATTCGGCGCGACCATTACCTTCGTGTCGAATATTCCCGGCGAAACCCAGACCATTTCCTCGGCGATCTATTCGCTGATCCAGACGCCGGATGGCGATACGGCTGCGCTGCGGCTGGTGCTGGTTTCGATTTTCATCGCGACCGCGGCATTGCTCGCCTCCGAGTTGTTCGCGCGGCGCGCCACTCAGCGCCTGCACGGAAACTGACCATGCTGCGGGTCGATGTCGTCAAAAAGCTGGGCGAGTTCACGCTGGAGGCCTCCTTCACCAGCGAAGGCCGGGTCACCGGTCTGTTCGGCGCGTCCGGCGCCGGCAAGACTTCGCTGATCAACATGATCGCAGGCCTGGTGAAGCCCGATCGCGGCACCATCGCGCTCGACGGCGAAACGCTTGATGATAGTGCGACCGGCCTGCACATCCCGCCGTATCGCCGCCGCATCGGCTATGTGTTCCAGGATGCGCGGCTATTCCCGCATCTCGATGTGCGACAAAATCTCGACTACGGGCGACGCATGAACCGCCTAACCGAAGACCCCGCGCAGCAGAAGCGGGTCATCCAGCTGCTCGATATCGGCAGCCTGTTAGACCGCCGTCCCGGCAAACTGTCGGGCGGCGAACGCCAGCGCGTCGCGTTCGGCCGCGCGCTGTTGTCGAAGCCGAAACTATTGCTGCTGGACGAACCGCTCGGCGCGCTCGACGAGGAACGCAAGCGGGAGATCCTGCCCTATCTGGTGCGGCTGCGCGACGAGGCCGGCATCCCCATGGTCTATGTCAGCCACGACGCCGCCGAATTGCGCCAATTGGCAACGCAGATCGTGATGCTCAAGGGCGGCCGCATCACCGCCTTCGGCGGCGTCAAGGTGTTGACCTCGTCCTAGCGCTCGCAAGCGCCGGTCTCGCTCGCATCGATCTTCTGATTCAATTTTCAAACAGCAGTCGTCATACCCGCCACCAGGTCTCGCCTTCGGCGAGCCCGATGACAGGCTCCAGCGGGTATCCAGTATGCCGCGAGCTATCGATTTAATCACTGATGCATCAGAATACTGGATCGCCCGCTTTCGCGGGCGATGACGATGGAAATACAGCGCATCGGCATAACTCCGCATTCTCGCAGCGCGAATGCGCCCAAGTTTTGCAGCAGTCATTTCGCGCCATAAGAGAAAGAGGGCGCAGGCGACCCTCAAGAGAGGGCGCAGGGAATGCCGGGTGCCCGATGCACCCATGGTTTCGTGCAAAAAAGCACGAGGTAGTCACCACAGGTTTACCGGATCGAGCCCGGCATTCCCTGCACAATGGTTTTACGGTTTCCTTCGTGCTCTCCCCGGTGACCGGGCTTTGTTGCCACCGTCGCCGCGCAGAAAATTCCACGCAACTTGACGCCAGCGTCGGGGCGCCAGGACCACACGACTTCGCCGTACGAAAGCCAACGCCGTTCGTCTAAGCGCAGCCTGCGTCCATCGCATCCCGTACCCAACGTCCGTGACGATCGCGATACGCCCCTCTTGCGGGCACGGGATGGCGTGAGAGATGTTGCTGATTTGCGCTTGAGATCAAGATTGACGGCTGCGACAGAATGGCACGACGGGCAAATCAGTGAAGTATCCGTCAAGATCTTATTTGATAGCCCGACGGGCTCTTGTTGCCGTCTAACGTGCCTGCGATCAGCGGGAGCAGACCTGTCGCTCCGCCGACAGGAATAGCAGTCATTTTTCGGTCCCGATGGGATCGGCAAAGCGCGGCAGGCGTTTTTCGAGATTCGCCTTCACCGCCTCGACGTGATTCGGCCTGCCGATCAGGCCTCGTTGCTCGGTCCTCTCGGCCGCGAGGCCCGCGCTTGCATCGGATGCGACGGCTCCGTTGAGCAGCCGTTTGGCGGCGCGGATCGCATCGGGGCTGCGCCCTGCGATCTCGCGGGCGGTCGCCATGGCCTCAGCCAGCGGGTCCGCAGCCAATCGCGTCGCGAACCCGTACGCGAGCGCCTCCTCGGCGGAGAAAATCCGTGCAGTGTAGGTCAGCTCGCGGACCACGTCCTCGCGCGCCAGATGACGCATGAGTTGGGTTCCAGCCATATCCGGCACCAGGCCCCATTTGGTTTCCATAACCGACAGACGCGTGTCCGGCGCGACGTAGCGCAGATCGGCGCCAAGAGCGAGCTGGAAGCCGCCGCCGAAGGCGACGCCGTGGACCGCGGCGATGACGGGGACGGGAAGCTCCCGCCACAGCCAGACGATGTGCTGGAACCTGTTGGCCATCCCTTGCAGGGCGGACGACGGGATGCTGCCCCCCTGGGCCATAACGGCGATACTCTCGCCATCCATACCGGCGCAAAAAGCGCGGCCTTCGCCGCAGAGCACCACGGCGCGCAAGCTTCGATCGTCTTTGAGCCGCGCGCCGGCTTCAGCGATCGCCAGGAACATGGCCGGATCAAGCGCGTTCATCTTGGCCGCGCGATTGAGCCGGACTTCGGCGACGCCGTCTGTAATCGTCAGTCGGACTCGATCTTCCATGGCACCATCTCCTTCAAGCAGCGTTGCGATCACCCCGTGTCAGACGCCAGACGCCGTCCGCGCCCCGCTCGAGCGTGGTCGGATGCAAACCGAACGGCTCCGGCGTGAGGCCGCGAACCCAGAGCTCCATGCGGCCGACGTCAACCTGAACAAAAGCTGCGCTCGCCCGATCCTGCTCGGCGGGAAAATATGCGCTGTAGGCCTGCTTCCAAAGCTGGCGCACCTCGGAAGCGTTCTCGATCAGTATGGCTTTGCCGATCAGGACCACGAACGCGTCGTCAGCGTGCTGAAAGATCAATCCGACTTCGGCGGCACGGCGCAAGTCACCGGCCTTGCGCGATCGGCGATCTGTGACAAAGCGAATGATCCAGTCGTTCTCACCGGCCTCGGTCAGCAACCGCCCCATCGGCCGCGCGTTCAAGCCGCCGTTCTCGGCTTCGCTCGCCAGCCAGCAATATCGGATGCCGGCGATGGTCTTTGCCGCGCCTGCCAGAAGCCGGCTGACTTCTTCCGTTTGCGCCATGGCCGACACCTGTATGCACAAGGATGATCGATCCAGCGCTCATAGCACTTCTTGACCAATAGGTCTAGACCTAGTAGTCTACATCAATGGGAAGGGCAGTTTTCGACAATGCGGGCTTTCTAGCTGCGGCTCGCGCGCTGGCTTGTGAGCGGGGGCCTGACGCCGTCACGGTCGATTCAATCACGCAGCGGATGAAGGCTCCAAAGGGATCGTTCTATCACCGCTTCCCTTCTCGTGACGCGCTGCTCGGCGAATTGTGGTTGAACACCGTTCTGGCCTATCAGAAGGGATTCTTGACTTTTGTCGAAGCCGGCGATTGGCTCGCGGCCGCGCTCCATACGCCGGCCTGGGCAAGGCTGCATCTGGATGACGCCCGGCTCTTGTTGCTCTATAGCCGTCATGATTTCGTGCAGGGCGACTGGCCCGCTTCTCTCAAACGTGGCGTGCGCGACCAGGCAGAGCGATTCGAGGCTTGTCTCGCGAGCCTTGCACGACACGCATTTGGTCGCGCAGGTCCCAGCCAACTCCGGCGCGCCGCCTTCGTGCTCGCGGAAGTTCCGATCGCAGCGGTGAGGCCGCACCTCGAGCGTCGTGAGCCGCCGCCGCCGCTGGTCGATGAACTGATATCGAAAACCTACTATGCGATCGTTGGCGGAGAAAGAAGCGACAACGCGGCCTAGAGATTTGGCCTGGGAAGGGCCCTTTTAGCGATAGGGTCGATGTTCGTTCTGGCTCCAGGCTGTGTGAAAACGAGCAGGTGATTTGCCGAGCGCCTGGCAACCTGCAAAGCGCGCCGAAAATGGAGATTCGTGATCTCGTGACCAAATGGTGGATGGTCGATGCAACGGGTCGATCTTGGAAGGTATTTGCTGGACGAGATTGAGACTCCGCAACATTCAAATGTC
>Ga0302314_10007323_pt1 | contig 19842 bp, 13 predicted proteins | sample III_Palsa_N2_3_FD_200533 | JGI IMG/M metagenome (GOLD analysis project Ga0302314, IMG submission 200533) | Peat permafrost microbial communities from Stordalen Mire near Abisko, Sweden - III_Palsa_N2_3 | ecosystem: Environmental > Terrestrial > Soil > Palsa > Peat permafrost | place: Sweden...
TCTACGGTGTTTAACGGTGAGACGGGGGCCCGAACCACGCCAACGCCGATCCGGCGCCCTCCGCGCACCGCAGCTACGGTGTTTAACGGTGCGACGGGGGGCCGACCCGCGCCAACGCCGATCCGGCGCGCTCCGCGCACCGCATCTACGGTGTTTAACGGTGCGACGGGGGGCCGAACCACGCCAACGCCGATCCGGCGCCCTCCGCGCACCGCACTTACGGTGTTTAACGGTGAGACGGGGGGCCGAACCACGCCAACGCCGATCCGGCGCGCTCCGCGCACCGCATCTACGGTGTTTAACGGTGAGACGGGCGCTTCGGCGGCGCCGCACTCCGCTGGAGCGACGGCCTGGAAATCCTCCTCCCTCCCCTTGATGGCGCCCTCTGGGAGAGGGGGATTGGCGCCGCGCCTTTTTCTCCTCCCCCAGAGGGTCCTTCATGGCGAGGGAGGATCAGATTCTGCCTAGACGGGCTCTACCAGCAGCTATAGCCACCGTCGGCGAGCACGATGCTGCCGGTCATCAGGCTGGACGCGTCCGAGGCGAGGAACAGCACCACGCACGCCACCTCTTCCGGCTCACCCAGCCGGCCCATCGGCGTGCCGTCGATCCATCGCCGGTACATATCGCTCTGCGGATCGGCGAAGGCGTTGATCGGCGTACGGATATAGGTGGGCGCGACGGCATTCACCCGAACCCCTCGCGGCGCCCACTCGGCGGCGAGCGAGCGCGTGAGCTGATGCACCGCCGCTTTGGAGGCGTTGTAATAGCTCTGCGGCTGGGGCCGGTTGACGATGAAGCCGCTCATCGAGCCGACGTTGACGATCACCCCCGACCCGGCCGCCAGCATGTGGCGGCCGAAGGCGCGCGCGCACCAGAAGGTCCCGTTCAGGTTCACGTCCAGCACGTTCAGCCAGTGTTCGTCGGCGACGTCCTCCGCCGGCGTCTCGCTGCGGGCGATGCCGGCGTTGTTGACCAGGATATCGATACCACCGGCGTTCCGCGCCAGGGCGTCGGCGACCTCGGTCACCTGCGCCGAATCGGTGACGTCCATGACCGCGCCTTCGACCGCGTGGCCGTCTCGCGCAAGCTGCGCTCGCGCCGCGTCGATGGCCGGCTGGGCCAGGTCGGCGATGGTGACGCGCGCGCCCGCCTCGGCGAGGGCCTGGGCGCAGGCGAAGCCGATACCGCTGGCTCCGCCGGTGATGACGGCGACGCGGCCATCCAGCCTGAAACGATCAAGGAGCATGGGTGGTCACCGCGCCGGACTCAGTCATCTTGTTATGCTCACCTCGAGTATAACCTCCCGGGCGGACGCCCGGATCGCGAGCATAGCTTGAGAGGCGGGGACGGCGCGCTTCGCGGGTTTGCCGTCCGGCAATTGCGCACTGCCACGCGGCGCGTGCAATCGGCCGCGCATGAGCGCGCGAAAGCTCTACTTCCGAAGGAGGATCGACCGCTTCCCGGTCGCTCCGAGTCAGGCAGCGCGCCCGGCGATCCTTGCGCGATGGCGCAGCGTCGCACCGACACCGAACAGCCCGACGAGCAGCATGGCCCAGGTCGCAGGTTCCGGGAGCGCCGTCTGCGGACCGGAGAAGTCGACGTCGAACACGGCCGTTTCTCCGTCCGCCCAGGTCTGACCTCCGAACTCGAAGGTGACGCTGGTGTCGGTCCAGTGGACGTCGCCGCCGGTGACTTGCGGAGCGGTTGTCGACGCCAGCGTCACGTCGTCGATGTGCGGGTTGGCCGACGTGTCGAGGAATTCAAGCATGTCGCCGCCCGGCCAGTCGACCGGTCCGTTGATGGCTTCGATGGTGATGGTCGAAGCGCCGATCGTATATTCGATCTCACCGCCGCCAGCGATCACGCCAGTCCCCGACCCAGGCGTGTTGTGGACCGTGGGCAGAGGGTAGGTGACGGGATAGCACAGGGCAGGCGTGCAAACTGCAAACGGCCGGAACGAAAATCCCGACGAAATGGGCGACGCCGTGTCGCGTGGATAGATGATGATGTTGTTGACGATGACTGTATTGCCCTGAAGCGAAGCGCACGCGAGACCGGGCGCGGCCGCAGCGCCTGCCAGAGCCGCACTCGCGATCAAGGCTGCTCGCCACCAAATCATGCCATCATTCCCTGATTGCCCGCTTCCCGCCGGACCAGGGACCGGCCTCCGCCACAATGTGACCGAGACTCCTGACCTTGCGTTGGGAAGCACTTCCCAGTGCTCAAGATGCCCCGACGCATAACAACCGTCAATCCCTTGCGCCTCAATAGGACAATAGACCCTCAACGACCCGACGGGATGTCCTTGAACGGCACATCCTTGTCCAGGCGTACGTCTTGCGGCAGGCCCAGCACGCGCTCGGCGATGATGTTGCGCAGGATCTCGTCGGTGCCGCCGGCGATCCGCATGCCGGGCGCGTTCATCAGCGCGCTCTGGAACGCGCCCGCCAACGGGGCCTTGGCCGGGTCGCTGATGATGCCGAACTGGTCTTCGAGTTCGAGGGCCGTGTTCGCCATGTCCTGCATCAGGGTGGCGGAGACCACCTTTCCGATCGAGTTCTCCGGACCCGGCGTCTGGCCGCGCGACAGGGCGGTGAGCGTGCGGTAGCGGGTGTACTTCAGACCCTCCGCCTGGACGAACCAGTCCGCGATCTTCTCGCGCAACCCGGCGTCCTTGGCTGCGGGTCCCGCCAAAGTAGAGATGTCGCGGGCGAGCTTGAGGATGGTGCGGTAGCCGGCGCCGCCGCCCCCGCCGATGGCGAGGCGCTCGTTCATCAGGGTGACGAGGCTGGTGCGCCAGCCTTCGCCCACCGCGCCGACCCGCTGGGAGTCCTTGATGCGCAGGTCGGTGAAATAGACCTCGTTGAAGTTCGACGCTCCCGACATCTGATGGATCGGCCGCACTTCCACGCCGGGCGCCTTCATGTCGATCCAGAACATGGTCAGGCCCTTGTGCTTGGGCACGTCGGGGTCGGTGCGGGCCAGCAGCAGGCCGAAATCCGAATAGTGGGCGCCGGACGTCCACACCTTCTGGCCGTTGATCACCCAGTCGTCGCCGTCCTTCACGGCCCGGGTGCGGGCCGCCGCCACGTCGGACCCGCCCGTCGGCTCGCTGAACAGCTGGCACCAGATCTCTTCGCCGCGCACGGCCGGCCGTACGAACCGCTCTTTGTCGGCCTGATTGCCGACGGTCATCACGGTGGGCACGCACATGCCCAGGCCGATCTGGAAGGGGTTGCCAGGGGTGTCGAACGCGGACTCCTCCTGTCCGAAGATGACCGACTGCCAGGACGCGCCGCCGCCGCCGCCCCACTCCTTGGGCCAGGTGATGCAGGCGTAGCCGGCGTCGGCCTTCTTGCGCTGCCAGGCGCGGGAGGCGTCCATGCTCACCGGATCCTCCATGTCGCTGGCGGCGCCCGCGCTGCGCTTGGGCGCGTTGGCGTCGAGCCAGGCGCGCGCCTTGGCGCGATATTCGGCTTCCTCGGGGGTGTCGTTGAAGTCCATCTGATCGTCCTTCCTCGTCCGGCCGCCTGGTCAGGCGACGTTTCGCCGCTCGAGCTGGCTCACCAGCCGTTCCTTCCACGCCTTGGCCCCGCCGGCCACCAGGCCCAGTTGCTGGGCGCGGCGATAGTAGAGGTGGCAATCGACGTCCCAGGTGAAGCCCATGCCGCCGTGGGTCTGCAGGCTCTCCTTGGCGGCGAACCAGAAGGCGTCGGTGGCGCAGACCCGGGCCGCGGCGGCCGCCACCGGCAGTTCCCCCGGCCCGGCGTCCAGCGCCCAGGCGCCGTAGTAGGCGTTGGAGCGGGCCAGCTCGTTCTTGATGTAGATATCGGCCAGCTTGTGTTTGATGGCCTGGTAGCTGCCGATCGGCCGGCCGAACGCATAGCGGTTGAGCGCATAGTCCTTGGCCATCTCCAGGGCCCGGTCGGCCCCGCCCACCTGTTCGAACGCCAGCAGGACGGCGGCCCGGTTGAGCACCTGCTCGGCCAGCGCCATGCCTTCGCCGGCTTCCCCGAGGCGCTCGGCCGGCGCGCCGGCGAAGGTCAGGCGGGCGGCGCTGCGCGTCGGATCGAGCGTCTCGAGCGTCTCGCGCGTCGAGCCTTCGGCGGAGAGGTCCACCAGATAGAGGCCGAGCCGGCCGCTTTCCCGCGCCAGCACCACCGCAAGGCCGGCGACATCGCCATCGGCCACCGGCAGCTTGACGCCGGTAAGCTTGCCGCCTTCCACCCGCGCCTGGATCTGTCCTTCGGTCAGGGGCCCGGGCCTCTCGACCGTGGCGAAACAGCCGATGAGCTCGCCGGCTGCGATCCTCGGAAGCCAGGCCTCCTTCTGCGCCGGCGTGCCGGCCAGCATCAGGGCTTCGGCGACGAAGTAGACGGTGGAGGCGAAGGGAATGGGCGCCAGCGCGCGCCCCAGCTCTTCTGCGATCGCGCACAGCTCGATGCCGCCCAGTCCCAGACCGCCATGCTCCTCGGGGATCGCCGCGCCCATCCAGCCCTGCCCGGCCACGGCCTTCCACAGAGTCTCGTCGTAGGCGCGGGCGGGGTCGTCCAGAACCCCGCGCACCACCGAGACGGGGCAGCGGGCATCCAGGAACTTGCGCGCCTCGCTCTTGAGGAATTTCTGATCGTCCGAGAAGTCGAAATCCATCGCTTGTCCGTTCGCGTCCGCCCTGAGCTTTGGCTCAAGGATAGCGACCTTTGCGGCGGGGGAAAGTATGACCGCGCGTCAAGCGAGCCGCCTCGGCGGCCGGCGACATGGCGCGCGGCTGCTCATGGCGCTAAGGGAGCCCATGCGCACCGAAACGCCCCAGCCCATCCGTCTCGAAGACTACACGCCACCGGCGTTCCTGATCGAAGAGGTAGGCCTGAGCTTCGATCTCGAGCCGGCGGCCACGCGCGTGAAGGCGCGCCTGACGCTGCGCCGCAACGGTGAGCACGCCCAGCCGCTGAGACTGAACGGCGAACGCCTGAAGCCGATCTCCGTGGCGCTGGACGGAAGGCTCCTCGGCCCGAGCGAACATTCGATCGACGAGGAGTGGCTGACCATTGCGGACGCGCCCGACGCCTTCGTGCTCGAGACCGAGGTCGAGATCGACCCGTCGAGCAACAAGGCCCTGGACGGCCTGTACATGTCCGCCGGCCGGTTCTGCACCCAGTGCGAAGCGGAGGGCTTTCGCAAGATCACCTGGTTCGCCGATCGGCCGGACGTGCTGGCCCGCTTCACCGTCAGGATCGAGGCGCCGCGCGCGTTCGCGCGCCTGCTGTCGAACGGCAACCTGGTGGAGACGGGCGAGCTACCGGACGGGCGCCACTTCGCTTCGTGGAACGACCCGTTCCCCAAGCCCTGCTACCTTTTCGCCCTGGTGGCCGGCGAACTCGACGTGCTCGCCGATGCATTCACCACAGTCAGCGGCCGCGAGGTCGCCCTCCGCATCTATGTCGATCCGGGGATGGTTCCGCGCGCCACCTACGCCATGGACAGCCTCAAGCGCGCAATGCGCTGGGACGAGGAGGCCTTTGGCCGCGAGTATGACCTCGACCTGTTCATGATCGTCGCCGTCCGCGACTTCAACTACGGCGCGATGGAGAACAAGGGTCTCAACATCTTCAACTCCTCGCTGCTGCTGGCCGATCCGGAGACGGCGACCGATCTCGACTACGAGCGCATCGAAGGGGTCATCGCGCACGAGTACTTCCACAACTGGACCGGCAACCGCATCACCTGCCGCGACTGGTTCCAGCTGTGCCTCAAGGAAGGGCTGACAGTGTTCCGCGATCAGGCCTTCTCCGCCGACCAGCGCGGCCACGCGGTGCAGAGGATCAAGGAGGTGAGGGCGTTGCGCGCCCGCCAGTTCTCGGAGGACGCCGGTCCCCTCGCTCACCCCGTGCGGCCGTCAAGCTACCTGAAGATCGACAATTTCTACACAGCGACCATCTACGAGAAAGGGGCGGAGATCATCCGCATGCTCAAACTCGTGTTGGGCGACGTCGACTTCAGGCGCGGCCTGGACCTCTACTTCGAGCGCTGGGACGGGTCCGCGACGACGGTGGAGGCGTTCATCGCCTGCTTCGCTGAGGTGTCGGGGCGCGACCTCACCGATTTCTTCGACTGGTACCAGCAGGCCGGCACGCCGCGCGTGAGGCTGGATACGCGCTATGACGCCGATGCGCAGGCGCTGGAGCTCACCTTCTCCCAGTCGACGGCGCCGACCCCCGGTCAGCCGGACAAGCGGCCCCTGCCGATTCCGATCGCGTTCGGCTTGCTGGACGAGGATGGCCGACCGTTACGCGACACGCAGGTGATCCTGCTCGACGGCGCCCAGCGCTCCGTTCGCCTGGAAGGTATTGCAGGCGCGCCGGTGGTCTCGGCTCTGCGCGGGCTTTCCGCCCCGGTCAACTTCTCCAGCGATGCGCCGCCCAGGGACGCCTACACCCTGCTGGCCGCCGACCCCGATCTGTTCAACCGCTGGGAGGCGGGCCAGGTTCTCGCGCGCGACCTGATCCTGGCCAGGGCCGCGGGCCATCCGGACGATGTCGGCGAAGAACGCTTCGCCGACGCCATGGGCCGCGCGCTGGACGATCAGTCCTCCGAACCGGCGTTCAAGGCGTTGATGCTGGCGCTGCCGTCCGAACCCGATCTGGCGGTCGCGCGCGCCGACGCCGATCCCGCGGCCATCCATGCGGCGCGCGAGGCGCTGCGGAGGCGGATGGCGGTCCATCTGGGCGAGCATCTGCGCCGCCTGCACGGGGGGCTGCAGGAACCGGGGGAATTCTCGCCCGATGCACAGGCGGCCGGCCGCCGCGCGTTGCGCAATGCCGCTCTCGAACTGCTGGCCGCCGATCCGCAGGCGCGCAATCGCGAGCGCGCCCGGGGCCACTTCGAGGCGGCCGCCAACATGACCGACGCCATCGCCGGCCTCAACGCCCTGATGCTGCTCGGCGGCGCGGACTTCGAAGCCGCGCTCGCCAGCTTCTACGAGCGCTGGAAGCACGAGCCCCTGGTGATCGACAAGTGGTTCGCCTTGCAGGCCCGTGACCCCGACGAGGGCGCCCTGGGGCGCGTGCTGGGCCTCACCGTCCATCCGGCGTTCGATTCGCGCACGCCAAACCGGCTGCGCGCCCTGATCCAGAGCTTCGCGAGCCTGAACCCGGCGCGGTTCCATGACCAGAGCGGCGCGGGGTATCGCTTCCTGGCCGACCAGATCCTCATGGTCGACGCCTTCAACCCAATGACCGCGTCGCGGCTTGTCGAACCCTTGGGCGGCTGGGCCGGCTACAAGCCCGAGCTCGGCGCGCTCATGCGCGAGCAGCTGGCCCGCATCGCCGACGCGCCGAGCCTGTCGAACAACCTGCTGGAGCTGGTGACCAAGGCCCTGGAGTAGAGCCTGACGCCGTTGGACGGAACAGAGGCTGAGTCAGGCTCCCCGCTCCAGCGCCAGCGGGTCGATCACGATCCCGCGTGGCGCCTCGCCTCAGCCATCGCGACCTGAAGCGCGTACCAGTTGGGAGCGTATTCCTCAGCCGCGCTGTACTTGGCCAGGGCCTCGGGCCAGCGACGTTCGGCTGCCAGGGCGTCGCCCCAGGATTTCAACGGGTCCGCCCAGTGCGGGCCGCGTTCATGGGCGGCCGCGAAGCTCGCCTCGGCCAGTCTGATTTCGCCCCGACGCAGGAGGGTGACGCCCCAGTGGTCCCAGACCGTCGGCAGATCCCAGAAACGATGCAAGGCGGTCGCGTAGGCCGCGTTGGCCGCCTGGTGGTTGCCTGAAGCCTCCAGACCATCGGCCCGGTCGGCGAAGCAGGCCGCCCGCTGGCCGACCCGTTGATAGATGGGCTCGGCCTGCGCCTCGCGCCCGGTCAGGGCATAGGCGAGCCCGAGCAGGCAGGCCTGATCGAAGTAGGTCGTCTGCAGATCCGGGTCGGCCAGCCACGCCGCGTAGAACACCTCCATGGGTGCGATCGCGGCCTGCGGGTTACCGTTCTCGAGCGCGCGGTAGGCGGGAAGCAGGAGCCCTTGGGCCTTGGTTGTAGGATCGGTCGGGTCCGAGGCGGTGAGGTAGAGCTGCGCGTTTCGCCAGTCATGCAGCCTGCCGTAGTTCTCAGCGAGCGCGGGGCCCTGGATGTTACGGCCGGCGCCCGCGCCGGCGTTGAGCTTGGCGTCCTCCAGGGTGTCGGCGAGGGCCGATGACCAGTCCTGGGTGATCTGCTGAAAGTTCACCAGAAATTTCTTGTTGGGGCGATCGTTCCTGGGTGACTTGGCCGCCTGGGTCTGCATATCGACACCCGCGCGCCAGGCGTCTTCCTCGCGATCGGCCAGCGCCAGCGCGGCGACCAGGTTGCCCCACGCCTTCCACATGCGCGGCTTGAGGCTGATGGCCAGACGGTATTTGTCCGCCGCATTGGAGAAGTGGCTCAGCCCGAGTTCGGCGGTTCCCCAGGAATTCGCCAGCTCAGGGCGGTCGGCGTCGGTGGCGTGGGCGTAGGCGCCCTGGATGAATGTGAGCGCGTCATCGTTTCGGCCGGTGCCGATGAGATAGGTTGCGAACAGGAACGGCTCCGACTGGCCATACACGTACTCGGCCGCCTGCGTGGTCAGTTTATCCAGTTCGTTGGCCGGCGCCGTGAACGTCTTGGGCAGCACGCCGTCGCCGCGCACGGTCAGGGCAAGGGACCCACCATCGACGAGACGAAGGTCGCCCTGGATGTGTTCGTCGTGGCCGAAACGCTCGTGCAGGAGACGATCGATCTCACCGATCGAGACGCCGGTCTCGGGCACTTCGACCTTGATGTCGCCGCTCCATGCGTTCGCCAGATGACGCTTGCTCGCCGCCGCGCGAGTCGCAGCCTGCAGGCGCGTCAAGCCATCCAGCACATCGCTGGCCACGACCTTGCCGGTTAATCCGCCGGTGGTGAGCGAGGCCGGCGAATCGAAGGGTTCGACGATCACCGTCTTTGAGTTGAACGCGTCGAACAGCATCAGCACCAGTATGCCGCCGATGCACGTCGCGGCCAGGGCGGTGAACAGTTGAAAACAGACCTTCAGCCAGTCGCCGATCCGGCGGGCCTTGAGACGCGAGATCAACAACGCCCTCTGCTCGTGCAGATGCTCCATCTGCACGAGGATCATCTTGCGTTGGTCGCGGAGGAACGCCCCCGCTTCCTCCAGACCTTCCGGCGTAAACCGGGAAAGCTCGTAGGCGAGACTCGTGGCGAATCCGCCCGCCTGAGCTGGAAGCTCTGGTTCTTCCTCTTCGTCCGGTTCGCTCTCGGGGAGGAATCCTTCGGCCACGGCGCCTCCGTTACTGAATGCGGGCGGAATCATCCACCGCGCGCGCGCTGGACGCAAATGAAAAGCTTTTCAGCGGACCGGGCGCCTGACGCGCAGTCCCTGGAGTAGGCAAAGCCGTCTTGTCTCAACAGTTTGCCGCCCTCGAGCTTAGGCGGGTTGGTCGCCGTTCATCTCCGCCGCCGCGAGCGCGGTTCATCTCGGCCGGCGATCAGCGCGATGCTCACCCGACTCGCCGCGGTCCGCGCGAGCGCCAACCGCGACGCCAGCGCCGGAAAGGATCGGGCGCGGCCGGCCTTGGCCAGCAGCCTGCGAAACGCCGCCGGCTCCACGGAGGGATCCGCATCGCTCTCCAGCGCGATCTTGAGCGTCTGCAACAGTGACTGCTGCAACGTCCATGCGGCATGGAGATCGTGCAACGCCTCGGCTGGCGCCAGCCCGGCCTGGGCGAGCGCGGCGAGCGCTTCGCCGGTGTTGGTGCGCAGCGGGCCGGCCTCGGGAGCATGGAGCAGCTGCAGATGCTGGGCGCAGAACTCGATGTCTACCAGGCCGCCTGGGCTCATCTTCATGTCCCAGAACCCGCTGGGAGGGCGCTCTCGCGCCATGAGCGCGCGCATGTCGCGCACTTCCGCCGCGTTCGCCTCCGCGTCACGCGGACGCCTCAGCGCCGTTTCGATCGCCGCTGCGGCCGTGGTCGCGAAAGCCGGCGACGTGGCCCAGACGACCCGGGCGCGGGTCATGGCCAACAGTTCCCAGGTGTCGGCGTCGGCGGCGTAGTAGCTTTCGAATGCCGCCAGGCTTACCGCGACTGGGCCTTTCGTGCCCGACGGCCGAAGCTGCAGATCCACCTCGTAGAGGCCGCCCTCGGCGGTCGGCGCGGAAAGCGCGGCCACCAGTCTCTGGGTGAACCTCGCGAAGAAGGTGTCAGGGCTGAGAGAACGCTTCGCGGCCTTCGCTCCTGATCGGGCGGGACGATAGAGCGTCATCAGGTCTAGATCCGAGCGCGCGTTCATCTCGCGCGAACCGCATTTGCCCAGGGCGATGACCGCCACGTCGCCGGGGAGCGGGCCGGCAATGCGCTCCACCTCCCGAAGGGAGGCGTGCGCGAGGCCCGAGATCAGGCTGTCGGCCAGATCCGCGAACGCCTTCCCGGCGACCGGTGCGTCGGCGGCGCCCCCCAGCACCTGGACGGCTATGCGAAAGGCGCTCTCGCGATGGATGCGCCGCGCCGCGTCCATGGCTACTTCGAACCCGTCGTCATCAGCAATGGTTGACGGCAGACTTGGCGGCGCCTCGATCGGCCCGAAGAATCCCGGGTCGAGCAGGGCGTCGAGAGCGCCCGGATGACGCGACAAGGTGCGCGCGAACTGCGGCGCGAACGCCATGATCCTGACGATCAGTTCGAGCAACCGCGGCTGTGCCAGAAACAGGGCCTGGACCTGAACCCCCGAGGTGAGGCCAGCGAAAAAATCTGAGAATCGCAGGAAGGCGATGTCAGGCGCACCGGTGGCCCGCGCTGCTTCGAGCAAGCGTGGCGCAAGGCGCGTGAGTGCTTCGCGTCCCCGCTCGGTGCGGGTGGCCGCGATCCGGCCGTGATGCCAGCCCCGGATGGTCGCCGCCACCTGGTCGGGGCGCGAGAAGCGCATGCGGGCCAGAGTTGCCAGAGTCTCCGGATCGTCGTCGACGCCGGTAAAGATCAGGCTGCCGAACGGTGAAGACAGCGGCTCCTCGCCCGCGAACAGCGATCCATAAACACGGTTGACCTCACGCAGGATCTTGCCGACGGCCGCGTCGAACCGGCGCAGATCGCCCTGCCCGGCAAGGGCGGCCACGCGCGCGCGGTCGAGCTCGGCCTCCGGCAGGCGGTGGGTGGGTTCGTCGTTGATCATCTGCACCCGGTGTTCCCACGATCGCAGTCGGGCGTAGGCTTCAGCCATCGATCGCGCGACGCCCTGGCGGATGTGGCCGCCGTCCGACAGAGCCTGCAGGGCGCCCAGAGTCGTGCCCACCCTCAGGTGAGGATGGCGGCCGCCCAGGATCAGCTGCTGGGTCTGGGCGAAGAACTCGATCTCGCGGATTCCCCCTCGTCCGAGCTTGAGGTCCGCGCCGCGGGCGGTGAGCCGGTTGTCCACCTTATGGATGTGGATCTGACGTTTGATGGAGTGAATGTCGGCGATCGCGGCGAAGTCGAGGTTGCGCCGCCAGATGAAGGGTGTGAGTTCGTGAAGGAATGCTCTTCCGCGGGGCAGATCACCGCCGACCGCACGCGCCTTAATGAAAGCGGCGCGCTCCCAGTTCTGGCCCACACTCTCGTAATAGCCGAGCGCTGCGGGGACCGACACCGCCACCGGCGTCGACGAGGGGTCCGGGCGCAGGCGCAAGTCCACGCGGAAGACGTAGCCCTCGGCGGTGCGAGCCTGCAGCAAGCCGGCGACGCGCTCGGTGATCCGCGTGGCGAAGGCGCCGGGCTGTACGCCTGGCGCCAGCGGCAGAGCGCAGGGTTCGTAGAAGACCGAGATGTCGATATCGCTGGAGTAGTTGAGTTCGTGGGCGCCGTGCTTGCCCATGGCGATAACAAACAGGCCCGGCAGCGGTCCTTCATCGCCTTCGCCGAGGCGTGTGAGACGCCCGGCCGCCATAGCCTCGCGCGCGGCCAGGGCGAGGACGGTGCCGACGGCGGCGTCGGCGAACCGGGTCAGGGCCGCGGTGACGGACTGCAGGTCCCAGACGCCGCCCACGTCCGCCAGCGCCGCGAGCAGATGCAGGTCGCCCTTGAGGTCGCGGAGTTTCGCGGCGGCGACCTCGGTGTCCGGTTCCGCAGCGAGCCCGGCGGCCGCGGCGACGATTTCATCCGCCAGAGCGTCCGGCGGTACAGCGAGCGCTTGGCGAAGGCGATTCGGATTCCTCGTCGCCAGGGCGGCGAGGTAGGGTGAGGCGCCGAACACCGACGAAAGAGCCGGCCACGCCTGGGCGAGCACGGCAGCCCAGCCGGCGGTGCTCGCCTCGGCGGTAAGGATCTCGCGTGCGCGGCCCTCGGCGCCTGCGTCGACCACCGGCCCGCAGGGCGCCAAGCGCGCGCCGAGCGGGTCGGACGCACTCATCAGCCGACCTTCGGCAGAACCAGGGCGACCCGCAGCCCCGGCCCCATTCCTTCGACCGCGCCCGGACCCTCATCAAGTTCCAGATGGCCGCGGTGCGAGCGCGCGACGGCGGCGACGAGGGAGAGGCCCAGTCCGGCGCCCGGCGCGTTGCGGCTGTTTTCCAGGCGAACGAAGCGCTCGACCACCCGCGTGCGCTCGGCCGCCGGCACGCCGGGACCGGTGTCGGTGACCGATATTTCGGTGTCGCCGGACGAGCGTCGGCGCACGCGCAGCATGACGGCGCCGCCGGTCGGCGTGTACTTCACCGCGTTGTCCAGGATGTTGGCCAGCGCCTGGGCGATGAACTCACGGTTTCCCTTCACCATCAGGCCCGGGGTCAGCTCCGCGCGGAAATCCAGCCCCTTGTCCTCGCACAGGGGCTCATAGAGCTCGGCCATGTCCGCGGCCAGGGCGCCGGTATCGAAGGGCGTCTGGCCCGGCGCGTCGCCAGCGGCTTCGAGGCGCGCGATGGCGAGCACGGCGGCGAAGGTGCGCAGCACCCCGTCCGCGTCCTCGAGCGCCTGGTGTAGCGCCAGCTTCGGGTCGGCGCGGCCTGCGTCGGCGTCGATCATCGCCGCTTCGAGGCGCGCGCGCAACCGCGTCAGGGGCGAGCGCAGGTCGTGGGCGATGGCGTCTCCCGCGTGCCGCAGGCCGCCGATGGAGCGTTCGAGCCGCTCGAGCATGTCGTTCAAGCCGCCGGCAAGTTCATCGTACTCGTCGCCGCTGCCGCGCACCCGGGCGCGGGCGCCCAGATCGCCGCCGCGGGCCGCGGCGATCACGTCGGTGAGGCTGGTGATGTTGCGGCTCACATCCCGGCTGACAAGCACCCCGCCGGCGAGGCCCAGCACGATCACCAACGCCGCCGCGCCCCAGAGCGCGTGCAGGATTTTCACCACATAGGCTTCCGACTCGCCGACGTCGGCGCCGACGAAAAGCCACTCGCCTCCGGCCAAACGCTCCTCGAGGCCGCGCGCCGGGCGTCGCGTCGTCGACCCGTCGGGGTCCTTCTGGGTGAGGGCGAAGCTGGCCCAGGTGTGATCGCCGCTCGGATCGAGGACGGGTGAGCGGCCGATGGAGCCGGACACCGGTAAGCCACCGCTGGTCATGAGCAGGTAGAGGAGAGGGCGGTCGCCCGAGGAGCGCTCGATCACGGCCTCATTCAGCGCCGCAAATCCCCCGCGCCGATAGATGGCTTCCAGGGCGTGCATTTCGCGGCTCACCTGGGCGTCGGCGCGGCGCGTCACCTCCCCGGCAGTGGCGATGTAGATATAGGCCAGGAACGCGCAGGCGGCCGCCGCGAACAGCGCCAGGAAAAGCAACGTCAGACGAAAGGGCGTCGTGCGCAGAAGGCGCGGCAGGCGCATCTGGGAGGTCAGGCTTCCAGACGGTAACCCGCGCCGCGCACCGTCTGCAGCATCGGGTGTTCGAATCCCTTGTCGATCTTGGCCCTCAACCTCGAGATATGCACATCGATGACGTTGGTCTGAGGATCGAAGTGATACTCCCACACCTTCTCGAGGAGCATGGTGCGGGTCACCGATTGGCCAGCGTTGCGCATCAGGAATTCCAGCAGCTGGAACTCGCGCGGCTGGAGATCGATCGAGCGCCCGGCGCGCCGCACTTCGCGCCCCAGCAGATCCATCTCCAGATCGCCGACCTTGAGCAGGGTCTGCACCGAGCCGGTTTCCCGCCGGCGGGCGAGCGCTTCCACCCGGGCGATCAGTTCGGCGAAGGCGTAGGGCTTGACCAGATAGTCGTCGCCGCCCGCGTTGAGGCCGGAGACCCGGTCGTGAATTTCGCCGAGCGCGGAGAGGAACAACACAGGCGTCTGGTCGCCCGCCGCTCGAAGCCGCTCGACCATGGCCACGCCGTCGAGGCGCGGCATCATGCGATCGACGATGAGCACGTCGAAACGGTCGGCGGCCGCGGCCGCGAGACCAGCCTCGCCATCGGGCGCGGCGGAGCATTCGTGCCCGGCCTCGGTCAGGCCCTTAGCCATGGCGCGCGAGGCTTCGAGGTCGTCCTCGACGATCAATACCCGCATGCCGCCCCCCGGGCGCCGCTCAAGCGGTCACCCTTCGATCTTGATCGGCACGAACAGAGTGCGGCCGCCACGGCTGATGGCTAGCGGGATGACCTTGCGGCCCTCCTTCTTCCACTCGCCGACGGCCGCCGAGACATCGCTGGCGCTTGCCACTTCCCGGTCGCCGGCGCGCACGATCACATCCCCGCGCTGCAGGCCCTTGTCGCCAGCGTCGGAGCTGGCCTTGACGCCCTCGACCACCACGCCGCGCACCTGCTCGGAGAGATTGAACTGCTGGCGCTCAGCAGGATTGAGCGGCGCGAGGCTCATGCCGAGGATGGGGGCGTTGGGGGTGGCGTGGGGCGCAGTCCCAGGCGAGTCGCTTTCATCGCCACCGTCCTGGCCGCCGTTGCGCGCAAGTTGCTCCTCGGAGGGTCGAAGGCCGGTGTGGACGTCGATCGTCAGTTCCTTGCCGCTCCGGTACAGGTCCAGGTGGGCGGTGTCGCCGGCGTGGACCTTGGCGACTTCGCGGGTCATCTCGTTGGGCGTGGTCACCGGTTGACCGTTCACCGCCACGACAACGTCACCCGGCTTCACGCCAGCCCGCTGTGCGGGGCCGTTCGGCACCAGATCGGCGATCACCGCGCCCTTGCGGCCCTGGAGACCGAAGGAGTCGGCCATCTCTTCGCTGAGACCCTGGATCGTAGCGCCGATGTAGCCGCGCTTGATCGTGTCGCCATGCATCAGCTGGCGGGTGACCGTGTAGGCGACATCGGCCGGGATATCGAAGCCGATGCCCACCGAACCTCCCGATGGCGAGAAGATCGCGGTGTTGACCCCGATCACGCGGCCATAGGTGTCGAACGTCGGTCCGCCGGAGTTGCCGCGATTTATCGGCGCGTCGATCTGGATGTAATCGACGAAGTTCTCGCCGATGTCGCGATTGTAGGCCGAGACGATGCCCGCGGTGGCCGTGTTGCCGAGGCTGAAGGGGTTGCCGACGGCGAGGACCCAGTCGCCCACGCGCGGCTTCGCCGAATTCTCGAAGTCGACATAGGCATAGTCGTGCCCGTCGACCTTCACCACCGCCAGGTCGGTGCTCGCGTCACGGCCCACGACCGTTCCCTTGAGTTCCTTCCCGTCCTTCAGCACCACCTTGATCTCGTCGGCGTTCTCCACGACGTGATTGTTGGTGACGATGTAGCCGTCGGGCGAGATGAAGAAGCCGGAGCCTGCCGACTGCTGCTTCTGCGAGCGCGGCGCCTCGCCATCGGACCCCCCGCCGCCCTGGCCGCGAGGGACCAGATCGAACGGGAAGTTCTCGAATCCGGGTATCCGCCGCACCGCAGCGGTATCGACCTTCGTGGTCACGTCGATCGACACCACCGCCGGCGACACGCGCTCGAAGATGTCGGCGAACGACAATGGCGCGCCAGGCGCGGACGGCAGAGTGGGGAGCGTCGAGGCGTTGATCAGATGGCCTTCGCCGTCCAGGCGCAGGGTGGGCGGACGGATGCCCGAGCCGGCCATGGCGGCGACCGCGACGGCGGCGCCGGCCACGGCGCCGATAAGGACGTGAGATCTTGTGACAGGCATGCGTAGTTTCCTCGTTCCCCGAAGGCTAATGGCCGGGGACGCCTCGTATCTAATGTCGGATGCCAAAGAGCGCGAGGGCTCTCAAGTTACCTTTCCGTTAGTCCGGCGCCGTTCCTGCATCTGAATTCCGGCGCTTCAGTGTCAGACCGGCTCGTCCGCGGTCAGGACGGCCACTTTTGCCTCCTCTTCGGGTGAGAGCGGCGGCGCCGGCGGCGCCGACCTCTGCCGTGCGATCAGCAGGCCTGCCCCGATGATGGCGACCACGAACGGGCCTCCCCACAGCAGCGCATTGGCCAGCGACAGGCTTGGGCGGAAGAGCACGAAGTCTCCGTAGCGCGCCCGCAGGAAGGCGCGCACCTGATCGTCCGTGGCCCCGGCGGTTATGCGCGCGCGGATCGCCTGCCGCAGATCGCCGGCCAGATCCGCGTCGGAATCGTCGATCGATTCGCCCTGACAGACGACGCAGCGCGTTTCACGGAACAGCGCGCGCGCACGGGCCTCCTGCGTCGGATTGTTCAGGCGCTCGGCGGGGTCGGCGGCGGCGGCCAGGCAGGCCACGGCGCCCAGCAGGGCGGCGATGCGGCGCGCGTTCACTCGGCAGGGGCCAGCGCGGCGGTGGGGGCTACGCTGCGTCTTCCGTCGGCGATGCGCATGCGGCGATCCGATAGCGAGAGCGCCCCGCCCAGCGCCATCAGGATCGGTCCGACGAACAGCAGCCGCACCCACGGGTTCCAGAAGGCGCGAACGAGCCAAGCCGATCCGCCGCCCGCAACCGCCCGGCGCTCGCCAAGGACGATGTAGACGTCATCGAGCCCCTTGGGACAGAGGGCGACCTTCGAGGTTGTCTGACCGCCGGTGTCGTAAGTCCGCCGCTCGGGTGTGGCGTCGCACACGAGCGAGCCGTTCTTGTCCACGACGCGAATCACACCGCGCTCGGCGTCATAGTTGGGTCCCGCTCGGTCGTCGACCGAGAGCAGCGTCAGGCGATAGGCGCCCAGGTCGAGCCCGCTCCCGGGGGAGATCACTGCAGCTCCCTCCACGCGCCAGGCCGATTCGAACGCTGCGCCCATAACGAAGAGGCCCAGGCCCAGATGCGCCAGGGTCATGCCCCAGGCGCCGCGCGGCAGGCCGCGCAACCGGCGCCCGCTCTCCGCCAGCGGGACGCGAAAGGCGCGCAGCCGCCCCGCCGCCTCTTCTACCGCGCCGGCGACCAGCCAGACGCCCGCCGCCACCTGCATCGCGGCGACCGCTCGCCGCGGGCTCGCCAGCGAAAAGACGATGAGCCCCGCGGCGAGCGCAATTCCCGCCGCCAGTGATAGCCGGCGCAACACCGCCAGCGCGTCTGCACGCTTCCACGCCAGCAAGGGACCTGCCGGCAGGATCACGAAGGCGACCGCCATCAGCACGCCGACCACAAGGTTGTAGTAGGGCGCGCCCACGCCGCCCTGACGCCCGAACGCCTCCAGGATCAGCGGCCACAGCGTCCCGGCCAGAACCGTGGTCGCCACCGCCGCCAGGATGATGTTGTTGAGGACCAGCGCGCTCTCGCGGCTGATCGGAGCGAACGCCGACTGGTCCTTCAGCAGCGGCGCCCGCCAGGCGAAGAGGGCGAACGCGCTGCCGGACGCCGCGGCCAGGATGGCCAGGAGCAAAATTCCGCGCCTGGGATCGACAGCGAACGCGTGAACCGAGGTGAGCACGCCGGATCTGACCAGGAAGGCGCCCAGCATCGAGAGCGTGAACGCGGCGATGGCCAGGAACACCGTCCAGGCGGCAAGAGCGCCGCGTTTCTCGGTCACCACCGCCGAGTGCAGCAGCGCCGTCGCCATCAGCCACGGCATCAGGCTGGCGTTCTCGACCGGGTCCCAGAACCACCAGCCCCCCCAGCCGAGTTCGTAGTAGGCCCAGAACGAGCCCAGGGTGATGCCGACAGTCAGCAGGCTCCACGCCGCCAGGGTCCAGGGTCGCACCCAGCGGGCCCAGGCGCTATCCACGCGGCCCTCGATCAGCGCCGCCACCGCCAGGGAGAACACCACCGACAGGCCGACGTAGCCGGCGTAGAGGAACGGTGGGTGAGCCGCCAGGGCCGGATCCTGGAGAAGCGGATTGAGCGAGCGGCCTTCCACCGGCGGACTGGCCAGGCGCAGAAGGGGGTTCGAGGCCAGCACCATGTAGCCGATGAACAGCGTCCCCAGCGCGCCCTGCGTCCCCACGGTCAGAGCCTTGAGATCCCAGGGCAGGCCGCGGGCAAGCGCCGCCGCGCAGCCGTAGGCGGTGAGCGCGAAGCACCACAGGAGTATCGAGCCTTCATGGCTGCCCCAAGCGCCGGCGATCTTGTAGATGAGCGGCTTTTCGGTGTGAGAATTCTCCGCCACGTTGAGCACCGAAAAATCTGACGTGACGAAAGCGTGGATCAGGGCGACGGAACCGGCCGCCACGCACACGAACGCGGCCAGCGCCGCGCCCTCGGCCGCCCCGGTGAGGATGACGTCCCGTCGCGCACGGCCGACGAACGACAGCCCGGCCTGGGCCATGGAGAGGCAGAGCGCCAGGACCAGGGCGAATGAGCCGAATTCGGTGATCACGGCGCCGCTCTTGCCGCGCCGTAGCTGGCTGCCGCGCCGCCTCCGCGCCACTCGCCTTGCGCCTTGAGCGCCCGCGTGAGTTCGCGCGGCATGTAGCGTTCGTCGTGTTTGGCCAGGATGGTCGTGGCCACGAACACGCCGGCGCGGTCGAACGCGCCCATCGCCACCACGCCCTGACCCTCTCGAAACAGATCGGGAAGGTCGCCGCGGAAGACGACCGGATCGCTGGCAAGGCGGTCGGCGACGACGAACCTCACCGCGCCATCGTCACCCTTGACCACGCTGCCGGGAGACACCAGGCCGCCGAGCTGGATGGCCTGGCCCGCCGACACATGGGCCGAGCGCGCCTGGGCCGGGGTGTAGAAATAGGAGATCGAGCCTCTGAGGCCGAACAGGGTCAGGCCGGTCGCCAGCGCCAGGATCGGCGCCGCCGTGGCGACGACCATGAGCCTGCGGCGGGCCGTACGCGATCGGGGAAGAAGGGCCATCAGCCGGCCGGCCGCTGCATCGGAGGCGCTTTGAGCGCATCGCCCAGGACGCGCAGGATGTCGGGCCGATCGGCATACCGGCGGCGGGCTTCGGCCAGCGCCGCGTCGCGTTTTCCAGCGTCGCCCAGGACGGTATAGGCCCGAACCAGGCGCACCCAGCCGTCCGGGTCGTCGGGGTGGGCGCGAAGCCGCTGGGCGAGTCCCTCGACCATGCCCAGAATGGCGCCCGACGCGTCGGCGCCCGACGTCGGCGCGGCGATGGCCAACTCCGGCAGGCGCCCGCTGCGCTCAACGGCGCTCAGTTCGTCTGCAAGCTGGGCGCGGCGCGGGTCGGTGGGCGCCAAATCGGCGAGCAGCGCGTGCCAGCCGGCCAGGCCGCCAGCGACATCGCCGTCTGCGATCTTGGCTCTGGAGAGGTAGTAGCGCGCTGTCGCCGAGGACGCATCGCGCAGCAGAGCCTGCGTGAACAGCGCTCTCGCGTCCGGATCGACCTTGCCCTGAGATTTGAGGACCTGCACTTCCCCGAGCGCGGCCAGGAGGTCGGCGTTCGCGGGGTTGATGGCCAGGGCCTGGCGCAGCGCGTGCGCGGCGCCGTCGCCGTCACCCATGGCCAGATCGAGCGCCGCCAGCCGCCGAAGTGGCTCGGCGTCGCCGGGATGCTGCCGGGCGACGTCCCGCAGCGCCGCCGCCAATTGGGCAGGCTGATCCGCTTCCGGATTCGC
>Ga0302314_10007324_pt1 | contig 19841 bp, 16 predicted proteins | sample III_Palsa_N2_3_FD_200533 | JGI IMG/M metagenome (GOLD analysis project Ga0302314, IMG submission 200533) | Peat permafrost microbial communities from Stordalen Mire near Abisko, Sweden - III_Palsa_N2_3 | ecosystem: Environmental > Terrestrial > Soil > Palsa > Peat permafrost | place: Sweden...
CGCGCCGCCCTTGTCCTCAATGGCCAATGGAAGTGATCTTCATTGAGAAAACCTCAGTCCGCAGTTCCTCATTCCCACCCGCCTGCATTCTGCACGTCGCGGAGACCATTCCTGCCCAGTCGCACATCTGTGCCCGGACTATGCCTCTGTCACCTGCTCAGCGACCATGACCCCCTCATTGCGCCATTGTCAGCACACAATGCCGGAGCAGCTCCGTCCGGGTTTCCCCCTGCCTCGAACCAGGACGTCGAGCCGAGCCATGGATCTTTTAGGGAGCCACCCATGAGGGAATCTCAGTGCGAGAATTCCATCATCGAACAGCGTCACCGTACGAAGCCCGACCCCCGGAAACTCCCGGGCGGGTTGGCACTGGAGGCATTCGATCCCGTGCTGTTCCGGGAGAATTCCGAGTCGGTGGCCGCCCAGCTGGAGGAGAACCTGCTCGACCTCTCCACCCGGGGCCTGGAGCTGGTCGACCCCGCGACGCTGGCCGAGGCCGCGAGGGCCCTGATGACCACCGAGCGGGACAGCATCGCGGCCTTCGACGACAAGCGGCTCGCGCAGATCGTCGACCTCTACGTCAGGACCGGGATCCCGGTCCACTCGCCCGGCTACATGGGCCGGCAGTTCTCGGGCGTGGTCCCGCTCGGCGGGGTCATCGAGTTCGTGAGCTCCGTGGTCAACCAGCCCTCCTCCTTCTACGAGGCAGGTCAGCTGCCCAATGTGGCGGAGCGGATCATGGCCGAGGAGCTCAACCGGTTCATCGGCTGGGACCCGGACAGCTTCGCCATGGTGACCACCTCGGGCGGCTCGCTGGCCAATCTGACCGCGCTGCTGGCGGCCAGGAACCACGCGTTCCCCGGCTTCTGGTCGCGGGGCAGCGCCGACCTCCCCGACGGGGCCCGACCGGCGATCGCCGTGGGCGCGGACGTGCACTACAGCGTCGCCCGCGCGGCCGGGGTCATGGGCATCGGGGACGAGCAGATCGTGCGCCTGCCGCTCAACGCCGACCAGCAGATCTGCCCGGAGCAGGCGGGTCCCGCCCTGGACGAGGCCGAGCGGCGGAACCTCAGGGTGTTCTGCCTGGTCGCCTCGGCCGGCACCACCTCGGTGGGCGCCTTCGACCCCCTGGACGAGCTCGCCGACCTCGCCCGGAGCCGCGGCATCTGGCTGCACGTCGACGGCGCGCACGGGGCGAGCCTGCTGGTGTCGGACGCCCTGCGCGAAAGGCTGCGGGGAATCGAGAAGGTGGATTCGCTGACCTGGGACGCCCACAAGCTGATGTTCGTCCCTGCTCCGTGCACGATGCTGTTCTATCGGAACAAGGAGCACAGCACCGGGGCATTCCGGCAGAAGGCCAGCTATGTCTTCGACGAGGAACCGGACGTGTACACCGCCCTCGACAGCGGTGACAAGAACTTCGAATGCACCAAGAGGCCCATGATCATGGCGCTGTGGACGCTGTGGGCCGTATACGGGCGGGCTCTCTTCGCCGAAAAAATCGAATACCTGTGCGCGTTGACCGAGGATGCCCACCGGATCCTCGAATTCGAACCTGATTTCGACACACTGCACCGCCCCGAGGCCAACATCCTCTGCTTCCGCTACCGCCCCGCGGGCGTCCCGGAAGGAGATCTCCACCGCCTCCAGTTGGCGATCAGGAACCAGGTGAAGCTCCAGGGAAACTTCTTCATCTCCAAGGTGAATATCGACGGGGTCGCCGCACTGCGCGTCGTGATGATGAACCACCGGATCACCGCCGAGCACTTCCGGATGCTCCTCGGTGAAATCAGGGCGACCGGACAGGAACTGCTCGGTAAATGACGGGGAATTCAGCGATGAACAGGGGACAGACGATGAGCTCAGCGAACGGTCCGCACTCCCGCCCGGCGCCCGGCGACGCCACCGAACTGGCCGCCCGGCTCATACCGGACTGGGAGCTGAGGCCGGAATCGGTCGACGCCGTCGCCAAGCTCCCCTCCTTCGCCGCCAAGATGCACGAGTGCGAGCGGATCTGCCAGGCGCCCTACGGCGAGATCGCCCGCGAGGTCCAGGACGCCCTGGTCCTGCGCCGGCTGCAGCAGATGGTCAACACCACGCTGCTCAACCCGCTGTGGCGCAGCCGCCTGCAGGACGCCGGGACCGCCGCCGCCCCCGGGAGCTTCGACGCCTGGCAGGAGATCCCGCTGTCCGACAAGGACCTCCAGCGCGACTTCTTCATGGACACGCGCCCCGGACTGGTGGTGCCGCTGGACCGCGGAGGGTTCCAGATCGTCGCCAGCGGCGGCACCGGCGGCGGGCGTCCGCTCGAAACCGTCTACTCCCTGCGGGAGTTGGCCGACACCTATGAGATCGCCGGCCACTTCATGGGCACCTATCAGCTCGGCGAGTACCTGCGCGGCGCCGACCCCAAGTGGCTGTTCACCACTCTGGCGGACTACCAGATGTGGAGCAGCGGCACCATGGTGGGCGGGGTGCTGGCGCATGTGCCGGGCATCAACTACATCGGCGCGGGGCCGGTCACCGCCGGGGTCCTCGACCACATGTTCTCCTACCGGGGCCCCAAGGCGCTGATGGGCATCACCGCCGGCATCGCCATCCTCAGCGACCTGGGCGCCGGGATGTCCAGGGAGGCGCGCGAGAGCTTCCGGGTCGCCCTCTACGGCAGTGGGGTGCTGCCGCAGCGCAAGCGCGCCGAACTCCAGGCGCTGTACCCGAACCTGGCGATCCTCAGCTACTTCGCCGCCACCCAGGCCGAGACCATCGGCCTGCAGCTGCGGGCCGGCTCCCCCTACCTGGCCGCGGTGCCGGGCCTGCACCTGGTCGAGATCGTCGACGAGGACGGGCACTGGGTGCCCGAGGGAGAGGAGGGCGAACTGGTCGTCACCCGCCTGCACGCCCACGAGGCGCCGCTGCTGCGCCTCAAGCTGGGTGACAGGATGATCCGCAGGCCGGCGCTGGACGGGCCCGGCCTGAAGACCACCCAGTTCGAGTTCGCCGGGCGCACCGGCGACGTGCTGCACCTCAATGACAGCCAGTACTCCGCCGCCCGCGCCTACGAGGCGGTGCGGGAGGACCTGATCGCGGCCAAGGCGCCGGACCTGGACGAGGTGGCGCACGAGGTCCAGTTCGTCAACCACCGCGAGAGCAGGACCATCACGCTGATCGCGTCGGTCGACGACGTCCCCGGGACGACCTACCGGCTGGAGGCGGCGCTGGGCCCGTACGGGGTCCAGCACGTCTTCGTCAACGCGCTGCCGCGCTCGCTGTCGCTGTTCAACCAGGGCGAGGCCAACCCGGCCTCGATCGAGAAGACCGGCTACAGCTTCCTGGTCAGGTTCGTGCACCGGGCCTCGCCGGAGATCGAGCGCACGGCCGTCGGCAAGGTGCCCCTCGTCCGTGACCGGGGATAGCGCGCAACTACCACCCACAGGACAGGAGTTGGGAATGAATCAGCAGGTGAACATCGTCGTCGTGGTGGACGTCATCGGGGCGCTCTCGGACGGCACGCTGCGCAACGGCAACGTCATGATGGTCGACGACGGGACCCTCGACAGCACCGGGCAGGGCACGCCGGACCTGTGCACCGTGGTGCAGCCCGGGCAGGTCGTCCAGTGGTCCGCCCTGGCGGTGGACCTGCAGACGCCGGTCGAGATCAGGAACATCACGTTCCTGGGTGCCGAGGGCAACGGCAGCAACGGCAGCACCCCCAGCGCCTCGGCGGACGGAGAGAAGCTGGACCTGGAGACCTGGACCGGCGTGGTGCCGGGCTACCTGGCCCCCGGCGTCGCCCAGAAGTACCGGCTGGAGCTGCGCATGCACGAGGGCGAGCACAGCCTGCTGCAGATCGACTCGCCCGCGCTGATGTGCCCGTAGCGAGAACCCCGACACTGAGGAAGGTGGGCCCATGACCCAGCAGCTAGCGATCATCGTGCTCGTGGACGTCGGCACTGCGCTGACATCGAAGACGCTCGACGGCAACACCTATCTGTTCGACAACATGCAGTTCCACGGCTCCACCGGCGAGGGCACCGGCGAGCTGGTGACCGCCATCAACGGCTCCTACTGGCAGGACGGGTCGCAGGGCACCGAGGAGGTGCTCAACTGGCTCCCGTACAGCCTGGGTTCGATCCCGCCGACGCTTCCCCGCGGCTACCACGCGGAGCGGTCGCGGCAGAGCGACGAGCGGGCCCTGGCCGATCTGCGGGCCCTGGCCGAGAAGCCCCTGGCCGGCGCGGAGGCCGCCAACGAGGTCAACCGCATCCACCGCGGGGTCGGCCACCGGGTGAAGGCCACCGGGCGTGCGCACGGCGCCACCGGGCACAAGCTCCTGGACGTCACCGGCGCGATCGTCACCGACATCGGCTCCGACACACACAGCTACCCCGGCCCGGTGATCACCGACATCCGCGGCCAGGCGGTCGACGAGAAGATCATGTACCCGTCCGAGTACGGCTCCCCGGACCTGGTCACCGACGGCTGGTACTGGTCCGCGACGGTCGACACCTCCCGGCCCGGGACCTACTCCTACACCATGCAGATCCAGCTGCACGACCTGGTGCAGGAGGGCGGCGAATGGCACTGGGAACCGGTGACCATGACCTGCGAGTCCCAGCTGCGGATCATCACCGAGCCCCGGCGCAACGGCTTCACCAAGGCCGGTATGGGTGTGCTGCCGATAGCCGTCCCCGCACCGCAGGCGTAGCGGACCCACCCGACAGGACTGAGGAGGAACGGAATGCCGACCAAACCGAGGCAGCAGGATCCCGGCCCGCAGCGGCCGATCTCGATCACCGCGGTGGTGGACTGTGTGGGCGCGCTGGCGTCCCGCAGTATGCACGGCCACCTGTACCTGTACGACACCAACAAGGCCGCGGGCTCCACCGGACTGGGCACCGAGGAGCTGAAGACCTGGGTGAAGCGCGGCGACCGGCTGCTGTGGAACGCCCTGGCCCTGGAGTGCGAGGCGTTCGTCAGCATCGACGGCATCGCCATCGACAAGGAGGTGTGCGAACCGGAGGAGAAGGTCTACCCCGGCACCGACGTCACCTACTGGATCGGGACGGTGAAGAAGGACACGGCGGAGGCGATCCCCTACCGGCTCAGCTTCAGGCTGGGCACGCGGGCCGAACCGATCACCACCACCCGGTCCCCGGCCCTGGTCGGCCGGATCGCCGGACAGGCCAGGACGGCGCAGCAGCCGCAGGAGGAGAGCTGATGACCACCACGACGCGCACCGGCGCGGTGCAGAAGCAGAACGCGGGTCAGCTTAACTCGGTGCAGCTGAACATCGTCACGCTGATCGACATGCAGCGGGCGACGACCACCGGTGAACTGGACGGCGCCATGCACATGATCGACAACAGCATCGGCGGCATCGGGCAGGGCACCGGGCAGCTGGAGACGGTCTGCAAGCAGGGGCAGGTCCTGAACTGGATCATCCGCCCGATCGACATGGAGAAGCGGCTGGACGGCACCTGGCCGCCGATGCCCAAGATCAACAGCATTGTCTTCCTCGACAACGAGGCGGGCGGCGACGAGCAGGACGTCGCCGAGCAGAAGGTCTGCACCGAGCTGAAGATCTACGGGATGCCGGACCGCATGCGGTCCCCGCTGACCCCTGTCTACTACTACTGGGCCGGCACGGTGCTCGCCACCGTCAAGCCCGGCGTGTACCGCTACCGGCTCGTCCTGGAGCTGGAGCAGGCGGACTCCCCGCAGCCCCTGTACCTGAACACGGTCGACCACCCCTCGATCCGGGTGCTCGACATGTGACGGTGGGCCATGTGACCGGGGGTGCGGCCCCGGACCGACCCCCCGGCGGTCGGAGCCGCACCCCCACCCGTACGTTCTGCCCTTCAGCCCCCTGTTGTCCCTCAGTCCCCCGATCACGAGGTCGTCGCATGAGGATGTCGATCAGTTCGTCCACCGCGTCGAAGCCCAGGCACCAGCCCGTGTGGCCCGATCCCGTAGAACTGGCCACCGTGGTGCGAAGACTGGCCGCCGGACTCCCGCTCGTACTGCCTGCGGAGTGCGACACCCTGCAGCGCCGGCTGGCGGCCGTTGCCGACGGCCAGGCCTTCCTGGTGCAGGGCGGCGACTGCGCCGAAACCTTCAGGGACCTCTCGCTCGACACCCTCTCGCGCACCATGGACACTCTGTTCGGGACGGCCGACCAGCTGAGCGAGGCGATGTTCCGGCCGGTCGTGGTGGTCGCCCGGCTCGCCGGGCAGTACGCCAAACCCCGCTCGCAGCCGGTCGAGACCAGGGGCGGGGTGACCCTGCCCTCCTACATGGGCGACGCCGTGAACGGGATCGAGTTCACGCCCGAGGCCCGCACCCCCGACCCCTACCGGCTGGCGCAGGCCTACGCAGCCTCCGGAGCGACCCTGAATGCGGTGCGCTCCCTGCTCGCCGAGGCCGGGGCGACCGGTGGGGGACGGGAGCTGTACGTCTCGCACGAGGCGCTGCTGCTGGACTACGAGCGCCCGCTGGTCCGCACCGACCCGCGCACCGGCACCCGCTACTCCGGCTCCGGCCACCTGCTGTGGGTGGGGGAGCGGACCCGCGCGGCGGACGGCGCCCACATCGAGTTCCTGTCCCGGATCGGCAACCCGCTCGCGGTCAAGGTCGGGCCCACCGCCACCGCGGACGAGCTGCTGGCGCTCGTCGAGCGGCTCGACCCGGACCGGCAGCCGGGCCGGCTGACGTTCATCGTGCGGATGGGCACGGACCGGGTCAGGCGGGTGCTGCCCGACCTGGTGGCGAAGGTCACCGCGGCCGGGGCCCGGGTCGCATGGGTGACCGACCCGATGCACGGCAACACCTTCACCGCCCCCTCCGGCCACAAGGCCCGCGACTGCGCCGCCATCCTGGACGAGGTCACCGGCTTCTTCGAGGTGCACCGGGCGCTGGGCACCCACGCCGGGGGACTGCACCTGGAGCTGACCGGCAGCGAGGTCACCGAATGCGTCGGCGCGGGAGTGCGGCTGGGGGACCTGTCGCAGCGCTACCGGTCGGCGTGCGACCCGCGGCTGAACCGGCTCCAGGCGCAGGAGCTGGCGCGCCAGGTGTCCGAGTTGGTGACCCGTCTGGGTGCGCTCCAACTCCCCTGAGACCGGGCCGCGGCAGCGGCTCAGCGCGGCAGCACGACGGTGTCGCCCAGGTGCAGGCCGGAGGTGACCTCGGTGAGCTGGTCCGCGCTGGCGCCGAGCCGCACCCAGGTGGTGACGTTGTGGCAGGTGGCGCCGGGAGCCGGGCCGGTGCAGGTGCGCCGGGAGACATGGGCGCCGTCGGGGTCGTGCCGGACCGCGACGCTGGGCACCGCCAGGACGCCCAGGCGCTGCGCCAGAGTCACCGTCACGGTCACCGCCATCCCGGGCAGCGCGGTCGGCGGCGGCGAGGGCAGTGAGAGGTCCAGCGCATAGGTCTGCTGGGCGGAGGCCGGGGCGGGGGCAGTCGCCGGTGCCGCGCCCGGCGTCCCGTCCTCGGAGGTGACCCGGTCCAGCAGGGTGGTGTCGGCGGCCACCGGGAGCACCGAGACGTCGGTGACCGGGCTGGGCCCGCCGCCCGGGAGGGTGACCGTGGCCGGCTGCCCGATCCGCAGCAGGTCCAGCAGGTCCCGGGTCACCTCGGTGTGGACCCGCAGGTCCGGGGAGCGCATCACCAGGGCCACGGCATGGCAGTCGGGCGTGGTCCCGGGAACGGTGTCGACGCCCTGGACGACACCTGCGGCCGGGGCGGTGATCCTGGCGCTGTCCACCGTGCGCTGCAGGTCGGCGACCCGGTCCTGGTCCCGCTGGACGCGGTCGAGGTCCGCCCCCTGCAGCGTCTGCTCCTGTGCGGCGGCGATGGCGTCCGAACCCGCGCCCGCGCCGGTGACGGTGGGGGCCGGGGTGGCAGTAGGGGTGGCGGCGGGGGCGACAGCGGTGGTGGTCGCCGCTTCCGTGGTGCCGCTCGGGGCGGCCGGGCGGTCCCGGCCGAGCATCGCCTGGGCCTGGTCGAGGTCCTGCTGGGCCGTCGCCAGGGCCGCGCGGCTCGCGGTGTCGTCGGCCTGGGCCAGGAGCTGACCCTTGGTCACCGTGCTGCCCGGTGACACCGCCAGTGCGGTGACCGGACCCAGCGCCGGGCCGCCGCGGGTGGAGCCTGGGGCGGTGTCGCAGGCGTTGGAGCGCTCCAGGTCGGCGGGGTCGGTGGCGGCGAGGGCGGCGCCGAAGTACAGCCGGTAGGTGACGGCAGCGGACAGGGTGCCGCTGACCGTGGCGGTGGAGCGCAGGTCGACCTGGTGGACGGTGAAGGTGTGCGCCGCGGTGCGGTAGCCGCCGGAGGCCAGTAGCGCCGTGGCCGTGCCGGTGACCAGGATGAGCGAGGTCACGCCACCGCGCTTGATGCTCAGCCGTCGCGACAAGGAATCGGTCCGTTCCCGAGGAGAATTCCTGCTGACAAAGTATGACAAATAGGATGGTCTGACCCAAGCGTTGCCGACGGCGCGTCGCCTTCTCCGTCGTCAGCCCATCAGTTTGCGGCTGAGCTGGAACATCTGACCCGGTGTGGTGTGCGGCAGGTAGGCACGTCCGATGGCGCTGCCGATGGCCGGCAGCGCCGCCGGGTCCGGGTAGGACATGTACAGCGGCAGGTACTGCGGCTGGAACTTCGCCTTGAAGGCCAGCAGCGAACGGAACCCGTACACCGGCTCCAGGGCCTGGCCGGCGACGTCCAGCAGGCGCTGCAGCGGCACCGGCTGGGTGCCGCGGTCGATGCGGGCCAGCGGCGCGCCGGAGAGGCTGAGGAAATCGGCGCCCTCCTCCTTGAAGCCCAGGGCGGCCGAGGCGATCAGGAACTCCATCACCCCGCGGAAGCCCTCGGCGCCCCGGCGCATGAAGTCCAGGGTCCAGCCGACGGGCTTGCCGTCACTGTAGGAGGGCAGCCAGCTGGTGATGCCGTGCAGCGTGCCGTCGCCGTCCAGGGCGATCAGGCAGCGCACCCGAGGGTCGTCGAGCTCGTCCAGCCCGCCCAGGGTGAAGCCCATCTCCGGCAGGCCCTTGTCGGCGACCCACTCCTCGGACAGGGCTCGGATCTGCTCCTGGACGGCGAGCGGCGCGGTGGGGAAGGTGAACCACTGGGCGGTGATCCCGGCCTTTGCGGCCTTGTTCAGGGCCGAGCGCACGTCCTGCCACTTCTTGCCGGTGAAGGCGAGCTCGGCCAGCGGCAGCAGGGTGTCCTCGGCGACCTGCACCGCGCTCCAGCCCAGTGCGTCCCCGGCGGCCTTTGCCTCGGTGGTGACGCTGTAGAAGCAGGGGCTCCAGCCCTGCCGGTCGCAGAACGCCGTGAACTCGCCCACCGCGCGGGCCCGGGCGTCCTCCGCGCCGTAGGGGTCGCCCATGGTCAGGGCGATCGTGCCGATGGCCCGGTAGGCGACGGCGGCCCGTCCGTCGGGGCTGATCCAGTAGGTGTTGCCGGGCCAGGTCGTCATATAGGACAGCGTGGAGCCGCCGTACTGCAGCAGCAGGGCCTCGGCCCGGGCCTCGTCCCCGGCCTTGCCGTGGGTGCCGGCCCGCCAGAAGGTCAGCAGCAGACCACCCAGCGTGACCAGCCAGAACACCGGGCCCACGAGCACATACAGCACCTTGGCGGCGCCGCCGACGGGCACGAAGGCGTAGCTCTCCTTGTTGAACAGGTCCAGGTAGCTCCCGGGGATCAGCCGCTTGGGATAGTCGGCGACCAGCTGGTTGAACGTGGGAGTGGGGTCGAACTGGTCCCGGACGTCGTAGCCGAAGGTGATGTAGACCGCGCCGACCACCACGAAGGCCAGCACGGTCAGGCCCAGGAAGGTCAGCGCGGTGCCGCGCGGCGCACGCAGGGCGAAGTGGCGCCGGGTCACCAGCAGCACGGCGACCACCGCGATCGGCACCAGCAGCAGCAGTCCGGAGTACACATACAGGGCGTCGATGATGTTGCCGGGGTTGGTGGGGTCGCTGCGGAACTGCTGGATCGTCTGCTGGGAGTAGCGCAGCGTCACCGCGAACAGGACCGCCTCCACCACCAGCGCGGACCACCACGCCATCCGTCGGCCGCGCCACAGCCCGACCGCGACCACGGCCAGGACCAGCACCGGGACCAGCAGGATCAGCACGGAGGGGCTGTTGGAGAGCAGGTGGCTGGCGTGCAGTTCCCGGCACAGCCCGGCGTTGGCGGTGGCGTCGGCGCCCGTGCAGTTGTCCGCGATCTCGGAGGGGGTGGACGGGCTGCCGGTGTAGAGGTTGGCATAGATCGCCAGCGGCCCCAGCTGGCTGTTGCCCAGCCAGGTGACCGCCGGGCCCAGTGCCGAGGTGGACGCGAACAGGGCCACCAGGACCCGGGTCTCCGCGTGGGACGAGGGACGCAGCCGCGGTCGGCCCAGGCGGCGGTTCACCAGCAGCACCCCGGTGGTCAGGCCGACCGCGGCACCGCCCATCCGCAGCACGTCCTGCGGTTCTCCGGCGTAGAAGCCGAACAGCAGCACGCCGGTGACCAGCAGCAGCCGCAACCGCCGTCGCCACAGGGCGGTCAACGAGGCGCTCAGCGCCAGCCCCACGCCGATCAGGCCCACACTGGGGCCCAGGGCGGGTTCGGTGATCGGGCTGCTGATCAGGTCCTGCATCCAGACGTCGCCGGTGAGCGCCCCCAGCTCGACCGCCCCGATGGCCAGGGCCGCGCCGCCGACCTGGCACAGCGCGAACACCCAGGCGGTCCGCAGCCACCCCAGCCGCCGCTCGGCGGGCACCACCAGGGCCAGCGCCAGCACGCTGGAGGTCACGTAGGTGGTCAGCCCCGAGCACCAGAACCCGTAGGTCAGCAGGGTCCACACACGGCCCCCGGTGATCGAGACGGTGCCCGCGCCGACGTCGGTCGCCAGTTGGTCGCCCGGGCCGTGCGGCAGGCTCCCGGAGGCGATCGCGATGACCCACAGCACCGCGAGGAAGGCCAGTGTCAGCGGTGCCTCGCGCACCAGGGACGCGAACGAGACCACGGCCTGCCACCAGCGCCGCGCCCGGGACTCCGGCACCGCCGTGGACGGTGGCTGCTCATCGGCGCGGGTGTCGGGGCGGGCAGCGATGCCGGGGGCGTCCTGCGGCGGCGGTGTCGTCATGAACGGACCGTCCTTTCTGCCCGGGAGTCTCTGCCCTGGAGCCCTGAACCTGGAGCGCGGCTGGTCGACGTTCTGGCTCGACCTCACCGGTCGGTGACGGCCCCCGCATCTCGTGACCGCGTGTCAGTCGGCTGCAGGCCCCGGTCATCGGCGGCGAAACCCCAGGTGAGGAGCTGCATGGAGGGCGGGGCGGGGGGATCGAGGGTTGCGCCGAGCGGGTGAGCGCCCGTCACGCGGGCATGCGGGACGGTCGGTCGGGGTGTCGTCGGGCGGCGAGCAGGGCGGTGTCGTCCTCGGCGGTGGCGGTCACCAGCCGCTCCAGGATGGTCTCCAGCAGATCGGGCAGCGGGACGTCGGTGCGCAGCCGCAGCGCCGCGAGCCGTCTCAGGCAGGCGTCGATGTCCTCGCCCCGGCGTTCCACCAGGCCGTCGGTGTAGAGCAGCAGGACCGCGTCGGGGTGGATGCGGCTGGTGTGGGTGCGGTAGCCGCCCTGCCCGGTGCCCAGCGGCGGGCCGGGGTCGGTGGGCAGCAGTTGGGTGCGGCGGTCGGCGTGCAGCAGTGCCGGGGGCAGGTGGCCGGCGCTGGCGTGGTGGCGCAGCCCGGTGCCCGGGTCGAGCAGGACCAGCAGGCAGGTGGCGACGCGGTCCAGTCCGGCTGCGACGGCGGCGGCGTCGACCAGCGCCAGGGTCTGATGCGGGGCCAGGTCGCGCGCCGCGGTCATCCGCAGCAGTGAGCGGTACTGGCTCATGGCGACCGCGGCCTCCACGCCGTGCCCCATGACGTCGCCCATCACCAGCAGGGTGCGCCCGCCGGGGAAGGGAATGGTGTCGAACCAGTCGCCGCCGACCTGGGCGCTCTGGTCGGCGGGCAGGTAGCGGGAGGCGATCTCCAGGTCGGGGTGCGCCCCGGCCGGCTCCGACAGCAGGGCCTGCTGCAGCTCGCGGGCGATGGCGTGCTCATGGGCGTAGCGGCGGGCCTGCTCCAGCCGCAGCGCGGCCCGCTGGGCCAGGTCCTGGGTGATCACCATGTCCTGCTGGGTGAACGGCGGCGAGGATCCGGCGCGCACCAGGGTGACCGTGCCCAGCGGGGTGTCCCGGGCGGCCAGCGGCACCACCATCGCCGAGTGGATGCCCGCGGCGCGGTAGGCGGCGACCCGGGCGGTGTTGGGAGCGGCGGCGCCGAAGGTGGTGTCGCTGGCCATGTTCTCCACCAGTGGCCGACCGCTCTGCAGGCAGGTGGGGATAGCCGAGCCCGGCTGGTAGTCCACGAACTCGCCCGCACTGCCGAACACCTGCGCCTGTCCCCGCAGCGCGTCCACCGCGACCATGGCCGCCCGCCGCAGGCGCACCACCCCTGGCGCCGGGGGACGGGTGTGGTGCGACTCGCTGTCGAGGACCTCCACGCTCGCCACGTCCGCCAGCACCGGCACCAGGACCTGGGCGAGCTCCCGGCAGGTGGCGTCCAGCTCCAGGGTGGTGCCGATCCGGGTGGTCGCACTGTCCAGCAGCGCCAGCCGCGCCCAGGTCCGCTCCAGCTCCTGGTGCTGCTCGCGGTGCGCGGTGACATCGAAGACGACGCCCAGCAGGCCGACGACCTCGCCGTCGTCGTCCAGCCGGTGGTAGACGCCCCGCCGCCACACCTGCCGCTCCCCGTCCGGGGAGGGCATCCGCGCAGTGGAGGTGAACTCGCAGGTCACCCCGTCGCGCAGCAGCCCCCGCAGCGCTTCCTGGCGCCCCTCGAGCCCGGGTACCACCTCGGCGATGGTGCGCCCCAGGTGCTCGCGCGCGGGCGTGGAGTTCATCCGGGCCATCGCCGGATTGACGTACAGGAACCGCAGCCGCGGGTCGACCACGGCGACGCCCGCGAGGGTGCTCTGCAGGATCCGCTCCAGCGGCCCCGGCGCCGCGGCCCCCTCCGGCGCGCCCTCCAGCGTGGCGGCCATCCGAGCGATCAGATGCCGCCAGGAGGGGGCGCCAGCGTCCACGGTCGATCCCTCCTCATCGCCGCACCGACGGCAGTCACCGCTACGCCCCCATCCTCCGCTGCGCCCCCGCCCCCTGCATCCCGGAACGCACCCGACGGGGCGCGGGTGACCGGGGCGAGGGGGTGGCCGGGGGCGGACCCGAGCTGCCGGTGGTACTGCCGTGCCGGGACCGGTCCCGGCGGGTACGGCTCGACTCCTTGGCCGAAGGCCCGGCATCGGGCATCATGCAGAGTAAAACACCTGTGCTGCTTGCGAGTTGGTGTTCAGTTCGCTCGGCGCCGGTCAGATTCGGCTCGTTTGGAGGCATCTGGTGAACGCCCCGGCGCTGGTCGCACCCGCGAGTCGGATCCATGTGGTCTTCGTGCATGGGCTGTTCTCCGGCCCCGATGTCTGGAAGCGGTTCGCCGACCTGCTGGAGGAGGACTTCGGCGCCGCCGTGTGCGTGGAGTGCTTCTCCTACGACTCACCGGTCGTGGTCGGCAGCCCGGCCCGTCGGGTGCCGGAGCCCGATGACATCGCCGATGCCCTCGGCACCTTCCTCCAGGTCCGCTACCGCTCCGACGACTCCGTGGTCCTGGTCGGCCACAGCCAGGGCGGGCTGATCATCCAGCGCTTCCTTTCCCGGATGCTCAAGGACGGAATGGGCAAGTCGCTCGGGTACGTGAAGTCTGTGGTGCTCTTCGCCTGCCCCAACAACGGGTCGGCCTACTTCGGCGGGTTGCGGCAGCTGGTCTTCTTCTGGCGGCATGCCCAGGAGCGCCAGCTGCGGATCTTCAACCGGGAGGTCCTGGAGACCCAACGGCATTTCCTGGCCGCGGTGGTCAACGCGAGCGAGCCCAGCGAGTCGCACTGCCCGCTGCCGGTCTACGCCTACGGCGGGTCGTCCGACCACGTGGTCCCGGCCCGGGTTGCCCGGGGGCCCTTCCCCGAGGGCGGGGTCCTGCCCGGCGACCACTCCAGCATCGTGCAACCGGCCGGAACGGACTCCGAGTCCTACCGGGTGCTCCGGGAGCGGCTGCTCGATGCAGCCCTGAGCGGCACGGCGCCCGGCCACGCACCGGTGCCGCCCGCACCGGAGGAGCCACCACCGCCCATCGTCCCCGGGGTCCCGCAGTTCCCAGGACTGACGGTCGTCCCGCCGGGCACCCACGGCAGGACCAGGCTTCAGGGCAGGCAGCGGGAGGACACGGTGCGCACCATCCTGGCCGCGGCGCCGGAGGAGCCGCGGATCCATGTGCTCACAGGGATCGGCGGCTCCGGCAAGACGCGCGTTGCCATGGAGATCGCGGAGCGCGCCATGTACGGGCAGCGCCGGGTCTGGTGGATCTCGGCCAGCCAGATCAGCGCCTCGATGCGCGAGGTCGCAGCCGAACTCGGGGTCCCCAGCGGAGAGGCCGCGGACGCCTTCCGTGGTGTGAGCAGTTCGATCGACCTGGTCTGGCGCCATCTCAACGCCTGTTCGGACCAGTGGATCCTCGTGTTCGACAACGTCGACTCGCCGAAGTGGCTGGGAACCGGCAGCGGAGCTGCCAAGGACGGGAACGGCTGGATCCGCGAACCATCCAGCCCCAACGGCCGCGTCGTGGTCACCAGCCGCGACCTCACGGCGGACACCTGGCTGCCCCGCTGCACACTTCACCGTGTTCGCCCCCTGCCGGACACTGCCGGCGCCGCCATGCTGATGGAGTGCGCCCCCGGCGGTGGACCCAAGGAGCAGGCCAGGCTGCTGTCCGCCCAGCTCGGAGGCCTGCCGCTGGCGTTGAGCGCTGCCGCCGCCTATGTGAACTCGGTCCGCAGCGCTGAGCCGACGCTGATGCAGACCACGATCACGGACTTCGAGAGCTACCGCACCGCGATCGCCTCGCGCATGGCCTCGCCCCCCGGCACCCGCAGCAGCGTCATCGATGAGATGCTCGACCAGTCGATCATGGGCGAAGTCTGCGGCATTGCCCTCGACCTCCTCGCCGAACGCGGCTTCCGGCAGGCGGCGCCGCTGCTCAAGCTGCTGGCCTGCCTCAATATCGCACCCATCCCGTACCGCTTGCTGCTCAAGAGCACCAAGCTGCCGGGATCTCAGCTGTTCCCCTACTTCACCGCGGCGGAGTGCGACACCGTCCTTCGGGAGTTGGCCCACCTCGGGCTGGTCGAGGAGGTACCGCTGCAGGCGAACGGGGTCTTCGACCTGCAGGCGGGGCTCACGCTCCACCCCGTCGTGCACGGCCTGCTGCGCGGGGACCACGACGTCCAACGGGCGAAGGCGGAGTACTACGGCCTGACGGTGCGGCTGCTCCTCGACGTGGCCACCCAGTCCTCGCCCGACGTGCCGAAGAACTGGGACGTCTGGTCGGCCCTGCTCCCGCACGCCATGGAGGTGGCCAGGCTCACGGCCGAAGCCGATGTGGGCGACATGGGAGTGCTCACCGACGCCCTGCAACTGGCCCGGCTCACTGCCAGATACCTCATCGTCGGTGGCCCGCTGCGCCCGGCCCGGGACCTGCTGTGCTGGCTCATCGACAACTGCGAGAGCTACGGCTTCTCCCAGGACGACCGCGAGATCCTGGCGCTGCGCCATGAACGGGGGCGGGTCTCGCTCGAGAGCGGGGACCCCACGACAGCGGAGGCGGAACTGTCGGAGGTGGTGGCCGCCCGGATCCGGGTCCTGGGGCCGGACCACACCGACACCCTCGCGAGTCGCCACAAATTCGCCAAGAGTGTTCTGGAGCAGTTCCGTTGGGCCGAGGCCGAGCGGCTGCTCCAGGAGGTCGTCGAAGCCGAGTACGACATCCATGGCCCCGACCACTCGGACACGATCACCGTCCGGCACAGCCTGGCCCGCGCCCGCTTCGCCCTGGGCAGGCCGACCGAGGTGCAGGCCGAACTGCGCGAGCTCATCCGCTCGGCACACAACAACCCGGTATCCGCGCAGACGCTGGAGGCACTGCGCATCCGACAGACCCTGGCCAGGAGCCTGTCGGAGACCCGCCTCTCCGAGGAGGCCCTGCTGGAGATCGGATGCGCTCTGGAGGAGGCCCCTCAGGGGGCGCCCGACACCCCGCTGGTCATGTCCCTGAGGTTCACCCGCTGCCAGGCCCTGCTCATGCACGGGGACATAGCCACAGCCGAAGAGGAGGCGCAGCAGTTGCTCGCGGACCGGAAGCAAGTCCTGGGGCGGGAGCACCCAGAGACCGCCCGCACCCGGAGACTGCTCGACCAGATCAGGGGGATTCCAGACATTCCATAGATCCGGGGCGTATTTTTCTTGCGCGATCAGTTACGCGATCTTGCCTTGGTGGGTATGATACGGGCAGCTCCGCTATTCATTCTTATTGTCCTTGCACTTTGTATGGACCGAGGGAGAAGTCTGACCATGAGATCTTTCCGCAGAGATCCCGAAGGCCAAGGCTTGGACCACAGCAATGCTGCACAAGAGCGACTCGAGGAGGCCCAGCGTATCGCTCTGGAGTCCCTGAAAGAGGATCACCACGCTCTTGAGGTCGACGCCCGACTGGCTTTCAGTCCGGCGGCGATGCTGGCCGAGCAAGCCACCGCAAACCCTTTATAGGGAATCGCCAACGGGGGGCCACGTGGCTACTGATCGCTTGCACGACCCGTTCTTCCGAGTTGTCACGGCGTCGGCGTTCACGCGCGAGCACGTCGCCGACCTTGCCGCCGGACGCTGTGCCGCGGTCCAGGTCCCGGACCTCCTGCAGCCGGCGCTGTGCCGGCAGGTGCTGGGAGCACTGCAGGCCGCACCCTTCGAAAGCTACGGTCGGCAGCGCGTTGAACCGCCGGTCATGCGGTTCGGGGTCGGAGTGAGCGACTACCGCGCCAACGGTGCCGTCACCGATGGCTACTGGGAGGCGGTCAAGGGTCACGATGCGCAGTGGTCGGGACTTGGCCTGTCGTTCGACCCCTTCGCCGCCTGCCGCACGGCGCTCGGGGCGGACTGGCCCGGACCGGTGAGCATCGGCCGCCGAGGAGGCCGCGACATGGCCGCCGGCGTCGCCCGGGAACCCAATCAGGGATTCCAGATCCATTTCGACGACGCCCTGCGGGAGTTCACTGGAAATCTGCTGGACGCCACGCTCGTCGCACAATTCGCTTTCAATCTCTACCTGAGTGTCCCCGACCGGGGCGGCGAGACAGTGATCTGGCGCCACCGGTGGCACCCCGCCGACGAATCGCACCGACTGCCGCACTCCTACGGATTCGCGGCCCCGGTCGTCGGGGAATCGGAATCCCTGGTGCTCCATCCGGAAGTCGGACTGGCATTGCTGTTTGATCCTCGAAACTATCATGCCGTGCGCCCGAGCCAGGACGGACGAAGAATCGCACTGGGATTCTCCATGGGTCTGACCGAGTCCGGCGGGCTCCTCACCTGGGGCTGAACGCATCCAACCGCCTTGACGCCGCTGCGGAGAATTCGCTAGCGTCACGCAGATGGATATCCTGCGTTATGTCGCTTTCAGTACGGACCCCGCCGGGGGCAATCCGGCCGGAGTCGTCCTCGACGCCTCCGGTGCCGACGATTCGGCAATGGCGACGGTCGCCGCGGAGGTCGGTTTCTCGGAGACCGCCTTCGTCGTCCCACGCAATGACGGCGGCTTGGACGTGCGGTACTTCAGCCCACAGGTGGAGGTCCCGTTCTGCGGGCATGCCACCATCGCGACAGCGGTGGCCCACGCACAGCGTCACGGCGCGGGGGAGTTGCTGTTCCACACCAAGGCCGGCCCGGTGAAGGTCAGCACCGTCCGGGGCGAGGACGGCGTTTTCCGCGCGGAGTTGGTGAGTGTTCCCCCGCGCACCGCTGCCATCGCACCCGGGGATCTGGCTGAACTGCTGGCCGCACTGAACTGGTCAGCGGACGAGCTGGACGCCTCCCTTCCGCCGCGAGCCGCCTACGGCGGAGCCTGGCATCCGGTCATCGCCGCTTCCACCAGGGCTCGGCTGGCCGAACTCGACTACGACATGCGTGCATTGGGTGATCTTATGCGACGGCGTGACTGGGCCACCGTCAACCTGGTCTGGCGTGAGTCCGCCACCGTCTTCCATGCGCGCAACCCGTTCCCGCCTGGCGGCGTCGTGGAGGATCCGGCCACCGGCGCGGCGGCCGCCGCCCTCGGCGGATACCTGCGGGAGCTGGGGCTGGTCACCCCGCCGGCCGATGTGACGATTCATCAGGGTGTTGACATGGGACGCCCCAGCATCATCCTGGTGTCGATTCCCGAGGGGCCGCAGAGCGGCATCGCGGTGAGCGGATCCGCAGTCCCGCTGTGAGCGGGGCGCCGTCAGACGTCGGCGCGCACCTCGACCAGCAGCTCGATCTCCACCGGTGCGTCGAGCGGGCCGTCCAGGACACCGACCGCGGTGGACGCATGGCGGCCCGCCTCCCCGAACAGGGCGACCAGCACCTCGGCGGCCCCGTCGGCGACGGCGTGCTGACCGGTGAAGCCGTCCGCGGACGCGACGTAGGCGACCAGCTTGATCACCCGGGTCACGTTGTCCAGTCCGGCCACGGCGTCGATCGCCGCTAGCGAGGCCAGCACGCAGCGCGCGCTCAACTCCCGCCCCTGCTCCACACTGATCCCCGCGCCGACCCTGCCCGTCGCGGCCGGCCGACCCTCGTGCAGGGGGATCTGACCGGAGACCTGTACCAGATCACCGACTCGAACTGCCGGTGTGTAGACCCCTTGCGGCGCGCTGATCGGCGGCAGCGCCAAACCGGCGGCGGCAAGCCGCGCATGAGCGGACAGCATCCCCCAATGGTACCGGTCCGGGGGGCCGGGGGCGGGGCTGCCTGGTGCTGATGTTGCTGGTGTGAACTGTGGTGCGTCGGTCTCCCTCTAATGCGCCGTACGGGTGGCGTCAACGCTGGAAGCTCGCAGGCTGGTGACTGAGGGTCCGAGAAATGTCGGCCCCAGCGGTATGGACTGCTTTCCGAACATTCGCGCTGCCCTGGGCAGTTCGGTGGACGGTTTCGCGTCCACCGCACGGCACCACCCCAGCAGTCGATGTACCAGGAGGCACCGATGGCACGCGCCGTCACCGCGATGGAAGCACCCACCCCTCTCAACGACCACTACCCGCAGGACCCCCCTGTGGACCCGCAGGGTGGGGCGGTGCTCCTGCTGCGGGCCATCGCCCTGCAACGCCCGCTCCTGGACCTGCTCCAGCTGATGACCATCCTCGACCAGGACGACCAGCCCATCCAGGCCAAGGAGATCCTGGACACCGCCGCCACGCTGCGCCCCGTGGGCGACGTCGCCGCCCTGGTTCCCCTCCTCGACGAGCCCCGCGCCACCAACGCCCTGCACGCCGCGGCCACCGGCCGACCCGTCGAAGAGCTCGCCCAGCTCGTCCGCCACCTGCACAACCCGACAGCCCCATACGCTCTCGCAGACCTCACCGAGCCCGAGTCCGCCCCCCAGCAACCCCGCTGGAAACTGACCCGCTGACGCTTCACCTGCACACAGCAGGCCCGCCACCGCGGGGATGCCGCGGGTGCGGCCGGCGTGAATGCCACGCCGGCCGCACTCGCGGGACCGCCTACCCACCGCACAGGGCTGTCACCGTCGTCCGATAGCGTGCGAACGGCAAGGGGGCCTGCTTCGCGGCCGACCAGTTGGACGTCGGCATCTACCCGGGCAACCTGACGCTGCCGGCCCTGAGGCCTGGCTCAGCAACTCGACAGTCCAGCCCACCGACCCGGCGATCTACCCCTGGGACCCC
>Ga0302314_10007326_pt1 | contig 19836 bp, 14 predicted proteins | sample III_Palsa_N2_3_FD_200533 | JGI IMG/M metagenome (GOLD analysis project Ga0302314, IMG submission 200533) | Peat permafrost microbial communities from Stordalen Mire near Abisko, Sweden - III_Palsa_N2_3 | ecosystem: Environmental > Terrestrial > Soil > Palsa > Peat permafrost | place: Sweden...
CCCCAGTCGACATGCGCGGTCCAGTCCTGCAGGTCCGCCCAGCGGCCGGTGGCGCGTAGCGCCTCGGCGATGCCCTGGGCGACCGGAGGCTTGCGCGCCATCGCCGGGTCGAGCGTGGCACCCCACCGGGCCGCTTCCGCCGGCTGGCCAATCTGGTTTAGCCAGCCGAGAAGCTGGGAGGCTGCGGTCGGGTTGGCACCGCTCGATTTTTCCAGCGCGGTGAGCGCGGCCTCGTAGTGCTCCGGGCCGAAGCGCTGCAGGGCCTGGAGGCAGGTCGGGATGTCACCCAAGGTGCAGCGCGGATGCGCCCGCAACGTCTCCGCGAGTCGGGTCGCCGGACCGGCCTCGCGGTGGACCACGGCGTCGTTGAGGAGCGCACGCAAGGCCGCGGCGCCCCAGTCCGGGTCGGGAGCCCACTTGGTGAGGATCGCCTGCCCGTCGGCCCGGCCGGCGTCGCCGGGCTCCTGGAGGTCGGAAATCCCGAGCGGCACCTCGTCGATTGCCACGGACGGGACCCCGGCCTTTGTGTCCAGCTCGAGCGCGCCGCGGAAATCGTCCCGGGCGTCCCCGAAACGCAGTTGCCGCCGGGCGATCTCGCCCTTCAGGCGCAGCGCGCGCGCCGACCGGGCGACGGCGGCGGGATCGAGGCAAGCCAGCGCCTCCTGGGCGCCCGGCAGGTCATCGGAGAGGATCGCGGCCTCCGCCCAGGCGAGCACTTCCTCGTTCTGGTAGCGGCTGACGGCCGCAGCCTTCTTGGCATAATCGACCGCGGTCGCCTTGTTTCCCTCCCGCCACGCGAGCTCCGAGGCGACCCGCCACGAGTCGGGCAAGCCCGGCTCGGCCGCCAGCGCGTCGCGGACCGCGTCGCTGGCACGGTCCAGCCGGCCGGCCTGCAGCCACTGCCGGGCGATGCGGATGGCGTTGGTACGGGCCCAGCGCTCGTAGCCCCAGACGCCCAAGCCGGCCGCGAGGGCGAGGATCGGGATCCCGATCAGGAGGAGTTTCTTCCGGGCCGGCCGGGCGTCAAGGAAGTCGAGGAAGCTCCACAGGTGGTCGCGGCTGTCGCGCCCCAGGAAGCGGCGCAGCGAGCGGCCCCGCCCACGGGAGGGGGTCGGCGCCGGGTCGGGAGGTTGGGAGGGGGCCGGCATCGTCAGAGCCCCAGCGGCTGGAGCCGCTCAAAGAACTGCCGCACTGCCGGCAGCGAGGCAATCTCGTCCCAAGGGCGGTTGCCGGAGACGCGCACGAACAGCTGGTCCTGCGGCTGGCCGAAGCCGTATCGCAGGGTGACCTTGAGGAGACGTGCCACCGAATACGGGTCGACGACGGCCAGCGGGCGGCCGCCGTAAAGATGCCAGTACCACACCCGCGTCTCGAATTCGCCGTGCACGAACAGCCGGCACTCCGCGGGCGCCAGGGTGCGGCCGCCCACCGCCACGGGGGCCCGCGCTTCGGGCACCGCGCGCTGGGTCCAACCCGTGCCCGGCCAGCAGGCGTCCGGGGTGTGGGCGTCCACGAGGCTTACCGGGGCCTGCCCAGCGCGCCAGTAGGCCAGGTAGAGGGTGAAGTGGGGCCCCTTCAGCTGGGGGTCCGACAGGTAGACCCGCTCGGCCAGGGCGTGGGTGTGCAGGACCTCGCTGAACTGGTCGAGGTCAGTGGGCGTCTCCGCGGTCCAGCCGGCCGGCGGCAACGGAAAAAGGCCGGCCAGGTTCGGCCCAGGGCCCAGCGCCTCGGGCACTGGGCGGGTGCGGGCGGCGAGGAAACCGGCGCCGCCCAGGGCAACGAGGAGGGTCAGCGCCGCCAGCCCCGCCAGGGGGGGGCCGCTGGCCGCGGTCCCGTCCGGCGGCACGGAGGCCGGCGGCGTCCCCTCGCGGCGGTGGAGGACGATGGCCACCCCGGCCACGAGGAGCGTCGTCACCACGATGATGGCGCCGCCCGTCAGGTCATGCCAGCGGCCCTCGATCGCCACGCCCGCGTTGGCGAGCAGCGTGAGGAGGAGCGAGCGCACGAAATTCATGGCCAGGCCGATGGCCGGGGCCAGCGCGACCACGAGAAGCCGGTGCGCCGGGCGCCGCACCAGGGTCGCCGAGAGAAAGAGCCCGGCGACGGCGCAGGACACCAGGCTGCGCACCCCGCTGCAGGCCTCGCTGATCCCGACGCTCGTCCGGGCGAGCTCGATCAGGTTGCCGTCCCGGTAGGCCGCGATGCCGGAAGCGCGGAGCAGCCCCACGACCCCGGCGGTGACCACCCCCTGCAGGAAGACCGCGACGCGCGCGTACGTGCCCGGAGGCGTCGGCGCGGCGAAGAGTCCGAGCCCCACCGCCACCCCCGCCGCCCAGTTGAGCGGCAGGATGCGCGCGCGGACATCGGCGTAGCCGAGCCAGGTGCTGGCCGCCGCCAGCACGAAAGCCGCCGTGAGGAGGAAATCCACGATGGCGTGGGACCAGCCGACGGCCGCCGCGTAAATGGTGGCGGCGCCGAGGAATGCCGCGGCGGCCCCGAGGGCAATGACCCTCGTCGCCAGTGGACCGGCGCCCGGCCGCAGGAACCTTGGCCGCGGATCGCGGCGGCTCTCAAAGAGGAGGATCGCCACCAGGACCGGCAGCAGCGGACCGTGGCTAAGGTTGTCGTCCTGCCGCCACGCGGGCCAGAGGTGGACGGCCAGCGCGGCCGCGGCCCCACCGAGCGCGAGGCCGTCGGCGCGGGCCCGCCACGGCAGCGCGGAAAAGGGCCGGCAGGTCGGCGCGTTCGGATTCATACCGCGGCCATCCCTTCAGCGAGCGGGCCCGGCGGCAAGCCTGCGCGGGCGCGCGAGGGCACCGCTCAAGCCGGCGCGGGCCGGCCTGCGGGCTGACGCCGGCGGGCGAGGAAGATCCCGTAGCAGACGACCGCCCCAGCCATCGGCAGCCACGTGGCCACCTCCGGCACCGGGTGGCCGTCAATCGTCGCGGCCGAGGTCTGGTAGACCAGAAGGCCGCTGGCGTTCGTCGCCGTGCTCGTGCTCGAACCCTGGACACTGTTGGTGTTGTCGACCACGACCACGATGTAGTTTACGCCGATGTGGAAGACCGAGTTGTTGCTCGGGCCGTAGTTCTGCAGGGAGATCTGGGTCGTGTTCGACCACGCGCTGGTCTGCGAGGCGGCGGCGGTGCCGGTCGGGACCGTGGTGCCGTTGCCGCTCGGGTTCACGTAGATGGCGTACTGGTCGTCCGCCGCCATCGTCATCGTGATCTGGATCTGGTTGGAGACGGTGGTGCCGACGGCGCCCGTGCCGCTGATGGTGAAGGCCAGCGTGTAGATGTAGATGCCCTCGTTGGCGCCGGTGTTGCCATTGCCCGGCAGATAGTCACCGCCCGTGTTCGGATTAGCGCCCGAGCCGGTGGTCGCCCCAGGCGCCGTTATCCACTGGGCCTGGGTCGTGTTCTGGGTGTAGCCGGAGCTGGCGATCTGGGCCGGAGTGATGACGTAGGCGGCGCCTTCATAGGCCGAGTCAGCCTGCGTCCCGCCATCGGTGGAGGCATACGTGACCGTCCAGTTAGCGTCCTGCTGGCCTGCGCCCTGCAGGGCGCCCGTCGAAGTCTGGCCGGTGTAGAAAAGCTGAGAGATTCCCGTCGCCGTCTGCGCCCGCCCCGCGACGGCCGCGGCGCACGAGCACAGGAGCACCAGGCCCAGACGGACGAAAGAGGGAATGCGGGTCACAGAGTTGATACGTCAGATTCAACGCCAATTGCAGCCGTCCACAACTGGTACGAATACGTACGGTACCAATTTACCTTAGATATTCGAGACCAATTGTTTAAACCCATCTTGGGTCGCAGATCCGCGGCGGCCGTCCTACCCCGCCGCCAGGGCCCGGCCGGCCTGCCATCCCGTAGTCCAGGCTGCCTGGAAGTTGAAGCCCCCGGTAATGCCGTCGAGGTCAAGGACTTCGCCGGCAAAATACAGTCCCGGGCAGACTCGGCTCTCCATCGTCGCCATGTTCACCTCCGCGAGCCGGACGCCCCCGCAGGTCACAAATTCCTCCTTGTTCATGCTCTTGCCCGCCACCGCGAATTTCCCGGCGGTGGCCTGGAGGGCCAGCTCCCGGAGGCGGTCGTTGCCGACGCCGGCCCAGGCCGCGGTGGTACCAAGGCCCGCCGCTGCCACCAGCCGCTCCCAAAGCCGGGCCGGGATGCTCCACGGATTGGCTGAGGCGACCCGCCGGCGCGGATGGGTGAGGCGTTCCGCCTGCAGGTCCGCCGTCGCCTGCTCGGTTGAGCGCGGGTCCGCCCAGTTCACCTCGAGGCCGAAGCGGTAGCCCAGATCGTGCAACCCGCGCGCGCCCCAGGCCGAGAGGCGCAGGATCCCCGGGCCGCTGAGGCCCCAGTGGGTGATGAGGATCGGCCCGGCCGCGCGCTGCCGGATCGCCGGCACCGCGGCCACCGCCGCCGGGCAGGCCAGGCCCTCGAGGCCCTTCAGCCGCGGATCGTCGACGTGAAAGGTGAAGAGCGAGGGCACCGGCGGCTCCACTGCGTGGCCGAGGGCGGCGGCAATCGCGAGCCCGGCTGACGACTTGCCGCCGCCGGTGGCGAGGAGCACCCGGTCCGTCGCCACCACCTCGCCCGAGGACAGCGTGGCGGCGAAGCGGCGCGGCGCTCCCGCGCCAGCCAGCGCCCGCAACGCCGAGCCCGTCGCCACCCGCACGCCGGCGGACCGGGCGGCGGCCTGCAGGCAGTCGACGATCGTCGACGAGTCGTCGGTCACGGGGAACATCCGGCCGTCGGCCTCGGCCTTTAGGTCGACGCCCCGCGCCCGGAACCAGGCCACCGTGTCGGCCGGCCCGAAGCGGCTGAGCGGGCCGATCAGCTCCCGCCCCCCCCGGGGATAGCTCCGGGCCAATTCGCGCGCGTCGAAGCACGCATGGGTCACGTTGCAGCGGCCGCCACCCGAGACGCGAACCTTGGCCAGCAGGTGGGCGGTCGCCTCATGGAGCGAGACCTCCGCGGCGGGGTCCGCCTCGGCACAGGCGATGGCGGCAAAGAAGCCGGCGGCCCCGCCCCCGGCCACCAGCACGCGCCGGCGCTGCGCTGGGGTGGCGCCGCCCATGCCCGGCTAGGAACGCTTCACCGTCACGAGCGTCAGGTCGTCGCGCTGGACCGCTTCGCCGGTGAAGCGGCGAACGCTCTCCAGCACGCCATCGTTGATCTCGCGGGCCGGGTGGTTGTGCAGGGCGCGGACGACGTCGGCCAGCCGCGCGGTCGAGAACTCCTTCTCCTCCTCGTTGGGCGCCTCGGTGACGCCGTCGGTGAAGAGGACGAGCATGTCCCCGGCCTCGAAGGGCTCGATCTTGTCCTCGATCGCGGCGGCGAAGATCTCGTCGGGGACGAGCCCCACCGGCATGCCCTCGGAGCGCACGAGGTGGGTCAGGTAGTTGCCGGTCGCCGGGTCCTTGCGCGCGAAGAGCGGCAGCTCGTGGCCGGCCCGGGCGAAGGTCACGCTGTTGCTGGCCGTGTCGATGATGGCGTAGAGGACCGTGACGTAGAGATCGCCGTGGATGTCCTCGCCCATCGTGTGGTTCAGCTCCACCAGGGCCTGCGACGGCGAGATGTGGCGGGGGGCGACCTGACGCAGGTTGGTGCGGCACACGGCCATGTAGAGCGAGGCGGCGATGCCCTTGCCGGACACGTCCGCGACCGCCACGCCCAGCCGGGCGCCCGAGAGGGGGAAGATGTCGAAGAGGTCGCCGCCGACGCGCTGGGCGGGGGCGTAGCGGGCATCGAGGTCCAGTCCCGGGAAGGTGGTCGACTGGGAGGGCAGCAGCATCTGCTGGATCCCGCTGGCGATCGACAGGTCGAGGTCCAGCTGGCTCCGCTCGATCTGGAGGTTGAGGGTCTCGGCGTTCTGGAGCGAGAGGGCCGCCTGTTCCGCCAGGGACTGCATGAGCGTCGCCTCCATCTCGGTGAAGCGCCGGTTGTCGACCGGGTTGGCCACCACCAACACCCCGAAGAACCGGTCGCGGAAGGTCATCGGCACCGCGATCACCGAGCGGACGACGAGGTTCGGGTCGTCGTGCTTGACGATCGTCGGGTCCGCGGTCGCATCCGCGATCAGCTCGGCGCGGCCGGTCGCGGCCACCCGCCCGATGATCCCCTCCCCCACCGGGAACTCCTCGGAGCGGAGCACCTGCTCCAGGAACTTGGCGCGGGTCGCCAGCTTCGCCTTCACGTGGTCGGCCACCGGCCGGTGCGGCGGAAAGAGGCCCTCGACCGCCACGCCCCGCATCGTGTTCTGCGGGGTGCGCTCAAAGATGGCGGCGCACAGGGCGTCGGTGCAGAGGATCGAGGCGTGGACGATCCGCTGGTGCAGCTCCTGGCGGGACAGGCCCTCGCCGAGGGCCTCGGCCATCAGGTGCATGAAGTCGAGCGCCCGCTGGCGGTTGTGGACTGCCCGGCCCCGCAGTTCCTCGCGCTCGTCGGACTCCGCCCGCACCCGGTAAAGGGCGACCCCGAGGCCGCCCACGGCCACGAGCAGAATCACGATAAGGAGGGGGAGCATCAAGGGACCGCCGGTCCGACCGGCCAGGTCCGGCCAGTAAGCAGCAGACTTCAGCCCTGCTCAACGCGGTTCTTCATGAACACGAGAACGTCCTGGAACTTGCGGCGGTTGTCCTCGTCCGCGCTGACGAGGTTCTCGTGCGCCTCGAGGACGAGGCGCGCCGTGTCGAGCTCGGTGCGGTCGCCGCAGACCAGGGGTGCCGCCCGGTCGTCGCCGGGCAGGGGCGCGTCGCTCGCGTCCACCGTCAGCAGCTTGTGCAGGCCGAGGTTGCGGACGAGCTCGAGGTTGCGCTGGCCCATCCGGGTCAGCACCACGCTCCCCTTGGGATTCGCCTTGCGGAGCTCGAGGGCGAAGCCCGCGAGCACCCCGAGGAAGGTGCTGTCCATGCTGGTGCAGCGCAGGAAATCGATCACGAAGCGCCGCTTCCCGGACCTGACCATCTGGGTCACGAAGTCGCGCAGGCAGGCGCTGTTCAGGAAGCAGGCGCGTCCCTCAATGCGGATCACCACCGGGTCGGAATAGGCATCGACCAGGTAGACCGGCTTGGCCGTCTCGGAAATCACGTGGCAGCAAGGATTTGTCGCAGGACGTAGGGGAGGATTCCGCCATGCTGGTAGTAGTCGATCTCGATGGGGGTATCGATCCGGCACCGCACCGGAACGTCGAGGGTTTCGCCACCCTTGCGGGTGACATGAAGTTTGAGGTCCTGCTGGGGCTTGAGGCCGGCGCCGAGGCCGAGGACGTCGTAGGTTTCGGAGCCGTCGAGGCCCAGGGTGGCCGCCGTGGTACCGTCCTTGAACTGCAAGGGGAGCACGCCCATGCCGACCAGGTTGCTCCGATGGATGCGCTCGAAGCTCTGGGCCACGACGGCCCTCACCCCGAGCAGGTTCGTGCCCTTGGCGGCCCAGTCGCGGGACGAGCCCGTGCCGTACTCCTGACCGGCCAGGATCACCAGCGGGACGCCCCGCTGGTGGTACTGGGCGGCGGCATCGAAGATCGACAGCCGGGTGCCCTCGGGCTGGAGGAGCGTGTCGCCGCCCTCGGCGCCCCCGAGCATCAGGTTCTTGATCCGGACGTTCGCGAACGTGCCGCGGGTCATCACCCGGTCGTTCCCGCGGCGCGAGCCGTAGCTGTTGAAGTCCTCGTAGGCGACGCCGGCGTCGAGCAGGAACTTGCCGGCCGGGGAGGACTTCTTGATCGAGCCGGCGGGCGAGATGTGGTCGGTGGTGACCGAGTCGCCGAAGATGCCGAGGGCGCGCGCCCCCTTGAGCTCGGCGAGCTTGGCCGGCTGCATCGCGAAGTCGGTGAAGAACGGCGGCTCCTGGATGTAGGTCGACTTCGGGTCGAAGGCGTAGGTGTCCCCGGCCGACGACGGGATCTCGTTCCACTTCGGGTTCTGCGCGGCGAAGTCGGCGTAGAGCTTCTGGAAGACCTCGGGGTGGAGCGCCGACTGCATGAGGTCGCGGACCTCTTGGAGCGTCGGCCAGATGTCGGCCAGGAACACGTCCTTGCCGTCCGTGCCCTGCCCGAGCGGCTCGCTCGCCATGTCGATGTCGACCCGACCGGCCAGCGCGAACGCCACGACCAGCGGCGGCGACATGAGGAAGTTGGCCTTCACGTTCTGGTGCACCCGCGCCTCGAAGTTGCGGTTGCCCGAGAGCACGGAGGCGGCCACCAGGTCGCCCTTCACGATTGCGTCCTCGATCGGCGCGGCGAGCGGGCCGGAATTGCCGATGCAGGTCGTACAGCCGTAGCCCACCGTCTGGAACCCGAGCCGGTCGAGAAAGGGCTGGAGCTTGGTGCGGTCCAGGTAGTCGGTCACGACCCGCGAGCCGGGGGCGAGCGAGGACTTGACCGCTGGGTTGACCGTGAGGCCGCGCTCGACCGCCTTCTTGGCGAGGAGGCCGGCGGCCAGCATGACCGACGGGTTCGAGGTGTTGGTGCAGCTCGTGATCGCCGCGATGACGACGCTGCCGTGCCCGAGGTGGGCCGAGCCGCGACCATTCAGCGACACGGCGCCGCCGGCGGTCGCGAAGTCCTCGGCCTTCTTGCCGAAGCCGTTCTCGGACACGGGGCGCGAGAACGAGCCCACGAACTCCTGCTTGAGCTTCGGCAGCTCGATCCGGTCCTGGGGCCGCTTCGGGCCGGCGACGCTCGGCACCACCGTGCCGAGGTCGAACTCGATGTCCTGCGAGTAGTCGATCTGGCCTTTCTCCGGGATGCCCCAGAGGCCCTGCGCCCTGTAGTAGGCCTCGTAGAGCGCCACGTGCTCGGCCGGACGGCCGGTGCCGCGCAGGTAGGCCGTGCACTCGCCGTCGACCGGGAAAAAGCCCATGGTGGCGCCGTACTCCGGAGCCATGTTGGCGATCGTCGCGCGGTCGACGACCGGCAGCGCGCGGGCGCCCGGACCGTAGAACTCGACGAACTTGCCGACCACCTTCGCCTTGCGCAGGAGCTGCGTGACGGTGAGCGCCAGGTCGGTGGCGGTCACGCCCTCGCGGAGGGCCCCGGTCAGGTGGACGCCCACCACGTCGGGGGTGAGGAAGTAGACCGGCTGGCCCAGCATGCCGGCCTCCGCCTCGATGCCGCCGACGCCCCAGCCGACGATGCCGAGCCCGTTGATCATGGTGGTGTGGGAATCGGTGCCGACCAGCGTGTCCGGATAGTAGACCCCGGCGGCGTCCTTCAGGATGCCCTTGGCCAGGAACTCGAGGTTCACCTGGTGGACGATGCCGATCCCCGGTGGCACGACCTTGAAGGTCTCAAAGGCCTGCATGCCCCACTTGAGGAACTGGTAGCGCTCGCGGTTGCGGGTGAACTCGATCGCGAGGTTCTTGGCCAGGGCCTCGGCGTTGCCGGCAAAGTCCACCTGGACGGAGTGGTCGACCACGAGGTCGACCGGCACCAAGGGCTCGATCACCTTGGGATTCTTGCCCGCGCGGGCGACGGCCGAGCGCATGGCGGCCAGGTCCACGAGCAGCGGCACCCCGGTGAAGTCCTGGAGCACGATGCGGGCGACCACGAAGGGAATCTCCTCGGTCCGGGCGGCCTTGGGCTGCCAGGTGGCAAGCGCCCGCACCGCGTGCTCGGTCACCCGCTTGCCGTCGAGGTTGCGCAGGAGGGACTCGAGGACCAGCCGGATCGAGACCGGCAGCCGGGAGACGTCCAGGCCTCCGGCGGCCAGCGCGGGGAGCGAATGGAAGCCATGCCCGGCGCCGTTCGACTGGAAGGTCTGCCGGGTGCGGAAGGGGGACGAGTAGGTGCTCATGGCGGCCGGGCTTTATTTGGCGAGCGCCGCCTTGATCGCGGTGAAGTTGGGCAGGTCCTTCGGGGTCGCGGTCTGCTCGGCGTAGAGGACGGTGCCGTCGAGTCCGATGACGAAGGCGGCCCGCGCGCTCGTGTCGCCGATGCCGGACAGGCCGGGGAAGAGGACGTCGTAGGCCTTGGCGACTTTCTTGTCCAGGTCGCTGAGCAGCGTGACCTCGATCTTGCTTTCCTTCGCCCAGGCCCGCTGCGCAAACGGGCTGTCGACGCTGATGCCGTAGACCTCGGCGTTCAGGCCGGCATAGTCGCCCAGGCCTCCGGTGACACTGCACATCTCCTGGGTGCAGACGCCGGTGAAGGCCAGCGGGAAGAAGAGCAGCAGGGTCTGCCTCTTCCCAAAGTTGTCGGACAACCTCACGTCCTTGAGCCCGTCGGCGGCCGCCGACTTGAGCGTGAAATCCGGGGCCTTGGTTCCAAGGGCAATGGGCATGGTGGTGGGTGAGACGGAAAACGGGTGCCGTGGATCTGCGTCCCCCTTGGGGACCGGCATGAAGGGAGGACAACGTTGTGACAGGCGGGCGTGCTCCGCAAATCGTTTTTTCCATCCCCTTGCCGGGCAGCAACAAAATCCCTTGCCGCGGCCGCCCCGGGGGGCTTTTTCAAGGGACCCCCATGACCATCCTCGAAGAGCTCCAGTGGCGCGGCCTGGTCGCGGACGGCACCGACCTCCCCGCGCTCGGCGCGCGCCTGGCGGCCGGCCCCCTCGGCGTCTACTGCGGCTTCGACCCAACCGGCGATTCGCTCCATGTCGGCCACCTGGTGGGCCAGCTCACCCTGCGCCGCTTCCAGCTGGCCGGGCACCGGCCGATCGCACTGGCCGGCGGCGCAACCGGCATGATCGGCGACCCTTCCGGCAAGTCGGCGGAGCGCAATCTCCTCTCCCGCGAGCGGCTCGACCAGAACCTCGTCAGCATCAAGGGCCAGCTGGCGCGGATCCTGGACTTTGAGTCGGCCTCCAACCCGGCCCGGATGGTCGACAACGCTTCCTGGACCGCCGGCGTCAGTTACCTCGATTTCCTCCGCGACGTAGGCAAGCACTTCTCGGTCAACATGATGGTCGCCAAGGACAGCGTGCGGTCGCGCATGGAGGGCGACCAGGGCATCAGCTACACCGAATTCAGCTACATGCTCCTCCAGGCGCATGACTTTTATCAGTTGCGCAAGGACTTCGCCTGCGAGCTCCAGGTCGGCGGCTCCGACCAATGGGGCAACATCACGGCGGGCACCGACCTGATCCGCAAGAAGCTAGGGGTGGCCGCCTGGGGCCTCACCTTCCCGCTGATCACCAAGGCCGACGGCACCAAGTTCGGGAAGACCGAGGATGGGGCGGTGTGGCTGGACCCGAAGAAGACGACCCCGTACCGGTTCTACCAGTTCTTTGTGAACACCGAGGACGCAATGGTGCCCGCCTACCTGCGCAAGTTCACGCTGCTGCCGGTGGCGGAGATCGAGGCGCTCGAGGCAGCCCACGCCGCCAATCCGGCAGCTCGCACGGCCCACAAGGCCCTGGCCCGCGAGGTGACGACGATCGTGCACGGTCGGTCCGCCTGCGCCGACGCGGTCAAGGCGAGCGAAATCATGTTCGGCGGAGGGCTGGACGGCATCACGGCGGAGCTCTTCGCCGACGTGGCGGGCGAGATCCCGACCAAGGCCCTCGAGCGGGCCAGGCTCGAGGGCGCCGGCACCGGCGTCGTCGATCTCCTGGTGCACAGCGGCCTCGCGCCCTCCCGCGGCCAGGCCCGCAAGGACATTGAGGGCGGCGGAATCTACCTGAACAACCTCCGGGTCGCCGAGGCGGCCCGGGCGGCCACCGCCGCCGACCTGCTCTTCGGCCAGTACCTGCTGCTCCGCAAGGGCAAGCGCACCTACGCCCTCCTGCGGCTCGAGTGAAACTATCGGCCGGGAGGGACGCGGTTCAGCGGCTGGTCCCAAACCTCCGGTCGACCTTACCTAGAAGAACATCGCCTCGGCGAGCGCGGCCTCGGGCGAGAGCAGCTTCACCGGTGCCGGCATCGTGGTCGCGCCAGTGCCGAAGTCGGCCTTGAACTCCGAGTGGCCGGCCTCGAAGTCCGCACGCCAGGCAAACGCCCGGCCGCTCGGATACTTGAACGTGAGCGCGAGTTCGCGGTCCTTGAAGGTCGTCCCGGGAGCCAGTTTGCTCGGGTAGTCGGCGGCGCCGCAGGCGGCCAGGCGGTTGTTGACCCATTCGAGGAGGACGCGGCCCTCAGCCTCCAGACTGGCGCCGTGCTCAAGCGTGACTCCGCCCAGGGTTCCCCCGACCGCCTGCGCCGGGTAGCGGCTCAGGAACTGGCCGATCGACTGGCGGACGGCGAGCAGGCGGGCGAAGGCGAGATCGCGGACGTTCTCCGGGCGGGGCCACGCGTAGCCGATCGTGTCCGGCGGGGCGGTGGCGGTGTCGATCAGGACCCGGCGAGCGTTGGTCAGCAGGTAGCGGTAGTCCGCGAGCTTCGCGGCCTGGCTGAAGCGGTGGGCCCAGTAGTAGAGCGGCAGGTCGGTGGAGAGGCAGATCGAGACCTGGCTCTCCAATTGGATGCGCGCTGCCCGCGGGTAGCTCAGCATCACGAACTCGCAGCAGCGGGTGTCGTCCCGGGTCTTCCCGATCGAGCACTCGCCGTAGACCTTGGCCCGCATCTCGGACTGCCCGCTCTCCTTGGACAGCGGGCAGAGGACCACCACCCGGCTGGGGTATCGCTTGGAGAAACGGACCGCGATGTCGAACTGGCGGACCGCGTCCTCCGGGTCGGTGTTGAGCCCCAGGTGCAGGACGAAGTTTACCTGCGTCGCCTTGGCGTGGTCGGCATCGGGCGCCGGCTTGCCTTCCGACTTGGCGCCGGACCACATCTGGGCCAGGCCCTGCGAAATGGAGCCGACCGGGACCTCAATCCCGGGGAGCGCGTCAAAGATGCCAAGCATGGCGGGCGAGGACGGCGCGCTCAAGGCTGGCGCCAGACGTGGCCGCGGGAGGTCAGCAGCTTGTCGGCGCCCTCCGGCCCCCACGAGCCCGCCGGATAGGACTCCATGCCCTCGCGCCCCTGCGATTTCCAGAAGTTGAGCACGGGAGTGTAGAGGCTCCATGACTCCTCGGCCTCGTCGCCGCGGATGAACAGCGTGCCGTCCCCGATCATCGCGTCGAGGACCAGCCGCTCATAGGCCTCCGGGGTGTTGGAGCCGAAGGTGGTCGAGTAGCGGAAGCTCATCTTCACCGGTTGGGTGCGGGTGTCCAGGCCCGGGACCTTGGCGTTCAGGATCAGGCTCAGGCCCTCGTCGGGCTGGATCTGGAAGGAGAGCGTGTTGGCGGCGAGGTTGAAGCCGTCCTTCTGCGCGAAGATGGTGCCGGGTGGGCGCTTGAACTGGATCGCGATCTCGGAGACGCGCCGCGGCATCCGCTTGCCCGAGCGCAGGTAGAAGGGCACCCCCTGCCAGCGCCAGTTGTTGATCGAGAGCCGGATGGCGGCGTAGGTCTCGGTGTTCGAGGCCGCCGCGATGCCCGTCTCCTGCAAGTAGCCGGGCACGTTCTTGCCGGCGATCATGCCGGCGGTGTACTGGGCCCGGGCCACGTCGGCGTCCGGTCCGAGGCTGATGGCCTGGACCGCCTTCAGGACCTTCACCTTCTCATCGCGCAGCGCCTCGGCCTCGAAGGAGCCCGGCGGCTCCATCGCGGTCAGCGCCAGCAGCTGGGTGGTGTGGTTCTGGATCATGTCCCGCAGGCAGCCGCTCTCGTCGTAGTAGCCGGCGCGGGTGCCGACCCCGAGGTCCTCCGCCACCGTGATCTGCACGCTGTCGATGTAGTTGCGGTTCCAGATCGGCTCGAAGATCGAGTTGGCGAAGCGCTGGACCAGCAGGTCCTGCACCGTCTCCTTGCCCAAGTAGTGGTCAATTCGATACACCTGGTTCTCCTGGAACACCGAACGCAGCTCGGCGTTCAGGGCCCGGGCCGAGTCCAGGTCCTTGCCGAAGGGCTTCTCGATGATCACCTTCGAATGGTGGGGCTTGCCGAGGTACCGGCCCCCGAGGCCGCTCGCCCCGAGGTTCTCGATGATGGGGAAGAAGACCGAGGGCGGGGTCGAGATGTAGAACATCGACTGCACCTCGCTGCCGATCTTGGCCTCGATGCCCTTGATGTGGGCAGCCAGGCGGTCGAAGCCCGCTTTCTCGTCGTATCCCCCGGAGACATACGAAGTGGTGGCGGCGACCTTGCCCCAGACCGCCGGGTCCAGCTCGCGCCGGGAGAAGTCCTTGATCGCCTTCTCCGCGACCCCGCGGAATTCCTCGTCCGGGATGGGCTTGCGACCGTAGCCGACGAGGTGGAAGTCGGCCGGCAGCAGGTTGTCGTAGCCGAGGTTGTAGATCGCCGGGATCAACTTGCGAGCCGTGAGGTCGCCGGAGGCGCCAAAGATCACGACGACGGTGGGGGGTGCCCCGCGGTGCTTGCTCAGCCCCTGCAGAAACGGGTGTCTTTCGGAGTCGGCCATGAGAAACGGGATTTTTTGGCAATGGCGCGGCTAGGCAAGGGAAATGGAGCCGGCCCGGCAACTTGGGACCGGTTTGTCGTTGCCGCAAGACTTAGCCTCGGGCATTTTGGACTTTCCGGTTATGGCTTCCCCTTCGATCGCGACGTCGCTCCGGCGCTCACTCCTGATCAAGATCATCTCGAAGCCGCAGCCGAGCCGCGAGGACGTGGCCTCGGTGATCGAGCTGACCGCCTCCAAGGTGGTCGAGGCGCTGCAGGCTCAGTCGATGACGCTCTATATGGTCGAGGGCAACGACATCGCCTTCAAGCACGTCTATTACTCCCCGACGCTCTGGGGCGGCGACGCCAAGAAGGAGGCCAAGTTCAAGGAGATGGAGGGGAAACTGCTGGCGCTCAAGATCCCGGTCGGCACCGGCGTCGTCGGCAAGGTGATCCAGTCCGGCGAGCCCCTCTTCTTCCAGAACACGGAGAGCCAGGCGCCGATGATGACCACGATGGCCCGGACCACGGGTTTCGAGGTCAAGTCGATGCTGACCGTGCCGCTGAAGACGACCCTGACGCTCGGCGCCATCCAGACGCTCAACAAGGAGTTCTCGGCCGGAACCAATGGCGAGTTTACCGACGCGGACCTGAAGCTTCTTACGGAGGTCGCCGAGTACTCGGCCGCGCTCATCCACCGGATGGTCGACCCGAAGTTCCAGCTGACCCCGGATGACACCGCCCGCTTCGTCTCCCGGCTGACCGACCTGCCGCTGATCACGAAGATCGAGGACCTGGAGATCGACGAGACGCTGGTCCAGATGACGGGCGACGCCCTGATCCGCCGCGAGGGCATTTTCCCCCACAAGTCCCTCGGACCCGGTGCGGTCGGCGTCGTGATGATGAACCCGCTCGACTACGCGAAGCGCGAGTCGTTCTCGCAGGCGACCGAGCTGCGCATCGACGAGGTCAAGGTGGCCTCGGCCACCCTCTTCGAGGCGCTGGTGACCAAGTTCTTCAAGGGCTCGAAGGCGACGGGACCGGACGAGGTCGACATCGGCGCAGTCACCAAGGCGATCAGCGAGGAGTACGAGAGTGATTCCGCGCTGGCGGGGGACCTGAAAGGCGACCTGGAGAGCGAGGATTCGGCCCCGATCATCCAGCTGGCCAACCGCATCGTCGAGGACGCCTACATCTGCGGGGCCTCCGACATCCACATCGAGCCGATGGAGAAGGACCTGCTCGTCCGGTACCGGATCGACGGCCTGTGCCAGGAGAAGCTGCGCCTGCCAAAGCAGGTCGCGACCGGCCTCGTCACGCGCCTGAAGATCATGTGCAACCTGGACATCTCGGAGCGCCGGCTGCCGCAGGACGGTCGCATCGTCTTCAAGAAGTACACGAAGAAGAACATCGACATCGATCTCCGCGTCGCCACCGGGCCAATGAATTTCGGCGAGAAGGTGGTCATGCGCATCCTCGACAAGCAGAAGTCGACGCTGCCGCTCACCGCCCTGGGGTTTTCGGACGAGAACCTCGCCCGCTACCGGGAGTGCATCCGCCAGCCCTACGGCATGATCCTGCACTGCGGGCCGACCGGGTCGGGCAAGTCCATGACCCTCTACTCCGCCCTGGCCGAGGTGAACACCCCGGACATGAACATCCAGACGGCCGAGGACCCGATCGAGTACACCCTCCCGGGCCTCAACCAGATGCAGATGAACCGGCAGATCGGCCTCACCTTCGCCCGGGCGCTGCGCTGCTACCTGCGCATGGATCCGGACGTGATCCTCGTGGGCGAGATCCGCGACGAGGAGACGGCCGGCATCGCCGCCGAGGCGGCGCTGACCGGGCACCTCCTGGTCTCGACCCTGCACACCAACGATGCGCCCTCCACCGTCACCCGCCTGACGGAGATGGGCATCGAGCCCTTCAACATCTCGGCCTCCCTCGTCTGCGTCTGCGCCCAGCGCCTGCTGCGCCGCGTCTGCAAGAACTGCAAGATGCCGTACGAGCCGGTGGGCCGGGAGAAGGAGATCATGGAGAAAGCGCTCGGCTGGAGCGGCCAGATCTTCAAGCCGAACCCGCAGGGCTGCCCGGTTTGCAACGGCCAGGGCTACAAGGGCCGGGTGGGGATTCACGAGCTCATGGTCAACAACGAGCAGCTGACCGAGGCGATCAACAAGGAGCTGGAGGTCGCCGAGCTGAAGCGGGTCGCCATGAAGTCGGGGATGAAGACCCTGCACCAGGACTCGATGCTCAAGGTTAAGCTGGGCCTCACGACGGTGGAGGAGGCCCTGGCCAACGTCCCGCCCGACCTGATCCTGTAGAGACCGGCCGGCCGCGATGTCCCCCGTCCTCCCCTACAAGATCGCGGTCCTGGTCTTCCTCGAGAACCCCGCGGGCGAACAGCTGCTCCTCCTGCGGGCCAAGCCCCCAAATCTCGGGGTTTGGAGCCCGATTGGCGGAAAGCTGGAGATGGCAACCGGGGAATCGCCCTTCGAGTGCGCCGTCCGCGAGACCCGCGAGGAGACTGGACACGAGGTGGCGGCCGCGGACTTGCACCTCTTCGCCATCATTGCCGAGAAGGCCTACGAGGGCGAGACCCACTGGCTCCTCTTCCTCTTCCGCTGCCGCAAGGCGCTGGCGGCGCTCCCGCCCGACATGGCGGAGGGCAAGTTTGGATTCTTCTCGCGGGAGGAGATCAGCGCACTGCCCATCCCCGAGACCGACCGGCGGGCGCTTTGGCCCACTTATGACCAGTACCGCGACCGTTTTGTCATGCTGAAGGCCGACTGCCGGCCCGGCCTGCCGGTGAAGGTCGAGGTCGAGCAAATCACGCCGGAGCCCTGAGACCCGCGAAGGCGCTGGCCGCTCATTTGGGCCCCTCCCGGTTCCCGGGCCCGTTGCTTCACCGCAGTCAGCGTCGTCCCGCCGGGGTCCGCGGCGTGGAACGCCTCCGGATTCGTCGTTTCGGCGCCTCCCTTCCCGGCGGCCGGCTGAAAACCACGCTTGATTTCCGGGCGGACCGGCTGGAAACTCACTCTTTCCACGCACTGATGAGCAAGAAAACAAGCGCCTCCGCCGTCAGCCCCAGCGATCCCGGAACCGGTCAGACGGACTATGCGGGCGCACCCATCAACGCCAGCCTGTCGGCCGACCAGAAGATCGGCCTGTTCCGGCTCATGGTTCGGATCCGCCGGTTCGAGGAGCGCAGCCTGCGCGCCTACCAGGCCAAGAAGATCGGCGGCTTCCTCCACCTCTACATCGGCCAAGAGGCGGTCGCGGTCGGCTGCTGTTCCCTGATGGGCAAGAACGACCACGTAATCACCGCGTACCGCGACCATGGCCATGCCATTGCCGTCGGGATGGAGCTCAACCCCCTGATGGCCGAGCTCTACGGCAAGGTGACCGGCTGCTCCAAGGGCAAGGGCGGCTCGATGCACTTCTTCGACCCTTCCCGCAACTACTGGGGCGGCCACGGCATCGTCGGCGGGCAGGTCCCGCTCGGGGCCGGCTTGGCCTACGGCCTGAAGTACCAGGGCCTGAAGGGCGCCTGCATGACCTTCATGGGCGACGGCGCCGTCAACCAGGGCTCGGTCCACGAGGCTTACAACCTGGCGGCCCTCTGGGACCTGCCGGTGGTGTTCGTGATCGAGAACAACGGCTACTCGATGGGCACCAGCCAGGCCCGGTCTTCCGCCGGTGAACTGGCGAAGCGGGCCGAGGCCTATGGGATGGCCTGGGGCACCTGCGACGGCCACGACCTTTACGAGGTCCGGGCCTTCATGGCGAAGTACCTCGAGGCGGCCCGAACCAAGAGCAAGCCGGCGGTGGTCGAGATCCGCACCTACCGCTACCGCGGCCACTCCGTTGCCGACCCGGACAACACCTACCGCGCCAAGACGGAGATCGAGGAGTACCGCAACACCAAGGACCCGATCCAGGTGTTCCAGAACAAGCTCCTCGCCGAGAAGGTCCTGGACCAGGCCGTGGTTGAGAAGATCGACGGCGAGGCACGGGCCGAAGCCGACGTCTCGGCTGACTTCGCCGAGGCGAGCCCCTTCCCGACCGTCGAGGACATCCAGAAGGACGTGTACTGGGAGTCCGACAACCCGGCCGAGCGCAAATCCGGCGGCCGCCTCTTCTTCAACTGACCATGCCCGTCATCCAATACCGCGAGGCCATCCGCCAGGCCCTGGCCGAGGAGCTCAACCGCGATGCCAACGTCGTCGTGCTCGGCGAGGAAGTCGGCCAGTTTCATGGCGCCTATAAGGTGACGGAGGGCCTGCTGGAGAAGTTCGGGCCCAAGCGCATCGTCGACACCCCGATCAGCGAGGCCGGCTTCATCGGGATGGGGATCGGCGCCTCGATGCTCGGCGTCCGCCCGGTGATCGAGCTCATGTTCTGGTCATTCTACTCGGTCGCCTTCGACCAAATCCTGAACAACGCCGCCAACGTGCGCTATATGTCCGGCGGCCAGATCCACTGCCCGATCGTGATCCGCGGGCCGGCCAACGGCGGCACCAACGTCGGCGCCACCCACTCCCACACCCCGGAGAACGTGCTCGCCAACCACCCGGGCGTGAAGGTGGTGGTGCCTGCGACCCCCTATGACGCCAAGGGCCTGCTCAAGTCGGCCATCCGTGACAACGACCCGGTCATGTTCCTGGAGAACACCATCCTCTACGGCGACAAGGGCGAAGTCCCGGCCGAGGACTACCTGATCCCGCTCGGCAAGGCGGACGTGAAGCGCGAAGGCACCGACCTGACGATCGTCAGCTACGGGCGCCCGGTCATCCTGTCCCTGGCGGCGGCCCACCTGCTGCAGCAGGAGCACAACATTTCCGTCGAGGTGGTCGACCTGCGCTCCATCCGCCCGCTCGACATCGACACCGTCCTCGCCTCCGTCCGAAAGACCCACCGGGTCCTGATCGTCGAAGAGCAGAAGCCCTTCTGCGGCGTCGGGGCCCAGTTGGCCTACATGATTCAGAGCGAGGCCTTTGACGAGCTGGACGCGCCGATCGCACGGCTGTGCACCATCGATGCTCCTTCGATCTACAGCCCGCCGGTCGAGACCGAGCAGCTCCCGAACCCGCAGCGGATCCTGAAGGCCGTGATCGAGGTTCTCGACTAGTCGCCCCCCTCCCATGGCCAACATCATCGAGATGCCGAAGCTCTCCGACACCATGACGGTGGGCACCCTCGTCAAGTGGCTGAAGAAGGAGGGCGACGCCGTGAAGACCGGCGACATGCTGGCCGAGGTCGAGACCGACAAGGCCACGATGGAGCTGGAGAGCTTCTTTGACGGCACGCTGCTGAAGATCTTTGTGCAGCCGGGCGCCCAGGTGCCGCTCGGCGCGGCCCTCTGTGCGATCGGCAAGGCCGGTGAGGCCGTGGACGCGCCCGCCGCGAAGGCGCCGGACGCCCCGCCGGCCAAGCCGGCCTCCGCCGAGGCGGCCCCGGCTCCCGCGCCGGCCCCAGCCCCGGCCCCAGCAGCGGCGTCGCCGGCT
>Ga0302314_10007327_pt1 | contig 19836 bp, 18 predicted proteins | sample III_Palsa_N2_3_FD_200533 | JGI IMG/M metagenome (GOLD analysis project Ga0302314, IMG submission 200533) | Peat permafrost microbial communities from Stordalen Mire near Abisko, Sweden - III_Palsa_N2_3 | ecosystem: Environmental > Terrestrial > Soil > Palsa > Peat permafrost | place: Sweden...
GATCGGCTCCTCGCTCAGGTAGAAGCGGATCATCTCCGGCACGTAGTGGTAGATCGCCTTGTCGTCGGCCACGCCGGTGCCGATCGCGTTGGCGATCGCGACCGTGCCGGCGCGGTAGGCACGCACAAGGCCGGGAACTCCGAGCACCGAATCCGGACGGAACTCGAGCGGATCGATGAAGTCGTCGTCGAGCCGGCGGTAGATCGTGTGCACGCGCTGCAGCCCGGCGGTGGTGCGCATGTAACAGACGGCGTCGCGGACGACAAGGTCCGAAGCCTCAACCAATTCGACGCCCATCTCGCGGGCGAGGAAGGCGTGCTCGAAGTAAGCGCCGTTGAGCGGTCCCGGGGTCCAGACGACCACCGTCGGCGTCTCGTTGCCCGCGGGCGCGACGGCGCGCAACGCGTCGAGCAACAGCGACGGGTAGTTGTTGACCGGTCGCACGCGGTGTCCCGCGAACAGCTCGGGCACCAGTCGCGTCATCGCCAGGCGGTTCTCCAAGACGTAGGAGATCCCTGAGGGCGTGCGCACGTTGTCCTCGAGTACGCGCCAGCTGCCGTCTCCGGCCCGCACCAGGTCACAGCCGCAGATGTGTGTGTAAACCCCGCCAGGGGCCCGGATGCCGTGCACCGGACGCTGAAAACTGGGGCGGCTGACGATCAGCGACCACGGCACGATCCCGGCACGGACGATCTCACGAGCGTGGTAGACGTCGTCCACAAAAGCGTTCAATGCCCGGATCCGTTGTGCCAACCCGCGCTTGATCACAGTCCACTCTTGCGCGGTCAAGACACGCGGTACGAGGTCCAGCGGGAACGGCCGATCGCGACGCTCGCCGTCAGTACCGGCCACCTCGAAGGTGATGCCCTGCTGCATGAAAATCGCGTCGCGGCGGCGTCCGGCCTCCTGCAGCGCACCCGCTCCGAGCCGCTCCAGCGCTTCGATCAGGGCGGTGACGTGCGGTTGGGCCGAGCCGTCGGCCCGTATCAGCTCGTCCCACGAGCCGGCCGGAATCGTGTACCCGTCGATCAGGTTCTCCCCGCTCACTGTGAGTAGCTTATGGCCGTTCACACGCTCCGTACCACCGTCTTCCGGCTAATCCAATGAGTCCCCAGTTAGCCACTTGGACAAACGCGTTCCGCGCTCCGGGGCGGCGAGCGCCGCGTCAGCGGTACGCGGCCCGGGCTGCGAGTGCCGTGAGCGCGGTGCCGATTTGAGCGCGGATCTCGGGATCGACGATTGTGCCTTCAGGCCCGACGGCGTGTCGGGGCACCGGGATCTGGCGGCAGGCCTGCTCGACGATCTCAGCGTCGACGTAGCCCAGCACCTTGCGTAGCGAAGCGTGGGCGTCTGCGGCGCCGGTTGGCGAGCCCGAGCCGTTGAACCAGGCGGTCGGCTTGCCGTTCAGGCACCCGTCTCCCACGGTCCATTCGAGCAGGTTCTTCAGTGACCCGGGCACTGCACCGGCGTACTCCGGCGTGCAGATCAGCAGCGCGTCCGCCTGCGCTATCTGCGCCCGCAGTTTCGCAACCGCCGGGTGGACAGGCTGGCCTTCAAGGTCGTTATCGGGGTTGAAGTGCGGTAGCTCCGCCATACCGTCGTAGAGCACCGCATTGACGCCGTCGAGCTCCAATGCAGTGCGTAGGACCGCTGTGTTGGTGGAGCCGCTGCGCAGACTGCCTGAGATCAACAGGGTGTGAGCGGCGCCGGACATCGAAGTAGCAGCGTAGTGCCCTGGTCCTGACCCTTTACGCTGCATGGAAGATGCGGGTTCTGATCACAGGGTCGGCCGGAATGCTCGGTGTCGACGTAAAAACTGCGGCCCTGGCGGCGGGCCATGAGGTCGCCGCGCTCAAGCGCGCCGACCTCGACATCAGCGACCTCGCCGCCGTTGAGGCGGCCGTCGCCGATGTAGCGCCCGAGATCGTCATCAACTGCGCCGCCTACACCAAGGTCGACGACGCCGAAGCTGACGGGCGCGACGCCGCGCACCTGATCAACGGAGTCGCCCCCGGGTATCTGGCCGGCGCCGCAGCGATGGCCGGCGCCTGGATCGTGCACGTCTCCACGGACTACGTCTTCGACGGGACCAAGACCACCGGCCCCTACCTTGAGTCCGACGCGACCGCGCCACAGTCGGTTTACGGGGCCTCGAAGCTCGAGGGCGAGCTGGCGGTCGCGCAGGCGGCGCCGCTCTCACACACGATCGTGCGCAGCTCCTGGCTGTTCGGAAACCACGGCAGCTGCTTCCCGGCGACGATGCTGAAGCTCGCCTCCACCCGCGATTCGCTTTCAGTCGTGAACGACCAGCGCGGCTGTCCGACTTTCACCCCGGACCTGGCGATGGCGCTGCTGGCGGTCGCTTCGCAGCAGCTCTTGGGCGTCGTGCACATCGCCGCCGGGGGTGACTGCAGTTGGTATGAGTTCGCGCGGGAAACGATCACGCGGGCCGGCCTTGGCGCTGTCGTTTCGCCGTGCAGCACCGCGGAGTTCCCGCGTCCGGCGCCGAGGCCCGCTTACAGCGTCCTGCGCAGCGGCCGCGGCGAAGCGCCAGTCCTGCGGGACTGGCGCGAGGGGCTACGTGAATACCTAGAAGCCCGGGATTCGACCGAGGTGCAGGCCTGATGAAGCTGCTAGTCACCGGCGGGGCCGGCTTCATCGGCTCCAACTTCGTTCGCCACGTGGTGCGCGAGCGGCCTGACTGGGAGATCGTGGTCTACGACCTGCTGACCTACGCCGGCGACGCCCGCAACATCGAGGGGCTGGAGCAGGTCAGGCTCGAGCAGGCCGACATCTGCGATGCCGAGCGGCTTGACGCGGCGGTGCGGCTGTCCGACGCGGTCGTGCATTTCGCGGCCGAGTCTCACAACGACAACTCGCTGGACTCACCGTGGCCGTTCGTGCAGACCAACCTGATCGGCACGTATCAGGTGCTGGAGGCGATCCGGCGTCACGGCGTGCGCCTGCACCACATCTCAACTGACGAGGTCTACGGGGATCTGGAGTTGGATGATCCGGCCAAGTTCACTGCGCAGACGCCCTACAACCCGTCAAGCCCGTACTCGAGCACCAAGGCCGGCTCTGACCTGTTGGTGCGCGCCTGGGTACGCAGCTTCGAAGTGCAGGCGACGATAAGCAACTGCTCCAACAACTACGGGCCCTATCAGCACGTCGAGAAATTCATCCCGCGTCAGATCACCGAGGTCCTTGAGGGCCGGCGGCCGAAGCTCTACGGCGCCGGGCAGAACGTGCGCGACTGGATTCACACCGAGGATCACTCGTCCGGAGTGCTGACGATCCTCGAGCGCGGGCAGCTCGGTGAGACCTATCTGATCGGCGCTGAGGGCGAGCAGAACAACAAGGACGTGGTCGAGCTGCTGCTGACGCTGATGGGCCGCGATCCGGGCGACTACGACCATGTCAACGACCGACCGGGTCATGACCTGCGCTACGCGATCGACGCCAGCCGCCTGCGGGACGAGCTCGGCTGGCGGCCGCTCTACCAGGACTTCGAGCGTGGCCTCGCGGCGACCGTCGACTGGTATCGGCAGAACGAGGCCTGGTGGCGCCCGCAGAAGGCGCAGACCGAGGCCAAGTACGAGGTCCTGGGGAGATAGGCGTTCAGTTGGCCGCGTCCGCGTCGTTGGACGCGCTTGAGTCAGAGATCTGCGCCTGCCGCCGCTGCCCGCGTCTGGTGCAGTGGCGGGAGGAGGTGGCGCGCATCAAGCGGGCCGCATTCGCCGATCAGCAGTACTGGGGGCGCCCGGTGCCTGGGTTTGGCGATCCTGCTGCCTCGATCATCGTGCTGGGGCTCGCGCCGGCCGCGCATGGTGCCAACCGCACCGGCCGGATGTTCACCGGCGACCGTTCGGGTGAGTGGCTCTACCGGGCGCTCTGGCGAGCCGGTCTGGCAAGCGCGCCCGCGTCGGTCTCGCGCGACGACGGGCTGGTGCTGAGCGGTTGTTGGATCACGGCCGCGGTGCGCTGCGCACCGCCCGCCAACAAGCCGAGCGTCGAGGAGCGCGACGAGTGCGGTGCCTGGCTCGACGCGGAGCTGGCGCTGCTGCCGTCAGCGCGTGTGGTCGTCTGCCTGGGTGCGTTCGCCTGGGAGGCGGCGCTGCGGCACTTCGGCTCGCCACGACCGAAGCCGAAGTTCGGCCACGGGGCTGAGGTTTTGCTTGCTCCCGGCGTTTCGTCGTCGCCGCGCGGGTCAAGCGATGGACGTTTCCCATCAGATCTGAGGGCAAACGTCCATCACCTCCCGATCACGCTGCTCGCGAGCTACCACGTGAGCCAACAGAACACCTTCACCGGCAAGCTCACCGAGCCGATGCTCGACGCAGTGTTCACGCGTGCCGTGGAACTCGCGAACGGCTGACCTACCGGCGCCGCTTGACGCTCGGCAGCTTGAAGATCCCGCTTCGTTGGATCTGGAAGTGGTCTGACGGGAAATCCTCGTCAGAGAGCGCCGCGACGGTCTGGGCGCTCGCATCGGAGGGATCGAGCCGCGGCAGACCACCCTTCAACACGATCGGGACCCAATCTGCCGCCAGCACCCGCCCGTCAGCTCCCAACCGCACACGCAGGATTGCGCTCTGGCTGAGGATCCCGCCGCCGCCGAGCGTGTGGTAGCCGACGAAGTTGCCGAGCGAGTAGGCGACCATGTGGCCGTGGTAGTCCTCGAGGCCGCGGATCACGTGCGGACCGGAGCCGACCACGAGCGAGGCGCCGGCGTCGATCACCGCGTGCGCAAATGCCCGGGCGTCGCCGCGATCCTCGCCAAGGAAGTACTGCGTGCCGTAGGGCACGTGCGTGTACTGCGGACCTTCGGCGCCGGCGTGGATGATCACCACGACCAAGGCCGCGTGCGCGCGTGCCTGCTTGACCATCGAAACGGCCGTCGCGATGTCAAGCAGGTTGGAGTCGTAGTCGTAGGGCGCGAACCCCAGAAACGCGACCCGGATCCCGTGGGTCGTCAGGTACGTGATCTGTCCCGGGTAGCCGGTCTCGGCCAGACCCGCTCGCTTGAGCGCGGAGACCGTCTCGGCGCGGCCGGAGGCGCCGAAGTCCATCGAGTGGTTGTTGGCCTGATTGACGAGCTTGAAGCCGAGACCGCGCAGCTGGAAGGCGTAACTCGGCGGCGCCTGGAACGCGTAGCAGTCGGTGCCTGTCACAGAGGCGCCGCACTTGGATCCGGAGCTGCCCACCGAGAGCGTGCCCTCAAGGTTGCCGAAGGTGATGTCGGCGTCGCGGAGCTGCTTGGCCACAGGGCGCAACGCGGTCTGGGCGCCGCCCGGCGGCAGCCCGAGCTCGGTGCTCATCGCGATGTCGCCGACCCACTGCAGGGTGACCGATCCACCGGTTGGAATCTGGGGCAACTTGCTCGTGCTTGCCCGCGTACTGTCGGCTCCCGCACTCGCTGAGAGCAGCCACACAACCGCGACAATGACCAGCGTCGCGACCGAACTGCGCAGTGGCCTTTGCGGGGACACGAGGAGCAGGATACGTTCAGCTCGCCGATTGGCGATGATCTGAGACTGAGATGACTGGTGCCGAGACAAACCTCCCTGAAGTAAACATCGCCAGAGAGCCCGAGCTGGCTGAGCTGACCATCGCCGATGCGCCCGAGAGCTGGAGCGCGCTGGGCTTTGACGTCGATCAAGGCAGCATGGATATAGGCATGGTCCGCGTTTGGCTGGGAGCTGCGGGCAAGGGGATCACCTCATGGTCGCTGCGCCGGGTCAACGCCTCCGGCTCAATCGACGGCCTGCCGACGACGGCGCCACGGATGGTGGTGCCGCCGCCCTTCCACACGCACCCCAACGGTGCGACCGGCATCGACCACGTGGTTGTGGTGACGCCGGACTTCGACCGCACTTCGGCCGCCTTGGCCAAGGCCGGCGTCGAACTGCGGCGCGACCAGTTCACCGAGGGCCGTGGGCGCCTCGGCTTCCGCCGGATCGGCCCCGCGATCCTGGAGTTGGCCCATCGGCCGCAGATGGAAGACGAGGACCCGAGGCTCTGGGGCGTCACCTTCGTCGTAATCAGCCTCGATGTCTTGGCAGAGCGACTCGGTGATCTACTCGGCCCGATCGGCCCCGCCGTCCAGCCCGGACGCAAGATCGCCACGCTGAAACGTGAAGCAGGGCTCTCCGTGCCGGTGGCGTTCATGAGCCCCGAGCCACCGTGAGCCTGAGCCCGGGCTGACACCGACGTTGGATCAGAATTGACCGGTCGCTTCAAAAGCTGGTTCAGCTCGTACGGCGAGGTGCTCTCGCAGCGTGATGTGCGTCTGCTCTTCGGCGGTCTGGCAATTTCCACGACCGGCAGCTGGGCTTACAACACGGCGCTGCTCGCGTTCATCTATGAACGCACCCACTCACTCGGATGGATCGGTGCCGCGGGCGTCGCCCGCATGGTCGCGTCGCTACTGCTGAGTCCGTACAGCGGTGTGGTGGTCGAGCGCAGCGACCGCTTCCGCTTGTTGCTCGGCACCAACACGCTTGCCGCCGTCTGGCAGGTCGGTCTCGCGATCACCGCGATCTCCAAAGGCCCGGTGCTGCTGGCGATTGCCTTCTCGGTCCTGACCGCGGCAACGACAGTTTTTGAGAAGCCCGCGGTCGGGGCGACGATGCCGACGCTCGTCTCCGAACGCAACCTTGTCGCAGCCAACGCGCTGCAGTCGACGATCGACAACCTGACCGTGATCGTGGGGCCGGCGATCGGCGCGCTGCTGCTGTTCGCCGCCTCCGCCTCCGTGGTCTTCTTCATCAACGCCGCCAGCTTCCTGTTCGCAGCGCTGACGGTTTCGCAGATCAAGCACCGCACGGCCAAGGTCGACGTCAGCGAGGGTGGGACCGTCGGATTCCTCCAGCAGATCACCGTCGGTATGCGGACGATCCTCGGCGCCCGATCAGCACGGGCGCTGGTGGCGCTGTGTGCGCTCGTCAGCTTCGTCTACGGCACCGACACCGTGCTCTTCATCGGTGTCTCCGCGCAGAAGCTCGGCACTGGCGCCAAGGGCTACGGCTACCTGCTGGTCGGACTTGGCATCGGTGGCGTGCTGATGGCGGCAGCGGTCGACAAGCTCGCATCGCGGTCGCGCCTCGCCTGGGTGATCATCGCCGGCGTCGCCGGTTATTGCCTACCGACGGCGTTGCTGGTCGTGATCCACACGCCCGTCCTGGCGGTGATCGTCGAGGTCTTCCGCGGCGGCTCAACGCTGGTCGTCGACGTGCTCGCGTTCACGGCCCTGCAGCGCGCGACTCCGAACGAGCAACTCGGTCGCGTGATGGGCGTCTTCTGGGCGCTGATCACCGCTGTGATCGCGCTCGGCATGCTGGTCACGCCGCAGATCTCCAGAGCCTTTGGGCTCGACGCCACTCTCTGGATCATGGCGATCGGCCCGTTCCTGCTCGGGCTGTTCGGCCTGCCGGCGCTGCTCTCGGTCGATAGCTCGACCGCCGCGGCAAGCGCCGCCCTGGCACCGCGTGTCGCGTTGCTCGAGCAGCTCGAGATGTTCGCCTCGGCGTCGCGGCCGCTGCTCGAGCGCCTCGCCTCGGTGATGCAGGACCAGAACTTCGCGGCCGGGCTCAAGATCATCACGGAGGGTGCCGCGGCCGACTATCTCTATGTGCTGGTCGAGGGTGAGGTGCAGATCACCGCCAGCGGCGAGTCGGGCGGCCCGGCCAAGCTGATCCGGACGATGCAAGCGCCGGTCTACTTCGGCGAGATCGGCATCCTCGAACACATCCCGCGGACCGCCAACGTGACCGCGCTGGGTGATTGCAAGTGCGCCCTGATCGACGGCGACACGCTGCTCGAGGCGCTCAACGACGCCTCGGCGTCAAGCTCATTGCGAGACAGCGCCAGCAGTCGCTTGGCGGTGACGCATCCGTCGCTACGCTCAGGCGACGATGAGGCAGCCACCTTCGCTGGAAGCCTTTAGCGCCGCCACCCGCGACTGGTTCGCGCGTGCCTTCGACGCGCCGACGCCGGCCCAGGAGCAGGCGTGGCCGGCGATCGCCTCCGGCGATCACGTGCTGCTGGCAGCTCCGACCGGCTCGGGCAAGACGCTGGCCGCGTTTCTCTGGGCGATCGACACGCTCGCATCCGAGCGCGCTCGCTCGGATGCCGACTCGGCGCGGGACGGGCAAACGACCGCTGCGACGGGCCAGCAACGCGGCATCAGCCTGGTCTACATCTCACCGCTGAAGGCGCTCTCCTACGACATCGACCGCAACCTGACGGTGCCGCTGCGCGGGATCGGCGCCGACCTGAAGGTTGCCGTGCGTTCCGGCGACACGCCGCAGAAAGAGCGTCAGGCGATGCTGCGTAATCCGCCCGACATCCTGATCACGACGCCGGAGTCGCTCTATCTGATGCTGACCGGCCAGGCACAGAAGCTGTTCGGCGGAACGCGCTGGTGCATCGTTGATGAGATCCATGCTGTCGCGGCGACCAAGCGCGGCGCCCACATGGCGTTGACGCTCGAACGGCTCACGCAGGTGGCGGGTGGCGAGCTTCAGCGGATCGGCCTCAGCGCCACGCAGAACCCGCTGGCGGAGGTCGCGAAGTTCCTGGTCGGGCCGGGACGCAGCTGCCAGATCGTCGACGCCGGCGTGCGTAAGCCGCTTGACCTCCAGATCCGGGTGCCGGTCGACTCCATGAAGTCACCGGGAGATACACCGGGCGCCGAACTCGACCCGCTGGCCGGTGGCGAGCCGACGCTCAACTCAATTTGGCCTGCGATCTATCCGGAGTTGCTGGCGCTCGTGCGCGAGCACAACTCGACGATCATCTTCGTGAATGCGCGGCGCAGCGCCGAACGCTTGGCGTTGCGACTGAACGAGCTGGCTGCGGCTGACGACGAGGCCGCGGGGCGGGTGGTGGCTGGGGGCGAGGCGGTGGGGACCAGCGAGATCGCCCGCGCCCACCACGGCTCGCTGGCGCGCGAGGAGCGCACGATCGTCGAGGAGCTGCTCAAGTCAGGACAGCTCCCGTGCCTGGTGGCGACCTCCTCACTTGAGCTCGGGATCGACATGGGCGCTGTCGATCTGGTGATCCAGGTCGAGTCGCCGAAGTCGGTCGCGCGCGGGCTGCAGCGGATCGGTCGCGCCGGCCATAACGTCGGCGACGTCAGCGTCGGGCGGATCTTCCCGAAGTTTCGCGCCGACCTTCTGGAGTGCACGGTTGTCACCCGGCGGATGCGCGAGGGCGAGATCGAGCGCACGGTCGTGCCGCGCAACCCGCTGGACGTGCTGGCGCAGCAGGTGGTGGCGATCGCCGCCGCCGTTCCCGAAGAGGATGGGTCGTTGGCGGTCGACGAGCTGTTCGCGCTGGTCACGCGGACCTACTCATATTCCGAGCTCAGCCGCGCCTCGTTTGAGAACGTGCTGGACATGCTCGACGGGCGCTATCCGTCTTCGGAGTTCGCCGAGCTGAAGCCGCGGATCATCTGGGACCGCATCGAGGGCACGATCCGCGCGCGGCCGGGCGCGCGACAGCTTGCGGTCGTCAACGCCGGCACGATCCCGGACCGCGGCAACTACATGGTGACCCTGCCCGACGGCCGTCGTGTCGGCGAGCTCGATGAGGAGATGGTCTACGAGGCTCGCCCCGGGCAGTCGTTCCTGCTCGGTGCCTCGACCTGGCGGATAGAGGAGATCGGGCGAGACCGCGTGATCGTCACGCCGGCGCCCGGCATGCCTGGCGCGGTGCCCTTCTGGAAGGGCGACGGCATTGGCCGGCCGAGTGAGCTGGGGGAGGCGATCGGCGCCTTCTCGCGCTGGGCGGTCGATCAGGACCCGGAGGTGCTCGTCGACGGCTACGACCTCGACATCCGCGCTGCTCGAAACCTCGTCGAGTACCTGCGCGATCAGCGCGATGCGACCCGCGTCGTTCCGAGCGATAAGGCGATCGTGCTCGAGCGCTTCCGCGACGAGATCGGTGACTGGCGGCTCTGCGTGCTCTCGCCCTTCGGCGGCCGCGTTCACGCCGCCTGGGGACTCGCACTGAGCGCCCGCATCCGCGAGGAGCTGGAGCTCGAGGCCGATGCGATCTGGTCGGACGATGGGATCATCGTGCACCTCCCCGACGCCGAGGAACTCGACCCGGCGCGGCTGGCTGAGATGGTGCTGATCGAGCCCGATGAAGTCGAGGACCTCGTGGTCCGCGAGCTTTCGGGCAGCGCACTGTTCGGCGCGCGCTTCCGCGAGAACGCGGCGCGGGCGTTACTGATTCCGCGTGCATACCCCGGCAAGCGCACGCCGCTCTGGCAGCAACGGCTGAAGTCGCAGTCGCTGCTTGAGGTGGCCCGCAAGTACGGCGACTTCCCAATCGTGCTCGAGACCTTCCGCGAGTGCCTGCGGGACGTGCTCGACCTGCCGGCGCTGGTCGGGTTGCTCAGCAAGCTCAACCGTCGCGAGGTCTCGCTGGTCGAGGTTGAGACACAGACCGCCTCGCCGTTCGCCTCATCGCTGCTGTTCGACTACGTCGCCACCTACATGTATGAGGGGGACACGCCCAACGCCGAGCGTCGTGCCGCCGCGCTATCACTGGACCGTGACCTGCTGCGGGAGCTGCTCGGCCAGGACGAGCTGCGTGACCTGATCGACCCCGGTGCGCTGGCCGCCGTCGAAGACGACCTGCAGTGGCTCTCCGAGCATCGCCGCGTTGCCACTCGTGACGCGCTGCACGACATGCTGCGCTCGCTCGGTGATCTCAACGAGTCCGAGCTCGCGGCGCGTGTGCTCGCCGGTGTCGAGCTTGAACCGATGCTGACCGCGCTCGCCGGCGAACGCCGCGCCGTCAAGGTCCGGCTCGGCGGCGAGTTGCGCTGGATCGACGCGGCCGACGCCGGGCTCTACCGCGACGCGCTCGGCGTGGTCCCGCCGGGCGGCCTGCCCGAGGTCTTCCTCGCCGACGTTCCGGACGCGCTGCTGAAGGTCGCGCGGCGCTTCGCGGCGACGCATGGGCCGTTCGTGACCGGCGACCTGCGGGAGCGATACGGCGTCGATCTCTCAACCGCGCTCGGCGCCCTCGAACGCAGCGGCGACCTCGTGCTCGGTGAGCTGCGCCCCGGCGGCAGCGGTCGCGAGTGGTGCCATCCGGACGTGCTGCGGCGGATCCGCCGCGCCTCGCTGGCAGCGTTGCGCAAGGAGGTTGAGGCTGTCGAGGCGCGCGCGCTTGCGCGCCTCTTGCCGCTCTGGCAGGGCGTCGATCGCCATCAGCCATCCGGGGCCGGCATCGATCGGCTGCGTGATGCGCTGGTCCCGCTGCAGGGGCTCGCGCTGCCAATCGAGGTCTGGGAGAAGGAGATCCTGCCGCGCCGTGTCGGTGCCTACTCGGCAACGTGGCTCGATCAGCTCTGCGCATCCGGCGAGGTCGTCTGGCTTGGCGCCGGCGCGCTCGGGCGCTCGGGTCGGGTGTCGCTGTACTTCCGCGAGGATCTTTCGCTGCTGGCGCCCGCACCGAAGCCAGATGCCAACTCACCGGCTGGTCCGACCCACGACGCGCTGCGCGAACGGCTCGCGCGCGGCGCCTGCTTCTTCAGTGACCTGCTGGTTGAACTGCAAGCGGCTGACGGCGCGAGCCTGACCGACGCGCTCTGGGATCTGGTCTGGGCAGGCGAGGTCACCAACGACGCCGTCGCGCCGCTGCGCGCGCCACGGTTGTCGGTGGCCCGCGGGGCCGCCGGGCTTCATCGCATGGGCCAGCCCAGCCGCTCCAGCCGCTTCGCAAAACGCGGCCGCTCGGCCGCCGCAACCCACGTCCAGGGCCGCTGGTCGCTGACCTCACAGCTCTTCCCCAGCACCGCGACTGATCCTGTCGCGCGGCGGCGCGCCCTCGCCGAGTTGCTGCTCGAGCGCTACGGGGTCCTGACGCGGGAGCAGGTCAGCGCTGAGGGCGTCAGCGGTGGCTTCTCCGCCATCTACCCGGAGCTGACCCAGCTCGAGACGCTGGGGGTAGCGCGCCGGGGCTACTTTGTTGAAGGGTTGGGCGGCGCCCAGTTCGCTCTCCCCGGGGCCGTCGAGCGGTTGCGGGAGCGCCCGTTGCAGGATGAGCAGCCGCTGGTGCTCTCAGCCGTTGACCCGGCGCAGCCTTACGGCGCGGCGCTGCCATGGCCGAAACGGGCCGCCCGCGACGGTGCCAGGGCACCGTCCAGGCAAGCCGGTGCGCAGGTGGTGCTGAGCGGTGGAGAGCCGATCCTCTACCTGGAACGCGGTGGTAAGAGTCTGCAGACGCTGGTACAGCGCGACGACCCGCGCCTCGAGCCGGCCCTGGCCAAACTCGTTGAGCACGTCCGCGCCGGGCGTGGAGCTCTCCGACGCCTGGCGCTTGAGAAGGTCGATGGTGAGTCCGCGCTCTCCTCGTCGCTCGGGGCTGCGCTGATCGCAAACGGTTTCCAGGAAGGGCCTCGGCGGCTTACTCTTAGCGCATGAGGCCAACGCAGCGCGGGCCGATGCTTCGAGTTGGACACAAGGGCGCAGATCTGATCGTCCCGGGAAATACGCGCGCCAGCTTCGATGCGGCACTGGCGGCCGGTGTCGACATGATCGAGTTCGACGTCCTGCGCGAACGCCGCAATCCGAACCGCACGGGCCGTCGCGCCAAGCAGGGTGAGCTGCTGCTGGCACACGACTTTCAACATGAAGCCCAACTGACGCTCGCGGAAGGCCTCGACCATCTCAGCGGCGACGAGTTCTCGCAGCTCGGCTTCAACGTCGATTTGAAGATGCCGGGGTACGAGGCCCAGGTGGTCGAGATGCTGCGTGAGCGCGAGCTTGAAGCGCGGGTCCTGATCTCCAGCACCTATCGGCTGAGCTTGGCCGCGATCCGCCGCGAAGCGACTGACATCAGGGTCGGCTGGTCTGTTCCAAACCTGACCGTCGATCCGTTCCGGGAGGCGCTGACGCTGCCGGCCGCGTTCGCCGGAATGCTGGCCGCCCGTGCGGTCCTGCCTTCGCGGGCGGCGGGCGCGATCAGGAGCGGAGCCTGTCACGCGCTGATGGCTCACTGGCGGCTGGTGACGCCGCGACTGGTACGGGCGATCAGCCGCGCCGGGGGCGAGCTCTACGTCTGGACGGTTGACGATCTGACCCGGATCCGTTGGCTCGATGCGCTCGGCGTGACCGGCGTCATCAGCAACGATCCAAGGCTGTTCGCAACAGCTGTGTGATGGATCGCCCCCTGCGGCGTAGTAAGGGTGTGAGGGCGACTACGACGATGAACCGCAGCGAGGAGCAAGAGTCATGGGAGCGGCTTGAGCAGCTCTACCGCTCTAGCCGTGACGACCTCTACTCGTACGTGCTGACGCTGCTGCGCGATGCTCCGGCAGCTGAGGATGTGACCGCGCTTGCTTTTGAACGCGCCTACCGCCGCCGCCGGACCTTTGACCGGCACCGCGGTGAGGAGCGTGCCTGGCTGTTCGGGATCGCTCGTAACGCCGCACTCGATGAACTGCGGCGCCGTCGCCGCGCCGCCGCCCTCGTGATAGATCCCGAGTCACCGCAGGCCGAGCCCGCAAGCGCTGAGGATGAGGCCGATGTTCTGCTGCGCCGTACAGCGGTCCGCTCGGCGCTCGCAGAGCTACCCGCGCGTGACCGTGAGCTGCTGGCGCTCAAGTTCCAGGCCGGGTTCAGCAACGCTGAGCTCGCCGAGGTACTCGGCGTCAGCGAATCCAACGCCGGCACGATGCTGCATCGCGCCGTCCAGAAGCTGAGGAAGGCCGTCAATGCGCCAGTCTGAAGACATGCCGCTGGACCCCGAGGTGTTCGCGGAGCTCGAGGCGATCGACGCCACGCTCGCCGGCGAACCGGTTGATCCTGCCTACGCGGAGATCGCGGAGCTGGCACTGCTGCTTGCCGCAACGCGTGAGCTTCCCGCGGATGAGTTCGCAGAGAAGCTCGACGCGCGTGTCGCGCGCCGGTTCTTCGAGTTGCCCACGCCCGCGAGCCCGCGCCAGCGGGCGCGGGCGGGGTTTTCGCGGTGGTTGACGCGGCCCGCCTTCGCATCCGCGCTGGTCGGCGGGCTCGCGGTCATGGCCGCCGCGGTCATCATCGCCAGCGGCTCGCTCTCGTCGCCGACTCCACGCGCGGTCAACGGTGCTTCGGTGCCGTCCCGATCGCTAGCCGCTGGCACACACCAAGCCTCCACGGGCACGCTGACTCCGCAGACCACTGCTGGCGGCGTGAGTGCTTCACCGACCGTGTTCGGGACGGCCAAGCCGAGCGCCCAGAACGTCCGCAGCGGCGCAGCCGGCAACACCGTCAACCTGACCCAGTCGGTCACTGCGGCCCCAACGCCCGCGACGAGCACGGCCAGCCACGTGATTCAGTCGGCTCAGCTGCAGCTGAGCACGCCCAACGCGCATATCGATGAGGTCGCCCAAGAGGTCTTCAACGTGGTGTCGCTCGAGAACGGCTCGGTTCAGCACTCAGAAGTGACGCAGGCCGCGAGCGGTTCGAACGGCGGCAGTTACGCGACCTTCTCACTCAGCATCCCAACCGCAAACCTGCAGGAAACGCTGACCCGTATGTCAGCGCTGCACTACGCCAGCGTCTCCTCGCGCACCGACGGAGCGCAGAACGTCGGCGGTCAGTACGGGGCGGACCAGCGTCACATCGCCGATCAGAAGGCCGTCCGCTCAGCACTGCTGCGCCAGCTTCAGACGGCCTACACGCAGTCCGCGATTGACAGCATCCAGGCACAGCTGAAACTGGCCGAGCGCCAACTCTCAGCCGACCAGGCGGCGCTCGGGTCGCTCCAGCATCAGATCAGCTACAGCTCGTTGCAGGTGCAGGTCAACGCGGGGCCGATTGTGTATCCACTGCGCGCCGCAAATCACGGTTTCACGGTCGGCCGAGCCGCTCACGACTCAGTCCGCGTGCTGGTCGTCGCAGCTGGTGTCGCGCTGATCGCGCTGGCCGTGCTGGTGCCGCTCGGGCTGCTGGCGCTGCTGGGTGTCTGGATCGGGTTCGGGCTACGCCGTCGCCGTCGCCAGCAGGCGCTCGACGCCGCCTGATCGGTCGGCGCCGCGAGCCGCGGCCGGGCTCCCCAAGTGTGACGACCGTCACTGCTTCGCTCGGTGATGTATAGCCTTCGGTCAATGGCTGAGTTGATCTACGGAGAGCGTCCGGCTCATGAGGACGCGGATGGACTGCTCATCCTGCACCACGGACGCGGAGCCGACGAGCACGACCTGCTTGGCCTCGCGGACGTTCTCGATCGCTCCCGCCGTCTGCACGTGATCACCCCGCGCGCGCCGCTGACCTTGCCCGGATGGGGTGGCTATCACTGGTACCAGGTGCCCGAGGTGGGCTATCCGGACCACGACACCTTTCATGCGACCTACAAGCTGCTGAGCGACTTCCACGACGAGGCTTGGGAGCGGACCGGAATCTCACCGGAGCGCACGGTCTTCGGCGGTTTCTCGATGGGCACCGTGATGAGTTATGCCACCGGCCTCGGCGGCGATCGGCCCCGCCCCGCGGGGATCATGGCTTTCTCCGGCTTTATTCCGACGGTCGACGACTGGGCGCCCGACCTTCAATCGCGGGTGCACATGCCCGTTTTCATCGCGCACGGGCGCGGCGACCAGGTGATCAGCATTGACTTCGCCCACAAGGCCCGGACCGAACTCGATGCTGCCGGGCTCGACGTCGAATACCTGGAGAACGGCGGTCCCCACCAAATCGATCCCACCGCGCTCGGTCCCGCTATCGGCTGGCTCGCGGCCACGGTCTAGCGGCGTGGTAGCTCCGACCACCGACGAGACGGCCACGCTGCTGCGCGGCGTGCCGGTCTTCTCAGGCCTCACCGAGACGGATCTTGCGCGCGTCGCTGAGGTGGCTGTACCCCGCTACTTCGAGGCCGGCGCCGTCGTCTTCCGTGAGGGCGATGACAGCGACACCTGTTACATCGTCCGCACCGGATTGGCGCGGGCGATCCGTGAACACAGTGATGGCCGTTCGATCACACTCTCAAACTTCGTCCCCGGCGAGCTCTTTGGTGAGCTCGCGATGTTCGACAACGAGCGCCGCTCGGCGACTGTCGACATGCTCGAGAACAGCGAGGTCGTGGCGATTCTCGGCGGTGACATGCGGCGCTTGATGGGCGAGCATCCGGAGATAGCGGTCAAGCTGATCAGCGCGCTGGCCAAGCGACTGCGCGCGACCAATGAGCGGCTGGCCAGGCAGTCGTTCCAGACCGTGCAGAGCAGGGTCGCGGCCGTGCTCGGCCAGCTGGTCCAGGCCGCTCGTGCCGACGGCGCCGGCGAAGGCGACGTGATGATCACCTCGACCCAGGCTGATCTGGCTCAGTTGGCAGGCTCGTCGCGTGAGTCTGCGAGCCGCTTCCTGGCGGTGCTCGAGCGAGCCGGAATCATCACCCAGGGTCGTGGCCGCCTGACCGTGCACGACGCACATGCGCTCGAACGCTATGTCTACTGAGCCCTCGAAACCCGCGCGGACGGCCAACGCCGAGTTCTCGGCGGGCGGCGTTGTCGTACGCGGGGACGAGGTGGTGGTGATCGTGCCCACGCGGCGAGGCGCCGGCGGAACTCGCGTGCTCGCCCTGCCCAAGGGCCATCCCGAGCCGGGAGAGAACGCGGAGCAGGCGGCGGCGCGCGAGGTGCGCGAGGAGGCAGGCGTCTGGGGAGAGCTGATCGAATCGCTGGGGGAGGTCGCATACACGTACGAGCGCAAAGGCCATCGCATCTCCAAGCGGGTCGAGTTCTTTCTGATCGAGTACCGCGGCGGTGACCCGGCGGATCACGACCACGAGGTTGAACAGGCACGCTGGATGCCGCTCTCGGACGCGGCTCGCGCGCTCAGCTACGAAGGTGAGCGTGGAGTGGTCATGCGAGCCATCTCACGCCGCCCCTCAGGGCTGTAGGCTGCCCTCTGTGCGTGTCCTGAACTTCTATTCCTCCGTGTTCGCCGACCAGCTTCGGCGAGGCCGCAAGACGGCGACAATCCGGCTCGGCGACAAATCCCACAAGTACCGCAAGAACGATTGCGTATTGGTGACGATCGGCTACCAGCACTCACCGCGAGAGAAGATCTTTCAGGCGGTGATCGACCAGGTTGAGGTCAAGCGCGTGCAGGAGCTATCGCCGCGTGACATCGAGCACGACAACCCCGAGTTCCGGCGCGTCGATGAGATGGTTCACTTCCTCGAGCAGATCTACGGCCGCAAGGTCTCGATGGACGACACCGTCACAGTTGTCCGCTTCTCACAGATCATCGAGAACCCGCCGGAGCTCCGTGACCGCATTCACGGTCTCGGCGGCGCCAACAACTAGCGGTCGTTCTCGGCAGGTTGCGAGCCTGCAACCACGTCGAACTCGAAGCTCACCGTGATCGCCGGTCCGACCGGGTTGAGCGCGGCTCGGTTGGCTTTGGCGCGAACGTTCTTGACGAGCCGATAGCGGCCGAAGACGGCGTCGGGTGGCACCCGAGCGCTCAGCTCCCGCGAGCTTCCCGGCGCCAGCAGGTAGACCGGCAGGCTGAACTTGTAGTTGTGGCGGATGTCTACCCAGCCGCGCTCGAGCAACCGCTCCAGCCGGTACGGGGTGCCGAAGGAGATCGTTTCGTCGCTGACGTTGAGCACGTCGTATGCGAACGATTCGTCACGCATCACGGTGGTCTTCGACGGCAGTAGTTGGGCCGGGGCTTCGCTCATTGCCACAGAAGGTAGTCGACTCTGCGAGTAGGCCGTGAAATTCTTGGCACTCTTCACAAGAGAGTGCCAATTGACGCAAACAAGAAGCTATAGTCTTGTGGCGTTGGCACTCTCCCCACGAGAGTGCCAGAAATCGGCTAACCCTTTTCGGAGGTTGTATTAGATGGCTCTCAAGCTCAAGCCCCTCGGCGATCGTCTGATCGTCCGGGCAATTGAGGAGGAGGAGACGACCGCGAGCGGTCTCGTTCTCCCCGACACGGCGAAGGAAAAGCCCCAAAAGGGCAAGGTTCTTGCAGTTGGTGAAGGCAAGATCAGTGAGGACACCGGCAAGCGCACCCCGCTGGACGTCAAGGAGGGCGACGAAGTCCTCTACAGCAAGTACGGCGGAACCGAGATCAAGGTGGACGGCGAAGAGCTGCTCGTCCTGCGCGAGTCCGACGTTCTGGCGAAGGTCCTCTAAGGGCCCGCGACTAAGAACTTTCAGGAGAAGAAATGGCTCACAAGGAACTGAAGTTCAACTCGGAAGCACGCCAGGCCCTAGAGGCCGGCGTCGACGCAGTTGCTAACGCAGTTAAGGTCACGCTCGGTCCGAAGGGCCGTTATGTCGTGATCGACAAGAAGTTCGGCGCCCCGACCATCACCAACGACGGCGTCACCATCGCCCGTGAGGTTGAGGTTGAGGATCCGTTCCAGAACCAGGGCGCGCAGCTGGTGCGTGAGGTTGCCACGGCGACCAACGATGTTGCCGGTGACGGCACCACCACCGCGACCGTGCTGGCCCAGGCGATTGTTCGCCACGGCCTCAAGAACGTCGCAGCCGGCGCTAACCCGCTGGCACTGAAGCGCGGCATTGAACTCGCCGTGAATCAGGTAGTTGCCAACATTGCCAAGCAGTCCACGCCGGTTTCCGGCAAGGATCAGATTGCTCGCGTCGCGACGATCTCAGCCGGCGATGAGGAGATCGGCGACGTGATCGCCGACGCCATCGACAAGGTCGGCAAGGACGGCGTTGTCAACGTCGAAGAGGGTCAGACCTTCGGCATGGATCTCGAGTTCACCGAGGGCATGCAGTTCGACAAGGGCTACATCTCGCCCTACATGGTCACCGACCAGGACCGTATGGAAGCTGTCCTTGAGGACCCGTACATCCTGATCGCCAACCAGAAGATCGGCTCCGTTCGGGACATCCTCCCGATCCTCGAGCAGACGATCCAGAGCGGCAAGCCGCTGCTGATCATCGCTGAGGACGTTGAGGGCGAAGCCCTTGCGACGCTGATCGTCAACAAGCTGCGTGGCACGTTCACCGGCGTGGCCGTCAAGGCCCCGGGCTTCGGCGACCGCCGCAAGCGCATGCTTGAGGACATCGCGATCCTGACCGGCGGCGAGGTCATCACTGAGGAGATGGGTCTCAAGCTTGAGAACACCCAGATCTCTCAGCTCGGCCGTGCACGTCGCGTCGTCATCGCCAAGGACAACACGACCATTGTTGATGGTGCCGGTGAGTCCGGAGCGATCAAGGGCCGTATCAACCAGATCAAGAATGAGATCGAGAACACCGACTCAGACTTCGATCGGGAGAAGCTCCAGGAGCGCCTGGCGAAGCTCTCCGGCGGCGTTGCCGTCGTCAAGGTCGGTGCAGCCACTGAGACCGAGATGAAGGAAAAGAAGCATCGCGTCGAGGACGCGCTGCAGGCCACCCGCGCCGCCCTCGAGGAGGGCATCGTGCCGGGCGGCGGGGTCGCGCTGCTGGTAGCCCAGAAGGCGCTCGACCTCGAAGTGATCGAGGATCCGGACGAGAAGACCGGCGCCAAGATCGTGTTCCGCGCGCTCGAGGCGCCGCTCCGTCAGATCAGCGAGAACGCTGGTCTTGAGGGTTCGGTCGTGGTCAATGAGGTGCGCAAGGCCAAGAAGGACCACGGCCTCAACGCTGCCAACGGTGAGATCGTCAACCTGATCACCGAGGGCATCATCGACCCGGCCATGGTCACCCGTTCAGCGCTGCAGAACGCAGCGTCGATCGCCAAGAACATCCTGACCACCGAGGCGATCATCGCCGAGGTTCCGGACAAGGATTCCAACGGCGGCGGTGGCGGCGGTATGCCCGACATGTCGGGAATGATGTAAGCCACATCTGGCTTGGCTGCGTAAGCG
>Ga0302314_10007328_pt1 | contig 19834 bp, 16 predicted proteins | sample III_Palsa_N2_3_FD_200533 | JGI IMG/M metagenome (GOLD analysis project Ga0302314, IMG submission 200533) | Peat permafrost microbial communities from Stordalen Mire near Abisko, Sweden - III_Palsa_N2_3 | ecosystem: Environmental > Terrestrial > Soil > Palsa > Peat permafrost | place: Sweden...
GCGGGTGTGGATCGCGCTGCGCGCCAACGAGCGCGCGGTGCTGGAGACGGTCACGCTCGCGGACATCGTGTCCGGCGAGCTGTAGTTATGTGGTCGCACGGGGGCTGGGCGGCCAGCACCTCGGGCGGGCTTCACCGCCATGCCGCCCAGGCTACCGTGCGGGAGCCGCACTGGATCGGCAGCCGGCCCGGGTCCTGGTCATCCGTGCCTCGCTGAGTGTTCAGCCGGTAGGCGTCCCGGCGTGCGCATCCTCCAGGACGTGCCGGAGCCGGGCGAGGGCTGGCACGCCCGGGACGGCGCGGCGGACCGGGCGGCGGACGTTATGCGTCCGGCGGCAGATCGAGCGCATAGGCCCGCAGCGTAAGCCCGGGTACCGGCTCGAAGTCGAAGTCCGGGGTCCGCTGGAATCCCGCCGCCGCGTACAGGCGCTGCGCCGTCGTCATGGCCGGCTGCGTGCACAGCCGGAGCGTACGGACTCCGCGCTTGGCGGCGTAGGCGATGACGGCCTGCAGCAGCGCCCGGCCGACTCCCTGTCCCTGCGCCCGCGGGTCGACCGCGAACGCCCGGACGTCGGCCTCGCTCTCATCGCGGGCGAGCTCGCTGTGCGGGCCGAACGGCTCGAGGACGACGGTCCCGAGGATGCCCCTGTACTGGCCGGCGGCGGCGTCGCCGGCGGCGACCAGCACCACGCAGTCCCCGTCGAACCCGAATCCTCGTAGCGTCTCGGCGTACCCGCTGCTCTCGGACAGCAGCCCGGTTGCCCCGTAGGCCGTCACGCGAAGTTCTCCGACGAGCGCCTGCTCGTCCGGCCGCGACTCCCGGATCATCATCACGTCCCGCACGCTACCAGCGGCCGCCGGCCGGGAACGAGCCAGCCAGCCAGCCGGTCCGCCGGCCGGTGCGCCTGCCTGGAAAGATAGGGTCCCTACGAGCGCGTCGTCATCGTCGGCGACGACCGAGCGAGCGAGCCAAGGACCGGTGATGATCCCTAACGTCGACCAGATCCGCGCCATGCCCAAGGTCCTGCTGCACGACCACCTGGACGGCGGGCTGCGCCCCCAGACCGTCATCGACCTCGCGGACGAGACCGGCTACGCCGACCTGCCCTCGCGCGACCCCGTCGTCCTCGCCGCGGCGCTGACCGCCGGCGCGCACCGCGGGCACCTCAACCTGTACCTGGACGCGTTCCGCCATACGGTCGGCGTCATGCAGACCCCGGGCGCCCTGCGCCGCGTCGCCCGGGAAGCCGCCGAGGACCTCGCCGACGACGGCGTGGTCTACGCCGAGGTCCGGTTCGCCCCCGAGCTGCACACCGAGCTCGGCCTGACGCTCGACGAGGTCGTCCGGGCCGTCCTGGAGGGCTTCGACGAGGGCAGCGCGGACGGCCGGATCCGGGTCCGCGCCCTGCTCACCGCCATGCGCACGGCGGCCCGCTCCCAGGAGATCGCCGAGCTCGCGGTCCGCCACCGCGATAACGGCGTCGTCGGGTTCGACATCGCGGGCGCCGAGGCGGGCTGGCCGCCGAGCCGTCACCTGGACGCCTTCCAGTACATCCACCGGGAAAACTTCCACACCACCATCCACGCGGGGGAGGGCTTCGGCCTGCCCTCCATCTGGGAGGCCGTCCAGTACTGCGGCGCCGAGCGCCTCGGCCACGGTGTGCGGCTGGCCGAGGACATCCAGGTGAAGGGGGACGGCACCGTTGCCCTCGGCCGCCTCGCCGCCTACGTCAGGGACCGCCGCATCCCGCTGGAGATGTGCCCCACGTCCAATGTCCAGACCGGCGCGGCCGAGTCCATCGACGAGCACCCGCTGCGCCTGCTGCGCCAGCTCCAGTTCCGCGTCACCGTCAACACCGACAACCGGCTGATGTCACAGGTCACCCTGACCAGCGAGTTCGAGCTGCTGGTGAAGGAGTTCGGCTACGGCTGGCGCGACCTGGAATGGCTCACCATCAACGCAATGAAGAGCGCCTTTATCCCGTTCGACGAGCGTCTGGCGCTGATCAACACGGTCATCAAGCCCGGCTTCACCCGGCTTTCCGGCCATGGTTAGCCGCACAGTATGACGGCAGACCGAGAGCGACGAAAAGAACTCGGGCAATTCCTGCGTGCTCGCCGCCAAGAGGTGGACCCGACAACGAAGGGCCTTCCGGTGGGGCGCCGCCGAACTCCTGGCCTACGGCGAGAGGAAGTTGCGATCCTCGCCAGCATCAGCCCGTCGTGGTATACATACCTGGAACAAGGTCGCGATATCCGGCCTTCTGGGGCGGTACTCGAGAGCCTGGCCGACGTGCTCTCCTTGGCTGCGAGCGAACGCCGCTATCTTGAATTGCTCGCCCTCGGCGGGGCTCCGCACCGTGATCAGCCGCTTACCGGAGACGCGGAGGCTGTGCTTCAGCTGTTGGTCAAGGCGGTCGACCCGCTGCCTGCGTATGCGGGTGATAAGCGTGGGGACGTACTGGCATGGAACAACGCCTGCCTTGAATGGATATTTGATTTTTCTTCGATGCCTTCAGAGAAACGCAACTCGATGCTGTCGATAATCAGTGACCCGCAGGCTCAGGAGCGATTCGTCGACTGGGAAGGCGAAGTGCGGGACATGTTGGGCCGATTCCGTGCCGCGATGGCGAACGATCCCGGTGACCTGCGAATTAAGCAGCTGGTCAGTTATATCCAAGAGGCTCCGGCCGAGGTGCGTCACTGGTGGGATAGGCACGAGGTGAGTGAGTTGACGTTCCGCCGACGGATCATCCGCCATCCTCGGCACGGTATCAAGGAGTTCCAGATGATCGTGCTGCTCCTCGGGGGAGCAGACGACACGGCAATCATCGTCCACGTGCCCGTCGGCACTGAGGTGTCACCTCACTGAGCCGCAGCCGAACAGGCACTGCGGTGTCGGCTCGGGAACTCATGAGCTGACTGGTAGTCTCAGTACCAGCATCATTTCGCTCTGTATCGGAGCAGGCGCGCGCCGCGAAGCTTGGCCGGTGATCGTTTCACCATCAGCATCGCCGCCGGCACCGTCCGGACGCCAGGGTATGCCTGACCCCGCGCCGGGCGGCGGGACTGCGGCCTGGGGCCGCCCGGTCGCGGTCCTCGCGGTCGCGACCTTCGCGATGGGCACCGACTCGTTCGTGGTCGCGGGCATCCTGCCTCAGATTGCCCACGGCCTGAACGCGTCGGTCGGCGCGACGGGGCAGGTCATCACCGTCTTCGCCCTGACCGTCGCGATCGCCGCGCCGTGCATGGCCGCGTTGACCAGCAAAATCCCCCGCAAACCGCTGATGGCCGTGGCATTGGCGGTTTTCGTACTTGCGAATACCGTCTCCGCCGCTGCACCTACGCTGCCTCTGCTGCTCGCCGCGCGGGTCGCCGCCGGCCTCGGAGCAGCCATGTACACGCCCAACGCGTCCGCCGCCGCGGCGGCCATGGCTGGGCCTGCCCGGCGCGGCCGGGCACTAGCGGTCATCTTGGGCGGCTTGACCGTGGGGACGGTTCTGGGTGTGCCGGCCGGGACCGCGATCGGCCAGCGGGTGTCCTGGCGCGCGAGCCTCGTCTTCGTCGCCGCGATCGGCCTGGTCGCCTTGCTCGGGCTGCTGGTTGCCTTGCCGCGGCTGCCACTGCCTCCCGCGGTGCCGCTGCGTGCCCGCTTCCGGGTCTTCGGACAGCCGCGCGTGGTGGGGATCGTCGTGTTCATGCTGCTGGCCAGCATGTCAAGCATCACGGTTTACGCCTATATCGCCGAGGTGCTCGGCAAGAACGCGCACATTACCGGGACCACCCTCGCGGTGACCTTGCTGCTGTGGGGTGCCGGCGGCATGGCAGGGTCATTTGGCAGCGGATGGCTCACGGACCACTGGGCTGCCGAGAAGACGCTGCTGCTAGCCATCGCGGGGCTCGTGATCACCCTAGCCGCGCTGGCGATCGCTACTTCAGTACCCGTAGCGGCGATCGTGATGTTCCTCAATGGGGCGGCGGCTTGGGCTGTGGCCACGCCGAACAATCACCGGCTGACTGAACTTGTCCCGCAGCTGCCCAGCGTCGTCATCTCCTTCAACTCGTCAGGCATCTACGCAGGGCAGGCCCTTGGGGCCGCGGTGGGCGGGCTGCTTATCGACGGCGGACTGTCCGTACGTTCACTGTGCATGGTTGGAGCACTGCTGGCATTGGCAGCCGGGGTACTTCATCTGCTGATGGGCCGGCCAACTCGTGCCGATACATAGCAAGCCCATCCATGCCGACACATCAAACGGGAGGCCATCCATGGATTCCACCGACCATCGCGCCGTGCTCATTACCGGTGCGACCGACGGGCTTGGCCGTGCGCTCGCGCATCGACTGGCGGCCCGTGGCACAAACTTGGTGTTGCACGGGCGCAACCCCGTGAAAGGCCGTGAGCTGATCAGTGAGCTGAAGTCAGCCACCGGGAATACACGTCTGGCCTACGAACAGGCCGATTTCTCTTCGCTCGAGGAAATCAACGCTTTGGCGGATAGACTACTCGAGCGAGAGCGACTCGACGTTCTGGTCAATAACGCAGGCATCGGCGTGGAATTGATTCGCCAGGAAAGCAAGGACGGGAATGAACTCACCTTTCAGGTGGACTATCTGGCCTCGTATATCCTCAGCTGCCGTCTGGTGCCTCTCCTGACCCGATCCACGCCGGCCCGGATTGTCAACGTGAGCTCGGCCGGGCAGGCACCGCTAAATTTCGATGACATTATGCTGCGTCGCTCGTGGGATGGTGTGCAAGCGTACTGTCAGGCGAAGCTTGCCCAAATCATGCTCACTATCGATCTCGCGCAAGCTCTTGCGGGCAGCGGTGTGACGGTCAACTCGCTGCATCCGGCCTCTTATATGCCGACTAAGATCGTGACGCACCTCTTCACGCCGCAGAGCACGATCGCCGAAGGGGCTGGAAACGTCGAACGCCTAGTCGCCGACAGGGAGTTCGATCAGACCACCGGAGGTTATTACAACCGCACGGAACTCGCCCAGCCGTCGCCGCAGGCGCTCAACCCCGCAGCGCGCGCCAGACTAAGGCAGATCAGCGAGAAACTGACCGGAGTTCCCTTCCCGCGGCTTCCGGCCAGAGAGCCCGCGGGTCTCAAGCTCCGCGCCCAGCCCGAGCCCGGCTGAATGGCGACCGCAGCCAGCAGAGCTACCCAACCGCTTTTCGTACCCCATGCGCGAAGTGCGACTCTGCACTAGCGCAAGCTGACCTCGTTAGCGGCGGCGGTCTCCGCCGTGCGGCCGGCGGCCAGGATGGTCATGGCCCCTTCTAGGCGGTGACGGTGACGGGGACGCTTGCCTCGGTCGTGTAGACGGCGAAGGTGAACGACTCGGTGAAGTACAGCTGCACCGAGTCCGCGTCGTGCGACAGGTAGCCGATCGACACGTCCTGGCCGAGGCGGAGCTCGTAGTCGCCGCCGCGGGCGGACAGCAGCAGACCGCCGTCGATCGCGGGCGCCCAGATGATGTCGGAGTCGAGCTGCCGGGCGATGTGCTCGCGGATCGGGTAGCCGCGGTCCGTGGTCTCGCTGACCGCCGTGTACGCGTCCGCGGACAGCAGCAGCGCGTACGGGCCCGCCACGCCCGCCAGCCGCAGCGCGCTCAGCGCCCGGGCGACCACGTCCGGGTACTCCTTCGGGTCGGCGGGCAGCGCCAGGCTGGGGTTGGAGGACGCCGGCCGCACCCCGGTGATCTGGGCGGCGGCGTAGCCGTCGAAGACCGCGCGGTCCTCGGCGAAGGCGATCTTCCTGGCCGCGTCCTTGACCGGCTGCCAGTCCGGGTCGAGCGCCCCGCGGTCGACCGAGTCGATCTGGCCGCGGTCGAGCGTGAACGGCACCCGCAGCTCGACGACCGGATGCCAGCTTCGCAGCTGCGCGGTTACCCCGTCCGACGGCGGGTCGATCGGCGTCTGGTGCCCGGTGCCGATGCCCGCCAGGGGCAGCCCGTCGGGCCCGGTCACGTCGACCGCCTTGCGCGCGGCGGCGTGCAGCGCGAACGTGCGCCTGGCCTCCTCCTCGATGCCGGCCCAGGCGGCGGCCGAGACCGGGGCGAGTTCGCGGTGCAGATTGTTCATCGCTCCCCTTTCACTGTCCTTAGCTGGATGGCGCCGTCCGGCGCCCGCGGTTGTCCGGCCCGGGGCCGGCTAGCTCCTGAGCGACCCGATGCCAAGCGACCCGTCGCCGGGCGGCCCGGCGGCCGGCGGCCCGTCAGCGGGGACGGTGCCGTCGCCGGCGGCGCCCGCCGCGGGCGGCCCCGGCGGGTCGTCGAGGAAATCCGCGCACGGGGCGAAGAACAGGCCCCCGGTGACCGCCGTGGAGAAGTCGAGGATCCGGTCGGTGTTGCCCGGCGGGAGCCCGATGAACATGTTCACCAGCATCTCCTCGGTCACCGCGGGCGTGGCGGCGTACCCGATGTAGTACGTGCCGTACTCGCCCCGTCCCGGGTTGCCGAACGGCATGTTCGCCCGCACGATCTGCCGCTGCTCGCCGTCCGGCCCGGTGATCGTGTTCAGCGCCACATGCGAGTTCGCCGGCTTGACGTCGTCCGGCATCTCGATGTCGTCCAGCTTGCTGCGGCCGATGGCCCGTTCCTGGTCCTCGATACTGATCGCGTTCCAGGACGGCAGGTCGTGCAGGTACTTCTGCACGATCACGTAGCTGCCGCCGGCGAAGTCCGGGTCGTCGTCCGCGGTGACGATCGCGGCGCTCAGCCCGGCGAGCCCGCCGGGGGACTCGGTGCCGTCGACGAAGCCGATCAGGTCCCGTTCGTCGAAGTAGCGGAAGCCCTGCACCTCGTCGGCGACCTCGACCGCGCCGCTCAGCCGCTTCATCACCTGCGCGGCGAACTCGAAGCACAGGTCCATGCGCGTCGCCCGGACGTGGAACAGCAGGTCACCGGGGGTGGCCGGGGCCTGGTGACGGGAACCGGCAAGGGCGCGGAACGGGTGCAGCTCGCGCGGCCGGGGCCCGTCGAACAGCCGGTCCCACGCGTGGGAGCCGATCCCGGTGACCACCTGCAGCTCGCCCTCCGGGATGCGGAACCCGACGGACCGCCCGAGGCCGGACAGGTCCGGAATCAGGTCGCGGACCACGTCCTCCCCGCCGGGGCGGATGGTGAGCACGAGAAAGACCGCCGCCTGGGTCAGCGGACTGACCACCGGCTGCGGCGCCGGCTCCTCACTCGACTGCGCTGGCAATGACACGTCCCTTTCGGCATCGTCAGTCCCTAGCCTTCCACATCCGCCGGCCGCGGGTGCGCCGGGACCGGTCAGAATGTCCCCCGCGTCCGCCGCGCCGCCGGCCCGGCGCGGGCCCCCCGGTCGCCGTAAGAGATAACAGCAAGAAGCGTCGGGCCGGGCTGGCGGGCGGGCGTGGCGGCGAGGGGGGACGCCGCGCCCGTTTCGATGCTGCTTTTCTGCTGGGTCCGCGGCGATGGCGGCGGACCCGGTCGGCGCCCGTCTCACTCCAGCGGAATGAGGCGGCGCAGCTGGGTGACGTGGCCGGGGTTCAGCTCGGCGACGCTGGCGACCTGGAGCAGCTTCATGGTGCGGACGACCTGGTCGCGCAGGATCTCGATCGCCCGGTCGACGCCGGCCCGGCCGCCGGCCATCAGGCCGTACAGGTAGGCCCGGCCGACCAGGGTGAACTGGGCGCCGAGGGCGACGGCCGCGACGACGTCGGCGCCGTTCATGATGCCGGTGTCGAGGGTGATCTCGGTCCGGCCGCCGACGGCCTTGACGACCTCGGGCAGCAGGTAGAAGGGGACGGGGGCACGGTCGAGCTGCCGTCCGCCGTGGTTGGACAGCACGATGCCGTCGACGCCCAGGTCGGCCAGGACCCGGCAGTCCTCGACGTTCTGCACGCCCTTGATGACGAGCTTGCCCGGCCACAGGCCGCGGATGACGTCGAGGTCGGCGAAGCTGATGGTCGGGTCCATCGCCGAGTCGAGCAGTTCGCCGACCGTGCCGCCGGTCGCGGACAGCGACGCGAACTCGAGCTTGGGGGTGGTCAGGAAGTCCCACCACCACCAGGGGCGCGGGATCGCGTTGGCGACCGTGCCCAGCGTGATCTGCGGCGGGATCGAGAAGCCGTTGCGCTTGTCGCGCAGCCGGGCGCCGCCGAGCGGGGCGTCGACGGTGAAGAACAGCGTGTCGAACCCGGCGGCCGCGGCCCGGCGGGTGAGCTCGTAGGAGATCTCCCGGTCGCGCATGACGTAGAGCTGGAACCAGTTGCGGCCGGCCGGGTTGGCCGCCTGCACGTTCTCGATGGAGGTGGTGCCCAGGGTGGACAGCGTGAACGGGATGCCGGCCGCGCCGGCCGCGCCCGCGCCCGCCGTCTCGCCCGCGGTGTGCATCAGCCGGGTGAACCCGGTGGGGGCGATGCCGAACGGCAGCGCCGACGGGCCGCCGAACACGGTGGCCGAGGTGTCGACGGAGGAGACGTCGCGCAGGATGGACGGGTGGAATTCGATGTCCTCGAAGGCCTGGCGGGCCCGGGCGAGGGAGATCTCGCCCTCGGCGGCGCCGTCGGTGTAGTCGAACGCGGCCCGCGGCGTGCGGCGCCGGGCGATGTCGCGCAGGTCGTAGATGGTCAGCGCGGCGTCCAGGCGGCGTTTGACGGGATCGAGCTCCGGCTTCTTGAACCGCATGAGCTCGAAGATCTCGCTCGGCTTCGGGATCTGGCGATCGGTCATCGGATTGGGCACCTCGGGACTCATAGCAGATCGGGGGATCGAACCGAACAGAGTGGCTTGCGAGCCAGTTTCGAAGATTAACTCGCCCTCGCCCGCGCGGCTAGCCCCGGTCACCTCCCGATAAGCCCGGTCACCTCAGATGAGCCCGGCTACCCGGGCAACGGAGCCTGACGGAGCCGCACTGCCGTGCAATCGTTAGTGACAATGAGTGTTAATGGTGATACTTAATGTTACTGAGATGTGTTATGAGGCAAGACACTGTTAGCGGGGAATCCATGCCACCAGACGGACCTGACCGGGCCAGCGGCGCTGGCGGCGACAAGCGGGGGCGCATCCTGCTGGTCGACGACGACCCGGCCCTCGGCGGTTATCTGCGCCGGGTGCTCATTTCCGGTGGCTTCGAGGTGACGCACGAGCTCGACTCGGAGGGCGCGCTCGAGCGGGTCCATACGGCGCCGTGGGACTTGCTGATTACTGACATCGAGCTGCCCGGCATGAGCGGGCTGGAGTTGCTTGAGCGGGTACGGGAGCTGCTCCCTGACCTGCCGGTCGCCGTGGTCACCGGCCATCCGACGGTGGACTACGCCGTTTCCGCGCTGCGCGGCGACGCGGCGGAGTTCCTGATGAAACCGGTTGGCCGCGACGACCTGCTCGCGAAGGCGGCCGACCTGATCGCGGCGGCCCGGGCGGCGAGGAACTCTCATCGGGAGACGGTTCTCGCGATCGGCGCGCACCCCGATGACGTGGAGATCGGTGCCGGGGGGACCCTGGCGGCGCACTGCGCGGCCGGCGACATCTTGGCGATCCTCACCCTGTCGCGCGGGGCTGTCGGCGGGAACATGGGTCACCGGGCCCGCGAGTCGCGGGAGGCCGCGGATATCCTCGGCGCCCGGCTGTTCCTCAAGGACCTGGAGGACACCCGCATCCCGGGGGGCAACCCCACCATCGCGATGATCGAGGAGGTCGTCGCGGAGACCGGGCCCACGGTCGTCTACACGCACTCGGTTCACGACCTGCACCAGGACCACCGCAGCGTGCACCGGTCGGCGATGGTCGCCTGCCGCAAGGTGAGCCGGGTCTACTGTTTTCAGTCGCCGTCGGCCACCGTCGACTACCGTCCCACCCACTTCGTGACCGTGGATGAGTACCTCGGCCGCAAGCTCAAGATCGTCGACGCGTTCGGTTCCCAGGCGAGCATCCGCGACTACATGGAACCTGAATTGATCACCGCCACCGCCCGGTACTGGGCCAGGTACGCCGCCGGCACGTTCGCCGAGCCCTTCGAGACCGTCAGGGACCACGGCAGCACGCTGTCGAAACCCAGGGTCGCCGCGCCGCTCGCCCGGATCGCCTGATGGCGGCGCCAGGACCGCGCCAGCCGTCGCACGACAGCCCGCGGTCCAGCGCTTCGGTCACCCGCGTCCTGGTGACGGGGGCCGGCGGTCCCGCGGCGATCGCGGCGATGAAGTCGCTGAGCGCGGACCCGTCGGTCGAGCTGCTCGCCGCGGACATGGACCGGTGGGCGGCCGGCCTCTACCTGGTCCCGTCCGCGTCGCGAACGCTAATCCCGGCCGGCGCCGCCGCGGACTTCACCGACGTGCTGCTCGACCGGTGCCGGGCGCTCGGCGTGCACGTCGTGCTGCCGACGGTGGACGCTGAGCTCCGGCCACTGGCCGACGCCCGTGCGGCCTTCGCGGCGCACGGCATCGACCTGCTTCTCGCCCCCGCGGCGGCGCTGGAGGTGATCCTCGACAAGCTGGCGCTCGCCGGCCACTGCGCCAGGGTTGTCCGCGTGCCACGGACCGAGGCGCTCGGATCCGGCATCGACCCGTCGTCGTGGACGTACCCGGTAGCGGTCAAGCCGCGGACGGGCAGCGGGTCACGCGGCTTCGTGACAATCGGCTCCGCCGCCGAGCTCACCGCCCTCGGCCACGCGCCCGGCCTGATCGTCCAGGAGTTCCTGCCCGGCGAGGAGTACTCAATCGACGTGCTCGCCGATGCCGGGGGCCACGTGATCGCGTCCGTGCCGCGGCTGCGCGCCCGGGTCGACTCCGGCGTCTCCGTGGGCGGCCGCACGGTGCACGACGCCGAGCTCGAGGCATTCGGCCGGACCGTCGCGGAGGCGACCGGCATCACCTACGTGGCCAACGTCCAGGCCAAGCGCGACGCCCGCGGCCGCCCGGCGCTGCTCGAGGTGAATCCGAGGATGCCGGGCACGCTCGGGCTCACCATCGCCAGCGGCGTGGACATGCCCAGGCTTGCCCTCGACTCGCTGCGCGGGCTGCCGGTCCCCGCGGCGCTCGGCTTCCGGGAACGGGCCGTGGTCCGCTTCCTCGACGAGCGCGTCCTCGATCCTGCCGAGATCGAGCAGGCCGGACGGGACCTCACGGGTTATCCGGCATGAACGGCGTGCCGCTTGACGAGGATTACCACGTCCACTCCACGTTCTCCGACGACGCTCACTCCACCGTGGCCGAGAACGTCAGCGCGGCGCGGGAACGCGGCCTGCGCACCCTCTGCCTCGCCGACCACGTGCGGCGGGACAGCGCGTGGGTGCCCGAGTTCGCCGCCGCCGTGGCGGCGTCCCGCGGCCAGGCCGGACCGCGCGTGCTGGCCGGCGTCGAGGCGAAGATCCTCGACAGCGCCGGCCGGCTCGACCTGCCGCCGCGCCTCGACGGCATCGACCTAGTGCTGATCGCGGACCACCAGTTTCCGGGGGACGACGGCCCGGCGCCTCCCGACCAGGTCCGGGCCGCCCTGGCCAGCGGGGAGCTGGATGCGGCGGAGGCCATCGAGCGGCTCTGCGAGGCGACCGCGAACGCGCTGCACGCGACGGACCGGGGACGTGTGCTCGCCCACCTATTCAGCCTGCTGCCCAAGATCGGCCTCAGCGAGGCCATGGTGCCGGGGCCGCTGCTCACCCGGCTGGCCACGCGGGCGGCCCGGGCGGGCGCGATGGTCGAGGTCAACGAGAAGTGGGCGTGTCCGTCGGCCCGCACGCTCGCCGCCTTGGTGCGGGCTGGCGTGCCGGTGGTCGCGGGCAGTGACAGCCATCACTGCCGGGGCGTCGGCGTCTACCGCTCGGTACGGCTGATCACGGGGCGGCTGACCGCGGGGACCAGGGCGCCGACATGACCGGCATCCCGCACGCCCTCGCCGTCACCGGCGAATGGATCCTGGTTATCGTCGTCCTGGCGGGCGCCATTCCCGAGGTCGCCGCGGCCTGGCAGTTCATCCTGGCGGCCGGCCACCGCTGGCGCAATCACTACGGCGCCTGCGAGCCGGCGTTCCCGCGGACCGCGGTGCTGATCCCCGCCTGGAACGAGCAAGCGGTGCTCGCCGCGTCGATCGACCGGCTGATGGCGGCCGAGTACCCGCCGGAATCGCTGCGTGTCTACGTGGTCGACGACGCCAGCACCGACGACACCCCCCGGGTGGTGAAGGCGAAGGAGGCGCAGTACCCCGGCCGCGTGATGCACCTGCGCCGGGAGCAGGGGGGCCAGGGGAAGGCGCACACGCTCAACCACGGGCTCGGCATAATCCTGGGCGACGACTGGATGGAGGCGCTGCTGATCACGGACGCCGATGTCATCTTCGAGCCCGCCGCGCTGCGGACGATGACCAGGCACCTGGCCGACCCGAAGGTTGGCGCCGTCACCTCCTACATCAAGGAGGGCAGCCGCCCGGGTAACTACCTGACCCGGTTCATCGGCTACGAGTACATCACCGCGCAGGCCGCCGCCCGGCGCGGGCAGAACGTGCTCGGCGCGCTCGCGTGCCTGGCCGGGGGCGCGCAGCTGCACTCGCGGGCTAACCTGCTCGCCCTGGGCGGCCGGATCGACACGACCTCCCTGGCGGAAGATACCTTCACCACCTTCGAGACCCAGCTGCGCGGCCGCCGCGTCGTATTCGAGCCGCACGCCACCTGCTGGGCGGAGGAGCCCGAGTCCGTCGCGGCCCTGTGGAAGCAGCGGCTCCGCTGGGCGCGCGGCAACGTCCAGGTCACGATCAGGTACCGTCGCCTCTGGTTCAGGCCCAGCCGGGCCCACCGCCTGGGCGGCGTCACCTTCGGCGTCCTGTGGTTCTGCCTCTTGCTCCAGCCGCTCTTCATGATCGCCTCGTCCGCGGCGTTGCTCACCCTGTACTTCGCCAGCTCGCCGAGCGCGTGGCCGGCGTTCCGCGCGCTGTGGATCATCAATGCGGCGACCTACCTCTTCATCACCGGCTTCGCACTGCTCATCGACCCGCAGACCGGGCGGCACGCCTGGCGGCAGGCCGTGCTGTTCCCCGGGCTGGTGAACCTGGCCATCATTATGGAGAGCTGCTTTCCGAAGCCGGCCAGCGCCGCCGCGCACGCGCTCCAGGTAACCGGCCGTCAGGCGGCCTGGATCACGGTCTTCTCCTATGCCTGGCTCGCCGGTTCCATGGCCGTGGGCTACCTGGCGAAGGCGGCCGAGCCGCACCGGGGCGGCCGGCTGGCCAGCATGCTGCTCCTCTACCTGGCGGGTTACGGGTCGCTGCTGTGCGCCTGCACGTTCGCGTCCTACGTCAAGGAACTGCGGAGGGCGGAGATGGTTTGGGACAAGACCGAGAAGACCGGAAAGGTGACGATCCCGACATGACGGCCTGGCCTGGCAGCCCGGCGGAGCCCGGCACCGGCGCTTCGCGCGGCAGCCCAGTCCATCCCGGCCCCGGCTGTCCGGGCTGGGTCGAGCCCAGGGACACGGGTGAAACTGGCGGCGCGGTCGAGTCCGGTCGCAGGGCCCCGGCGGACCGCGACGGCGAGGCAGGCGGGCTGCGCCAGCCCGCGGCCTTCGCCAAGGAGATCCGCGCCGCCGTCCGGTACGAGGGCGGCCTGGTCGTGAAGGCCGCCGCGGTGCTGGCCGCCCTGGCCTCGATCCTCGTCCTACGCGCCCTGTACTTCTCGTGACCGGGCCGGGCGCCGGCCAGGGAAGGGGCAGCGGAGAGCCGGGAACTTCGCGGCGAGGGGAATGCCGATGGCACCGCGGCGAATAGGGATACGGACACGGGCGACCATCGCGTCCGCGCTCGCGCTGGCGCTCACGGCGATCGCGTTCGGCATCGCGCTGACCGCGGCGGCCGAGAGCCAGCGCGACGGCCAGACGCTCGCGCACCGGCTGGTACCCGCGGCCGCCGCCGCGAACGACCTGCTCACGGCATTCACGGCTCAGCAGACCCTGCTGCGCAGCGCCGTCACCGACGGGCGCGCTAGCGGGCTGCCGATCGCTGACGCGGCGGCAACCGCGGTCGCCGTGGCCGCGGGCCAGGCGGGTGGGCTCGCCCAAGGCGATCAGCTGATGACGGCGCGGCTCGGCGCCATGATGGCGGACTACCGCGCGTGGCTTGACTATGTCGCAGCGCCGCAGGCCGCCGACCTGAGACGAGGCGACGCCAGCGCCGCGCGGGCGCTCCAGGCGGATGTCGCGCGCGTCAGCCCCTACGTGCTCGCCGTCCGGACCACAGGACTGGCCCTGCAGTCAGAGATCGTCGGCGAGCAGCAGACGGTCACCGACTCGCTGAACAGGGTCCACGGCACGCTCCTCGGCGCCCTCATCGCCATGATCGCCGTCGCCGCGGCCATCGCCACCGAGGTCGTCATCGGCGTCTGGCGGGGAATCGTCAAGCCGTTCGGGCAGCTGACGAAGGCGGTGGCCGCGGTCGCCGACGGGAGGTATCACCGGAGCATCCCCACGGTGGGGCCCGCGGAGCTCGCCGACCTGAGCCACGGCGTCGAGCGGATGCGGACCAGGCTGGTGGCGGCCCTGGCCGAACGGGAACGGGCCGAGGCGAGCCTGCGCAGACTGTTCGACCTGGCCCCGGACGCCATGATCGCCGTGGCCAGGGACGGCTCGATCACGATGGCCAACGCCCGCGCCGTGCAGGTGTTCGGCTACGCCGTCCACGAGATGATGGGCCGTCAGGCGCACATACTGGTTCCCGCGGAATGGCGGGCAGGCCTGGCGGCGGATACGGCGAGCTACTTCGCTGACCGCCGGTCCCGGGCGCAGTGGGACGGGACCACGGCCGCCGGGCTGCGCCGCGACGGGCGCACGTTCCCCGCCGAGGTGCGGCTGAGCCTGCTGCCTGCCGACGACGGGACGGTGGTCATCGTCGCGATCAGGGACGTCTCCGAGCGGGTGACGATGGAGGCCGAGCGCGAGCGCCTGCGGGCAGAGGCCGAACAGGAGCGCCTGCAGCGCCGCGCCCAGCAGTCCCGGCGTCTGGAGAGCCTCGGCCAGCTGATCGGCGGGGTCGCGCACGACTTCAATAACCTGCTCAACGTGATCTCGGGTTACGCGGACTTCACCGCCGAGCAGCTCGGCGCGATCGTCGGCGAGGATAACCGGCTCGAGCCGGTGCTGGCCGACGTCGAGCAGGTCAGGATCGCGGCGCAGCAGGCCATCAGGGTGACCCGCCAGCTGCTCACCTTCGCCAAGAGCGGGTCGGCCAACCGGGAGGTGCTCGACCTGAACGAGGTGGTGCAGAGCGCCGGGCAGTTGCTCCGCCGCAGCCTAGGTGAGCGGATCGAGCTGGTCATCACGGCGGACCCCGGCCTGTGGCGGGTGGACGCCGACCGCGGCCAGCTTGAGCAGGTCCTGGTGAACCTCGCGGTGAACGCCCGCGACGCGATGCCCGGCGGCGGCCGCCTCACCATCGCGACCGCCAACGCCGAGGTGGACGCCGTCTACGCGCAGCAGCGGCCGAACCTGGAAGCGGGCCGCTACTGCCGGCTGACGGTGTCCGACACCGGCGCCGGGATGGACCAGGCCACCATCGACCGCGTCTTCGAGCCGTTCTTCTCGACCAAGCCGCGCGGCCACGGGACAGGCCTCGGACTCGCGACCGTGTACGGGATCGTGTCCGGCCTGGAGGGAACCATCGACATCTACTCGGAGGTGGGACTCGGCACGACGATGAACGTGCTGCTGCCCATCACCGAGCAGGCCGCAGTTGAAAGCACAGCAGTTGAAAGCACAGCAGTTGAAAGCACGACGGCTGGGACCCCGGTGGCTGACGGCGGCACCGCGGTCGCCGGAAGCGCCACGGTGCCGCCGTCAACTGCGGCGGTACCCGGGTCGGCGGCGGACACGGGCGGGCACGGCGAGACGATCCTGCTCGTCGAGGACGAGGCCGGCCTGCGCACCATGGCCAGCCGGATCCTGGCCCGCAACGGCTACCGGGTCTGTGCCGCGGCCGACGGTGTCAGCGCCATCGCGCGGGCCGCCGACCCGGGCCAGCGTATCGACCTGTTGGTCACCGACATGGTCATGCCGGGGATGCTCGGCAACGAGGTCGTCGACCAGGTGCGCGCCATCCGTTCGGGCCTGCCCGCCGTGTTCATCACGGGCTACGCGCAGCAGGTGCTGGACTTCCACGGCATCCAGGCGCCCGACCTGGACATCGTGCAGAAGCCCTTCACCGAATCGACCCTGCTCACCCGGGTGCACCAGGCGCTCGGCCGGGGCCCCGGGCCGCAGCAACCCGCCTTACGAGGCCCTCGTTTCGCGGCGGCGCTCCTCCAGTGCCCTGCGGTACTCCGCCACGACGATCTCGGTGAGTTCGTCGGCGGAGGTCTCGTCGCTGCGCTTGTCGAAGGTGATCCTGCCGCCCTGGATCAGGTTCACCCGGTCGCACACCTCGAGCACCTGGCCGTAGTTGTGCGCGATGATGATGATCGAGACGTTGCCCTGCGTCTTGAGCTGCGTGATGAGGTCAAGGATCATCGAGCCTTCCTTGACCCCCATCGCGGCCAGCGGCTCGTCCAGGAGCAAGACCTTGGGGTTGTCGAAGACCGAGCGCGCCACCGCGATCGCCTGCCGCTGACCGCCGGACAGCGCGCCGACGGGCGCGTTGATGTTCGGGATCCGCACGCCGATCTCGTCCAGGTGCGCCTGCGCCTCCCGGCGCATGGCCCGGTTGTTCAGCAGCGGCCAGCGGACTTTCTCCCGGTTCAGGTACACGTTCTGGAACACCGACAGCTGCGGCACCAGCGCCAGGTCCTGGTACACGGCGTCGATTCCGAGTGACCGCGCGTGGTCCACCGACTTGAAGGTGACCTGCTGGCCCTCCAGCACGATCTGGCCCGAGGTGGGCGGCTGGAAACCGCACAGGATCTTCAGCAGCGTGGACTTGCCCGCGCCGTTGTCCCCGATCAGCCCGAGCACCTCGCCCTTGGCCAGCCGCAGGTTGACGTCGGTCAGCGCGGTCACCGCGCCGTAGTTTTTGGAGATGTGCTCGGCGCGCAGGATGTCGCCGTCGGACCCCGGTGTCTCGGTCATGCCGCTCCCCTTGCCCGCAGCCGCGCGAGCTGCACGTTGGCGATCATGGCGATGAGCACCGCGGCGCCGAAGATGATCGGCAGCGGGTTGGCGCTGACGCCCAGGATATCGAAGCCGTCGGTCAGCAGGCCGAGCACGATCGCGCCGAAGAAGGCGCCGATGATCGTGCCGGTTCCGCCGAGCATCGCGGTACCGCCGATGACCGCCGCCGTCACGGCGTAGAACATCGGCTGATAACCGCCGGCCGTCGGGTCGATGGAGTTGGTGACGAAGGCGTTCTGCAGTCCGACAAACGCGCCGAACAGGCCGGTCAGCATGAAGTTGCCGTACTTGATCCGGTTGACGTTGATGCCCGCCTCGCGCGCGCCGAGGAGGTTGCCGCCGACCGACACCGTGTGCAGCCCCCAGCGGGTCCGGGTCAGCACGATGTGCATGATGATGGTGAGGATCACGGCCGCGATGAACGGCGCCCAGTCACCGCCGAGCCAGTGCACCTGACTGGTCATGTCGGTGGGGATGCTGACCGGCGAACCATGTGACGTGGTGTCGACGATGCCCAGCAGGATGAACCCGGTACCGAGCGTCGTGATGAACGACGGCAGGCCGACGGTCACCGTCAGGAACGCGTTAACCCAGCCGACCACCAGTCCCATGACGAGGGAAATCAGGATGGCGAGCAGGGCGGGAACGCCGTCGTAGAAGTTCAGGAAATAGGCCAGGAACGGCGCCAGCGCGAACGTGAAACCGACCGAAAGGTCGATCTCACCGCAGATGAGCAGGAGAACTTCGCCCAGCGCGATGATGATGTACGGGGTCGAATCCTGCGTGAACAAGATCGGCAGGTTCGTACTCGTGTTGAACGATGTACTGCTCACCCAGAAGTAGATGAAGAGCGCGACCGCGACGACGAAGACGGTGGATTCTCTTTGCTGCAGGAAGGCGCGGCCCACTCTGCCCAAGGTTCCGCCGCTCCTGGCGCGTGGTAGGAGCTCGGGAGATCCGGCGTCCGCCGGGCTCCGCTGCTCGGCTGTGTCACTCACGAATATTCACCTGCGTTCTCGGTCTGCGGCGCTTGCTCGGCCAGCATGATCTTGCTACCCCACTTCATGGCTCGCGGCCGAGGCGAGAAAACATGAATTCGCCCCGGCCGCGAACGCTGCGGTGATCAGGTGCTGGTCGTGGCCATCGGGCTGTTGATCGCGCCCGAGGCCAGCGGGATGTACTTCTCCGCGGTCGTGCTGCCCTGGTACCGGCTGTCCGCCAGGTAGGGGGTCACGTTGGACTTCGTGACCACGGAGAGGCCGGTGTCCGTATCCGGCGGTGAGAGGACACCGCCGGAGAGCCGGAACAGGTACATGTACAGCACCGGCAGGAACCCTTGCAGGTACGGGTCCTGGTAGATGGTGAAATCCAGGGTGCCGGACTGGACCGCGGGCACCGTCGCCCCGGTGGTGTCGAAGCCGCCGGCCGGGATGGTCATCCCGAGCGACTTGAGCTGCGCGCCGAGGAACTCGGTGTCACCCGAGTCGACGGCGAACGCGCCCTTCAGGGTGGACTTGTGCGCGAGCAGGTACGCCTTCATGGCCGCGGGCTCGACCGACTCCTCGGCGCCGGTCGCGATCTCGGCCACGGTGTAGCTGCTGCCGAGCACCGACACCGCGCCCTGGTACCGGGGCTGGGTGTTACCCGTCCCGACCACCGGGGTGAAGATGACGATGGGGCCGCCGCCCGGGACCGCCAGCTTGATCTGCTCGCCCATCGACTGGCCGGACGAGTAGAGCGACTGGCCGACGTAGCAGAGCCGGTTGGTGCCGATCACCGCGGCGCCGTTGACGTACTCGCCGTCGGCGTTGTAGGTCACCACGGGGATGCCCTTGGACATGGCGCTCGAGACCGGGGACGTGAACGCCGTGGCACTGATGGCGGCCAGGGCGATGCCGTCGGCGCTGGCGGCGACCGCGGTGTCGAAGTAGGAAACCATCTGGGACACGACCGAGTTGGTCGAGCCGCCCCAGCTGGGCGTGGGCAGTCCGAGCAGCGCGGCCGCATCGGCCAGCCCGTACTGAGTGGGCGTGAAGAACGCGTTGGTGGTGACGTGGTTGACGAACCAGAACTTCCAGGCCGGGGTCTTCGGGAAGGCCCCCACCGTGTCCTTCACCGCCGAGGAGGCGGCGGAGCTGGACGAGCTGCACGCCGCGAGCAGGGCCGAGGCCGCCCCCGTGGCGCTGACCAGGCCGGCCCCCTTGAGCAGCCTGCGCCGCGAGGGACTGTCCTTCATATTCAGTGTTTGTACAGCCTCATCGACTTTGGGGTCGATCTTCATACCGGACCTCCTGCTATCACCTTTGAAGGGAACTCCGTCGGCAGAGATGTTAGCGTTCACATCATGGGCCCCAAGAGACAAGTTCACATGATTAAGAGAACGATAGAGGTACTTGTGGCCTGAGGCTAGCCTCCACTGCGCAAAAAGTTATCGTTAACAAAACGAGACATTGCAAGCGGAGAAAGCTGCGGTCCTGTCCGGCCGCCGGGTTTCCCGCGTACGGCGAGGCAGCGGCGCGGACAGAGCGGACGGCGGCGGCGACGGTACGGGCCTACCGCGGGCGCGACGGTAAGCTGACCAGTGCCCGCCGGGGGCTCCCTGGTCGTCCCCGTCGGCGGGCCGGCCGGAGGCAGCATGACATCACCATACGCCGGCGACCGGGCGGCCGACATAGACGCCGCGCCCGCGCCCACGGAACCAGCGCCCGCGCAGTCCGATCCCGATCCCGGGTGCGCGCCCGCCGCGCCCGCCGCGCCCGCCGCGCCCGCCGCGCCCGCCGCGCCCGC
>Ga0302314_10007329_pt1 | contig 19834 bp, 17 predicted proteins | sample III_Palsa_N2_3_FD_200533 | JGI IMG/M metagenome (GOLD analysis project Ga0302314, IMG submission 200533) | Peat permafrost microbial communities from Stordalen Mire near Abisko, Sweden - III_Palsa_N2_3 | ecosystem: Environmental > Terrestrial > Soil > Palsa > Peat permafrost | place: Sweden...
TGAACAACGGCTACCTCGGCATGGTTCGCCAGTGGCAGGAGCTGTTCTGGGACCGGCGCTACAGCCACGTCGACATGGGCAACTACCCGGACTTCGTGAAGCTCGCTGAGGCTTACGGCTCCACCGGGTTCCGTTTCACCGACAAGACCACGCTGGTCGAGGACATGAAGCGGGCACTCGCGACCGAAGGCCCGGTTTTGGTTGACGTGCGCGTCACCGCCGAGGAGAACGTGTACCCGATGATCGCGCCCGGCCAAGCTGCGCGCGAAATGGTGGGCTGAGCCATGGGTGAACCTGGAACCAAGGAGATCCTCTCGCTCGAGGAGCTTGAGGCCGCGGGCAATTTCCGCTCCGGCCGCAAGCACATCGTCTCGATTCTGGTGGAGAACAAGCCCGGCGTCCTGACCCGTGTCACGGGTCTCTTCGCCCGCCGCGGCTTCAACATCAACACGCTTGCTGTTGGCCCAACTGACGACGACTCGGTCTCTCGCATCACGATCACGCTCGATGGCGCGGTGCACTCGATAGATCAGGTGACCAAGCAGCTACACAAGCTGATCAACGTGCTCAAGATTCGCGATCTTGAGCCGGAGGAGACGCTCGCTCGCGAGCTTGCGCTCTTCAAGATCTCAGCGGACGGTGTGGGGCGCGCGGAGGTCATGCAGATCTGCGACATCTTCCGTGCCCACATCGTCGACGTCAGCAAGCGCGCGGTCGTCGCCGAAGTAACCGGCACGCAGGAGAAGGTCGACGCGTTCGAACGGCTGATCCGGCCGTTCGGTCTGATCGAGATGGCCCGAACCGGCGAGATCGCGATCGGTCGCGGTCGCAACGAGACCTAGTAGGCCTGAGCACCACACTCGCATCCCCCTGGCTTTCCGGCGCCGCGCATGCGCGCTTGCATGCGCGGCTGGGCAGCGCGGCCCGGCAGGCCAGGGGTGAGCTGCCGACGGTCGTAAGTGTCAGCGAGCGGCTCACCGGCAGGCACGACCCCTCGGCGATCGCGCTCGCGTCGCGGCAGGGGGATGAGCCCTGGTTCTGCCTTGAGCAGCCCGACCGAGACGGCAGCGCGCTTGCCGCGCTCGGCTGCGCTTATGAGCTCAAGTCGGCGGGCCCTCCGCGCTTCGGCGAGCTTGATTCGCTCTGGCGCCAACTGAGCTCACGGGCGCGCGACGACGGCTACGAAGGCCCGGCCGGCGCCGGCCTTGTCGCGGTTGGCGGCTTCGCATTCGCCGACGACGGCGGTCGCAGCCCCGCCTGGAGCGGCTTCGCGGCGGCGTCGATGATGGTCCCAGAGGTCTCGTTCGCGCGATCGGGTGAGGAGACCTGGATCACGGTCAATCTGGCGGTCGTCAAAGGCGACGACACGCAGGTCCATCGCGAGCGCATCGCGGCGCGCCTAGAACAGCTGCGCGAGCAGCCGCTGCCGATGCTCGACCCGGCGCCGACCGGGACCTTTCAAGTCCACAGCGCGCTGCCGCCATCGCACTACGAGGAGGCGGTGGCCCGCGCGGTCGAACGGATCCGCGGCGGCCAGGTGGAAAAGGTCGTGCTGGCCAGAGAGGTCCAGGTTGAGGCGCCGACCGACCACGACGCCGCAGCCGTGTTTGACGTACTGCGCGGCGGCTTTCCTTCGTCGTACATCTACGCGGTCGGCCGCGGCGACGCGACCTTCATCGGCGCTACGCCTGAGCTGCTGGTGCGACGCCAGGGGCAGCGGGCGAGCACAGTCGCGCTCGCCGGCTCGATTCGCCGCAGCGCCGACCCCGCGGTCGATGACCATCTCGGCGAGACGCTGCTGCACAGCGAGAAGAACCGCCATGAGAACTTGATCGTCGCTCAGCGGATCGCGAAGGCGCTGGGCCCTTACGCGCTGTGGGTGACGGTCGCGCCCGAGCCGGTGGTGATCCGCGTGGCCAACATCCAGCATCTGGCGGCACCGATCCGGGCGCAGCTGAAGGCTCCGGTCGGGGCGCTTGAGCTGGCTGGCGCGCTGCACCCGACTCCGGCGGTCGGCGGCGAGCCGAACGACGTCTCCCAGCGCATGATCCCGGCGCTCGAGGGCATGGATCGCGGCTGGTATGCCGGCGCCGTCGGCTGGACCGACGCCAGCGGTGACGGCGAGTTCTGTGTCGCGCTGCGTTGCGCGCTGCTGCGCGGGCGCCAGGCATCGTGCTTCGCCGGCTGCGGGATCGTCGGCGACTCGGACCCGGCGGAGGAGCTGGCAGAGACCGAGACCAAGCTGCAAGCGCTGCTGCCGGTGCTCTCGGGCTAGCCGCGCGGCGGCCGTGCCCGGACTAGTCGGACGGCGCCACCGTCAGGCGCGCAAGGCCGCAAGCGCCGCGGACTCGACGGCCGCATGCAGCGCGCGGTTTGCCACGCGCTCGGTCCTGACCTCGATGATCGTTGTCTGATCGCGCTTCAGCGCTGCCATCAGCGCGCCCGCGAACGAATCGATGTCGTCAGCCGAGTCGTAGGCGCAGTCAAACAGCTGAGCCGCGACGCCGAAGTCGAGCCCGGTCGGCGTCGCGACCTGTTGCTCAAACACGTCTGTCTCTTTTGCGATCGACAGGAAGTTGAAGATGCCGCCGCCGTCGTTGTTGATCAGCACGATCGTCAGCTTGAGATCGGTGCGCCGCGCGGCCAGCAGGCCGCCGAGGTCGTGCGCGAGCGTGACATCCCCGGTAAGCAGCACGACCGGACCGTCTGAGGCGGCTGCGACTCCGAACGCGGAGGAGACAGTGCCGTCGATGCCGTTCGCGCCGCGGTTGGCCAGCACCCGCAGCGGCTCGTTCAGCGCCGGGAAGAACTCCTCAACGTCACGGATCGGCATTGACGCCCCGACGAACAGGGTCGCGTTCGCCGGCAGAAATTGACCGAGCGCGGTCGCCACGGCAGGTTCAGAGAGGCCGGCACCCATCAGCGGCGCGGCGATCGCATGCGCGACGGCGCTGTCGGCGCGACGCCAGCGCTCAAGCCAGTCACTGTCGCCGGGCACGACCTCGTCGAGCTCGATCCGATCAAAGAGCTGCGCGAGCGGCTCGACGAAGCGCATGCCGCCGCGTGAGACCGGGTCGGACCAGCGCTCGTCGGAGCTGAAGTGCAGATGCTGCGCTTGGTCAAGCCCCGCGAGCCAGGTCCGTAATGGCTTCGATGTCGGCAGGTCTCCGATCCGGCAGACGATCTCTGGTGTCAGCTTCGACGCGGTCTCGGCGTCGCGCAGGATCAAATCCCAGTGCGCGATCGCGGCGCCGCCGGTGCGTGCGCCTGAGAGCGGGTCGGCAAGCAACGGCACCTGGGCGCGCGCCGCAAACGCAGCGAGCCGGCGACCGAGCGCCGGATCGCCACCAAGATCGCCCGCCACGAAGACGGTTCTCTGAAACTCGTGCCGACGCGGCAACGCCCGCGGTGTGGCTAGGCTCGGCCGCTGCCACGCCACCCAGGGATCGCCCGAGCCACGGCCACCGCCTCCCGGCTCGTCCTCGCTGAGCGGCTGATCGAGCAGCAGCGGCTCGCGCAGCGGGATGTTCAGGTGCACCGGCCCGGGACGGCCGTCAAGCGCGGTCCAGTAGGCGCGGCAGGCGAGCGCGCGGACCCAGCGCATGCGCTCTGCCGTGGCCTCCTGGATCCCGAGCTCAAAGAACCACTTGACCGCGTCGCCGTAGAGCTTCAGCTGGTCAATCGTCTGGCCGGCGCCGATCTGGCGTAGTTCCGGCGGGCGGTCCGCGGTCAGCAGGATCAGCGGGATGCCGGCTTCGTGCGCCTCGATCACGGCGGGCATCAGATTCGCCGCCGCCGTGCCGGAGGTGCAGGTGATCGCGACCGGTTTGCCGGAGGCTTTGGCCGCGCCCAGTGCGAAGAAGCCGGAGCAGCGCTCATCTACGTGCGACCAGGTCTGCAGCCGCTGCTCACGCGCGAGCGTCAGCACGATCGGCGTATTGCGCGAACCGGGGGAGGTGCAGGCGTGCTGCATGCCGCAACGAGCTAACTCGTCGACAAGCGCGCGGAGCAACAGGTGGCTGTCTGTGGCAGTCATGATGCGGGTATGAGCAAAGCACCCGCCGTCGTGCTGCTGCACGGCTTTACCAACAGCGGCGCCAGTTGGCAGCCGGTGATCTCGGGGCTTGGTCAACGGTATCGCGCCTTCGCTCCGGACATCCGCGGGCACGCCTCCGCCTCGGATCAGACCCCGGTCACGCTCGACACAGTGCTGCAGGACCTCGCGGCGATCGACGAGCCGCGCTTCACGCTCGTGGGCTACTCGCAGGGCGGGCGGATCGCGCTGCACGCCGCCCTCACGATGCCCGAGCGGATCGAGCGGCTGGTGCTGATCAGCGCGAGCCCGGGGCTCGAGGATGCGCGCGAGCGCAGCGAGCGCCGAGCCGCAGATGAACGCTTGGCTGCAGAGATCGAAACGCAGACGATCGAGCAGTTCGCCACGAGCTGGGCGCTGACCCCGGTGCTCGCGGGGGTGAGCCCGGAGGTCGCCGACGCTGTGCACGCGGATCGCCTGCGCAGCACGCCGCAGGGGCTTGCTGCCGCGCTCAGGGGCCTGGGAACCGGAACGCTGCCACCGCTCTGGCATCGCCTGAGCGAAATCACACTGCCGACCTTGATCATCGTCGGTGAGCGCGACCAGAAGTTCGCCGAGATCGGCCGTCAGATGCACTCACGGATTCCAGGTGTCGACCGTTTCCTGGTTGTCCCGGGCGCCGGTCACGCCGTGCACCTCGAACGGCCCGACGCGATCGCCGACGAGCTAGAGCTGGTCGTACCAGCCGACCAGCCGGTCACCGAGCCCTGAACCCGGCGGCGGCGCCATGCGGCCGCCACGACTCCGCAGCACCTCCGGTGCCTCGAAGCGTTCGAGCGTCGCCAGGCCACAGGGGCGCACCGGCTCAACCACGGCCGCGACGTGCAGCGCCGCCGCGATCCCGAGGGGACCGTCCATGGTCGACGCCAGGTAGATGTCATAGCCCGCGTTGCGCGCCGCCACGGCATCGCGCAAGACGCCCGTGATGCCGCCACAGCGGGAGATCTTCAGGCAGACAGAGCCACAGATGCGGGCCTTGAAGAGCGTCGGGTCGGCCCCGGTTTCGTCGGCGGCGATCGTCAGATAGGGCAGCGCCCGTGCGACCGCCGAGATCCCGAAGACGCCGTGCACCGGCTCCTCGCAGAGTTCGATCCCGAGGTCCGTCAACTCACGCAGGGTGTTGACCGCCTCGTCGAGCAGCCAGGCGCCGTTGGCATCGAGACGCAGGCGAACCTGAGGCCCGACCGCGGCACGCACCGCCCGGACGCGCGCGAGGTCGTCGCCGGCGCCGACCTTCACCTTGAGGCACTCGATGCCCTGCGCCACGGCGCCGAGCGCCTGCGAGGCTGCGCGGCCCGGCTCCTCGGCGCCGATCGCCCAGTTGAGCTCGACGATCGGTGGCATCTGCGAGCCGAGCAGCGCCCAGATCGGCTGGCCGGCCCGCTGGCCGGCCAGATCCCAGAGCGCCAGGTCGACCGCGGCCAGCGCCTGTGGCAGTTGGGCGGCCTGCGCACAGTCAGCCAGAAGCTCCGCGTGTGAGAGGCCGGCCGCATCGGCAAAGACGCGCTCGTAGAGCTTCAGCGCATGCAATACGGCTTCCAGCGTGACCCCGTCATAGTCGGCGAGCGGGGCTGACTCGCCGTAGCCGACGGCGCCATCGACCGACTCGATCCGGACCAGAACCAGTGGCCGCGGGGCCTCTGCGGCGTGGATATCCGTGGCGTGCGCGGCACGCAGTGGGCTGCGCCACCTGACATGCCGGACGAACGCCTCGAGCTTCACCTACTGAGCAGTATCCCAGCGGAGAGCAACAGGCAGAAAATGAGTTGCAGACGGCCGGTCGCGGCAAGAGCGCCGTTCAGTGAAGGACCGTCGGTATGCGTGCGCACGAGCTTGACCACCGGAACCGCCAGCGGCAGTGAGAGCCAGCTCAGTAAGAGCCAAGGCTTCAACGGTCCGAAGACCCAGGTGACCAGCGCCAGCAGGTAACTCACGTAGATCAGCCCGGCATAGATCTGGCGCGAGCGTTCACGTCCGAAACGCACCGCCAGAGTGCGTTTGTTGGCGCGGCGGTCGGTGTCGATGTCGCGCGTGTTGTTGACGACCAGCAGTGCTGAAGCGATCAGTCCAACCGGCACCGAGAGCGCCAGCGACTCCCATGAGAAGTGACGCATCTGCACGAAGTACGAGCCCGCGACGGCGGCGACGCCGAAGAACAGGAAGACGAAGACCTCGCCGAGCCCCTCGTAGCCGTACGGCTTTGGACCACCGGTGTAGAGCACCCCGGCGGCGATCGAGGCGACTCCGATCAGCAGCAACTGCCATCCGGCGACGGCGATCAGGTAGCCGCCGCAGAGCACCGCCAGGCCAAACGTGAAGTAGGTGGCGATCAGCACCTGGCGCGGTGGCACGAGGCCGCCCGCGGTGACTCTCACAGGACCGAGTCGGTCCTCAGTATCGGCGCCACGCCGGGCGTCCGAATAATCGTTTGAGAGGTTCGCGCCGATCTGGATCAGGATCGATCCGAGCAGCGCGGCGACAAAGCGCAGGGGATGAAAGACGTGCAGGTAGCCGGCGAGCGCGGTCCCCACCAGCACCGGGGCGATGCCGGCGGGCAGCGTCTTTGGACGCGTCGCCATCATCCAGATCTGAAGCGAGCTTGGCGGTCCCACCGCGGGCGTCGGCTTGGCGGAAGCTGCCGGCATCAGGCGCGATGGGGGAACTTCGAGAAGTCGGGCGGCCGCTTCTCCAGGTAAGCCTGACGGCCCTCGGCCGCCTCTTCGCTCATGTAGAAGAGCAGGTTCGCGTCGTGGGCCAGTTGCTGAATCCCGGCGAGGCCGTCTTCGTCGGCGTTGAAGCTGGACTTCAGCAGCCGCAGGCTGAAGGGGGAGAGCTCGAGCATCTCCTTGCACCACTTGACCGTCTCCGCCTCGAGCTTGTCGAGCGGGACGACGGTATTGACGAGGCCCATGTCGAGGGCCTCCTGCGCGCCGTATTGGCGGCAGAGGAACCAGATCTCCTTGGCCTTCTTGGGACCGACGAGGCGCGAGAGCACGCTGGCGCCGAAGCCGCCGTCAAAGGATCCGACCTTCGGCCCGGTCTGGCCGAACTTCGCGTTGTCAGCGGCGATCGTGAGGTCGCAGACGATATGCAGCACGTGACCACCACCGATCGCGTAGCCGGCGACCATTGCCACAACCGGCTTCGGCAGACGCCGGATCTGCACGTGCAGGTCAGTCACGTGGAAGCGGCCAGCGACTTCGTGGTGGCCCGCCTGCTCGGGGTCGGCGCCGGTGACGTAACCGCCACGGCTGCCACGGACGCGTTGATCGCCGCCGCTACAGAACGCGAGCGGGCCTTCACCGGTGAGGATCACGACGCCGACACTCGTATCTTCACGCGCGCGCTCAAACGCATCGATCAACTCGATGACGGTTTCGGGGCGGAAGGCGTTGCGGACCTCCGGGCGATCGATCGTGATCTTCGCGATCCCGGCGTCGTCGCCGGTCGACAGCTCGTAGCGGATGTCCTCGTATTCGGCCGCAGCCTGCCAGGTGACGCTCACGGCCGGTGAGACTACCGTTTCACAGATGCGGAACTGGCTTGAGCAGGCGACACACCGCCACCCGGAGCGGATCGCGATCGATCACGACTCCGGCGTACAGGTCAGCTATGCGGAGCTCTTGCAGCGGGCGCAGGCCTCCGCCGCCGGCCTGCGGGCCGGCGGTATCAAGCCGGGTGAGCGGCTGCCATTGCGCGATCAGGACAGGGTTGAATTCGCGGTCGCGCTGCATGGCGCGCTGATCCACGGTGCCGCCAGCGTGCCGATCGATCTGAGACTCAGCGCCGAGGAACAGGCGCGGCGCGAGCAGTCAGGCTCGACGCCGTATGACGACGTGGCGACCGTGATGTACACGTCCGGGACGACCTCGGCTCCGAAGCCGGTCTACCTGACCACAGGCAACTGGGAAGCGAACGCCGTCGGCAGCGCACTCGCGCTCGGGCTCGACCTCAACGAGCGCTGGCTCTGCGTGATGCCGTTAGCTCACGTCGGCGGCCTCTCGATCCTGTTGCGCTCGACGCTCTATGCCACCACCGCGGTCGTGCATCAGCGTTACGACAACGCCGCGGTGCTGGCCGAGTTGATGTCGGCGCAACGGGCGATCACGCTGGTCTCGCTGGTGCCGACGATGCTCTCGCGCCTGCTCGACGCCGGGCTCAAGGATCCGCCGACGCTGCGCTGGGCGCTGCTCGGTGGCGGCCCGATCCCGCCCGGGCTGCTTGCCCGGGCTGCTGCGGCGGGGGTTCCGGTGGCGCCGAGCTTCGGCATGACCGAGGGTTGCTCGCAGATCGTCACCTTCGGGTATCCGCTGCACGGAATCGAGCTGAAGTTCGAAGACGGCGAGCTGGTTGTGCGAGGACCCAACATCGCGCCGAGCGCGCTCGATCCGGACGGCTGGCTGCGGACCGGTGACCTCGCCGAGCTCGACGCAGGCGGCCGCCTGCGGATCGTCGGGCGCAAGTCCGACACGATCGTCTCCGGCGGTGAGAACGTCGCTCCGGCTGAGGTCGAAGCCGTGCTCTTGGAGCATCCCTCGGTCGCGGATGTCGGCGTGTTTGCACGCGAGGACGCCGAGTGGGGGGAGGCCGTCGTTGCGACGGTGGTGCTGCGCGACGGTGTCGATACGACGCCTGAAGAGCTTCAGGGTTTTGCGGCGGCGCGACTGGCGCGGTTCAAGGTTCCCAAGCAGATCGGCTTCGCGAGCGAGTTGCCGCGCACGGTCTCAGGCAAACTGCTGCGTAGAGAGCTGCGATGAAGACCTTCGAGGGAGACGACGAGCGCGACATCCTGCTGGACGCCTGGCAGGAGGCGTCGCAGGGTTGGGGGCGCCAGGCTGACGGCGTGCGTGACAGCGCGATGCCGGTCAGCGTCTGGATGCTCGATCACGCCGAACTGAAGCCCGGGCTGAGCGTGCTCGAGCTCGCAGCCGGGCCAGGGGACACCGGCTTCATGGCGGTCGAGCGCATCCAGCCCGGTGGGGCGCTGATCTCAAGCGACGCCGTTGCGGGAATGCTCGATGTCGCGCGTGAGCGCGCCCAAGAGCTGGGCGTCGAGCACGTCGAGTTCAAGCAGCTCCAGCTCGAATGGATTGATATTCCGACCGCCACGATTGACGTCGTGCTCGTCAAGTGGGCGGTGATGCTGCTGCTCGACCCGAGCGCGGCGCTGCGCGAGTGTCGCCGCGTGCTGAAGCCCGGTGGCAGGTTGGTGATCGCCGTATGGGAAGGCCCCGAGCGCAACCCCTGGGCGACGATCCCGCAACGCGCGATGGTTGAGCTCGGCCACATGCAGCCACTGGCTTCGGGCGGTCCGGGCATGTTCGCGCTGGCCGATCACGCCGAACTGCGTGAGCTGCTTGCGGATGCAGGCCTCTTTGACATCGAGATCGAGCCGATCGAGATGCCGCGCGGCTACGCCTCGGTGACGGCCTGGATCGGCGAGACGATCGACCTCTCGCGATCATTCAAGGGCGTCTGGAGTCAGCTGGGCGACGAGGACCGGCGCGAGCTGCGCGCTCGGATTGCGGAGCTGGCCGAGGATTACCTGGATGCGGACGGAGCGGTTGTACTGCCCGCCGCGAGCCTCGGCGCGCACGCCTCCGCCTAGCGCTTCGGGCAGGACCATATGCCGGGCACTGCTGCCCGAATATGTGCGTTCCACGCAAGTGTCGTAACCCCTTCAAGCGCACCGCCACTTGCAGTTTGGGTGCGATTTTGCAGGGGTTTCATGTGCACGCGTACCAGGTAAGACTGATGCATGCCCATTCGCCCAACAGCTTTTGTGACGTCCTTGCTGGTTGCCACCTGCCTGCTGGCGCTCCCTGCTGGAGCTGCCGCTGACGTCCCGCACGTGGTGCTACCCGGCGAGACGCTGACCTCGGTCGCGAAGACCGACGGATTGACGATCGCCGCGATCGCGGCCGCAAACAACATCTCACCCAACGCTGAACTGATCGTCGGTCAGATCCTGCAGATCCCGGCCCAGACGGCGGCTACGCAGGCGACCGCTGCGACCGGCACGGCAGCAGGCCACAGCTACCAGCTCGCCAGCGACACGACTACGAGTACCGCGACCGTGACGACTCCGGCGCGGACCACCACCACCGCTGCGACCACCACGACCACAACGGCCGCCCCCAAGGCGGCCGTGATCAGCAGCAGTGCCGTGCCTCTGCCGACGGCCCAATACGTGTCGGCCGCCGAGATCGCCCAGATCGCGGACGCTGACGGCGTGCCGGCCGGGCTCGCCGAGGGCATCGCCTGGCAGGAGAGCGGCTGGGACAACGACGTGGTTTCCGGGATCGGTGCTGTCGGCGTCATGCAGATAGTCCCGAGCACCTGGACCTGGATCGATGATTATCTGACCCCGTCCGACCCATTGGCGCCGGCTTCGGCATTGGAAAACGTGCGTGGCGGCGTGCTGCTGCTGCACGACCTGCTTGGCCTGACCGACGACAACGAATCGCTGGCGATCGCCTCGTACTACCAGGGCCTCTCTTCAGTCCGCGAGCACGGGTTCTACCCGGACACCAAGCAGTACGTGGCCGACGTTCTGGCGCTGTCAGCCCGCTTCAGCGAATAGCTCGTGAGGACGGGCCAAGGGTCGTCGGTCTCGACTCGCTAGCCTGCGCTTCATGTTCTATGACGACGATGCAGATCTCACACTCCTTGACGGCAAGACCGTCGCGATCATCGGCTATGGCTCGCAAGGCCACGCCCACGCACTCAACCTCAAGGACTCGGGCGTAAACGTCGTCGTAGGCCTTCGGCCAGGTTCAGCCAGCGTCGCCAAGGCGGAGGCCAACGGCCTGCGCGTGGTCGACCCGGCTGCCGCTGCCGCGGAGGGTGACCTCGTGATGATTCTTGCGCCCGACGAACTCCACGCCAAGGTTTGGGAGTCCGGCGTTGGCGAGGGCATCGAGCCCGGCAACCTGGTCCTATTCGGACACGGTTTTTCAATCCACTACGGCACGGTCTCACCGCCGCCGGACGTGGATGTGGCGCTGGTTGCGCCCAAAGGCCCGGGCCATCTGGTGCGCAGCCAGTTCACCGAGGGCTCTGGCGTGCCTTCACTGATCGCGATCCACCAGGACGCGACAGGTAACGCCCAGAAGCTTGCGCTGGCCTACTCCAAGGGCATCGGTGGCACCCGCGGCGGCGTCTTTGAGACGAGCTTCCGCGAGGAGACCGAGACCGACCTCTTCGGCGAGCAGGCTGTGCTCTGCGGTGGTGCCTCTGAGCTGGTCCAGGCCGGTTTCGAGACCCTGGTTGACGCTGGCTACGACCCGCAGATGGCCTACTTCGAGTGTCTGCACGAGCTCAAGTTGATCGTCGACCTGATGTACGAGAAGGGCCTCGCCGGGATGCGGTACTCGATCTCCAACACGGCCGAGTACGGCGACTACACACGCGGCAAGCGGATCATCACCGATGAGACGCGCAAGGCGATGAAGCAGGTGCTCGCAGAGATCCAGTCGGGCGAGTTCGCACGCGAGTGGATCGCCGAGAACAACGCCGGCCAGGAGAACTTCAAGCGCATGCGCGAGGAGCAGGCCCACACCCAGGTTGAGACTGTCGGCAAGGGCCTGCGTTCGCAGATGTCCTGGATCGACAGCGATTTTCACGAGTAATAACTGTGCGGTTGGCCTGCACGCTTTGCTGAAGGCAACGCGTGCAGGCTGGCCAGCTGTATCCTTGGCTGTCCTGCCGTAACTGGCGCGACAAGGTGGCACAACCACCGGGGAGCGGTGGGTTCAATTGTCGCCGCGCGCCTGGGCACCCCCGAACTCGAATTGAGGAGTCGTTGTGTCCCAGACCCAGGTAGTAATCCCTGACGCGCTCAAACCCCGTGATGGTCGCTTCGGGTCCGGACCCTCGCGGCTGCGCCCCGAGCAGCTTGCGAACCTCGCCGCCTCAGGCGTATCGGTGATGGGCACCTCCCATCGCCAGAAGCCGGTGAAGTCACTTGTCGGCCGCGTGCGCGGCGGATTGCGCGAGCTGTTCTCGCTGCCAGAGGGCTACGAGGTGCTGCTCGGCAACGGCGGCACCACCGCTTTCTGGGACGCCGCCACGGCGGGTCTCGTGCGTGAGCGCGGGCTGCACCTCAGCTACGGCGAGTTCTCCTCGAAGTTCGCCTCGGCGACCAAGAAGGCACCGTTCCTGGCCGACCCGATCGTGGTCGAAGCTCCGGCCGGCGATGCGCCCGATCCGGCGACCGCCGGACAGGCCGGCGCCGACGTCATCACCTGGGCCCACAACGAAACCTCCACCGGCGTGATGGTGCCCGTGCTGCGCCCAGCTGGCCTCGATGACGGCGCGCTGGTCTTGATCGACGCCACCTCTGGCGCCGGCGGCCTGCCGGTCAACGTGGCCGATACCGACGTCTACTACTTCGCGCCCCAGAAGGGCTTCGCTTCCGACGGCGGCCTCTGGATCGCGCTTGCCAGCCCGGCGGCGCTCGAGCGGATCGCACAGATCGACGCGGATCGCCCGACGGTCGGCGCCACCCGCTGGATCCCCGAGTTCCTGTCGCTGGCCACAGCGCTCGACAACTCGACCAAGGACCAGACCTACAACACCCCGGCCGTCGCGACGCTGTTCATGCTCGCCGACCAGATCGAGTGGATGCTCGCCAACGGCGGTCTTGACGGAATGGTGCAGCGCACCACGGCCTCCTCGAACAACCTCTACGGCTGGGCCGAAGCCGGCTCCGTCACCACTCCGTACGTGAGCGATCCGGCCAAGCGCTCGCTGGTGGTCGGCACGATCGACTTTGACGACTCGGTCGACGCTGCCGCGATCGCGGCGACCCTGCGGGCCAACGGCATCGTCGATACCGAGCCGTACCGCAAGCTGGGCCGCAACCAGCTGCGCGTAGCGATGTTCCCCGCCACCGACCCCTCTGACGTGCAGGCGCTGACCGCCTGCATCGACTACATCCTGGAGCAGAACGCATGAGCAAAGCCAAAGTCCTTGTTGCCGAGAAGGTCGGCCCCGCCGGCATCGAACTGCTGCAGGAGCATTTCGATGTCGAGCTCGGGTTTGACTGGGATCGCGATCAGGTCAAGGCGCGGCTCGGTGAGTTCGATGGCGTTCTGATCCGCTCCGCAACGAAGCTCGACGCGGAGCTGTTGGCGTCTGGCACGAAGCTGCGCGCGATCGGCCGTGCCGGCGTCGGCGTCGACAACGTCGACGTGCCCGAGGCGACCAAGCGCGGCATCGTCGTCGCCAACGCGCCGCTCTCGAACGTCGTCACCGCCGCCGAGCACACGATGGCGCTGCTGTTGGCGCTCGCCCGCAACGTGCCCCAAGCGCATCAGTCGCTGGTTGAGGGCCGCTGGGACCGCGCCAAGTACTCCGGCGTTGAGCTCTACGAGAAGACGCTCGGCGTACTCGGCTTCGGCCGCATCGGCCAGCTGGTCTCCGAGCGCGCCAAGGGCTTCGGTATGCATGTGATCGCTTATGACCCGGTCGTCAGCGCTTCGCGGTACGAGGAGCTCGGCGTCGAGAAGGCCGAGACCCCAGACGACATCTACGCGGTCGCTGATTTCCTCACGCTGCACCTGCCGAACACGCCGGAGACCAAGGGCTGGCTCAACGCTGAGGTCCTGGCCAAGTGCAAGGACGGCGTCCGGGTCCTGAACGTCGCGCGTGGTCCGCTGGTTGTCGACGCCGACCTTCAGGCCGCACTCGACAGCAAGAAGGTTGCCGGTGCCGCGCTCGACGTCTTCCAGACCGAACCGATCACCGATCACCCGCTGTTCCAGTACCCGAACGTGATCGTGACGCCGCACCTCGGCGCCTCGACCGCGGAGGCGAACGACCGTGCCGGTTTCCAGGCGGCGGAGCAGATCGTCGCGGCACTCACCGGCGGTTCGGTTACGACCGCGGTGAACATCCCGGCGATCCCGGAAGACGATCTCGACGCGCTGGCGCCGTTCGTGCCGCTGAGCCGCTCACTCGGCAAGATCGCCGCCTCGCTGGCCGCAGGTTCCGCGGTCGACGCCGTCACCACCGAGTTCCTGGGCGGGATCGCCAAGCGCGACACGCGTCTGCTCGGACTCAACGTGATGCTCGGCGTGCTCGAGGAAGGCGGAGCCGAGGAGCTCAACGAGGTCAACGCCCCGGCGCTCGCACAGCAACGCGGGATCGAGACCAATGAGGTCAAGCAAGCCGAGACCCGCGACTACACGGACATGATCCGCGTGACCGTGAAGTGCGGCGAGCAGACGGCTAGCGTCGTCGGCACCGTGATCGGCAACCTCAACCGCCCGCACCTGCTGGAGGCCTGGGGCCAGCGCTTTCAGGTCCAGCTGGAGGGCAGCGTCACGCTGTTCCGCTACAAGGACGTGCCCGGAATGCTCGGTCGCGTCGGCACGCTCTTCGGGTCCAACGACGTCAACATCGTCTCCTCGGTCCTGGGCCGTCAGCCTGACGGTGACGCCGAGGGCCTGGCCGCGATGGTGATCACCACCGACGTGCCGGTTCCCGACGCCGTGGTCAGCGAGATCGTCGCCAGCGACGGCTTTGTGGCTGGCGTTTCGGTAACGCTCTAGGCATCACTCCGGCTTAATCGTCTGTCGGCGCGCGCGCATGCGCGCCGACAGCTTCCGGTCGCGCCGGGCCTCCGGCGGTGAGCCGCCCGCTCGTGGCGGATTGACCGACGGGCGCCGTTGTCTGTAGTCTTGTTTGCGATGGCATCCCGCCTCGCCCTTCGACTTCTTCTCCTCCCCCCTCGGGGGGAATAGCGCGTGGGCGGCCGCACGTAGCCGCGAACTCAGTTACGAGAAGAAGCAGGACGAGACAAAGGATGTTTTGATGACGCCATCGACGGACCCAAACCGAGTACTGATCTTTGACACGACGCTGCGCGACGGTGAACAGTCGCCTGGCATCTCGCTCAACCCGTCCGAGAAGCTGGAGATCGCGCAGCAGCTTTCACGCCTCGGCGTGGACATCATCGAGGCCGGCTTCCCGATCGCCTCACCCGGTGACTTCGAGGCCGTGCAGGGCATCGCGCGGCAGGTGCAGGGCCCGGTCATCGCTGGCCTCGCGCGCGCTCATGCGGCCGACATCGAGCGGGCATGGGAGGCGGTCAAGGACGCTGCGCGCCCACGGATCCACACCTTCTGCTCTACCTCGGACATCCACATCAAGTACCAGATGCAGAACACTCGTGAGGATGTGCTCGGCATGGTGCGCGCCTCCGTCGCTCACGCCAAGTCCTACGTGGACGACGTCGAGTTCTCACCGATGGACGCCACCCGCTCTGACATCGAGTTCACCGCTGAGGTAGTGAAGATCGCGCTCGACGAGGGCGCCACGACGATCAACATCCCCGACACCGTCGGCTACGCGGTACCGCAGGAGTACGCAGCTTTCCTGACGAGGCTCTACGAGCTGGTGCCAGAACTGCATGACGTCGTGCTCTCGGTCCACTGCCACGACGACCTCGGTCTGGCCGTAGCCAACTCACTCGCCGGCCTGATCGCCGGCGCGCGCCAGGTCGAGTGCGCCGTCAACGGCATCGGCGAGCGGGCTGGTAACGCGGCGATCGAGGAGATCATCATGCTCCTGGCGACGCGCAAGGATGAGCTTGGGTTCAGTACCGGCGCGGTTACCAAGGAGATCGCCAGGACCTCGCGGATCGTTTCGCGACTGACGGGCTACCCGGTGCAGCCGAACAAGGCGATCATCGGTCGCAACGCCTTCGCACACGAATCCGGCATCCATCAGGACGGTGTGCTGAAGGAGCGCACGACCTTCGAGATCATGGATCCGGCCTCCGTCGGGCTCGACTCCAACTCGCTGGTGCTCGGCAAGCACTCGGGGCGGCATGCGCTGCAGCAGGCTTTGTCCGAGATGGGGATAGAGGTCACCGGTCAGACGCTGAACATCGCCTTCAAGCGCTTCAAGGAGATCGCGGACAAGAAGAAGCAGGTCACCGCGATGGATCTTGAGGCGTTGGTCACCGACGAGCTCCGTGAGGAGGCCGCGGTTGGCTATTCGCTTGAGTGGTTCGACGTCGAGTCCTCATCGCGCCGGCCGCCACACGCCAAGGTCAGCCTGCGCGCTCCCGATGGTGCCGAGCTAGAGGGCTCGTTCGGCGGAGACGGCCCGATCGACGCGGTCTTCCACGCGATCAACGCGGCGACCGGCATCGACGCGCGTCTACGCGAGTTCAACATCGGCGCGGTCACCGGTGGTCACGACGCTTTGGGCGAGACCTCGATCGTGGTTGAGGTCGACGGCTTCACCGGCTCCGGCCAGGGCGTGTCGACGGACATCGTCGACGCCTGTGCCCGCGCCTATGTGCGCGCGCTCTCGAACGCGGTGCACCGGCGCGACCACGCCACCGCACTTGAACCGCTCGAGGCGCCGCAGTCGCTTACCGCAACGCCTTAGTCAGGCGTCGCGCGCTTGGGTCCTCGCGGCGCCTTTGGCTAGGCGTGGCGAGGGCTTGCTGTGACGTTCTCTAGCCGTGGACTTCTACATATAGAAGTTCAGGGCTATAGAGCACTCTGGCGAGGGCCAGTGGGGAGCCAGCTCGGTCCTAAAGGGCCAAGCCCTGGCGGTAACCGGCGGCGAGGATCTCGGGCAGCCGGGCGCTGGACATCAGCGCTCGGCCGATCGCCGCCGCCGAATCCCGATCGGGTGCGACGCTGCGGACGTCGGCCCGGCGGGCCGTCAAGGCCGAGGCCTCTACCAGCTGCGCTGCCCTCGAGGCTGCTCTGAAGGCGGCGTTCAAGGGCCCATGCAGGCTCGCGGTCGGGCTCAGCAAGAGCACGTGAGCGCCGCGGGCCGCGGGTGCGACGTCAGCGTTGGTGAGGCTCCAGACGCCACCGTCGACGTACTCGACGCCGTCGATAACCGCCGGGCCGAACATCAGCGGCACGCTGCAGGACGCGCGCACGGCCTGACCGACGCTCGCATCCGGCGCGCCTGGCGAGCCGAACACCACCCGGCGCCCGCTGCGTCGCGCTACCGCGACGATCCGCAGGCGCCCATCCCAAGGTGTCGCTGCGGCAGCGCCAACGCCGCCGGCTACGGACTCATCAGCGACACGGGATGCGCTCGATGGCGACTCGTCGGCGAGCAGCGGACCGATCGGCGCGCGGCCATGCGGCAGCAGCCGCAGCCCCAGGGCGCGAGCGGCCGCGGCGGGCGGCGTACCGATGCGCAATCCAAGCGACGCGAAAGGGCCAGCGAGCGCCAGCGCCCAGTCCGTAAGCGCGCTCGGCTCTGGCGCGAGCTGCGGTGCGGGCGCATCCGCATCGTCAAGCACAGGTCGGCTCAACGGCTGGCCGGCAGAGAGCCGAGCGGCGACAACAGATCCGGCCGAGGTGCCGACGAAGTAGTCGCAACTCGACAGCTCAAAGCCCGAAGCGTCCTCAATACCTGCGAGCACGCCGGTGAGCCAGGCGTCGGCGGCACGGCCGCCGCCGCCAAGCACGAGGATGTCGGGGCGCGTCTGCATCCACGGGAGCCTAGCGACGACATACACCCGTACGTGATAACGTACAAACGTATGGCGATCGCTGAACAGCTCACGACCTCGACCGAGGCGCTCGGCTCGCGGATCAAGGCGCTGCGCGAGGCGATGGACATGTCGCTGCGCGATCTTGCCGAGCGCTCCGGTGTGAGCGCGCCGATGCTCTCGCAGGTCGAGCGGGGGGAGACCTCGCCGACGTTGCAGGTCGCGACCAAGATCGCCAGCGGGCTGGAACTGCGCCTCTCGCAGCTGCTGCGGCTCGATGAGGGCGACTCGGTCAGCATCGTGCGCTGCGAAGCGCGCCGCAAGGGCCCAACCACCGTGACCGGCCACAGCTACGAGCTGCTGAGCCCGCCACTGCCGGGCCAGCGTGCCGAGCTCTCGCGCCACACGCTGGCGCCAGGCGCGGCGACCGGCGGCGCCGGCGACCCGCCCGTGCACGAGCCCGGAAGCCGTGAGACCGCCCTGGTTGAAGCGGGTGCGGTAACGCTCGTCTGCGACAACGAACGCTTTGCGCTTGGCACTGGAGACTGCGTCACCTTCGACGCGGACCTGCAGCACCACTTTGAGAACCCCGGAAAAGAGGACGCCATCGTGCTCGCGGTTGTGAGCGCCGGCCTGAGGAGGAGTTAGCCGTGCCGAAGAGTCTGTTTGACAAGGTCTGGGAACGCCACGAGGTGGCAGCAGGCCTGATCTACATCGATCTGCACCTGGTCCACGAGGTGACAAGCCCGCAGGCCTTCGACGGCCTGCGCATGAATGGGCGCAAGGTCCGCCGCCCGGACCGCACACTCGCGACCGCTGATCACAACGTGCCGACCGACGGCACTCCCGTGGCCGCGCGGATCAAGGATGAGCTGTCACGCGTCCAGGTTGAGACGCTCGAGCGCAACGCCGCCGACTTCGGCATCCCGGTCTACTCGCTTGGCTCCGAGCATCAGGGCATCGTGCACGTGATCGGCCCGGAACTGGGCGTCACGCAGCCGGGCATGACGATCGTCTGCGGTGACTCGCACACGGCCACCCACGGCGCCTTCGGCGCGCTCGCGTTCGGGATCGGCACCAGCGAGGTTGAGCACGTGCTCGCCACCCAGTGCCTGACCCAGCGCAAGCCAAAGTCGATGCTGATCCGCTACGAGGGTGAGCTCGGATTCGGCGTCACCGCCAAGGACCTGATCCTCTACACAATCGGCCAGATCGGCGTTGAAGGAGCCACCGGCTACGTGGTCGAGTACTCCGGCCCGGCGATCAAGAAGCTCTCGATGGAAGGCCGCATGACCGTCTGCAACATGACGATCGAGGGCGGCGGCCGCGCCGGCATGATCGCGCCCGATGAGACGACCTTTGAGTACGTGCTGGGCCGGCCGGCGGCGCCCACAAGCGTTCCCGACGACTGGCGTGAACTCTACACCGAGGAGGGCGCGCAGTTCGACAAGGAGATCGTGATCGACGCGACCAAGATCAGCCCGATGGTCACCTGGGGCACGAACCCGGCGATGGTCGTCGGCGTCAGCGAGTCGGTCCCGGTGCCGCAGTCCGAGCAGGATGAGCGCGCGCTTGACTACATGGGTCTCGATGGCGGCACCCCGGTCGAGCAGATCAAGCTCGACCGCGTCTTCATCGGCTCGTGCACGAACTCCCGGATCGGTGACCTGCGCGCCGCCGCCGAAGTGATCGGCGGGCGCAAGGTCGCGGATCACGTCTACGCGATGGTCGTACCGGGCTCGGTCCAGATCAAGGAGCAGGCCGAGCAGGAGGGACTCGATGAGATCTTCCGCGCCGCCGGCTTCGACTGGCGTGGCGCCGGCTGCTCAATGTGCCTGGGCATGAACCCGGACATCGCGGCGCCGGAGGAGCGGGTCGCATCAACCTCGAACCGCAACTTCGAAGGCCGTCAGGGCCGTGGCGCCCGCACGCACCTGGTCTCACCGCAGATGGCTGCGGCGGCCGCGATCGAGGGTCACTTCGTCGACATCCGCGAGTGGAGTGCCACCGCCACCGAGAGAGCAGGAGCCAACTGATGCGCGCCATCGAAACGATCACCGGCCAGGTCTCCGTGCTCAACCGCGACGACGTCGACACCGACCAGATCATCCCTAAGCAGTTCCTCAAGCGGGTCGAGCGCACCGGTTTCGGAGAGTTCCTCTTCTACGACTGGGCCAAGGAGCCGGGCTGGGAGCTGCCCAAGAACCCGATCCTCGTAGCCGGACGTAACTTCGGCTGCGGCTCGAGCCGCGAGCACGCGCCGT
>Ga0302314_10007331_pt1 | contig 19829 bp, 20 predicted proteins | sample III_Palsa_N2_3_FD_200533 | JGI IMG/M metagenome (GOLD analysis project Ga0302314, IMG submission 200533) | Peat permafrost microbial communities from Stordalen Mire near Abisko, Sweden - III_Palsa_N2_3 | ecosystem: Environmental > Terrestrial > Soil > Palsa > Peat permafrost | place: Sweden...
CCCCCGGGCCCCAAATACCCCCCGCGCGCCCCACAACCCCCCCCCCCCCGCATCGACACAGACCGGACCCGCCGCGGAAATATTCCCTTCCGCTGCAGGACCACTGATCGGCAATGCCCGATTCTGGAAGATGCCAATCGGTTTGTTATTCGAAATGGAATTTTTCAACTCCGTCGCCGGTAGCCAACTATAGCGACCGCTTTTCTCCGTAAATCTCACACTTCCACAGCCGCACGAGAACACACCATGCCACATTCACCTCTTGCCGACCGCCGGCGCTTTCTGACCCGCATCGTACTCGGCACCGCTGCTCTGCCCCTTCTGCGCATGGCGCCGGCACACGCGGCCGATCTTCCGCACCTTAGTCCGGACGATTCCACAGCTAGGTCGCTGCACTACACTCTCGATGCTTCCAAGCTTGACCCGAAGGTCGAGTCAACATATGTGGCCGGCAGTCACTGCGGAACTTGTGCGCTGTTCCATTATTCGCAGGCGACCGGCGACTGGGCAAGCTGTGACATTTTCACTACCAAGGCTGTCAACAGGGCCGGTTGGTGCCTGTCTCATACCCTTGGTTGAGCCCCCGTCGACCCGAGCGTCAGGAGGCCGTGCGTTGCTGCATGTGTCTACTTGCGGATAATTTCAACACACGATCGCGCAGCAGGCCTCTGTTTTGCTTATATTGTTGAACGGAAACCTCACTTCCTCCAAGAGACGATGACATTTAAGTGATCGGGGTCACGGCGGACCCGCCACGGGTGCATTTCCAGCACGTAGTCCTTGATCAAGTATCCAAGGACCGTCACCAGCATCACCAGCAAGCTCCAGCTCCATTGCCCCATGATGACGGGCCTGCCAAGTCCCGCCCCTGCCAGCGTCCCCCCGGCGAGGATGCCCGCGATGCCGAGCGAGGATTCTGCGCACATGCAGAGGGCGGTTCTTGGGATTTCCGTTGCGGCCTTGCGCCGAGCCACAGCCAGCAACCAGAGGTCGCGCAGTAGACTTTGACCCAGCAAGATTACCGATGCGACGAGTAGCAGATTGCCCAGTTCGATCACGTCAGGTAGTTCAGCTCTCATCGTTCGTGCGCCCAACGCCAGCGCCACGATCAACCCAAGCTCGACGCTCCGTCCAATGTTCAAGACATTTCTCTGTGATTGACGTGATCGCTCAGTGCGAAGGAAGCAGGCGCACGCATCCTGATTCGATGGCTTTTCATGCGATCAACCCACAGGAGGCTTGAGTCTTTCAAAATCGATTGCCGTCGATCTGGTCATTTCGTGACGCCGCTTTTGCATGTTTCGGAACCAGACATTTGAGCTCGGCAGAAACAGCAAGCCCACCGCCACTGTGTGGATCGTCAAGCCAAGAGGCTCAATTCGATGATATGGGGCGAGTGCTTCCGACGCCCGAAACATGCCGCTAAACCCGATCCTCGACGCAATCCAGCCAATACCTATAAGCAATGGCAAGCGAACCAAGCCGTGCCCTCGGGCCACCGAAACGATGCAGACCAACTGGAACAGGAGTCCGAGCAGCCCGACTATTTCGCTCGCCCCCAACCCCGGTTGAAGGCCTTTGGAGAATGGCAAGATGCCGATCCGGTTCAATACAGCAACCATGGCTTCGAATCCACCGAATCCCAAACCAAGCCATAGCATGCCTAGCGCGATCAATACTTCACGAGGTCTTCTCACGGGGTTCTCCAGTTCTTGAGCTGTTGTCGTCACCCGATTCCAGACCCGCCATCGGCGGCAAATATTCCGGCGTCAGGCTTGACAAAGGACCGACCGGCGAGCGCACCGCGCATTCGATCTTGCTCTCCGTAAGAACGGCATACCCCTTTCTGCCAACCAGAGCATTCCTATTTATTCGGGAGCAGGATGGACAGTGGAATATTCGGAATACATGGCCGGTATAGGAGTAAGTCCAATTACGGATTAACGACGAGAATCCCGCTGATGAAAAGCATTGACCGCAGACAATTCATGCGCCTGGCCGGCCTGGGCGGGGTGGTTTTCGCCTCGGGGCTGCCTGGGTTCGCGCGAGCCAAGGACTACGGCGATGCTGACGCCGACGAGTTCTATTTTGTCCAGCTCTCGGATTCGCACTGGGGGTTTCAGGGCCCAGCCGTCAACCCGGACGCTCAGGGCACGCTGCGCAAAGCAGTGGCCGAGGTCAACGCGCTCGAGGAGCAGCCAGACTTCATCGTTTTCACCGGCGACCTGACCCACACCACCGATGACCCGGCCGAGCGGCGCAAGCGCATGACCGAGTTCCGCGACATCGTCAGGGACCTGAAGGTCAAGAACGTTCATTTCATGCCGGGCGAGCACGACGCATCGCTCGACAACGGCGCCGCCTTCAAGGAGTTTTTTGGTCCGACCCACTACACCTTTGACTACAAGGACGTGCACTTCATCACGCTTGACAACGTCTCGGACCCGAGAGCCAATCTGGGCGATGAGCAGTTGCAGTGGTTGGCGCAAGATCTGGCCAAGCACAAGAACAATCAGCGCATCGTCGTATTCGCCCACCGGCCGCTGTTCGATCTGGCTCCGGCCTGGGACTGGGCCACCCCCGACGGTGGAAAAGCCATCGACATGCTGACGCGGTTCGATCACGCAGTGGTGTTCTATGGTCACATCCACCAAGAGAATCACCACATGACAGGCAATATCGCCCATCACTCAGCTCAATCGCTGATGTTCCCGCTGCCGGCACCGATGTCGGTGCCGAAGAAAGGCCCGATTCCCTGGGATGCGTCGGCGCCCTACAAGGGGCTGGGATTCCGTCAAATCGAGATCGACGGAAGCAAAACGGATATCGACGAATTCCCGATCAAGGCCTGAGACTGATTGCCCATGAAAACGTTTGCTCAAATCGTCGCGGGCACACTATGCATGCTCGCCTGCGGCGCGCTCGGCCTGGGTGCAGCGGCTTATGCGCAATCTGCCCCAGAAGGTCAGGTCAAACACGCCAAGCTCATCAAAGTCTCGGCTCGTCGCTTCGTGTTCGATCCAAGAAACATTGTCCTGAAAAAGGGTGAGACGGTGGATCTGGAGTTGACGACGGCGGACGTGCTGATGGGCTTCAATGTGCCGGACATGCATGCGCGTTCCGATATACCTCCTGGCCAAGTCATGCACCTGACGCTGACGCCAGACAAGGTGGGGACCTTCACGTTCCTGTGCGACGTCTTCTGCGGCAGCGGCCACGAGAACATGGACGGCACGATCACCGTCATAGAGTAATCCCGTGGTGGCAACGGCCGCGGTGGCTGCACCCTATCCCTACACCGCGGCCGTTGTTTTGCTTTACTTGTCGTGCCGGCATTTTCTTGTCGATCGCTCATCAAGGGACCTAGACAAACCAATGAGACAAACGTCGCCAGCAGATCAGATCGAGCAGATCGAAGGTGGTTTGTTCCGAATGATCATTGCGCGAGATCGGTCGGCACTCCAGGAGTTGTACTACAGCTATCATCCGCGGCTATCCCGATTCCTGAGCCGCACAACCCAACGCAAGGAGATCATAGACGAGGCGATTAACGACACGTTTTGGGTGATATGGAACAGCGCCGGATCTTTTCGCGGCCATTCTCGCATCTCCACCTGGATCATGGGCATTGCCTATCGCTGCACTCTGAAAGCACTGCGACGCTCGGACTACGGCGTAGCCGTTGACGATTTATCGCCGCTGGCGAGTGACGAAGGCGCACGGCGTCAACAGGACGCACAGGATTTGCACGACTGGATTGATGAGGCAATGCAGCGGCTATCGCCCGAGCAGAGCACTTCGATAGAGCTCGCCTACTACCACGGATATTCCTGCACAGAAATCGCCGACATCATGCGATGCAACTCCGCCACGGTAAAGTCGCGCCTGCTCCGTGCGCGACAAAAGCTGCGCGTTTTACTTCCCAGGCTCGGCGAGCCTGCGGCGGGACCTCATCTTGACGGCGCCTGACGTATTAAGATTTCCTACTGCTATCGAACTTCCCAGTCCCGTCGCGGCTTTGCGCCGACACGACTTCGTAGCTCCGGAGAAGGGTGGACTCGCTCGGGCCGAAGCAGTAATCAGGGGCCGCGGTCGAACCCAAGCCAACCATCCGCTTCTGCCTTCCAGGCGCCCTGAACCCCTCGCGATGTCGGATGCACTTGACGTGGTCCTTAGCAACAAAACGGCCCTACTCGCTGAGCAGGACTGCAATCCACCTGTAGCTATGCAGCTCATGCATTCCCGATTGCCGCTGTCCCCACGAATATGACAAAAAAGGAACTCCATTTGCACATCATGGTGTGGCTCCCTCCAAGATAGATGGACTGGTTGAGATCGATTTAACCACTCATTACACAACAAAAACGCTTCACCAGAGATAATTCCCCTGGTGCCACCGCGTTATTCCCGGCCTCTTTGTTAAAATTGCGTGAAGTGACTGGTGACCCTATTGGGGCTGAGCAGAACTTGCCTCACGACTGAAGATGCACCGTGTTGCGCCCGGTGCAGGAAATCCTGCCGACCGTAGCGCTGTGTAACAGGGCCTTGGCGCTCAAACAATGTCTGGACCTAGCAAACGGCATGATGAGCATCCTGCTGAATGCCATCTGCAGACACACGCCTGTCGCGCAGAATCCCGTCGTCCACCCGCTCGGGATTTGGAGTCGCGTCACCCTCATCGACACTGTGGACATTTGGAATAATCCGATTCCCCGCTCGGTCTAGTCCCTTGAAGCATCCCGAGAGATTGACTACCGCAAGGAGTCTGCGATGAAGAGCAACGCCGGTGGAAAGCTCTCGCGATTCTATGCAGACACCTGCGGTGCAAACCATGCCGGGCAGTTGCATAAAATCGTGGCGGCGGTTTGCCTCAGCCTTCTAGCCGCCTGCGGCACAGGGGCTCAAACCTCCGGTATAGGTGTCAACGCATCGAGTAGTGGCTCAGGCGGCAGCTCGTCGAGTAGCAGCTCCTCCTCTGGCGGCTCGTCAAGCAGCAGCTCCGGCAGCGGAAGTTCAGGTAATGGCGGTTCTGGGAGCAGCTCATCCTCGTCAGGCAGCACTTCTTCCAGCAGTGGCGTGGCCTCGGTAGCGATTCTTCACTCCTTCACGGGCGGCGTAGGCGGCAGCACCGATACCTCATTTCCCACTACAGGCGTGATCCAGGGCGCCGACGGCAACTTCTACGGAACAACCTATGAAGGCGGGAGCGGGACACCGATGCCGGGATTCCCTGGGGGCGGTACGGCTTTCAAAGTTACGCCCGCCGGTGTCGAATCGGTGCTCTATTCCTTCACCGACAATCGTGCCGATGGTACAGACCCCCATGCGGGCTTGACACTGGGGACCGATGGCAATCTCTATGGAACCACTTTGTTCGGGGGCAATCCGGCGGGAAGCGATTTTGCCGAAGGCGGGACCGCATTCAAAATCACGCCTGCCGGCGTCGAAACGGTGCTCTATACCTTCGGCACTCAACCGGGTGATGGTGGCGGAATAGTTTCCGGCCTGATTCAGGGCAGCGACGGCAATTTTTATGGAGTAGCTGAGGAATCGCAGGTTGGTCCCGGCAACGTCTATAAAATCACGCCCGCAGGCGTCGAAACGGTGCTCTACTCTTTCCGCGGCAGCCCGGATGGTGAAAGTCCCACGGCCGCCCTAGTCCAGGGCAGCGACGGCAATTTCTACGGAACAACGCCAGCTGGAGGAAGCTATTCCCGGGGTACGGTTTTCAAAATTACATCCTCTGGTGCCGAAACCATTCTCTATTCATTTGGCGCCAGTCACAGCGATGCATTAGGGCCTGGAGTAGGCTTGGTCCAGGGCCGAGACGGCAATTTCTATGGAACAACGACAGGGGGTGGCAGTGCCAGCTCTAGTTGCCCTCAGGGCTGCGGTGCGGTCTTTAAAATCACTCCCCTCGGTGTTGAAACTGTGCTCTATTCCTTCGGCAGCAGCCCCAATGATGGCCAGGAGCCGGGAGGCTTGATCCTGGGCAGCGACGGCAATTTTTATGGGGTAACCGGCGGCGGCGGCGCCAATGGGGACGGCACGGCTTTTACCATCACGCCCTTCGGCGTCGAAACCGTGCTCTATTCCTTCGGCAGCGTGCCCGATGACGGCTTGTTTCCTTCCGCCTCCTTGTTCCAGGGCAGCGACGGCACTTTTTATGGGACAACCGCACGCGGGGGCGCGGCCGAAGAGGGTACGGTTTTCAAATTGACAATGGGCGGAAGCTGAATGGGTCATGCGCATGACGATCTCAGCGGCGGTTAAGCGGAGGTGTCATTCTTCGCCGGGGTTGATCTAGGCAATCGATGCGAGCCCGACTTCCACCTGAGTGCCATGGTCTTCTCTGTTCGCTATCGGTCAATATCGCTGCATCAGCGCCCGAAGCATCAAGCGTTCATGAGCTTCTGGACGCGCTGGCTAGGAGTTACTCATGACGGCATGGGTAGTTAACCCGTACCACCAAGCCGCGTTCCGTATGTGACCAGCCGCCGGTAGCACTTCCCGTCCGGGTTGCAACTTTTTACCGATCCGGCGGCACTCATCGGAGTCGAATCAGGGCTTTCACTAGAAACATTAGGAGAGAGAATTCGTGGATAGAGCATTTATTTCCAAGCGGGTACCGTTAAGTCAAATTGCGCTGCTGGTCTGGGCGGGATTGCTGGCTGCATGTTCCGGTAGCAGCGCCGCGCCGACGGCTGATCCGCCAGCCAGCTCAGCCTCGGTCACGGGCAGCGCCACGCCAGCGGGTCTCTATACGATGCGCAGCCTCACATCGAACAGCTCAGCGATCCCTGCGGCGAATACCGATTCGAAACTAGTCAATCCATGGGGCATCGCTTTCGACCCGCTCGGTCCAGTATGGATCGCGGACAATGCCAGCAATCTGTCAACGCTTTACATCGAAGACGGCGTCAAGTTTCCGCTGACGGTGACCATACCCGCCGGCACCAATGGTCCGGCCGGCCCCACTGGCATCGTCTATAACGGCAGCAGCAGCTTCAAGGTGTCCTTGGGTGGACTGTTGTCGAGCCCATCCCAGTTTATCTTCGCCGGCCTGGCGGGCACCATTACCGCATGGTCGGAGGTGCTTGACACCTTCAAGGCCGTAACCGTGTACGACGACGGCGCGGGCGGCGCAGTGTACACAGGCCTGGCGCTAGCCAGCAATGGCGGCGCTCAATTCCTATACGCCGCAGATTTCCGCAACAACAAGATCGATGTGTTCGACAGCAGCTTCACCAAGGCTACCCCCACATCGACCGGTTTCATCGACCCCAACCTACCCTCCGGGTACGCGCCGTTCGGCATCCAGAACATCGGTGGCATGCTGTACGTCAGTTATGCCGCCCAGCCGACGACGGCCGGCGCCCACGAGGACACCGGTCCCGGCTTGGGCCTCGTCGACCTGTATAGCCCTGATGGGACATTGCAAAGCCGGTTCGCCAGCGGCGGTCCCCTCAACGCGCCCTGGGGCATGGCGCTGGCACCGGCAGACTTCGGTACATTCAGCAACGATCTGCTGGTGGGCAATTTCGGCGACGGCACCATCAACGCGTTTGATCCCGCAACAGGCACTTATCTGGGCAGTCTCGGTGATAGCAGCGGACAAGCCATCGCCATCGGCGATTTGTGGGGGCTGAGTTTCGGAAATGGCCTGTTCGGCCAAGCGACCAACTCACTGTTCTTCACTGCGGGCAGCAACGGCGAGACGGCGGGCACTTACGGCAGCATCTCGCCGCCGAAGGGTAGTGCAAACTCATCATCTTCGGGCGGGTCGTCGAGCAGCAGCTCTTCGAGTAGCGGCGGCGGTTCATCGAGTAGCAGCAGCAGTAGCAGCGGGGGCATTATTGGCTATTGAATGTGGCATCGTGACTTGGGGGGCAGCGGCGTCTCTGGAAGCCACGGGCGCCTGACGATATTGATATCGATGCCCCACTATTCATGCCACGCACCTGGTTGCCGCTGGATCGCAGGAGGCAATATCCCCTAGTGGAACTGTTAAACGGCAGGCGGGCGAGGCTTAATCAACGATAGCAGCGTTTCTCTTCATCGTCCGGACGCGTCGCTTCCTCCTGCTCATCCATGTGTTGCTTCAAGCATTTTATTAAGCGGGCGCTCGTGTGGTAGCAGCAGTTCCGGGCCTTAATCGTCAAGCGATGTAGCTTTTTCGGGTTACCCTCGGCTTTCCCGGACTTTCGCATTCACGAAGCAGGTTTTGCCGCCGCGTCATCGGACCCGACAATCAGCCGCGCACCTCGACCGAAAGTGGCGTAGCTATACAACCATTGAAGTGCCACCAACATGCGATTCCGCATTCCCAAAAGGAAATAGACGTGTGCCGCGCCCCACAGGAACCATGCCACGATACCGCGTAGCCGGATGGGGCCAAAGTCGATCACGGCGGAGTTGCGGCCAATTGTCGCGAGGCTGCCCCGATGATGGTATCGGAATGGCGCTGGCTTCCTGCGGCGGGTCTCAGCCGCGCGAATCACCTGTGCAACATAGCGTCCACCCTGCTTCGCGGCCGGCGCGATGCCGGGCACCGGCACGCCGCCCTGCATCTTCATTGCGGTGTCGCCAACGACGAAAATGTTTTTGTGGCCCGCTACGGTGAGGTCGGATTGCACCAACACCCTCCCTGCGCGGTCCGCGGGAACCCCGAGCCACGCTGCTGCAGGGGAAGCAGCTACTCCTGCCGCCCAAAGCACTGTGCCGGCCGCTAGGCGCACTCCGGAGGCGACAACACCATCGCTGTCACAAACTTCAACGCGCTTGTTACACCAGACATCCACGCCCATGCGCTCAAGCTCGAGTTTTGCGAACTCCGAGAGTGACTCGGCGAACGTTGGCAGCACACGGGGCCCTCCTTCGATGAGCACGATCCGCGTGTCGCGCGGATCGATGCTGCGGAAGTCCGTTGCCAATGCCTTCTTCGCCAGTTCAGCAATGGCTCCGGCGAGTTCGACACCCGTAGGCCCGGCGCCCACGATCGCAAAAGTCATCAGCTTTCGACGCTCGATCTCGCTGCCGGCAACTTCAGCGCGCTCAAAAGCAAGCAAGATCCGGCGGCGGATCAGTGTGGCGTCATCGGTGCGCTTGAGACCCAATGCAACGGATCCCCACTGGTCGTTTCCAAAATAATTGTGGGTTGCGCCTGTAGCGAGAATCAGCCAGTGGTACGACAGACGCTGACCATTGGCCAGCAGAACCGCATTGGATTGGGTATCGACTCCGCAAACCTCGCCGAGTACGACACGTGCGTTAGTCTGCCTGCTCAGGATGCCACGTATCGGCCATGCGATGTCCGATGGGTTCAAGCCGGCGGTTGCCACTTGGTAAAGCAATGGTTGGAACAAGTGGAAATTGCGGCGATCGACAATCGTGATGTTCACGGGCGTGTCGGCCAGCGCTTGGGCGGCGCTCAAGCCGCCGAAGCCCGCTCCAACGATGACTACCCTTGGACAAGGGGCGACTTGCGTATCGGCCCCCGGACGAAGGAGTGTAGGTGGCGGAAACGTGTTTTTCTGTTTCAAAGGGATCTCGATTCGTGGACCACGTATTGGACGTCGTGCAAGTCACAAGTCAGTCTGCGGAACGCGTTGTAGGCCGCGTCCATATGCGGCACAGCCGTTTCTTTGAAGCACCGACCTGATTGGTTTTGATTCAAGAGCCTCCTATGTTCCTCTTACCATAGTACCGATGAGTTCTCGCATCTATTCCTCACTCTCCTTGGCGTCCCGGCGGAATATTCGCGGTTTCCTGTCGGTCTGCTTATCAAGTCCGTTTTGCAGATTACGAAACGAGGAGAACGTATGCAGCGCCAAATTGATCGAAGACAGTCCATACGGCTGGTTGGGTTTGGGGCTGTCGTGTTGGCTTCCAGTCTGGGCGTCTGCCACCCTGTCTGGGCGGCCTTCGGTGATCTGAGTTCATGTGGCGCTGTCAACGGCACTGCGACAGCTTGCGACCGCCACGGGGGGTTTCAGGACTCCGTGGTTTATCCAAATGTGCAGGGTCCATTACGCAATACCTTGGACAACCTGAAGATTGAGGCAAGCCCTCAAAACGATTCGGTCACTTTCAAATGGCTCGCCAGCGATCTTACGCACGTCGCTTACGATGCGACGGATAAGCATTGGCGCCTTGACGAAGGCAGGAATCCCATCGAGGATACACACCATTCGCTGCTCGATCTCTCCCGTCCGTCTTTTGACCAGGGCACTCCCCAGAATGGCAGTTGGGTCGCAGCCTCTCCGGCGCAAGGGTCAATCCAGTTTGCGCAACAGCTAGAGCCAGCCTTCAGCTCCTTTCAGGTCGCGAACCCATTGGGTGCATTTCTTGGCAGAGGCGATGTGCATGTGGATCCAAAAGATCGCGCCCAACTGATTCTCTCATTGCCCAGGCAACTTGCCCCGTTAGGCTATCGCGTCATTTGGCGGCCCGTTCCAGTGGCCATCCGCACTTCGAACAGCCGGTTTACGTTTGTGGCGCCGCCGTAAGCGGATGTGGGTCAGACATCATTCCAGCAGCGAATCCGGAGAACTGATATGAACATAGCAACCAAGGTAAGCGGCTTTGCCCTGGCCACTGCCGCAGCGGCAATATTCGTCGCGGCGCCGATGGCATCGGCGAAAGACTCGTCTTCCACTGTCGGACACTGTATGGGCGTCAATGCATGCAAGGGGCGCAGTAGCTGCAAAACCGCCCAGAATTCCTGCAAGGGCGACAACTCTTGCAAGGGAAAGGGTTTCGTCAAGCTCACTAAAGAACAATGTGACCAGGTCGGCGGAACGTACGAACCCGGCGGCTAACTGCCATAGGCATGTGCTATCACATATCAGGCGGCAGGGATGTCGTTAGCACGGAAGATCTGACCTATTTTGACGTCGAAGGCGCGCTGTTCAACGGTGAATCCCATGGGCGTTCAGCTGACAATAGAACATTCAGAAGATTGTCCTGAAAACTGGCATTTCCGGTCAGGTGCGCGTGGTCTTCGCAAAGAAAGAACGAATACGCCAGTGGGAAAAACACATTTTCCGATCCCGTCGGCATCGGGTTGAGCGACGCGCGCGCTAACAACGAAGGTTTGGTGACCTCGCCATCGCCCGGCTCCAGCATCAGGCCGGAATAGTCGACACCGCGCGAGGGGTGACGGATCTCGCTCGGCAGCAGGCGTACCTTGGCGCCAGCATCCCCTCCACTTTGCTGCTCCACCACAACGCGCGCCGGCGTCAGACGACAATCACCACCGAAAACCACCAGCTTGACCGGCGCGCGCTGTGTTTCGTTATAGCTCAATGCCCATACGAAGCGTCGCGCACGTTCGATGCGCTTGGCAAAGTAGCGCTGAAGCGTCTTGACGTAAGCATCTGCCGAAACTGAATCAGTGAAGCGCGATTTGATGCGTGCGATCACATTCGGATCAAATACGGACCAGTGATAAGCAAGCCAGGTACCGGCGAAAAACAAGTCGCTCGGCAGCGGATTGCCATCGGTATCGATGATCCAATTGTTGATCGGATGCGGCAGAAGTTCGTAAACACTGGGCATTGTAGCCAGGCTTTCGGTCGGAATGTGCTGGAATCCGACATGGTGACCTACCAGGAAGCTTTGCAATGCCTTTACCGAGCCGAGATTCGGAGTACCCAGCAGAATTACAGTTCGCAACTTGGCTGCTCCAGCAAAGTTTGCGGGGAACTCGTTGTCGTTCAGTACATCCACCGTGCCGTATTGCAGATAGTAACGAGCGATCAGTCCGCCCATACTATGCGCGACCAGATCAACCTTTAGTTGCGGATCGTCGTAGTCGCGTCGAATCTGCTCAATCAGCGCGTCCAGTTGACGCGCCGTTACCACGTTGTCCTGTCGCCAGTCGTAGGGAAGAATGTAGTAGCGACGTCGGCGAGGGTCGGATACTTTGCCGGGTTCGCCGCGCGCGTAGCCACCGGCGCGCTCAAGCGTGTTGAGAATCGCGCCGTAGACGTCGGTACCCAATGCACTATGAAACAGGTCGTATGCTTCGATATTGTCGGGGCGCGGTTCCAGTGTTACGGGATCGATATCGAGTGCAAGGGATCGTGCGCTGAACAGGAGGTTGTAGGTGGACCCTGGCCAAAGCTCCTGGCCGCTGACGCGATCGCGCAGCCGGGAACCGAGAATCCCCGGAATGAGAATCACGGGCGGGGCGCTGGCGGGATCCAGCGCGGCTTGGTACAGGCGGCGCAGATCCGGTTCGTCAGTATCGGAACATCCGGCCAAGACAATCAACAGGGCCAAGAACAGAAGCGCGGCGGCACGTAGCTGCATGGATCCTCCGCCGATATCTGACTTAGCTCTGCGGGTACTGGCCGGCCGAAGGTTTCTGCGGATTCAGGCCGCCGGTTCTCATCGTATTTCAGACCCGACTGACTATTCCGGATTGTGTCGATGCAACAGACATAGATTGTTCAGATCGGTGCTAGCGTCATCGTCCTACTTAGAGATGGCGGCGGCCTGCGCCGGTACCATCTGCCAGCCACTCGGACATACATTGACGTAGGGATAATATGCCTGCGCTACGGGGCAGTAGTACCAATACGCAGCCGGGCTCTGCGCCGCCGCCGCTACGGGCGGCGCAAGAACCAATGCAGGCGAGGATGAAAAATAGTCGTAGTAGCCCGGCCCATAGTCGTAGAAATCCGGTCCAAATCCACCGTAGAAAAACCCATAGTCGTGGAAACGACCGAAGCCGCCATGGCTGCCGCCTCCGTGGAATCCGCCATGGCCGCCACCGCCGTGGCCGCCATGCGCTTCAGACACGTTCGGAAGCGCCAAGCTCAATCCCAGCGCAATGCATGCAATCAATCTCTTCATGACAGACTCCATTGTCTGACTGCGAGTTTCTGGACAGGCCTCGACAGCCTGTACACCGCCGACCCTCGGCTATTCCCGCACAGAGCCTCTTCGTCGGCGCGTCGCAATGACGATATGGAAGTTAACCGGATGCTTGAGTCATTTATTCCCGCGTAGAAAATGAGCTCTTCATGCGCACGGCCTAACCACCACCCTTGCGTATGATCACAATTGCCCCCTTAGCAACGGGCGGCGTCGCAATCGTGCAAATCATGGGTTTGCGTAGCGCGATAAACAGTGCGGTATCGGAATAAACCGACAAGGTGGCCGGTATCTAGATCAGAGAAGCCAAAAAGCCGTTTGTATTGCGGCGACCCGGCTCAGTTGTTTGATACCACGGTCGTACTGCATCTGGATGCCTTCCGCTGTCCAGCTCGCCGCTGCGAGTGCCTGCACGACATTTTTTGGTGCCGCTCCGAAGGTACGGGTGGAGCGATCACGATCGCGGAATAGTTTTGTGGTGGCAACGGCCGCGGTGGCAATTCCCTAGTCCCTACCGCCGCGGCCGTTGTTTTAAGTAAATTTGCCGAACAAGGTGGCTGACGCGAATCCTCTGTCCATTGGATCCGCTGGTTGGCCAATATGGCAACAGGCTACCAGCTTCGCTGTCGAGGAAAGGAGTCGCGAATTGGGCATCTCATCGGAAGTGATTGCGTCACTTGCTGCGATGCCGCTCCGATTTGAGCGGGACTTCTGCCTGATACCCCGAGCCTATACCCGATGGAAGCCTGATTCGACCGATAAAGATACGCACGAGTTTTCCGCGATCGAGTTGGCTCGCCACCTGCTGGATGTGGAGACCGAAGGCTATCAGGTCCGAATTCAACGCATGTTGAAGGAAACCAACCCGTGGCTGGCGGCAATTGACGGCCGTGCATCAATCAGTACGCATATTGACGATGCCGTGGAACCGAGGGAGGTGCTTGCAGAATTTCGCGCTGCCCGACGAGCCACTGTCCGCCTCATCCAAGGTATTGATGAATATCAGATGGAGCGTCAAGGCTACCTTCGTGGCCACGGCCAAATGACTCTGAGGGGACTAATTTACTACCTATGCAGCCACGATCTACAACATCTTGCCTGCCTGCAATGGCTGCTCGGCAGAATCGATTCTCAAGTTATTATCGGCGCCTTCGGGGGGCATTCAGCGAGCTGAGCCAACGATGTTTTCGTGGACAACATAAGTTTGATTATGGCGTATAAGCCACAGTTCAGCAGCCTATACAAGCAACGCGGTTTCGATGGCTTGATTGCACGTCTTGATGGCCGGTAGAACGACATCGCGCTGAAAGCCCAGATAGATTTGTACGAAAACCGATGCGACGAACACACTGCAAGCCTACTACCCGCTCGCCGAGCCCTGGATCTAGCGCTGTTCATCCTTGTTTGATAGTGTGTTAATTACAGATTCTAGGCAATGCATAGCCCGTTTAAAGAATATGTGGCCTAGCATCGCGGCAAGCGTCTATGGGGCCACGCCCGAAAGGATTGTACTGTTATTGGTTGCCTGGGTATTGATGACGACCGGGACCGGCGTGGTGCTGGTCTGGTTGCCGAAGGCATCGACCGGAAAGACCAGCGAGGCATTGTCGGCGGCGACGCGGTATTCACCAAGATAGAACCCCGTGCTGAGGGTATGACTGCCGGCCGTGTAATTCAGATCGCCCTGCAGGGTGTTGTCGTGATCCTTGTGCGATGCCGTCGATGCGACGCCCTGGAAAATCAGTTCGCCGGTATTGTCTGGCTCGAATTTTTGCGAGATCGAATGTGCCGCATAGGCAATCTGATAGCTCAGGTCCTTTTGAGGGGTGCCGCTCAAGGTCACGATGCCGAGGTAGTCCTGGAAGTTGAGATGGGAATTGATCGCCGCCGAGGAGAAATTGTCGACGCCGGCGAGATTGAATTGCTGATCCAGGCCAGGGACGTTCGGCAACTCGTTGTTGCTGGCGGCAGCCGAGGCGATGAGGCTGAGCTTGGTGGTGTCGTCCAGCGGATAGGTGAAATAGCCGAAGGTCTGGCCCTGACGGGTGCGGTCATGGATGGGATTGGCGTCGGGCGTGGCCGAACTGAACGCGGTATCGCTTTGCAAATACATGCCGCTGAGGTAGTAGCTCAGCTTGCCGCTGCAACCGGCATATTGCGCGCTCGGCTGGAGAGTGCTGCGCTGACCGACCGTGGCGGAAAACTGACCACCCTCATCGCTGCATCCATCCTTGGTCTGGATATCGACGATGCCGCCGGTGGCATAGCTGTAGCGCGCCGGCAGGATGCCGTCGAGCAAATCCGCCTTCGACACGAACATCGAATTGAGCATGGAGATGAACGGCGGATTGGTATTGATATCCAGCGGCACCATGACCCCGTTGATCTGGTACTGGAACTGGGGGCCCTCGGTATTGCGGATATGGATCTGCTGGTTCTGGTCGATCGAGACGCCGGGCATCTGGGTCAGAACGTCGGTAATCGTGGTGTTGGTGCCGGCAGGGAGATTGTCGATGTCGTCCGCGGTGATGCCGTAGGAGTTGGCGCCGGTCGGCGAAACGCCGGGGCCGCGGCCAACCCGTGGCGCTTCGACGAAGACAGTCGACAACTGCTCGGTCGGCCCCTCGCCGCGCGACGCTGAGGCGCCCTGCCCGATTTGCGTCGCAGCGGACGCTTCCTGGGCATAAGCCGGTGTCCACCCGCCAGCGATGACCAGCATTGCACCGCCAAGCAGCAGGGCCAGCGACGAACCCCGGTGCCGACCAGATCTTGAGATGGCGCTGCCGGCGGAAACATCCCGGCGCGGCGCGTCAGTTACCGGTCCGGATCGAGTTTGCCCCCGGCATGAGTTGCTATTGCCGTTGCCTGGATGGACGGCGAACGCAGAATACGCTTGCATGGCTCTTCCCTTTCGTAATTCTAAATGATAATGATGTAGATTTACGAAACTGAGTGCCCCGCCAGCGATAAAAGGTTGCATGCGGGAAAAAGAAGGATCGGCGGTTAATGACTACCACTAATGCGTAATCCACACAGGATTACGTACCTGTGGGGCTTCTTGGTCGTGCCGTGTCCGCGAGCGTTTACCAGCATCTTCCGGCAATTGCCGGCCCTGCTCCTTCCGTTACAACGTCTAAGTCTTCGGCGACTTCTGAACCCAGATGGTCTCCATCGCCAAGACACGACTTGGCAATCACTGATGTTCGACACTATCGGCGACAAGTAGCTCTACGGCAGCATCGACGGGACGGCGCCCCTGACCGACCCGTACGATCTTTGGCCCCACCATCTAGTACCCCCGGTTTCCGTAAACCCAGCTAGTTGACGGGCTCTAGCCACAGGCGAACGGACGCTCCTCGAGCGCACAATACGTTTGTCAATAACTTGGACCGCAGTTTGGACGCATTGCCAAAATCTATTCGGCTATTCAATGTGCTTGAGTGGTCCAATTTCCGGAAAGCAGCGGCGTGAAGACCTCGACGTACTTTGCGCTGATGGCAGAATTCGGCACGGCACAGCTGCCGTTAGAGGCGATTTGCGAAAAATATTTCGGCCTGAGTTTCAAGGAGGCTTGCAGGCGGGCGCCGTTCCAGCAGCTGCCCGTTCCGGTCTTTCGCAGCGGATCGCAGAAGTCGGGATGGCTGGTAGACGCCGCCGACCTTGCTAGGCTCATAGACGACTCCGCCGGGGAAGCTAGGCGGCTGTGGTTGGCTCTGAACGATCCACGCCGCGTCGCCGCTGCACCCGTGTCCTAGAAGCAACGACCCCGCGCGGCAAGAACGGGCACTCGAACGTCGCAGGCAGGCGGTCCAACTGCGTATAACGCTTGAGCTCATTCCAGCTGCTGTGCAGGCTGTATGTTGCAACCTCATGGATTTCGTAGCCGCGTTCGAATAGCCGGCTCACCGCTTCGTGGCGCAGGTCGTGGAAGTGCAGGTCCTCAATCTCCAGGATCTGGCAGGCCCGGGTAAATCGGGAGCAGATGCTTTTCGGATCGTAGGGGAAGATGCGGCCGTCTCCGGCCTCGGGCTGCATGGCTGTCAGGGCCCAGGCTTCGGGACTGTAGACGAAGCGGCGGTGGTTGCCGATTTTCTCCCGCGGGTGCTTGGCGTCACGGACCATGCCGGTGCGCTTTACCACGGTCGAGCCCTCGCGCACCACCTTGTCTTCCCGGTTGTCGCTGCACATGAGGCGGCAGATCTCAGCTTCGCGCCGGGTGCTGTAGATCGCGAACCACATAATGGGGCGCATCGGGATCTCGGTGCGCCAGTTCTGGTCCTGGGCGGCGAAATGCTCGTCCAGGCTCTGGAGCTCCTCCGCAGTCGGCCGGCGTTCGCGGCGCTTGCCTTTGCCCGTGAGCTTTTTCGCCGTGCAGAATTCACGTGCTTCGGTGATAGCGTCGGGATTGCACTCGATCCGCCAGGCGGTCTTTGCGGCACGCATGACCACGCCGATCCAGACCAAGTCGTTTAGGGCCGTCGCCGGGCCGCACTTGGGGTTGGCTCGGCGCATCCTGACGTGATCGATCAGGATCTGGGCAGTGATCTGGCAGAGGCGCTTCGAGGCGATCGGATAGGTCTCGAGGCGATTCAGGTCTGCGCTCTTGGAGCGCTGCCACTGCGACGTGTCCTTATATTCGCGGACATAGCGCTTGATGCAGTTGCCCAGGCTGTCGTCGATCCGCTCGGCCTGCATGATCTCCGGTGCCTTGTCGCCGGCGACTCGGGCGTCGGCCTCGCGCTTCTCCGCCCATTGCTCGGCTTGCCAGCGCTTCTCGAATGTCTGAGCTTCGCTGTAGGCCAGCTTGCCGGCTTGGAAGATGCGGACCTGCGCGCGATACTTAGCCCCCTTCCGCCCTTTGATTTCAGTAATCGTCGCCACGTTCGCCCCATGGAATTGCTACAAAAATATTTGTAGCAATTTTTGTAGCAGCGAACAAGCAAAAATCCCATGAAAACAACGCGGAAATCACGCGAAAACGCCGAATCACTGCTACAAGAAAAATGACAAAAAATTCAATAAATACAATGTCATACAGTCAATTTCGGTTCTCCGTTGCGCCGATGATGGACTGGACCGACCGGCATTGCCGCTATTTCCTGCGCCTGCTGTCCCGGCACACGCGGCTGTACACGGAGATGGTCAATACCGGGGCGATCCTGCGCGGCGATGCCGGGCGCCATCTGCGCTTCGACCCGAGCGAGCATGCCCTGGCCCTGCAGCTCGGCGGCAGCGAGCCCCAGGCGCTGGCGCAATCCGCCGCCATCGGCGCCGAATACGGCTATGACGAGATCAACCTCAACTGCGGCTGCCCCTCGGACCGGGTACAGGAAGGCCGCTTCGGCGCCTGCCTGATGGCCGAGCCACAGCGGGTGGCGGCTGCGGTGGCGGCCATGCGCGAGGCCTGCAACATTCCGGTGACGGTGAAATGCCGCATTGGCATCGACGACAGCGAGGACTACGTCTTCCTGCGCGCCTTCGTCGAAACCGTGGCGGCCGCGGGCTGCGAGGTGTTCGTGATCCACGCGCGCAAGGCTTGGCTGTCCGGCCTTTCGCCGAAGGAGAATCGGGAAATTCCGCCTCTGCGGTACGAGCAGGTGTACCGGCTCAAGCAGGAATTCCCGCAACTCGCTATCGCCATCAACGGCGGCATCCGTACCCTGGATGACTGCGAACATCACCTGCGGCATGTGGACGGCGTCATGCTCGGCCGCGAGGCTTATGAAAATCCCTACCTGCTGGCCCAGGTGGATCAGCGTCTGTTCGGCGATACGCAGGCTCCACCGACCCGCGCCGAAGCCGCGATGCGCCTGCGCCCCTATGTCGAGCAGGAACTGGCCGGCGGCACGCCGCTCGGGCAGATCACGCGGCACATCCTCGGCCTGTACAAGGGCCAGCCCGGCGGCCGCGCCTTCCGGCGCCACCTGTCGGAGCACGCGCATCGCAAGCAGGCGGGCTGGGCGGTGATCGAGGACGCCCTGGAGCTGACCGAGCGCCGCGCCGATTGCCTCACCACATCCAGCTGATCGAGATCCTGCCCATGACCCCACTCAAGACCGCACTCCAGTTCAGCGCCCTGTTCTGCCTTGGCTTGGCGCTCACCGGCTGCTCCCTGCTCAGAGCCAAAGAAGCACACCCGCAGGTCCTGCTGCAAACCTCCCAGGGCGACATCAGGCTCGAACTGGATCGCGAGCACGCCCCCATCAGCGTCGACAACTTCATCAGCTATGTCTGCGAGGGCCGCTACGACGGCACCGTGTTCCACCGCATCGTACCCGGCTTCGTCATCCAGGGCGGCGGTTATGACATTGGCCTCAACGACCGGCCGCGGCACCCGCCGATCAAGCTGGAAGCCGGCAACGGCCTTTCCAATCTGCGCGGCACCCTGGGGATGGCACGCGACACCGCGCCGGACACCGCCGATGCCGAGTTCTACATCAACCTGGCCGACAACCTGAAACTCAACCCGCATCCGGACATCCCCGGGCGCGAGCACGGCTACGCGGTGTTCGGCCGGGTGGTCGAGGGCATGGAAGTGGTCGATCGCATCGCCGCCCTGCCCACCCATGCGGTCAACGACGATTTCCCCACGGCCCCGCTCGAACCGGTGCTGATCCGCAAGGCCAGCACGCGACGCTGCCCCTGATCTCCGCCAACCGTCTCTCATGACCACGCTGCTCCTGTCCGACATTCACCTGCCGAACCAGCCCTCGCCGCTGCACGCGGCATTCGCGGGCTTCCTGGCCGGGCCGGCGCGCAGGGCGCAAACCGTCTACATCCTCGGCGACCTGTTCGAATACTGGATCAGCGACGACGTCGGGCAGCGCGAATACGGGCCGGAATTCACCGCCCTGCGCGCACTGACCGACAGCGGCGTGCGCGTCCGCTTCATGCATGGCAACCGCGACTTCATGGTCGGCAAGCATTTCGCCGCCGCCACCGGCGTC
>Ga0302314_10007332_pt1 | contig 19827 bp, 22 predicted proteins | sample III_Palsa_N2_3_FD_200533 | JGI IMG/M metagenome (GOLD analysis project Ga0302314, IMG submission 200533) | Peat permafrost microbial communities from Stordalen Mire near Abisko, Sweden - III_Palsa_N2_3 | ecosystem: Environmental > Terrestrial > Soil > Palsa > Peat permafrost | place: Sweden...
CTGGTCGTACGCGTCGACGGCACCCTTCATGAAGGCCACCGAGAGGCCGTCGAGCCCGGGCGTGGTAGGCGAGTCGGTCTCGAACAACACCTGGTACGGATTGCCGGCCGAAACCTGGGTCTGGATGACGGTGAAAGTGTCGTCGGCACTACTGGCGTTCGCCACGTGTGATCCCGCCGCGATCGCCCCGAGGGCGCCGAGGACGGCAAGGGTGGCGCCAAGGCTGGCACGCAAAGTAACTTCTCCAAACATAACGGTCATGCGGGAATCACAATTATGCAGGTTCACACAGATAATTCAGAACTAATAAACAAGATAAAAAGTAAAGATCTTACGAACTGTTGGGTCGCGCCTTGGGGTCGCCGCGGCCGCGGCCGCCCGCCCCGGCGGCCTGCCGCGCCCGTCCGCCCGTGCGTGACCTGCCCTTAAGTGCAGTTTCCGCTGCCCCGCCGACTGCCCCGTCTTACCTGTTCCGCGATCGAAATCTTTCGCAGACTCATGAATGGCAGCGCCGCAGTAACAGCGCGCTACCGGAAGAACAGGAAACCCACCTGTCACTCATGAGGAGAAACACCATGAAGAAGATCGAGATCCGCAAGACCGGCCCGGTCCGCCTCACCAGCGCGGCGCACCCCCTGTACGGCGGCATCTGCGGCGTCCGCGTGGCCTAGTCCACGGCCTGTGCTGCCCCGCCTGCCGGTCAGGCGGGGCGGCATCCGCCCGGGCCCCGGTCGACTTCCCCGAGGCCCCTACCTGTGAGCGAGGCACGCAATGTTCAGCAGCACCACCCGCGAGAGCGATCCCGGTCAGCGGGCGCACGACCGGCCGGTTCTCCTGCACTCCTTGGTTTTCCTCGACGAGGGCTCGGAGGTGACGGTCGGGCGGGCCGACGTCGACGGGTACGTCGTGCTGCCGGCCGAGGGCGCCGGGTTGCTCCGCCGGCTGGAAGAGGGCTTTACCCCCGGGGAGACGGCCGACTGGTATGAACGGACGTACGGGGAGCGCGTCGACATCGACAGTTTCCTCGACGACCTTGATGAGCTCGGTTTCCTGCGCGATCCGGACGAGGCGCCGCACTCGGCCCTCCCGGTGCGCTGGGAACGACTCGCGCGCATGGTCTTCTCCCCGGCCGGAGCCGGCTGCCTGGCGGTGGCGCTGATCGCGTCCGTCGTCGCGATGGTCAGATCTCCCGGGCTCGTGCCCAGCTACCACGACCTCTTCTTCACGCACTACATGACGGTGCTGGAGCTGGTGACGTTCCTCGGGCAGTTCCCGCTCATCCTGCTGCATGAGGCGGCGCATGCCCTGGCCGGCCGCCGGCTGGGCCTGCGCACCCGGCTCTCCATCGACCGGCGGATGTACTACGTCGTGTTCGTCACCGAGATGGACGGCCTGGTCACCGTCCCGCGGCGGCAGCGCTACGTGCCGATGCTGGCCGGGATGCTGACCGACCTGCTGGTGCTGGCCGCCCTCATCCTCGTGGCCGACGTCACCCGGACGCCGGACGGCGCCCTGTCGCTGGCCGGCCACGTCGCGCTGGCCTTCGCCTATATGACGCTGCTGCGCCTGGCCTGGCAGTTCTTCTTCTACCTGCAGACCGACCTGTACTACGTGATCGTGACCGTGCTCGGGTGCGTCGACCTGCAGGGCACCGCGCGCAGGGTGCTGCGGGCGCGGCTGGGCCGCGCCCTGCGGCGTCCTGTACCGCCGGATGACCTCGCCAGCGCGCATCCGCGAGACCTCGCCGTCGCCCGCTGGTACTCGTGGCTGCTCCTGGTGGGCTGGACGGCGTCCATCGCCATCCTCATCGCCGGCGTCATACCCGCCGCCGCTCATGTCCTGGCGACGGTGTCCGGCCGGTTCTTCGGGTCGGGGCCGCACAGCGCCACCGACCTGGCCGACAGCATCGTGTTCGTGCTGCTCAACCTCGCTCAGCTCGCCGTCCTGGCCGCGTTCATGGTGCGGGACCGTAACCGACGCGTCGGACCGCGGGCCGGCCGGCACCGGACCGTGAACTAAGGAGAGTTCCCATGCACACCAGAATGAACGCGAACGCACGGCACTACTGGATCGACGCGGCCGGGAAACACGACCGGGCCGCACTCATCGCCGGGCTTCCCCTGCCACCGCCGCTGCTGCCCGCGACCAGCGCGCACCGCCGGCTGCGCGGCCCGTACACCGCCGCCGGGACGATCATGCGCGCGCTCGCCGCCGACGCCCTGGAGCGCTTCCCCGCCCTGGTGGCCGCGCACGAGATCGAACTCCGCTGCGTGACGCCGGAACTGCGGGACCGGATACCGGCCACCCGCGAGACCCTGACCTCGCTCGCGGTGCCGGAAGAGCGCACGCGGTTCTACTCCCGGCTGCGGACGCTGCGGATCGCCCACGGGCTGACCGAGTTCCTGCGCGACTACGCGGCGGCGATCGGCGAACCGAGGTCGATCGTCATCGATCACGTGGACGACGCCGACCAGACCGACCAGGAACTCGTCTCGGTGCTGCTCCGCCGGATCGACCCGCGCATGCTCACCCTGGTCATCGGGACGAGCGGGGCAGCGGGTGGCAACGAGGCGGGCGCCGGGCGGTCCCCCGATCCGCTCTTCGCGGCGCTGGCCAGGTACGCCCTGCGCCCCGGCGGGGTGGCACCCGTTTCGCTGCCGTCCCCGCTCCACCCTGCCGTGGCCGAGTTGTTCCCCGGCGCCGCCGAGTTCGTGCCCGGCGTCCCCGAGTCCGCCGAAGGCGTCGGACGGCTGGCCGCGGCCTACGTCGGCGGCGACTGCCTGGGCGACGCACCCGAGCTCGAGTCTGCCTATCTCCAGCTCCCGGCGGCGGAACGCGGCCGTCTGCACGACGCGCGCGCGGCGGAGCTCATCGCCGCCGGGGAGTTCTCGTTCCGGCTCGGGGCCGTGCCGTTCCACCGCGAACGCGGCGCAGATCCGGCCGGGGCCGGCGCCGAGGCTCTCCGGGAGGCCCTTGACTACTGCATCGACATGGGCTTCTACGAGGCGACGGTCGACCTCGGACGGCGCGGGCGAGCGCTCATCGACTGGCAGGCCCAGCCGGATCTCTGGTGGACGTTCACCACCAAGATGACGACGTCGCTGGCCGCCCTCGGGCGGGCGGCCGACGCCGAGGCGCTCTATAACGAGGCCCGTGCCAGCAGCGCCTCCGCCGCGGTTCACATGCAGGCCGCCTACGCGACCGCCATGCTGTACACCCGCCATCACGAGGAAGACGAGCGTGACGATGACCGCGCCCTCGGCTGGATCAACGAGGCCATCGCCATCGCCCAGCTGCTGCCCGATGCCAAGGTCAGCGCGATGCAGACGGTCTTCAACCAGAACGGGCTTGCCCTCATCAAGAGTCATCAAGGTCATCGCGAGGAGGCCCTGCGGCTGGTCGGCGACGGGCTGGCCCGCCTGGACTCAGACCTCGATCCCGCTGAGCACCGGTTGCACCGCAGCGTGCTGCGCTACAACCGCGCGCAGCTGTACGCCGGCCTCGGCCGGCTGGAGGAGGCGCTGGCCGACTACACCGCCGTGATCGAGGAGGATCCGCACTACGCCGAGTATCACTTCGACCGCGCGGCCCTGCTCCGCCGCCTCGGGCGGGACGACGAGGCGATGGCCGAGTACGAGACCGCGATGAGACTGTCACCGCCGTTCCCTGAGCTGTACTACAACCGCGGCGACCTGCGCTCGGCCACGGGTGACGACGACGGGGCGCTGGCCGACTTCGGGTACGTGCTCGAGATCGATCCCGGCTACGTGGACGCGTACATCAACCGGGTGTCGATCCTGATGGAGACCGGGGACCGGGCCGCCGCCCGGCGCGACCTGACCGCGGGCCTCACCGTCGCCCCCGACGACCCGCACCTGTTGTGCCTGCTCGCCCGGCTGGAGCTGGAAGACGGCCACGGCGACGACGCCCGCGCCGCCGCCGACGCGGCCGTGCGGGCGGGCGGCGACGTGGCGCAGACGTGGGCCACACGCGCCGGCATCGCCTTCGAGCTGGGCGATCCCCATGCCGCCGTCGCCGATTTCACCCGCGCGATCGACATCGCGCCGGACCCGGCCGTGCTGTTCAACCGGGCGATAGCGCACCAGGCCCTGGAGCACTGGGCCCCGGCCGAGGACGACTTCACCGCGGTGCTCGAGGCGGAGCCCGCCGAGGCCGAGGCCTGGCTGCGCCGCGCCGAGTGCCGGGACCGCCTCGGCAACGCCGACGGCGCCGGCCACGACCTGCGGCGGGCCGCCGCGCTGGCGCCGGATCCCCCCGCCGCCGGGGCGATGGTCGCGGGCGGCGCGCCATGAAACCGGTCGCGCCCTTCCGGGACGCGCTGGCGCACGTGGCGACCGCGGTGTCGGTCGTCACGACCGCCGACAGCGGCGGAAGGCCGCGGGGGGTCACGGTCGGAACGCTCTGCTCGCTGTCACTCGCCCCGCCGCTGGTCATGTTCTGCCTCAACCGATCCAGCGGGTCGCATGAGGTGATGACGACCGTGCCCCGAACCCTGATCCATGTCCTCCGCGACGATCAGGCCGAGGTGGCGGCCCGGTTCTCCCAGCGCGGCGTTGACCGCTTCGCCGGCCTGAGCGGCGACTGGCATGGCCTTCCGACGATCCCCGATACCGCGATCCGGCTGGCGTGCACGCGCCACGCGATCGTGCCGGCCGGCGACCACACCATCGTCATGTGCCTGGTGACGGACGCTGAGCTCGGCACGGGCAGCCCGCTCCTTTCCTATGCGCGCGAGTACAGCTCGCCCCGTCCGCTGGTCGGCAGCCAGAGATTTTTACCGCGTCCCGTGTATCTCATCGGCATGCTCGCGCTCCCTAGAGTCGCCAGACGTCAACCTCCAGGGAAACGGACATGCCATGAGCGGGCCAGTAATCGTTCGGGTTCACGCGCTCGACCCCATTTCCGAATCCGGCATTCTCGCCCAGCTGCGGGAGTGCCCCGACATCCGGGTGGCCGACGCCAGCGCCGGCCAGCATCCGAACCCCTCGGTCGCGCTGGTCGTCGTTGACCTGGTGGACGACGACGCGACCGGCTGGCTGCGCACGCTGCACCGGCGCGACGGGCTGCCGCTGGTGCTCGTGGTCGGGCAGCTCGACTCGCGCGCGCTCGTCACCGTCATCGAATCGGGTGTCCGGGCGGTGACCCGCCGATGCGAAGCCACCCCGGCGCGGCTGTCCCAGCTCCTTCGCGCCGCCGCCGCCAACGGCGGCGAGCTGCCATCCGACCTCCTGGGACAGCTCCTCGACCAGGTCGGCCAGCTCAATCGCAACCTGCTCGGCCCGCGCGGGCTCGGCCTGAACGGCCTAACCGAGCGCGAGAACACCGTCCTGCGCCTGGTCGCCGACGGCCTGTCAACGCGCGAGATAGCGACCCAGCTCGCCTACTCCGAGCGGACGATCAAGGCCGTTATCCAAGAGCTCACCACCCGGCTCTACCTCCGCAACCGAGCGCACGCGGTCGCCCACGCGGTACGGAACGGCTGGATCTGACCGGTGGCTATTTCTCGACCATGAAGGAGAGGAAGCCGCTGGCGGCGTCGAGGTTGCTCGTGTCCTTGCCGCGGATGTAGTCGGCGCGGACGCGGTACAGAGTGAACCAACAAGAACGCTCAGGCGACCATCCCGGCGACGAGCGCCAGCACGAACCCCGCCACGATGATCGCAACCCGCGCGTAGTGCAGCCGGTCCCAGCGCTGTTGCTGCTCGCGCCAGTCGGCCGGGTGCTGGTCGGCCGTCCACGTCGCGGAGCGGTTGGCGATCGGGACGAGCAGGGTGACCGACATGACGACGCTCACGACGAGCAGGGCCGCGGCCGCGACGGCCGCGTCGCCGGCCGGCCCGCCCCATGTAGCGGCGGCCAGCCCGGCCGTGAGGAGCAGGGACCCGATGTACCAGAACGGCATCACGCGGCCGAGCACCCGGGCGCCATCGGCGTTGGCCTCGATCCAGGACCCGACGGGCAGCCGACGCAGCATCGGGCCGAAGAAGACCGCGACGGCGAACTCGACGCCAACCATGACGCCGACGACGGTTGCGGTGATGACAGCGAGCGTGGTGACCATGACAACCCCTTTTCTAGCAGTGCTAGATTTTCTAGCACTGCTAACATAAGTTGTCGGGAGGCAGAAGGCAAGGGAGGAATCATGGCGGAGGCAAGTGCCCGCGCACGGCGCGTGGCCGAGCGCAGACAGCAGATCCTCGACGCGGCCCGGGCCATGGCCGAGGCGGACGGGTGGACGGCGGTCACGTCGCGGCGCCTGGCCGACGCGATCGGATACACGCAGCCGGTGCTCTACGGTCATTTCCCCGGCGGGAAGACGGAGATCATGCGCACGGTGGCGCTGGCGGGCTTCGCCGAACTGGCGGCGGCGACGCGGGCGGCCATGGGGGGCAAGACCGGCCCGCGGGCGATCGCGGCGGTGGCGGACGCCTACCTGGGTTTCGCCGCGACCCATCCGTCGCTTTACCAGGCGATGTTCGAGCTGCCGATCGATGCGCGCTTTGCCCAAGACGACGCGGAGACTGAACTGCGTTCCGGCTTCGACGCGCTCGGCGCGGCGCTCGGCGACGACGGCGACGGGACGGCGACCGAGCTCCTCTGGAGCGCGCTGCACGGCATGAGCCTGCTCGAACGGGCCGGCCGGATGCGCCAGGAGCACCGGCCCCATCGGATCGCCGAACTGGCGGCCCGCTTCGGCGGTTGACGGGGAGCCTGGTCGACCTTGACTGGTCAGCTCAGAGGCGGCGCAACGTTGTTTCCAGTAGATCTTCGACGCGGAGTGTCATCCCCGCGGTATCGACGGGAGCGCGGCCGGCTACCTGGACCGTGATGACCCGACGCCACGCATCGTTGTACGCGGTCACCGCGTACAGGTCCCACCAGGGATCGACGGCGCGGCCAGCCTCGGCCTCATACGCCAGGCGGAGCCGCTCGGCCCAGTCCGCCCCGAACAGCACAGTCAGATTGAGCCGACAGTGCCCGATATCAAAGTCGGCCGGACCGGTGCAGGACGTGGCCCAGTCCACCACTCCGGTCAGCCGGCCGCGCCGCCAGAGCAGGTTGAAGTGCTGGAAGTCGCGGTGAATGAAGCCCATGGCGGTCTCGGGCGCCTGCTGCCGCAGGATGTCGAAGGCGGCCTCCCAGACCGCCGGTCGCGTCGCCGAGGCGGGGACGACCGGGACGGGCGCATCGACCCGGCTCCGGAAGGGTGGCGCCGCCGCGACCTGCACATTATGGATCCGCAGGGCCATGGCGGCCATCTGGCGCAGCCAGACCTCCGGGTCGGCCGGGGTGACGTCCACCCGGCCGGGCAGACGCGTCATGAGGATGGCCGGGTCCCCATCAGACTCCCGGCCGTCCGCGTCCGCGGCTACCGGTTCGGGCGTGGGAAGCCCGGCGTCGTGGACGGCGCGAAGCGTCGCGACCTCGTCCCGGATCAGCGCCGCCGTCTCGCTGTCCAGGTGGGCGAAGAACGCGCCCTCGTACTGGCGCAGGACTAGCACGTCCCGGCAGCCGTCGCGGTCGATCGTCAGCCGGTGAACGACGGAAGCGACGCCGCCTGTCATCCTGCGCCACGCGACGACCTTGGCCCCCGCGACCCGCTCGACCCACCCGAGGGTCCGCGGTGACGGGCGTCGGCGACGGAATTCCACAGTCCGCCACCCTCGCATGGCCGCCCCGGAAGACCAAGCCGTTTTCCGAGCGGCCGCCGAGCGTCACTCGCCAGATCAGCGCCTGGGCCACGGTGAGCCGTAGCCGCAATCCAGCCGTTTCCCAAAGGGAGTTTCGACATTGGCTAGACGTCATTAAGCGGGTGGCGCGTGAGGATCGATTGGTCAGACGGGATCGACGGGCCCGACGATGCGCATGCGGTCCCCCATGCCAGGTCTGCTCCCGACGACCCCGAAACCTGTGGCAAGTCGGTCAGTGGTGACGGTCTCCCCGACTCTTCCCCCGCCCTCCTTGACTCGGCCTTGCGGGCAGAGCGGACCGCTGTCTCCCGCGCCGCCGTCGATGCGGCTTATCGGCAGTACGACTCTGACCACAGGCATGCTCAACCAGAAAAGGTCGAATCCGAGACGGTTATCTCCAGCATCGGACGCGCTGAGATCGGGAACCCGGAACCCGACCGGGTAGACCCCCGTGAGGGCCTGAAAATGAAGGACCGACTGGCCGAGGCCGCCGACTTGAAGCCGGTCGAGACTCCGCCGGTCGTCGGCGGCGACCTTCTCGACGATCCGCGCAATTACAGCAATCCGAAGACTGGGCGACTGGACGCTAGCTGGTCTGCATACGACCGGGCTATAGCAGCAGCACGCGTGCACACCGGCGGGGACCTCGGTCCAGACTCCATCAAAATGTACGACTACAACCCACAGACCGGGCAAGGCACGGGAACTCTCATCGGGGAACAGACACCTGACCGATTGCGTGGTTGGCGGATAGATGGCCAGGATGGGCACGTGAACTGGTGGGACTGGACAGGAGGCAAGAAGGGAGCGGGCGGCTTCTACGGTCATGACTGGTTCCCCGAGGATCCCTCTGCCCCGGGATCGCGCTACATCGGCTGGGCTCCGTGGCAAGATAACGACGGAAACATCCTCGATGGGAACTAGCCGAGTGCCTGAGGTCGCGCACACGGCCGTAGGGGAGGGCACGTGCCGCCTAAATTGACCGCCGCGTTGGGTGCCCTTGCTGTCGAGGCAAGTCCCGATGAGTTCGCCGCAGTTGAAAGCCTACTCGGAGGAACCTTCTCCAAGCTCGCGGAGATCCGTCGGAGCCCTACGGCAAAGATCGATGCCGTCGACCTCACCAGCCAGGAGATAAAGGACTGGCTCTCAGGGCTTCCGATCGAACCGCATGATGAGCTTCACGTTGCCTGGATTGCAGACCGGCTTGGTGCTCGAATGAGCTTCGAAAAGTTCGCGGCTAATGTCGACGATCTTTGGTTCCCCGCGATGGACGATATCGTCTCTGTGCTGTACTCGGGCGGCAACCTGATGGTCCTCGTCCTTGATCACGAGGAAGTAATTACGCTCTCAACAGTGAATCCCGGCGAAGAGACTGCGCGCTTATGCGGCCTCGGACTGAGAAGACGACGACAACACGAATCTTGCCTTCTCCGCTCTGAGCATGGCGAAGGGCGTGACGTACCGGACGTTCATACCCAGGCAGGCGTTCGGGATCTTGATCCGTCTCGTGGTGTTTGCGACGATCTCGTGTGTAACGACCGTGTATTGGAGTTCGAGGGCCTGCGCGACTAGGTAATAGTCGGCGACCTGCAGGAACGTTGACACTGCGGCCGGTTCGTATCCGGAGTTGTTCGCCCAGATGCTTGTCATCTGGAGGCTGGGAACTGTCGCGGCGCTCGGCGAGATGAAGAAGGTACTCGGGCGCTGCTGGACCCACACCGACAGGTCGTCGTTTCCTGCGATGAGTTCGGAGCGCACGCTGTCGATGCTGCAGACGGTTCCAGCCGCGTGCGCTTCGTCTAGCCATTGCCAGAAAGCCGGGCAGAAGTCCAGCCCGTAGTGCAGATTCTTGGCCTGGATGAAAATGTTTGAGTCGAGTAGATAGGTGGTCATCCGATACCTAGATGGCTAGCAAGCTCGTTGAGGGTGGACACCTTTTTGAAAGAGAGCAGCTGCAGCGCGTCACGATAGAGCGTGTGGCCCTCCAGCGTGCTGGTAATGACCGCGCGGGTGAACCTCCGGCCGAACCGAGTCGGCTGCGTGTTGTAGAAGTTTCCGCCACCGCTAACGCGCCCTTCCTGGAGCAGCCCGGCGATCCTCAGGAGCTCCGCGCCGTACGCGGATCGGTAATCGTCCCAGGTCAGGCTGCCCGCGTCGTACAGCCTCCTGAGAATGACGAGCGTGCTGGCCTTGAACTTCCTGCTAAGCCGCTCCATCGTGTCGACGAGCGCCTCCCCGGGGATCAGTGCGCTGCGGAGGATGGCGAGAGGAACCAGGACTTCGGCGGCGACCTGGTTGCACCATCGTTCGGTGTCCTGCCAGCCCGGTGCGGCAAGGTCTACGTCGTCGAGGGCCGTTCCGCCGAGCCACAGATGGGCCAGTTCATGCACCAGCGTGAATATCTGCGCGGCCTTGGTATCGGCGCCATTAACGAAGACCAGTGGCGCCATTGGGTCTGCCAGGGCGAAGCCGCGGAATTCTCCCGGGTCCAGTTTCCGGTGCGTGTTGCTTCCGACGACCCCGTTGACCATAACGAGGAAGCCGCGTGCCTCGGCGCGCTCGATCAGGATGCGTAGTGCCTCGGCCCGGGAGGAGCCCCGCTCATCGGCATCGAACCCGAGCGCTGTCCGGATCGAGTTGGCTGCCGCTGTCACCGGCGCTCCGATGCTGAGCGAGCCTACGTGCTCGACGGAGCGTTCGCGGTTCAGAATCGCGAAGTCGCGATACCAGTCCTGGCGCTGCTGGCACAGGTAGATGGTGTCGAGCAGGTTGGCGCTCGGCAGCCGGATGCCGGCATCCCCGATCGTCCTGTAGTCCGGAATCGGAACTCTTTCAACTGGAGGCTCGGGCAGGAAGAGGAAGCCGACCGGTGTGTGCGTTGCGTGCGCGAAGTTCTCCAGTTGTTTCAACGTCGGCTGCTGCTCACCACGCTCCCAGGCCGCAAGCATGGGAAACCGGTGTGCGACGTCCACGAACGCCAAGCCGGAGCGCTGGCGAGCCCACGCCAGCAACTCGGGATTGACTTCGACCCGCGTGGACATGCCATCCGCCCTCTCGCTAGCCGGCTTTAGTTCCGACGTTACCGCCAAAACCTGCGGGCAGAGTCCGAGCCGGACTGCCGTTCTCCAGTGCGGCGACCGTGCCCGCCGCCACCGCGTCCAGGCACGACGCCACACGCCGGGCCAGCAGCGGTGTCACCAGACTGGCGACCTCGTCTGCGGTAAAGAACGCGAAGCCCTCGAGTTCGCCGTCCGCGAGCAGGATCTTCGCAATGTCCGCGTCTGACAGCACCCCGCCGTCATAGACGACGATCAGCCCCTCAGGGCGCTCCGGCCGGGAAGGCACCCAGTCGACCGCGAGCACCCGGCCCGGCGGCCGATCCAGTCCCAACTCCTCGGCAACCTCCCGGCGGCACGCGGCATGCGGCGATTCCTCCGCCTCCACCGCCCCGCCCGGTAGGTCCCACGTCTCCTTGTAGACCGGGTTCACCAGGAGCACCCGGCCGCGACTGTCGCGGAAAAACGCGGTCGCCGCCATGCGCTTGCGCGCCAGCGACGCTACATACTGGTCAGGCGGAAGCACGGGGCGTCGAGTCACCGCTAGAACACTAAACGCAATCGTGCGACCGCTCACGCAGAGCAGCGACACGGTCACCGGCGCGCGAGAGCGCCGGGCCGATCAGGCACGAGCGTGACCGGACCGCCTTCGTCATTCGAAGACAGCAGCAGCGTCCGGCTGAGCACGGTGACGGGTTGGGTCGCCGTGGACAGCCGGAGCCACCAGTAGGGGCCGTAGCGACCGACCGCGTTGAGCCGAAGGGTCCCGCCGTCGCGCCGAGCCCGGACGAGCAGCGCAACACCGACCGCCGCGAGCGGACCCAGCACGAGCCCCCGGTCGTCCAGTCCGATCTTCGCTGTGCGCCCGGCGACCGGCTCCACCTCGACGCCGGTGACGACGCGCTGCCGGAAGCAGAGTTCGTCGACGGCGGCCAGCAGGTCCCGTTCGTACCCCGCCACCGCGCGGCGCTCGAGGCGACGCCACTGCCAAGTTCGCATGGATCGCTTCCTTCCAGCTCGTCTGCCACGGCGCAGGCCGGGCCTCGCAACTAGGACGACGCAGCGGCCGCGAATGTGAGGTCGACCCGGGAGGTTGAAGTGCTGGAAGTCGCGGTGAATGTAGCTACCCAGGTCGTGATGGTCGGACCAGGCCTCCCTCGTAGGCGGCGATGACCAGCTGCGCGCGGTCGCGCGCGTCGAGTTTCATCAGCAGCCGGCCCACGTGGGTCTTGGTGGTGGACATGCTCACGAACAGCCGCTCGCAGATCTCGGTGTTCGACAGGCCGAGCCCGATCAGCGCGAGAACTTCCGCTTCCTTCTCGGTGAGCTCGCTCATCGCGGGTCGTCTTCGTGCTGGTTCCGGCTGCCGGGCGAACTCGCCGATGAGCTGCCTAGTCACGCTGGGGGACAGCAGCGCGTCGCCAGCGGCGACGACGCGGACGGCGGCGAGAAGGTCGCCGGGCCGGGTGTCTTTGAGCAGGAAGCCGCTGGCCCCGGCGCGCAGCGCCGCGAACACGTACTCGTCCAAGTTGAACGTGGTCAGTACGAGGACGCGGGTGGCGGCGGTCTCCGGAGCGGTGGTGATCTGCCTGGTCGCCTCGATGCCGTCCATGCCCGGCATCCGGATGTCCATCAAGATCACGTCGGGCTGCTCGCTGACGGCGAGGGCGATCGCTTCGGCCCCGGTGCCCGCCTCGCCGACCGCGGTCAGGTCGGGGGCGCTGTCCACGAGCAGCCGCAGGCTGCCGCGCAGCAGCGCTTGATCGTCGGCGACCAGGACCCGGATCATGCCGGGAACCGCGCGGTAACGGTGAAGCCGCCTTGCGGCCCGGCCCGGCCTGGAACGTCCCGTCGTAGAGGGCCACTCGTTCCCGCATGCCCTTGATCCCGTGCCCGTCCCTGTTGCCGGTCGTCCCGCGGCCGTCATCGGTGATCTCCAGGCCCACCGCTTCTGCCTCATAGCGGATGATGACTAGGCAGCTAGCTGCGCCGGAATGCTTGATCACATTGGTGAGCGCCTCCTGGGCCACCCGGTACGCCGCCAGGTCGAGCCCGGGGAGCAGGTCGCGCGGCTCGCCGCGCACGTCCAGCGTCACCTTGATCCCGGCCGCGGTAACCGATTCGGCCAGCGCGGGCAGATCGGCGAGCGCGTGGGCGGGCTCGAGGTCGGCGGGCACGTCGTCCTCCACCCGCAGCACGCCGAGCAGGGCGCGCATCTCTCGGAGCGCGCCCCGGCTGATCTCCTCGATCGAGGTGAGCGCCCGGGCGGCCTCGGCGGGCTGTGACTCGGCGACCCAGCCGGCCACGCCGGCCTGCACCGCGATCAGGCTGAGACCGTGCGCGACCACGTCGTGCAGTTCCCTGGCGATCCGGATCCGGTCGTCGCGTTCCTCCTGGCTCCGCACCGCCCTGGCGTACGCACGCTGCTGCGCGACCGCGTACCCGATCAGCCAGGCGCCCGCCACCAGCGCCCCGTTTTCCGCGAGCGCGGTCAGGGCGTCGCGGCCGGGCAAGGCAGCCGCGGCCGCGGCCAGCGCGGCGAGCGTCCCGCCGAGCAGCGCGATGGCCTCCCGGCGAGGGAACCGCCCCGGGATCAGGTAGATGACGTACGCGACCGCGAGTTGCGGCGTCGGGTTGCCGTTCAGCAACGCAAGCACCAGCGATCCTGGACGAGCCGGTCGCCGCACTCGACCCGCTGGCTCGCCGCGGGTTCATGGACGACTTGACCGGCGCCGCCCGCGACACGGGCATGAGCGTGGTGCTCTCCTCCCACCTGGTCTCCGATCTCGACCGGGTCTGCGACTGGCTGATCGTGCTCAACGGGGGCCGGGTTCGCGCCGCCGGCCCGCTGCCCGGCCTGCCCGCCGCGCACCCCGGTCTCACCACAGAAGACATGGTCCTCACCTACCTGGAGGCAGCATCATGACCTGGCTCGCCTGGCGACAGTCCCGCCTGCAGTTCCTCATCGCGGCGTGCGCGCTGCTGCTCCTCACGCTGGCGTTCGCGCTGACGGAACCCGGCCTCACCCGCCTGTACGCCGAGTACGGCAACCACCCGGCGGCGTTCCTCGCCCAGGTAAGAACCGGCGGCTATCCGGTCCTGTACTTCGCCGGCGCTGCCATCATGTACCTGACGCCCCTGGTCATCGGCGCGTTCTGGGGCGCCCCGATGATCGCCAGAGAACTGGAAACCGGCACGCACCGGCTGACCTGGAACCAGTCCGTCACCCGCACCCGGTGGCTGCTCGTCAAGGTCGCCATCGGCGGCGGCGCGGCGATGGCCTTCGCCGCGATAGCGGGACTGCTGCTGTCGTGGTGGGCCGGGCCGATCGACCGGGTCGGCGGGTTCCCCGTCGGCACCAGCCAGCTGTCGCGGTTCGAGCCGATCGTGTTCGGCACCCGCGGCATCGTCCCCATCGGCGCGGCCGCGCTCGCCTTCATGATCGGCGTCACGGCCGGCCTCCTCGTCCGCAGGACGATCCCCGCCATGGCCCTCACCCTGGCCGTATTCACCGCTGCGCTGGTCGCGATGCCGCTGTGGATCAGCCCGCACCTGATCACCCCCGCCCAGTACACCCGCCCCGTCGTCGCGAACCTCGCCACGATGCAGATGACCTCGAGCGGCCAGTTCAACGACCCCGTAAAGTCCCTGCCCGGTGCCTGGATCCTCACCGACCAGATCATCACCGCGGAAGGGAAGGTGTTCTCACTGCCACAGGTGGCCGCCTGCCAGACCGGCACCCAGGCGCAGTGCGACGCCTACCTGGCGAAGCAGCCGCTCCGCCAGCAGGTCGTATACCAGCCGGCCGGCCGCTACTGGACATTCCAGATCCTGGAAACCGTCATCTGGCTCGCCATCGCCACGGCCCTGGTCGGCTTCTGCACCTGGCGGATCCGCCGTCCAGCCTGACCTGACTGTCGCCGCCGACCCCACGCTCACGCGTGCGGTCGGCGGCGAAGCAACGGTCCGTTCGAGAGATAAAGACTTTCAAATCCCTTCTTCCGAACGGTCCGCTGGTTCCCGGTCACCCCGAACACGTCGTGACCGGTCGTGCTAGAGTCTGACCGTGCGTTCAGAACGACCGGTCAGCATCGCCGAAGACGGAGGCGGGACGTTCACCAGCGCCGCCCGCCGGGCTCAGTTCGTCGCCGCCGCCATCGAGACGATCGCCGAGGTGGGGTACGGGCAGGCCACACTGGCGCGCATCGCCGGGCGGGTCGGGGTGAGCAAGGGCGTGATCTGCTACCACTTCGCGGGCAAGGACGAGCTTGTCCAGGAGGTGATCGCCGGTATCGCCGAGCGGGGCGGAGCGTTCGTCTACGCCCAAGCGCTCACACTGCCGACCGCCGCCGAGCGGCTGCGGGGGTGGATCGCGTCAATCCTGGAGTACACCGCCACCCACCGCACTGAGACGGTGGCGTTCCACGAGATCGCGGCCGGCTCGCGGGGCGACGCGACCGTTAGCGCCACGATGACGGAGCTGTCCGCGTCAGTCGCCCCCGCGGTCCAGGCGCTGTTCGCCGACGGGCAGGCCAGCGGCGAGTTCAGAGAGGACTTCGACCCGGAGGCGGCGGCGACGGCGCTGCTGGCGATCATGGACGCGGTCCCGCCCCGGATGGCACGCGACCCGGACTTCGACGTCGCCCGCTACGGGGGGGAGGTCGCGGGTCTGTTCGACGCCGCCACCCGACGACCGGCGCCACCAGAGACGGGCGCGTCAGCAACGTCACCAGGGAAAGGCGGCCGGCAATGAGGGTCCTGATCGCCGCGGTCGGGTCGCGCGGGGACGTCGCCCCGATCACCGGGCTCGGCACCGCGCTGCGCGGAGCGGGCCATGACGTCTCGGTCGCCAGCTACGGGACGTTCGAGGGCCTCATCACCGGCTGCGGACTCGGCTTCCGCCCGGTTCCAGGTGACCCGGAGCTGCTGGGCGCCTCGGACCAGGGACAGCGGTGGCAGGAGGGCGGCACCGGGCCGATGAGCAGCATCCGATTCGTCCGGCTGGTCGCCGAGCACACGCGGGACGTCAACGCCGCCATCCTGCAAGCGGCCCGGCAGGGCACCGACGTGCTCCTGGTGGCGGGGACCGCCTGGTTCGGCGGCTACCGGATTGCCCAGGCGCTGGGCCTGCCCAGCGTCGGGCTCGCGCTGCAGCCCACCCACCCCACCAGCCAGTTCCCGCCGTCAGGGCTGACGACGCGCTCGCTCGGCCGCTGGGGAAACCGCGCGGTGGGCCGCGCCGTGATGGCCGCGGGTGGGGGCGCCATGGACAAGCCGTCGAAGCCTCTGTGGGCGCGGGAGGGCATGCCCGATCTCAGCGTCGGCCAGCTGTACCGCCGCCAGGAGGCGACGCGGTGGCCGTTCATCTACGGGTACAGCCACTTCGTGGTCCCGCGGCCACCGGACTGGCGCGAGGGCATCGACGTGGCCGGCTACTGGTGGCCGGCGCACCCGGCCGGCTGGACGCCGCCCGCTGACCTGGAGCGGTTCCTCGCGGCCGGGCCGCCGCCGGTGTTCGTCGGGTTCGGCAGCAGGAACCCCGCCGACGCGGACCGCCTGTCGCGGATCGTGGCCGCCGCCCGGCGTGCGGCCGGGGTGCGGATGGTCATCCAGTCCGGGTGGGCCAACCTCGGCGCGGCGGAGCAACCCGACGACGACATGATCGTCATCGGCGAGACACCCCACGACTGGCTGTTCCCCCAGATGGCCGCCGTCGTCCATCACGCGGGAGCGGGCACCACCGCCGCCGGGCTCCGGGCCGGGGTACCGACGGTGGGCGTCCCGATGATCACCGACCAGCCGTTCTGGGCCGGCCGGGTCACCGCCCTCGGCGCCGGGCCGAAGGCCGTCCCGTACAAGTCGCTGTCAGCCGAGTCGCTCGGGGCCGCGATCAGCGACGCCGTCAGCCGCGACTCCTACCGCAGCCGGGCCCAGGCAATAGCGAAGCAACTGGCCAGCGAAGACGGCACCCTTCCGGTCATCGGGGCACTCGACCGCCTGACCGCGTGACGTGCCTAATCTCAAGCGTTAGCCGGGACCAGGTAGGAGTCGAGGTGGGAGTCGACCGCGCCTAGTCCGGCCGAGTCGGCCGGGGCCCGGAAGCCGATGTGCCCGTCTGGGCGCACCAAGACCGCGCCTCCAGCTGCCAGCCCGGCGCGGCCGGGATCACCGACGCCATCGCGTATCTCCACCAGCCCCCGCCACCGGCGTCGCAGGCGGTCGATGCCGGCGGCGTCGGCGCCGCCGAAGAGAAGAAGGTGATGGCCGGCGCCCGCCAGCGCGGCCCGGTCCGGTCCGGGTAGCGGTCGCCGGGAGCGGGGGCCATCGGCGCCGGCGTGCCCGCCGGGTACTCGCCGACGAGAGAGCTGCCCGCGTAGGAAACGTCCAGCATCGAGCGTGACTGGACCATGGCCGCCACCTCTGCCTCCGTCGGCGGGTCAGGAACGATACCGGTCCGCGCCGATTCGACGCTGCGGTAGGCCAGCTGATGCAGGCGGTCGGAGACCATGAGCACGTGCCGGTCGGCCGCGAGGCGCTCGGCCGCGAAGCTGTCAAGCAGGCCGGGGCGGCTGCGGCCGCGCAGCTCAAGCGCGAGCTTCATTCGATGATCCCGGAGGCGACCAGCGAAGTCCCCGGGTAGGTCGTGCCGGCCAGCGACTCGGCCATCGATTCCCGCGTCACGCTATGCGCGCCGCCGGCGCCGACGAGCCAGCTTGCCTCGACCGTCTCTGTAGTTCCGTCGGCCCGCTTCAGCCCGACGAGGACGCCATCATCCCGCTGCCTGACCGAGACCGCCTCGACACCGCGCTCGACGGTGCCCCCGAGTTCTACGACCCGGTCGGCGAGGATCTGCTCGGTCCGCCACTGCGGCAGGCTGCACTGGAATTCCCACGGGCAGTCGACGCCGGCGAAGGCCAGCTCGCTCACCTGGCGGAGCTGCGCGTCAAAGAGCCGGGCGAACCGCAGGTGCACCGATTCTGCGAGCACCCGGTCTTTTCCAAGTCCCCCGACTTGCCGTCAGCCTGCGGGCGGGTCTGGCTGTCAGCCTTCCTGGTTGCGACGCTGCTGCGGGACGATCACCGCATCCGGCCCGGGAAACAGCAGCCGCGTCCGCCCGTCGGCGAACCGCACCAGGTAGGGCGGCTCGCCTCTCGTTCCGTGGACCTCGATGATTTCGCCGGTCTTGTCCTCATGCCCGACGGTGTTGCCGTGAATGCAAATCTGGTCACCGATCGTCGCTTCCATGACCGCCTCCTTTGGATGGAGTTCCGCTACCGCGACGTGCACTCCTGTCCTTACCGGCACGGGACCCTCCCACACGCCGGCCGCCAGTCCGGCCCTGGGCAGCCGGGTGAGATCGTCTACAAGTAGACGTAACATGGCTGGCGTGAACGTCGCAGCATCGCCGATCCAGGGACGGCAGGTCGTAGACGTCAGCTTCCTGCTCGCGCATGCCTCGCACGTGCTGGCCACCCGGATGACCGCGGCCTTCGCCGAGATCGGGATCACGCCGCGGGAGTACTGCGTGCTGGCCCACGCCATGTCCGGGCAGTACACCCAGATCGAGCTGGCGACCATCGCCGACCTGGACAAGACGACGATGCTCAACAGCATGGACTACCTGGAGCGCGAGGGCTATGCCGAGCGCACGCCATCGCCGTCCGACCGGCGGGCGCGGATCATCGCCGTCACGCCGGCCGGTGCCGGGCTCGTCGCCCAGGGGCACCAGATCGCCGATCGGGTGCATGGCGAGGTCCTGGATGCGCTGCCGACCGACCAGCGCGATGTCCTCACCAGCGCGCTGGGCACGCTGGTGACCGGGGTGCTCGCGGAACCGGTCACGTCCGAGCGTCCGGTGCGCAGGCCGCGGACGGGAACCGTCCATTAAAAGATTGTCTACACTTAGATTATCTGTTAGTTTCCGTTCATGGGACAAGGCAACCGCGGGCTCGCGCTCGTCATCTTGTGCACGGCAACGCTCATGATCATCCTCGACGGCACAATCGTGACCGTCGCACTCCCCACAATCCAGGCTGACCTCGGCTTCACCGCCGCCAGCCTGAGCTGGGTCATGACCGCCTACCTGATCGCCTTCGGCGGGCTGCTGCTGCTCGGCGGCAGGCTCGCGGACCTGCTCGGCCGCAAGCGGATGTTTCTCGCGGGTCTGGCGGTGTTCACCGTGGCCTCGCTGGCCTGCGGACTCGCCACCGGCCCGGGGATGCTGATCGCGGCCCGATTCGTCCAGGGGGCCGGCGCGGCCCTGGTGTCAGCCGTCGCGCTCGGCATGCTCGTCCGGCTTTTCACCCAGCCCAGGGAGCAGGCACGGGCCATCGGCGCGTTCGCCTTCACCGGCGCGGTCGGTGCGTCGGCCGGCCTGATCGTCGGCGGCTTGCTGGTCCAGTACGCGACCTGGCACTGGATCTTCTTCGTGAACCTCCCCGTCGGCCTGGTCACCGGGCTGGCTGCCGCTAGGACCCTGCCCAGCGACCGGGGCATGGGCCTCGGTAAGGGCGCGGACGGACTTGGCGCGCTGCTGGCGACCGCCGGGGTCATGCTTGGGGTCTTCGCCATCGCCTGGTCGGCCGACTGGTGGGTCGGCGTCCTGGCGGTCGCTCTGCTCGCGGGGTTCGCCATCCGCCAGGCCGCGCTCCAGGCCGCCGGGCGGGTCCCGCTGCTACCGCTGCGCATCATCGCCTCCCGCAACGTCGCCGGCGCCAACCTCACCCAGCTGCTCATCATCGGCGCGGCGATGGGCTTCCAGGTGATCGTGATCCTCTACATGCAGCGCGCCCTCGGCTACAGTCCGGCCGAGGCCGGCCTTGGCCTGCTGCCCACCGCCGCTGTCATCGCCATCGTGTCGCTTGGCCTGTCGGCCCGGCTGACCATCCGCTTCGGCGCCCGGCGACTGCTGCTCGCCGGCCTCGTCATGATCACGGCGGCGCTGGCCCTGCTCGCCCAGGTGCCCGCGCACGCGGCGTACGGCTCCCGACTGCTGCCACTGCTCGCGCTGTTCGGCCTCGGCGGCGGGCTGACCCTGCCCTCCGTGACATCGCTGGGGA
>Ga0302314_10007335_pt1 | contig 19826 bp, 15 predicted proteins | sample III_Palsa_N2_3_FD_200533 | JGI IMG/M metagenome (GOLD analysis project Ga0302314, IMG submission 200533) | Peat permafrost microbial communities from Stordalen Mire near Abisko, Sweden - III_Palsa_N2_3 | ecosystem: Environmental > Terrestrial > Soil > Palsa > Peat permafrost | place: Sweden...
CAGCGTTCATCGGCCGGCTTGCGACTTCCTCCGGGGAGACCATCCTGCCGTTCTTCCGGACCTCGCTCTCGATCGACAACAAGAGCACGGGACAAGAGGGCCGCGAGTTCGATCCGGTGACCGAAGCGGACCGCGCCGCCGAGGCGGTGATGCGGCGGCTGATCAAGGCCAATTTTCCCCAGCACGGCATTGTCGGCGAGGAATTCGGCAATGAGCGCGAAGACGCCGAATATGTCTGGGTGCTGGATCCGATCGACGGCACCAAGTCCTTTATCGCGGGCTTTCCGATCTGGGGCACGCTGATCGCGCTGTTGCACCGGGGGACGCCGGTGTACGGCATGATGCATCAGCCCTATATCGGCGAGCGCTTTTCCGGCGACAGCGGCTCGGCACACTATCATGGGCCGTCGGGTGGACGGAAACTGGCGGTGCGGCGCTGTTCCTCGCTGCAGGATGCGACGCTGTTCACCACCAGTCCGCTGCTGATGAACGCCGCCGACCGCTCCGCCTTCGACCGCGTCCAGGACGCGGTGCGGCTGACGCGCTATGGCGGCGACTGCTATTCCTATTGCATGCTGGCGGCCGGCCACCTCGATCTCGTCATCGAGACCGATCTGAAACCCTATGATATCGCGGCCCTGATTCCGATCATCGCCGGCGCCGGCGGTATCGTCACCACCTGGGAAGGCAAGCCCGCGCAGAACGGCGGCCGCATCATCGCCGCCGGCGACCCTCGCGTGCATGAGGCAGCCATCAAGCTGCTCAACGGCTAGTCCCACCGGAACTTGGTCAGAACCGGACTCTCGTCTTTTGTTTTGACTTATTTTCCGAACGCGAACCGGTTCCCGCGGAGCCTGTCATCGGGCGCGCATTCGCGCGACCCGTTGGTACGAAAACGCTATAGGCATGATGCGACCCGTGCCGTAGGATTTGCCGGTAGCGGCCTGAAACGCGCTCGATAACACGCGAGAGTCCGCCGGGAGGATTGATGCGTGCTTTGAGGACGCTGGTCGCTGGAGTGTCGCTGCTGCTGGTGCCGTTGGCGGCCAATGCGCAGGATTTCCCGAGCAAGCAGATCAGGCTGATCGTGCCGTTTCCGCCGGGCGGGCCGAACGACATCATCGCGCGCGTGGTCGGGCAGCGCATGTCCGAGATTCTCAAGCAGCCGCTGGTGATCGACAATCGCGGCGGACAGGGCGGCGTGCTCGGAACCGATGTGGTCGCAAAGGCCGCACCCGATGGCTACACCATCGGCATCGTCAGCGCGAGTTCGCTGGTCATCAGCCCGACGATGGATAAGGTCGCCTACGACGTCCACAAGGATTTTGCGCCAATCACGCTGGTGACCACGGTGCCGGAGATGCTGGTGGTGGCGACCAACGTTCCCGCCACAAACATGGCCGAGCTGGTCGCGCTCGCCAAAGCGCAACCCGGAAAACTCAATTTTGCCTCCGCCGGCATTGGCGGCCTGCCGCATCTGGCGGGCGAATTGTTCAAACTGACGGCCAAGATCGATATCGTGCACGTGCCCTATCGGGGTGCTGCGCCCGCCATCAACGATCTCCTGGGACAACAGGTGCAGATGACCTTCCTCGACCTGCCGGTGATCCTGCCGCAGATCAAGGCCGGCCTGCTGCGGCCGATCGCGCTTGGCGCGCCGGAGCGCGCCCCCACCGCGCCCGACGTGCCGACCACCGCGGAGGTCGGCATGCCGGACCTCTTGATCGAAAACTGGTACGGCATGATCGCGCCGACCGGCACGCCGGAGAAGATCGTCGCCACGCTGAACCGCGCCGCCAACGAAGCGATGAACGATCCGGCGGTAAAGACAAAACTCGCCGAGCAGGGCCTCACGGTGGCCGGCGACACGCCGGAGCAGTTTCATGACTTCATCGAGGCCGAGATCAGGAAATGGGCCGGAGTGATCAAGGACGCCGGCGTCCCGATCGAGAAGTAGACTGGGTTTTCGTGGGGCTCTCAGGCCTAGTAATCGAGCCGCCCGCGCAACTCATCAAAGGGAATCATGACATGGGTTCGAAACGCGGGGCGCTGTTGCAGCGTGCGATACCAGCGCTCCACCTGCGCCAGTCGAGGCCGCTCGATCTCGAGCCCAAAATACCGGTATAGCGACGTGCCGGCGGTGATGTCGGCGAGCGTAAGCGCCTCGCCCAGCAGAAACGTCCGCCCCTCGAGCAATCGATCCAGCTTTTCGAAATGCTGCGCACAATGCGCCAGCGAAGCGCTAATCGCCGGCCAGTTTCGCTGGTCGTCGGGCGTTCGATAAAAACCCCAGAACACGCCACTGAGGAAATCCGGCTGCAGCGACGTCTGCGACCAGTCCATCCAGCCGTCGACGACCGCGCGTGCTGCCGGGTCGTTCGACCAAAAGCGCCCGGCGCCGTGGCGTGCGGCGAGATAACGGAGGATGGCGTGGGATTCCCATACGATGGCGTCGCCGTCCGAAATCACCGGCACGCGACCGTGCGGATTCATCGCCAGAAAATCCGGCGCATCGAGCCCGCCAAAGCGGCCGCCGGCGTCGATATGCGTATGCGGCAGTTCGAGCTCGCCGATCAACCACATGACTTTTTGCACATTGAACGAGCTGCGCCGTCCCCAGACCTCCAGCATTCGTGCGCCTCCCCGAGTTAGTGTTGCGCCGCCTTGCGCAGATGCTCCACCAATTGCTTTGCCGGCCGCGGCATCGATTTGAAGCTGCGGGCGCAGATCACGAGCCTGCGGTTAGCCCAGGGATCGCGGATCCGGACGATCGCGATCGGCATCGATCGCGCGCAGCGCCGGGCGGCGGCTTCCGGAACCACCGCGACGCCGACATCCGCCGCCACCATCTGGCAGATCGCATCGAAGTCCCTCAAGCGAGCGCGGACACGAAAGCGCATGCCGAGCCCGGCGGCATGTTTTGCGATATGTGAATGCAGCGCGGTCGAATTGGTCAGCCCGACGAAATCGTGACCGGCCATTTCCCGAAAGTCGATCTGGCGCCGGCCGGCGAACGCGCCACGCCGTGACGCCACCAGCACCAGGCGATCCTCGCTGAACAGAAACCGGTCAAAATAATCCGGCAAGGCATGCTCGGCCGCGAAACCGAGATCGGCGGCGCCGGTCGCAATCGCCGTGACGATATCGCTGCTCTCGCGCTCCTCGACATCGACGTTGATGTCGGGGTATTCGTGCAGGAAGGCCGCCAGCGCCTTCGGCAAATGCTCCGACAGACCCGAGGTGTTGGCGAGCAGATGCACGCTGGCCTTGGCACCGCTGGCATAGGCGGCGAGATCGCCGCGCATGGCGTCGACCTGATGCATGACGATGCGGGCATGGTCGAGCAGGCTTTCGCCCGCCGCGGTCAGCTCAACGCCGCGCCGGCCGCGGTTCAGCAGCGCGACGCCCAATGCCTCTTCCAGCCCCTTGATCCGCGCGCTGGCCGAAGCCAGCGCGAGATGGACCTGCAGCGCGCCGCGGGTGATGCTGCGCGAATCGGCCACCGCGATGAACAATTGCAGGTCAACCAGGTCGAAACGCATGGCCATTGTCAGATGCTCCTGCCTTCGGCATAGCCGAAGGCTGATTCCGGAACCTCCAGATTGTGCCGATCGCGCCGATCGGTCAATGTGGCCTTATGATCGAACCTCTGCTGCTTCTCATCGCCGCGACATTCCTGATCGCGGGCTTCGTCAAGGGCGTCGTCGGGCTCGGCCTGCCGACGGTGTCGATGGGCCTGCTCGCGGTGACGATGCCGCCGGCGCAGGCGCTCGCCATCGTGATCGCGCCGGCGATCGTCACCAACATCTGGCAGACTTTCGTGGGCCCCTATTTGCGCGACATCGTGCGGCGGCTGTGGCCGCTGATGGTGGGCACGATCATCGGCGTCCGGCTGAACTCGGGCATGCTGACCGGCCCCCATGCGCGCTACGGCACCGTCGTCCTGGGAGTGCTGCTAGTGATCTACGCGGTCATCGGCCTAAGGAAATTCACCTTCAGCGTCGCCCGCCGCAACGAAAAATGGATCGGCGGCATCGTCGGCGTGATCACCGGCATGATTTCCGCCGGGACCGGCGTCCAGGTCATTCCCTCGATGCCGTATATGCAGTCGATCGGCTTGGAAAAGGACGAATTGGTGCAGGCGCTCGGCGTGTTCTTCACGGTCGCGACGCTGACGCTCGCCTTCAACCTGACCAGTTCGGGACTGCTGTCGGCGGCGACCGCGCTGCCGGGCGCGGTGGGGATGGTGTGCTCGTTCGTCGGCATGTTCATCGGCCAGGCGCTGCGGACGCGGATGCAACCGGACGCCTTCCGCCACTGGTTCCTGATCGCGATGATTCTTCTCGGAATCTACCTCGCCGGCAGCGCGATCTATAACGCTCACCTGGCCTGAAGTGCGGCGATGCGCAAGCCGAGATAGACGAACAGCCCGCCCAGCGCCCGGTTGACCCAGAGCATGGCTTGACCGGATTGCCGGATGCGGCCGGCGGCGCGTGCGGCGAACGCCGCCAATCCAAAACACCACAGCGTGCCGGTGGAGATGAAGATCATTCCGAGCAGCAGGAAGGCGGCCGCCTTGTGCGGCGCGTCCGCAGCCACGAATTGCGGCAGGAAGGCGAGAAAGAACAGCGCCACTTTCGGGTTGAGCACGTTGGTCGCTGCCCCCTGCCAGAATACCTGGCGCAGCGAAATCGCGGCGCTGCCGATGGCGGCGGCATCGGCGGCAGGCGCACGCTGCCGCGACAGCAGCATTTTGAGGCCGATGAAGCAGAGATAGGCCGCCCCGGCCCACTTGATCGCCGTGAACGCGGCCGATGAGGCCATCAGCAACGCCGACAGCCCAATCGCCGCGCCGAAGACGTGAACGAGACAGCCCGCGCTGATGCCAAGCGCCGCAGCGGCGCCGCCGCGCCATCCCATTTGCACGCTGCGACCGACGATATAGGCGGTATCGGGTCCGGGCGTGATGTTGAGCAGCACGCCGGAAATAACAAAGAGCCAGAGTTCGTGAATGCCGAGCATGGATTTTTCCGAAAGGCTTCTGTTGAGGATCATGGTCCGGGCATGACGCGGGTTAGTTACTTGAACAGCGGCGTGCCCGGCACAAAGGCGTCGAACGCGGCCCAGAATTGCCCGCGGTAGCGGTCCTGTTCCTGCAGGATTTCATGTTTCGAGCCGGCGATCACCAGATGCGAGCCGGCGCGCAAATGATAGGCGAACTCCTCGATCGCCGGCGTCGAAACAACGGTGTCGTTGCTGGCGGCGAGCATCAGGATCGGCTGGCGAATTTCCAGCGGATAGTTGCCGGCGGCAAAGCCGTGCATCGCGGTGAAGGCGGTATCGGCCCAGGCTACCGTCGGCGCCGCGATGCCGAGCGTCGGGTCTTCCTCCAGGATCGCGGCGTTGCGGGCATAGCGCACGGGATCGCTGGTCAAGGGATTGTTGATGAACGACGTCACCCCGGTCAGTTGATCGCTGCCGCCGGGAACGTAGCGGCCGCCCTGCCCCGCCAGCCGCAACACGCGCAGCAGCGCGCGCGCCGGAAACGAAGTACGGCGTCCGGGAAGATCGATCATCGGGGCCGACAGCACCATGCGGTCGAACCAGCGCTTGCCGGCATGCGCGACGCGCAGCATCACCGCGCCGCCCATCGAATGGGCCAACGCAAAATGCGGCGGCGGGCAATCCGGCAGCACCACCTGCTGCACGAAGGTTTCGACGTCGATTTCATAATCCGAGAAATCGCGGACATAGCCCTTGCGCGGATCGCGCAGGCGGCGCGAGGAGTGACCCTGCCCGCGCCAGTCGATCATCGCCACGGCAAAACCGCGATCACGCAGGTCGCGCACCGTCTCGAAATATTTCTCGATCTGCTCGCCGCGCCCGCTAAACACGCAGACGGTGCCCTTGCGATTGGCGGGCGGCGCCCAGCGCGCGAACCGCAATTCGGCGCCGTCCGGCGTCTTGATCGTGCCGCTGACGACATTCTCAGGAACGGGATTGGCGGGAATCGAGACAAGCGTCATGGCGGGGACCGGATGGGTGAAAGGCACTGGAAATCAAGGGCGTGGGCGTCAAAAAAGCGCGCGTTCCGACCCTCTTGAACGCATCTGAACCCCTCCCATATCACTTTCGTGCAGGCCGCTACCAGCGTTTCGGAAACGAAACACCAGGCTGCACGATCGCGAAAGCCCGGCCCGATGGCGGGCGGGTTAACTGAAACAGTCGCTCAATGGAGGACTATCCTATGCGTACCTACGACCTCACCCCGTTTTATCGTTCCACCGTCGGCTTCGACCGGTTCTTTTCCCTGCTCGATCAGGCCACCGCTGACGGCAGCCCCGGCTATCCGCCCTACAATATCGAGCGTACCGGCGAAAACGCCTACCGCATCAGCGTCGCGGTATCCGGCTTCTCGCAGGCGGAACTCTCGATCGTCGCGAAGGAAAACACGCTGACGATCAAGGGCGAAAAGTCGGCCAATGAAAACGCCAACGACAAATCCGAAGTGCTGTATCGCGGCATCGCGGCGCGCGCCTTCGAACGCGCCTTCCAACTTGCCGATTTCGTGCAGGTGAAGAATGCCTCGCTCGAGCACGGCCTGCTCCACGTCGATCTCGTCCGCGAGATTCCCGAGGCCAAGAAGCCCCGCAGCATTCCGATCAACTCCGGCGCGCAGGCGCCGCAGGTCATCGATGGCTCGACCGAGAAGGTCGCCGCCTAAAGGTTGGAGCTTCGGCAGATATTTGCCGAGACCAACGAAAACGCCCCGGGCAACCGGGGCGTTTTTTTGTGGCTTCACGTTAAACGTCCCCGCGAAAGCGCGGACCCATAACCCCTGGCGCTTGCATCTTGGAGAGCGAGCGCCGCAACGCTCGCTTTTAATCGTGACGACGCGGCGTATGGGTCCCGGCGGGGAGGCCGGGACGGCGTAAGGGTTTTCCAGCTTACTCCAGCCCCTGCACCTTCGGCATTTCCTGCGTCGGCTGGATTTGCGGTGCGGCGGGTTTGGTGTCGATCGGCGCGGGCGCGGTATTTTGCGGGTTCTTGGCAAGCTCGGCCGGCTTTGCCTGCATCGCCATCGATTGCGGCGGCGGCGTCGGGGCAGGATCGGACTTGGTATCGGACTTCACCGCGACCGGTGGCTCGCCGACGCGCGGCGTCTCTCCCGCGCGCGACGGCATCGCCCTGGGCAGCGGCACCGATGGCGTGCGGCTGGCGACATGCGGCACCGACGCCGGCGGCCGTGGCACACCGCGAACCGGGTTGATCGGCGGCAGCGGCCCCGCCGGGCCATAGGCGGGCGGCAAGCCCTCATCGTAATTGCTGCCGACCCGATAGCCCGGCACAAAGCGGACAATCCGGCCGTCCCGGGCGTCGATCACCAGCCGCCCGTCTTCGCCGCCACGATCGATTACGGCGATGGTATAGAAGTAGCCGTGCTGCTGCGGAATTCCGAGCGGCGAAAACCCGTTCTCGCGCACCACCGTGTAAACCTCCGGCCCCGGCAGCAACCTCGGCCCTTCGCCGGGCATCAAGGCTTCCGCATAGGCGCCGCCGACGTCAGAAACGGTCGTCACCAGCGAGTTCGCCACGTCAATTGGCGCCAGCATTTGAGCATTTGCGGATGTGGCAGCCAGAACCAGCCCCGCCGACATCGCCCATCCCGTAAACAGCTTCATCGCCCGTCGCTCCTGTGACTTGCCCGAAACGCCCCGGAGCGTTTTCGCTCCTTTGTTCCACAACCAGTTTCAGCGCCGAATCCGGCGGACCTTGGGCCGGATCGCGGCACGTTTGCTTCAAATCCGGGGCGCCAAATCCCCCAAGAAATCCCCGGAATCCGGCCGGCCTCGTCGCCTGACGGACATGCATGCGACCGGCGACTTTCGCGCGCTTGTATGATAGAAAAAAATTTGGCATGGTCGGAGTTAGGACAGCATCCCTGTCTCAATTGCGGTGCAGACCCGGCACAGGGATTGCAACGAAATTCGGGCGCCCATGCGCCAGAAAAGTAAAAGGCACGGTCGTTCCTCAGGGACGTTGAACGCCCAGGCCTTAATTCTGAAATTGTGGCTCGCGGAGGACGAGCGGTGGCCCGGTGGGTGCCGCAAACGCCCAAGGTGCGCCGACGACGGTGAGGCCCTTGCCGGATCGAGAGGACGTAAAATGAGCGGGTCGGAATTCGAGCGCGAAACCATCGTGACAGAAACGCTGTCGGCGACCGCGGCTTCGAAACCGGACGACATTTCGGTGGATACTCCGCGCGAGCATAATTGGCGCCCGAAGGCCGAGGGCATGTACGATCCTTCGCTGGAGAAGGATTCCTGCGGCGTCGGCTTCATCGCCAACATCAAGGGCAAGAAGTCGCATCAGATCGTCTCCGACGCGATCAGCATTCTCTGCAACCTCGAGCATCGCGGCGCGGTCGGTGCCGATCCGCGCGCTGGTGATGGCGCCGGCATCCTGGTGCAGATTCCGCACGCCTTCTTTGTGCGCAAGGCCGCCGAGATCGGCTTCCAGTTGCCGGCTCCGGGCGAATACGCGATTGGCGCGCTGTTCATGCCAAAGGACGCGGCGTGGCGTAACGTCATCAAGAGCATCATCGCCGACCAGATCAAGAACGAGGGCCTGATGCTGCTCGGCTGGCGCGACGTGCCGACCGACAATTCATCGCTCGGCGAAACCGTCAAGCCGACCGAACCCGCCTGCATGCAGGTGTTCATCGGCCGTAACGGCACGGCCAAGAGCGAGGACGAATTCGAACGCCGGCTCTACATCCTGCGCAAGTCGATCTCGCAGGCGATCTATCAGCGCCGCGACCGCGGGCTCGCCGGCTATTACCCGGTCTCGATGTCGTGCCGTACCGTGATCTACAAGGGCATGTTCCTCGCCGACCAGCTCGGCAAGTATTATCCCGACCTGCATGAGGCGGATTTCGAGAGCGCGCTGGCGCTGGTGCATCAGCGCTTCTCGACCAACACCTTCCCGGCCTGGTCACTGGCGCATCCCTACCGGATGATCGCCCATAACGGCGAAATCAACACGCTGCGCGGCAACGTCAACTGGATGGCGGCGCGGCAGGCCTCGGTCAGCTCGGAACTGTACGGCAAGGACATCAGCCGGCTATGGCCGATCTCCTATGAAGGACAAAGCGACACCGCCTGCTTCGACAACGCGCTCGAATTCCTGGTGCAGGGCGGATACTCGCTGCCGCACGCGGTCATGATGATGATTCCGGAAGCCTGGGCCGGCAATCCCTTGATGGATGAGCAGCGCCGCGCGTTCTACGAATATCATGCCGCGATGATGGAGCCGTGGGACGGCCCCGCTGCGATCGCCTTCACCGACGGCCGCCAGATCGGCGCCACGCTCGACCGCAACGGCTTGCGCCCGGCGCGCTATCTTGTGACCCGTGATGACCGCATCATCATGGCGTCCGAAATGGGCGTGCTGAAGATTCCCGAAGACCAGATCATCACCAAGTGGCGGCTGCAACCCGGCAAGATGCTGCTCGTCGACCTCGTCGAGGGCCGCCTCATTCCCGACGACGAGATCAAGGCGCAGCTGGCCAATAGCCATCCCTATCGCGAGTGGCTCGGCCGCACCCAGATCGTGCTGGAAGAATTGCCGGACGCGCCGACCAAGGGCATGCGTTCCAACCTGCCGTTGCTCGACCGCCAGCAGGCGTTCGGCTATTCGCAGGAAGACATCAGCATGCTGATGACGCCGATGGCGGCCACCGGCGAGGAAGCCGCCGGCTCGATGGGCAACGACACGCCGATCTCGGCGCTGTCGGACCGCTCGAAGTCGCTGTTCACCTATTTCAAGCAGAATTTCGCGCAGGTCACCAACCCTCCGATCGATCCGATCCGCGAGGAGCTGGTGATGAGCCTCGTTTCGATCATCGGGCCGCGTCCGAACCTGTTCGACCTGCAGGGTCTGGCCTCGACCAAGCGCCTTGAAGTGCGCCAGCCGATCCTGACCGACGCCGATCTGGAAAAGATCCGCTCGATCTCGGATGTCGCGGACACCCATTTCAAGTCGCGCACGCTCGACACCACCTTCCATGCCGGCTTCGGCGCCGCCGGGCTCGAGCAGGTGCTCGATGAATTGTGCGCGCGCGCGGAAGCCGCGGTCCGCGAGGGCGTCAACATCATCATCCTGTCCGACCGCATGGCGGGCTCGGACCGAATCCCGATTCCGTCATTGCTGGCCTGCGCCGCCGTGCATCATCATCTGATCCGCACCGGATTGCGCACCTCGGTCGGCCTCGTGGTCGAATCCGGCGAGCCGCGCGAGGTGCATCACTTCGCTTGCCTGGCCGGCTACGGCGCCGAAGCGATCAATCCGTATCTCGCGTTCGAGACCATCATCGCGATGAAGGATCGCCTGCCGGGCTCGCTCGACGACTATGAAATCGTCAAGCGCTACATCAAGTCGATCGGCAAGGGCCTGCTCAAGGTGATGTCGAAGATGGGCATCTCGACCTATCAGTCCTATTGCGGCGCGCAGATCTTCGACGCGGTCGGATTGAAAGCGGACTTCGTCTCGAAATATTTCGTCGGCACCCACACCCGCATCGAGGGCGTCGGCCTGGCCGAAATCGCCGAGGAAACCGCGCGCCGGCATACCGATGCGTTCGGCGACGCGCCGGTTTACAAGACCGCGCTCGACGTCGGCGGCGAATATGCCTACCGCACCCGCGGCGAGGACCATGCATGGACCGCGGAATCCGTCTCCACGCTGCAGCACGCGGTGCGCGGCAACTCGCTGGAGCGTTACCGGGCGTTCGCCAAGATCCTCAACGAGCAGTCCGAGCGGCTGTTGACGCTGCGCGGCCTGTTCAAGATCAAGACCGCCGAGGACGAAAAGCGCAAGCCGGTGCCGCTCGACCAGGTCGAGCCGGCCAAGGACATCGTCAAGCGCTTCGCCACCGGCGCGATGTCGTTCGGCTCGATCTCGCGCGAGGCGCACACCACGCTCGCGATCGCGATGAACCGGATCGGCGGCAAGTCCAACACCGGCGAAGGCGGCGAGGAAGCGGATCGCTTCAAGCCGATGCCGAACGGCGATTCGATGCGCTCGGCGATCAAGCAGGTCGCTTCGGGCCGGTTCGGCGTCACCACCGAATATCTCGTCAACTCCGACATGATGCAGATCAAGATGGCGCAGGGCGCCAAGCCCGGCGAAGGCGGACAATTGCCCGGCTACAAGGTCGACGCGACGATCGCGCGGGTGCGGCATTCGACGCCGGGCGTCGGCCTGATCTCGCCGCCGCCGCATCACGACATCTATTCGATCGAGGATCTGGCTCAGCTCATTTACGACCTCAAGAACGTCAATCAGGACGGCCAGGTCTCGGTCAAGCTGGTTTCCGAAATCGGTGTCGGCACCGTCGCCGCCGGCGTCGCCAAGGCGCGTGCCGACCACGTCACGATCGCCGGTTACGAAGGCGGCACTGGTGCAGCACCTCTGACCTCGCTCAAGCATGCCGGCAGCCCCTGGGAAATCGGCCTGGCCGAAACCCACCAGACGCTGGTGCGCGAGCGGCTGCGCAGCCGCATCGTGGTCCAGGTCGATGGCGGCTTCCGCACCGGGCGCGACGTAGTGATCGGTGCGCTGCTGGGTGCCGACGAATTCGGCTTCGCCACCGCGCCCCTGATCGCAGCCGGCTGCATCATGATGCGCAAGTGTCATCTCAACACCTGCCCGGTCGGCGTCGCGACGCAGGATCCAGTGCTGCGCAAGCGCTTCACCGGTCAGCCCGAGCACGTCATCAACTACTTCTTCTTCGTCGCCGAGGAAGTCCGCGAGATCATGGCCGCGCTCGGCTACCGCACCTTCAACGAGATGGTCGGCCAGACCCAGATGCTCGACCAGTCGACCCTGGTGGCGCACTGGAAGGCCAAGGGGCTCGACTTCTCGAAGCTGTTCGTGCGCCAGAAGGAACTGCCCGGCCAGAAGATCTATCACTCGGAAACGCAGAACCATCATCTGGAAGCCGTGCTCGACCGCCGCCTGATCGAACAGGCGCGGGCCGCACTCGACCGTGGCGCGCCGGTCAAGATCGACGAGGAGATCAACAACACCGACCGCTCGGCCGGCGCGATGCTGTCGGGCGCGGTGGCCAAGATCTACGGCCATGCGGGTCTGCCGCACGACACCATCCAGGTCAGCCTCAAGGGCACCGCGGGCCAGGCATTTGGCGCCTGGCTGGCGCGCGGCGTCACCTTCGAGCTTGAAGGTGAAGGCAATGACTATGTCGGCAAGGGATTGTCCGGCGGCCGCATCATCGTCAAGCCGCCGCACAATTCCGGCATCGTGCCGGAGGAATCGATCATCGTCGGCAACACCGTGATGTACGGCGCGATCGAGGGCGAATGCTATTTCCGCGGCATCGCCGGCGAACGCTTCGCGGTGCGCAACTCCGGCGCGGTCGCCGTGGTCGAGGGCGCCGGCGATCATTGCTGCGAATACATGACCGGCGGCATCGTCGTGGTGCTCGGCAAGACCGGGCGCAACTTCGCGGCCGGCATGTCCGGCGGCATCGCCTATGTGCTGGACGAGGCCGGCGACTTCGAAAAGCTCTGCAACATGGCGATGGTCGAGCTTGAGCCGGTGGTCTCCGAAGAGATGATCAACGAGGACATCTATCACCACACCGGCGACCTCGAAGCCCATGGTCGGGTCGACGTGTTCAAGGACCTGCTCGCCTCCGACGTCGAGCGGCTGCAAATCCTGATCACGCGACACGCCAAGCTGACGGGATCGAAGCGCGCCGCCGATATTCTGGCGGACTGGAAGACATGGCTGCCGAAATTCCGCAAGGTGATGCCGGTGGAATACCGCCGCGCCCTGAAGGAATTGAAGGCCAACGCCGACGCCGAGCCGAAGATCGCGATCGGGGCATAATATTCTAGGCGTCATTCCGGGGCGCGCGGAACGCGACCCCGGAATCTCGCAAGACAACATCCAGATTCCTGGTCTACGCCTTCGGCGTATCCCGGAATGACGGGAAAAGACAAAGTACGGATGCAGGGGCGTCGGGTTTAATGGGCAAGATTACAGGTTTTCTCGAGATCGAGCGTCACGATCGCCAGTACGCGCCGGTGGCCGAGCGCGTCAAAAGCTATAGCGAATTCGTCGCTCCCCTGAGCGAGAAAGAGACGCGCGACCAGGCCGCGCGCTGCATGAATTGCGGCATTCCCTATTGCCACGGCACCGGCTCGGTCGCGCCGGGCACCCCGGGCTGCCCGGTCAACAACCAGATTCCCGACTTCAACGATCTGGTCTATCAGGGCGATTGGGAAGAAGCCTCGCGCAATCTGCACTCGACCAATAATTTTCCGGAATTCACCGGCCGCATCTGCCCGGCGCCGTGCGAGGCCTCCTGCACGCTCAACATCGACGACAATCCCGTCACCATCAAGACCATCGAATGCGCCATCGTCGATCGCGCCTGGGACAATGGCTGGCTGAAGCCGGAAACGTCTTCGCAGAAGACCGGCAAGAAGGTCGCCGTGATCGGCTCGGGCCCGGCCGGCATGGCCTGCGCGCAGCAGCTCGCGCGCGTCGGCCACGAGGTGCATGTGTTCGAGAAATACGCCAAGGCCGGCGGCCTGCTGCGCTACGGCATTCCCGACTTCAAGATGGAAAAGCACATAATCGATCGTCGCGTGACCCAGATGGAAGCCGAGGGCGTCACCTTCCACTACGGCAATCCGGTCGGCGGCACCTCGCAGGGCGCGATCGATCCGCGCGAGATGCTGAGCCATTATGACGTGCTGGCGCTGACCGGCGGCTCGGAAGCGCCGCGCGACCTCTTGATCCCCGGCCGGGATCTCGGCGGTATTCACTTCGCGATGGATTTCCTGCCGCAGCAAAACCGCCGGGTCTCCAGCGAGCCACTTGGCAGCGCCCCGGAGATTCTCGCCGGCGGCAAGCATGTGGTGGTGATCGGCGGCGGCGATACCGGCTCCGACTGCATCGGCACTTCATTCCGGCAGGGCGCTAAGTCGGTGACGCAGCTCGAGATCATGACAGCTCCGCCCGAGCACGAGGACAAGGGCCTGACCTGGCCGAACTGGCCGCTGAAGATGCGGACGTCATCGAGCCAGGCCGAAGGCGCGCGGCGCGAATTCGCGGTGCTGACGCAGAAATTCTCCGGCGCCGACGGCCAGGTGGCGAAACTGCATTGCGTGCAGGTCGACGACAAGTTCAAGCCGTTGCCGGGAACCGAATTCGATCTCGACGCTGAGCTCGTACTGCTGGCGATGGGCTTCGTGCATCCGGTGCATGAGGGCCTGTTGAAGACGCTCGGTGTCGATCTCGACCAGCGCGGCAACGTGCGGGCCAACACGTCCGACTATCGGACCTCGCGGCCGAACGTGTTCTCCGCCGGCGACATGCGCCGCGGCCAATCGCTGGTGGTCTGGGCGATCCGCGAAGGCCGCTTGTGCGCCCGCGCGATCGATCAGTTCCTGATGGGGACGACGAACCTGCCGCGGTGAGAGTTACCGTCGACTGGAGCCGTCATACGCGGGCTTGACCCGCGTATCCATCGGTCTTCGTAACTGCGCCTTTTAAGGGATGGATGGCCGGATCAAGTCCGGCCATGACGATTGAGCGTAAGGTAACCGTGCGCGCCCATAGCCTCAGTTCTGCAACCTCACGCCCAGCATCACCAGCGTCGATGCCGAGCTCGCGCCCGCGATGTTGGAATCGAGGATGTCGCGGCGCAGCGTGCCCTTGATCCAGAGATTGCGGGTCAGCTTGTAAACCAGATCGCCCTCGATCGTGTAGGTCTTGTCGGAGCGGTTGTCGCCCTGATAGTCGAGCGTGCCGTAGGTGAATTTGCCGATGGCCGTGAGCCAGCGGCGGAAGTCGTGATCGACTTCGAAGGTGTAGGTGTGCACCAGCACGCCTGACGTGGCCGGCAGGGTGGTCTCGCCGATCTGGGTGTCGGAATAGAATTTTGCCGTCGTCAGCGGCGTCGCGGTCCAGGTCAGCGAGGCGGAGGTGAGTAGCCCCTGCAAGCGATCGAGCCGCGGATCGACATAATCGCGCGCCGAATAGCCGATCGAGATTTCGCCGGTCAACAGCCGCGTAAATTCGAACGACGTGCCGGCCTTGGCATAGCCGCCGTCGGAATCGCGGGCATAGCCGTTGCGGTCGAGTTGCAAATCATGCACGCGGGTGTCGCCCTCGAGCTCGACGAAGGGCTTGAGGCCCGGCGTCAGCTCGTAGCTGGCGCGGCCGATGCCGCCATACTGGTTGAAATTGCGGTCGTCGTTGGTGGACGTGGAGCCGTCGGTGAGGGTCGAGTTTTGATACACCGTGCGATCGACGGTGCCGCCGACGGCGATATTCAACCGGTTGAAGTTCTGGTCGATGCCGAAGGTGCCGCCGAGCGTCGTATAGATCGGATATTTGGCGAGGCCGGCCTGAATGTTCGGGCTGCCCGGATTGTCGGTCGACAGCAATAGCCGCGTTTGCGCGGTGATGTGGGTGTCTTCGGTGACATCGAGACGGCCGTCGACATGGCCGGTGAAGCTCGGCCTGGAGACATCGGTCGGCGCCGACGAGATCGCGCCGTCGACGATCGACGGCAGGCTGTTGCCATAGCCGGTGAAGGAGCCGCGGAGATCGGCGACCAGCGCGTGGCGCTCCCAATCGGACACCGCCAGAAACTCCGGCGCCACCACCCAGAACGGCGCGCCCTTCGGCACCTGGATGCGGCCGGGATTGGTTTCATAACCGCCGCTGACCTCGACTGCGGACTTGATCAGAAAGCTGCCGGCATAATCGCCGACTGGGCCGAACGGATCGTCATCGACCTTCAATCGCTTGCGCGGCGGCTGGCCCACGACGGTGCCGGCCATCGCGGGCGGCAACGGTGTCTTGTTGGCGGACTCCGATGGCGCGATCGACAACCGCAGATATCCGGCGGCGTTGAGCCGCTGCGGCGTTGGCGCCGGACTGCCGGGACCGGGCGGCGGCTTCGGCTTGGCCTGCCCCGGATAAAGCTTCGGCTTCTTGAGCGTGCGGTTGAGCGAGTCAAAACCGGAATCGGAGGCGCCGCTGGCAGCAGGCAGGCCATATTGCGGAATCTGCCCGATCCGCGACGGCGCCGGCCTGTTGTCGGGGTCGCGCAACTGGTCGTCGCCCGTGGTGTCGTTAGGATCGCCGGCCGCCGCGGTCTTGCGCAACGGCAAATCCTGCGGCGACACGAAACCGCCTTGCACCGGGCGAAACAAATCGGGGGTGACGCTCTGGGCCTGCACTCCAGCCTCGTCGAAGGCGATCGGTGCAAAGTTCGTCAGCGCAAGGCATGCCAAAAACGCGCGGAAACTCGATGCGCGCTTGCGGCGGCCCGTTGCTGGACCCGACATCACGATGAAAAATACCCCAACGAATTCATACGCTTGACGATCAGATTCCATCGCTGCGCGAATACGCCGGTGGAAAACGTCGTTAATGGAGTTAAAACAATTATGGTTAATGAGGCGTTGAGAACCGGCCCCCGCGTCGCATCGCGCACGGGCTCATGCTAGGAAGAGCCTCAGATCAAAGCATCGGGCCGGAAGTCGGCCTCTATTCCCCGGAACGCGACATGGCCAAGACGAAACCGCTGATGGCAAAATCATCCGGTACCGAACACGCGAATGCCGCCGTCCGATCGGCGCTGCGGACGCTCGACGCCGAAGGCAGTGGCGTTGCCGCGATCGCGGCGGCGCTGCAGGGCCCGCTGGGGTCAACCTTCGCCGCCGCCGTCGGCTTGATCCTGGAGGCCAAGGGCCGCGTGATCGTCACCGGGCTTGGCAAATCCGGACATGTGGCGCGCAAGATCGCAGCCACCTTCGCCTCCACCGGCACGCCCGCCTTCTTCGTGCATTCCGCCGAAGCGAGCCACGGCGACCTCGGCATGATCACCGCCGACGACGTCATCGTGGCGCTGTCGTGGTCCGGCGAACAGCCGGAAATGAAGAACCTCATCACCTACGCCAAGCGCTTCCGGATCGCGCTGATCGCGATGACCGCGGAACCGGAGTCGACCCTGAGCAAGGCCGCCGATGTCGCGCTGACGCTGCCGAAGGCCCGCGAGGCCTGCCCGCATAATCTCGCGCCGACCACCTCTTCGCTGATGCTGCTGGCATTGGGCGACGCGCTGGCGATCGCGCTGTTGGAAGGCCGCGGCTTTACCTCGATGGATTTCAGCGTGCTGCATCCCGGCGGCAAGCTCGGCGCCATGCTGAAATATGTCCGCGACCTGATGCACGCCGGCGACGCGGTGCCGCTGCGGCCGCTCGGCACCAGGATGTCCGACGCGCTGGTCGAGATGTCGTCGAAAGGTTTTGGCTGCGTCGGCATCGTCGACGGCCGCGGGCATATCGTCGGCATCATCACCGACGGCGATTTGCGCCGCCACATCATGCGGCCCGATCTGATGACCGCGCTGGTCGACGACGTCATGACCCGGAACCCGAAGACCATCGGGCGCGACCTGCTCGCCAGCGAAGCGCTGGAAATGCTCAATTCGGCGAAGATCACCGCGCTGATCGTGACCGAGGCCAGAAAGCCGGTCGGCATCGTCCATTTGCACGACTTCCTGCGCGCCGGGGTGGCGTAAGCGTCGCTAGTTCACCTCCGCTCTTGGAAACCTTGCCGCTTTCTGCTCCAGCGGCAGCGCCAGCCCGTTCGCCAGATACGACACGGTGCGATAGAAGCCGCACAGCAGCATGACCTCGACGATTTTCGCATCGTCGTAATGCGCCGACAGCGCCTTGAACTCGTCGCCACTCAAAGTGGCGCGCTCGTGCAGCGCATCGACCGCTGCGATCAACGCCTGCTCGGCGGCCGACCAGCACGGCGCATCGGCTTTCCCCAGCACCGTGGCGCCGACCTGTTGATCGGTCAGGCCGGCGGCATCGGCAAATATCGCGACATGGACGCCCCATTCATATTCGCATCCGGTCCGCGCGCAGGTCCGGTCGATGACGATCTCGCGCTCCCGCAGGGTCAGCGGGCCCCGATCCAGCAGGCCGCCGGCGCGGAATTTCTCCCAGGCGCGCGCATTCCCGGCCATGACCCGAAACAGCATCAACGGCGGCGCGCCGCGCATGATCCGGTCGAACTGCGCCTGGATATCCGGCGCATAAGGCGGCTGCAACGGCGCAATACGTGACATGGCGAACTCCCGTGCTACAATAAACGTAGCAAGATGCTACATTATCTGTAGCGATGCGCAAGGAGGTCCGCTTTGCCGAAACGGATTGCTGCCGTGACAAAACGCCGGGTTCGGGGCTCGACTTCGGGCCGGCCGATCATGATGCTGCTGGATTTGCTGGGACGGCGATGGAGCCTTCGCATCATCTGGGAGCTTCGGGGCGAGCCGCTGACGTCGCGCGCGCTGCGCACCGCCTGCGACGACGCCTCGCCCACCGTGCTCCAGGCCCGATTAACCGACCTGCGCGAGGCGGACCTGGTCGAGCTATTGCCGGAAAACGGCTATCGCCTGACAACACTGGGCCGCGACCTATTCAAGGAGTTCACGCCGCTGCATCACTTCGCGGAACGATGGAGCAGACGTCAGGCCAGTTGATTCGGGGCGAATTGATTTCAGGCCGCGGCCACCGTCAGGCTCGCGCCATCGGCCTGCACGATCTTGACCCGGCTGCCGGCGGGCGCATCGGGACCCGCGACGCGCCAGATCGTGTCGTCGATCCGCACCGTGCCGGAACCGTCGATGATCGGCTTTTCCAGCGTGAACACCCGGCCCACCAGCGCATCCGAACGCTTGTTGAGGAACGGATTGGTTTTGCTGACCGCCGTGTTGCTGCGCGCAACGCGCCGCCACAGCGGCACGGCGGCGGCGGCAAAAACCGCGAACATCAGGATCTGCGACTGCCAGGACGGCTGCACCACGAACGACAACAGTCCAACCAGCAGCGCCGCCAATCCGAGCCAGAACAGGAACACGCCCGGCGCCACCAGTTCCAGCGCCATCAGGATGATGCCGAAGATCAGCCAGTTCCAGGTGCCTAATGTGGAGAACATCTCGGCCATGGTGTGACCCTCTGTTCGTTCAGCGCGGCGGCGTCACCGGCGGCGTCGGGCCGGCACTGGGCACCGATCCACGCCGCGCGGCGCCCTGCGCGGAGGCCGCACTCTCGCCGAAGGTGGCTTTTGCGATCTCGCCGATGCCGGCCAACGAGCCGAGAATGCTCATCGCCTCGATCGGCAGCATGATGATCTTCTGGTTCGGCGAGTCGGCCAATTGGCCGAACGCCTTGATGTATTTGTCGGCGATAAAATAATTCAGCGCGGCGACGTCGCCCTTGGCGATCGCCTCGGAAACCATCTGCGTCGCCTTGGCTTCCGCTTCGGCGGAACGCTCGCGCGCTTCGGCGTCGCGGAACGCAGCCTCCTTGCGGCCTTCGGCCTGCAGGATCTGGCCTTGCTTGGCACCCTCTGCGCGAAGAATTTCCGATTGGCGCTGGCCCTCTGCCTGCAGAATGTCGGCGCGCTTGACACGTTCGGCCTTCATCTGGCGTCCCATCGCTTCGACGAGGTCGGCCGGCGGCACGATGTCCTTGATCTCGATGCGGTTGACCTTCAGGCCCCACGGTGAAACCGCGGCGTCGACGACGCGCAGCAGCCGCTCGTTGATCTCGTCGCGATGCGACAGCACCTGGTCGAGATCCATCGCGCCCATCACCGAGCGGATGTTGGTCATCGTCAGCACGATGATCGCCTGGTTGAGATTGGAAACCTCGTAGCTCGCCTTCGCCGCGTCGAACACCTGGAAGAACGCGACGCCGTCCACC